>Ga0209542_10002428_pt1 | contig 41692 bp, 41 predicted proteins | sample RifCSPhighO2_01_FD_184028 | JGI IMG/M metagenome (GOLD analysis project Ga0209542, IMG submission 184028) | Soil microbial communities from Rifle, Colorado - Rifle CSP2_plank highO2_0.1 (SPAdes) (version 2) | ecosystem: Environmental > Terrestrial > Deep subsurface > Rock core/Sediment ... | reverse complement strand
GTTCGAATATTCAATGTTGATATCGCTCAGAAGTTTGCTCTAATCAGGTTTGCCTTACTTAATATGGCCGTTTTGGCTTCCTTAGAAAAAGCTGATCAATTGTGGCTATGGTTTTCGAACAGCCTTATGGCAACGCTATAGTCACACCGGCCTTTTCTAAAACTTCTCGGACAGAATAGGAATAACCGTGTCGTTTCCGAAGCGCTTTAAGGGCCTGCTCTTTGGAAATAAAGCTTGCAGTTACTTCTCGTCCTAATCTGGTCGAATCAGGGTGAAAGCCCAATAACTTCCTCGCTTTATTCTCGGCGGCCCGAGCAAAAAGACAGGAATTGGCATTCGATTCTATTAGGAGTTCGCCCCTTGGCTCTTTCCATCCGATTTTTCTAAGAATTTTTTGGGTATCGCCGATTTTGGCCTGAATCAAAAATGGCAAATGCACTATATAAACCGCCGGTTTATTCTTGAAAGGCTTTAGCTTTCTTATCGCCGTAAAGTTGTTCCGGCTCAATCCGGTCCACTCATTTATTCCTAATACGACTAAATTTATCCCCCTCTTAACTGCTTCGCCGTAATATGCCCGTATTACAACTCGCCTGCATAACTGACAGGTTCTGACAAACGGAATGCTGTGTCCGCACTTCACCGAGTAATGCTCTCGGCCCTCTTCGTATAAACCTCTAAACCGGGCCTGCAGTTTATCTGAGTATGGGAGGTCGTATAGCTCCGCCGTTTTCCGGTAGGATATCCGATCAATTTTCCTGACATAAGTCCTGATATCTATCCTCTCGTGGCTGACTCCTAAATTCTCAGCCATTTCGGCCGATCGTGAAAATATATGATCGGAATAATACCCGGTATCGAACGTAAAAGCCAACGGCCGAAAACCAAATTTAACCATGCGGTATAAAACGGCGGTACTGTCTTTTCCTCCGGATATGCCGACCATCGCGTTATATTTACCTCTCCTATTGGCAAAAGCTTTGAAAAACTTTAACTCTTTTCTGAATACTTTCGGATTAAATTTTGATTTATATAAAGCGCAGGTTTGGCAAAGTCCGTCTTTGTCGATACTGATTACTGGATTTTCAATATTATTGACGCATTTTTTGCACTCGTACTTCCCCAGAAACCTTAAAAGGGCTGCGGCTGGCCGCATCGGATCTTTGCCGGATGTATCTAAAATTAAATCGGCAATTGACTTTACTTTTGATGTTTTATAGATAGTCTCTTCTTCTTTGTAATCCTTCACTGCGGCATCCTTAGAATAGCCCTCTCTTTCCATCAACCTTTTAACGCCGGCCGACGCAGGTACCGACAAAAACACTATAAGATATCCTTCCCTTTTCAGGTACTGGGCATTTTCAAGACCCCTTATGCCTGAAATAATAATAAATTGTTTTTTGTACTTTCTTTTATGGATACCTGTTACCAACTTGCCGATAGCCGACTGTCCGTACTTATTTTTTAAATATCCAAAAACCTGCCTGGCTCTTTCTCTGACAGACTCGCCTTTTATGTGGGGTGATTTCCTAAGAGTCGGCTCGATAAGTTCATCAAAAACTTCCAAGTGCTTGCTTCCGGGCAATCTTTTTTCCAATTTCAAAGAAATGGCGGTCTTGCCGCTTGCGGGGGTGCCAAAAATAGCAATTCCTTTATAGGTTTTGCTCATCCCGTTAGAGGTACGGTTGCGACCTTGCCGCAACCGTACCGGATTAAATTATTCTTTTATTTCCCGTTTAGGTATTTCTGATCACCGCCTTGATACCATGGACGATAGCTATGCCTCTAACGGGATTATCCGACAATAATTATCACTCTTCTGCCGTTTTGAACGTCTCCATCATTCCAGTCATGAATCGCATTCATCAAAACATTCGGAGCATATATAAAGTCGGCTCCCCGGCGAGTGCCCGGATCGTTAGTAATAAAATTACCGTCTTTCGTATAACCCTTGATAACAAGCATGTGATAAAGCGGGCCGGGCTGGGTAAAATAAGGATTGCCGAGCATTCTTCCGGCGGCGGGAACAATAATAACTTTCTTTTCAGATAAAGATTTTTTTATAATATCGACTGAGGGGTCATAAACGACTTTTACTTTTTCATATTTATAATATTCTCTTAAAATAACGGCCGTTTCCTCCGCAGTTGTGTCTTTATAGTAGCCAAATCTCGCTTCCTCAAAAGACTTGATCTTCAACATATTCTGATCGGCAAAATCAAGATTTGGAATCGACGAACCCATGATATAGCTTATGGCCATAAGCACAGATGCCTCTTCGCAAAATTCTGCATAAGGATCGTCCCAGTTACCATATGGGGCCTGAGGGGTAAAGGGCACGGCCAAATTAATAGAATCAAGAATTTTAAATTCAGAATTAGGAGTTAACGACGGTAAAAGAGACGTCTTAGGAGTTGCGGCGGGCATCGGACTTGCTTGCCGATAGCCTACTGCTTCCGGTAAATCTTCCTTCTGCCAGTTCGAAACAAAATCACGGATATCAACCCGAAAAAAATAAAGCCCCGCTCCAAGAGCCAAAATTATTATAATCAGAATAACCCGCTTCATCTCTGAAATTCTAACATATTTTTCCTAAAAATCAAATCTGAGCCTGCATCCTACTTACGTTCGGGAGAGTCTGACTTATAGGGATTTGTGCAGATTTTTTGTTCAAAACATTAAGCGAAGCCTTAACCCATGAAGGGATTTACGGAAAATCATAACGAAGCCTTGGCTTATGAGAGGATTTGCGCAGGCTGACCAATCTCAGTGCGAGGGTTTAGCCAATGAAGGGATTTACGGAGCTCGACCGGAGCGAGTAAAAGATGAAATTTCAGCAGAAATTTACATCGTGCCCTTCATTGGCTAAACCTGAGTAACATTTTATGGCGTGCCTCGAATAAGCCAAGGCGAAGTGGCTTTTATGCCGTGCCCTGAATAGGTTGAAGCAGAGCGTCTTTACGCCGTGGTTCAAAATTAACTCGCCCCTATTAATAAACCACCACTCCGCTCCGGCCAAACGCATTCCACTTTTTAAGAAACTCTTCTTTGGAATAGTAAATCTGTCCGTAAATAGGATCTATCAGAAAAAATCCTTCGGGGTTATTCACCGGCCCCTTCAATCCGTTTACCAAAAAACTATGCTCATAGTAAATACCGGTTATTTTAAGGCCGTTGGACGTCTGCCAGGAAGTCGTATTTCCCCTCCCAAGATAACCCCAGATTATGACCGGATTACCACGCTCTATCTCAACAGCTAAATCCGAGATATCCCATCCTTCAAACCAAACCGATTGCCGGTACTGATTGGCTGTTTTGGCGATCGGCTTCCAATATACACCGTAACCGTCAACGAGCATCTTGCCGTCGATATTACCCACAAAACCTTTCTGAGGATCGCCCCAGATCATCTGTCCGGATATCATTTTCTTAGGAGTGTTATCGAAACCTGTTTTTTTGATAAGCTCGGCTTCGTCTATATTGACGCCCCGAAATACCAAAGCCATTTTTAGCACGGCAAACTCGCACGAAAGAGCATGATCTTGCTTATCAAACTCAACCGCCAGTAAAATATCGGCCTTGCCCGCTGGAATGAGGGCTAACTTTATTTTTGAGTACATCCTTACGGCCGCGGCATGAAAATACGTGTCACGAAATGCCGGCAAGAAAAAAATTAAAGCGATAAATATCGCCGCTAACGTTCCCGCTCCGTAAAATATGTACAGCCTCTTCATCTTCATATGATTTTTAATTGTATCATAAACAGCGTATTAAAAAACTCCGCGTTAGCGAAGTTTTTGGAAATTCAGATGCTCCCTTATCTTCCTTTTTAAAATTTTGCCTATCGGATTTTTAAATTCTTCCAATGAGTCCACCGCCATTACCATCGTCGGGCGCTGGAGCTTGGGCCAATCCTGGTTTCCGGAAATAGATTTCATAATGAGCTCCTCGGCTCTTTTCTTCAAATTGTCTTCGCATTCTTCGATCAAAACCACCAATGCCACCGGAGTTTCACCAGATTTGATGTCCGGAATGCCGACTACAACCGCCTCCGCCACAAGGGGCAGGCCCATCATCCTTTTCTCAATATCGGACGCATAAATATTTTCCCCCAATACCTTTATGACGTCCTTGATCCTGTCGGTGAAATAAAGATACCCATCGGCATCAAGATAGCCGGCATCACCGGTCCTGAACCAGCCGCCATCCAAAACAAGCTTCGTCTCATTGTCTTTTTTATAATACCCGGACATAACCTGAGGACCGGAAACAACTATCTCTCCCACAAGGCCAGGCCCGAGAATTTCTCCATTTTCTCCGACTATTCGAACCGTTGTTCCCGGAAGAGGCTTGCCGATAAACCCCGAGGGACGATCTTGATTCAGATCTTCCGACCGGGTGACAGATATAACCGGCGATGTTTCCGACAACCCATAGCCCTCCACAATAACCACACTACCTGTTAATTCACGGAACTTGTCGCAAATACCTTTATCGATCGGACCGGCTCCGCTAATGCACAGCTTCAGAGATTTCAGATTGGCTGACTTGAATGCCTTTTCGTGGTCAAGCATCTTTTTATACATAAGATTAACTCCCGGGAAAACCGATACCCCGTATTTTCCTATATATTTTATAGCCGTCTTCGGATCAAATACCGGCATCAGTACCAACTGAGCGCCCAAAGAAAGAATGGCCATGTTAAGACAAGTAGTCATCCCGTAAATATGAAAAAACGGCAAAGCACCCATCACTACTTCTTCCCCGTCAACGAACAAATCGCCGAAATGCTCCCGCGCCTGCAGAAGATTCGAAACTAAGTTGCGATGAGTGAGGATGGCACCCTTCGGATTACCGCCGGTCGTACCTCCCGTGTACTGAAGCTGAGCAATAGAATCAGGGTCGTACCGCTCCAGAAGCAAGCCCTCCGGAAAATCAGTAAAAATCTTCTTGAACCAAAGCACTCCATGAACCCGCCGGCCGATATGCCGGCCTTCTTTCCTGGACTTCAGCGCATAAAGAGGCTTCAGGTACCAGGGAAGATATTCGCCGGGACTGGTCAGTATTACGGGACAGGAATTATCCAGTCCCGCCTGGATTAAAACAGGATAGAAAAAGTCGGCTGCGAAAATAAGAACGGGATGGGCGTCTTTGATCTGGCCGAGAATTTCGGGAGTAATTTTGATATCGTTTATATTCTTAGTTTTCAGGTCGGCGGCGATAGACATGAAATTAATCGGAACGGCGATTCTTCCGGCCGATAAAATTCCGTAATAGCAGAAGGCAAACTGGGGAATATTCGGCATTAAAAGAGCTACCCGATCCCCCGCCTTCGTATGCTGGCGGACAAAAAGAGCGATCTTTCGGACATTAGCCGATAAATCACTGTAGCTCATTCTCCTGCCCATATAGATTAAGGCTGTTTTTTTACCCATTTTTTCGGTCATGCTATCAAGCAAATCGGGGATGCTTCCGATGTTTTCTTCTTTAAGCCACCGATGCGCCATCAGCAACCTTCGTGGTGATTGTAAAAGATCTCATGCTGATTCTAAATAAATTATCCGCCAATAACAAGCCCCGTCCGCCAGCTGGCGGACGGGGCTTGTTATTAATATTTAAAAAAATTAGACCAGCAACAGGGCCACGCAGGCAGCCCATAGAACAAGGTCAAGCTCCCATCCCGTATTATCCCGGGATACAAAATTCGTATTCCACCTAACAACCTTAAAATATATGGCACCGATCATAATTAACCCCAAAACCATAGCCGCGCCCTGAACGCAGAATCCGATAATCAATAAAGCGCCTCCAACCACTTCGGCCAATCCGTGGAAAAGTCCGACTACCGAAGGAGCTTTATAGACCGCAGCGATTCCTTTGGGATTCTTTATTTTGGGAAATCCATGAACGATAAAAATGATGCCGACAACGGCACCAAGAACCCAAAAACCGTAATTAGCGTATCCGATCGACAAATACATAATGACACCTCCTTTATCTCATTTTAACTTTGTATTCCCGAAACTTCAATCACCTTCTGTCGAGAAGTATAGCCGGAGATAATTCTTACCTGAAACCTTGAAACCTTGAAATGCCCGGCCAAAGCCCGGATGATGGCTTCGTTGGCCATGCCCCGGACGGGCGGTTCCTTGACCGAAACAACAAATCCCGAACCGTCGGGATTTGCTTCAACTTTTTCTTCTTTGGCGTTTGGTTTGGCTTTTACGATGATTCTCATTAGAAAATAAACGTCGAAGAGGCGATGTTAACGGACGGCAAAGATGCGGCCGCTATTAGCAATGCGAAATGACCGGCGGTAGCTAAAATCAAATTCTTCTTGGCTCCCAAGAATAGTATGGCCACTCCGAAAACAATGATTGAGGCAACCATATAGGCCTGATAAATGAGATTCAGCTTATTGGAAACGCTATTGATATTTAATGAATCCCGATTTGCAATCTCAATCGGCTTGCCGACCGAGGGGACAGAATCATCGGTGGATATGCGGTTCAGCTCTTCCGCCGACAAAACGACTGCCTCCGATCCGGAAACAACGCTGCTCGGCAAAGGCGTTGATGCATTTATCGGATTAGGAGTTGCGACCGGAGTTATCTTCGGAGATGAAACCGGCTTAACAACGGCAACCGCAGTAGAAGATTTTCCGAACATTTGTACCACCAAAATTCCGCTTACGCCGTTAAGGTCGGCTTTTCCGGTAGCGACTCCTATTTCCGTATAGTTTCCGTTGAGGAGATTAGCCTTGTGGGACGGGGAATTCATCCATCCGGCCACGGTGCTTTCGGAATCGGCGAAGCCGAGCGCTAAGTTTTCTCCGGCATAAGTATATTGGTATCCGGCCTCAGTCATCCAAAACCACGGGCTTACTCCTTCGGGGCTGACATGGGCAAAATAACCGTTCCGAACCATGTCATTGAGTTTTTCCGATGCGGCCAAATCAAGCTTAGCGTTTGCCGAAACCGGCGAAAGACCTTCAACGGTCCTGACTTTGTTCGTCTCAACGATTATCTGGCGGGAATCGAAAGGCAGAATCTGATCCAGCATACTCGCTAATTGGAACCCGGAAATGGGCAGAACCGCTTTAACTGCAAGCAACGCTAAAATATTCAGAATTATCAGGTTCTTCATTTTTAGCGGTTCTATCAGGTTTTTTACTATTGTCTTCATGATAAAATTATAGCATTAATTGGCCGAATTTATTAATTCTCCGATCACAACCAACCTCTGCTTAGTTGAGAAAAGAGGCGTGCACGTAATAACCGTCAATATAGAGTCATCGGTCGGCTGAATTACCGAAAGATCGGTCGGTTCAACGACTTTTGTTTCAGAAACGCGATAGCGGTACTCTTTGCCCTGCCAGTATAAAACCATCAGGTCTCCGGCTTTTACCTTGTCTAAGTTCCAGAAGGTATTTTGTTTAGGCGGACGATACATGTAGCGATGCCCGAAGATAACCGAATTTCCTCCCTTTTCGGGACGTGAAGTTTCTGAAAAAAGCCAGCCGCCCTTACGAAGAGTCTTCTCTGTAGATCCTAAAAAAACCGGCATATCGATATTCGCACCGGCAATAACGAGCCTGTCTCTATGAAGAGTTGATTGTGCGCCGGATTTAGATTCAGGGTAAACCTCTTGGTCGGCGCTTATAGAAGCATTGGCGAATGTCGGCAACCGAGACTCTATTCCGGAAACCGCTTGCTGATCATCGAGGGAAAAAATGTTGAAAGTAAAGGAAAAAGAAGCCCCGATCAGTCCGATTGCAAGCAGGGTAAGTCCGGCACCTATGAAAAGGTTTTGCTTCTTTCTTTCTTCAATTATGCGGTCTCTGAGAAAATTCATAACTTTATGTTTCCCCGATTAAACAATAAGAAGGGCGCCTGCCCTTCTTATTGTTTTCTTAAATTATTCGCCTGAAGGGCTTATAATCCCTGATTTTAGTCCAGCCGTCTCAGCAGAGCTACGGGAAGAGCTCGATATCCGATCAAAAGCATCATCATGCCAGTCATCATCGAAGCTATAAATAAAGACGAGAGGAAATTGATATAAGCAAACGATGGTCCGCCAGTTTCGGGCAATACCGTCATCGCTCCGGCAACTAAAGGAGCTGGGGTCGGAGTTACTGATGCACCCTGAACAATCGGAGTCGGGGTCGAATTAGGAACAAACGGGGTCGTAGTTCCGCCTCCGCCGCAATTTCCGGTACAGCTCGGGGTCGGGGTTGGATCAGGAGTGGGGGTCGGGGTAGATTCTGGCGTTGGAATAGGAGTCGGAGTCGGCTCAGTGCTTGGTGTAGGTGTGGGAGTTGCGGCAACAGAGATATCAGGGTCACACTCTACAACGACCTCATTGCTTGAAACGGTAACCAGATAAGATCCTGCAACGGAATAAACCGTTGAAAACGAACTTCCTGTACCGTTATCAGGTGTACCATTAGGCGCAGACCAGCTGTAACTGCCGTTTCCGCCAGTAGCAGTAAAGTTAACGGATTCGCCGACATTAACACTGGCATCTTCTACCTGACAAGCAAGTTGATCCTGAGCTGGAGGATTTTCGTCATAGGTGCATGAGTCATTGCTCTGGGTTGCATCGGGATTATAATTATTGGCTTCCGGATCCATGCAACCTAAGATCGGATCATCTTCCTCATCGTATTCACAGGCACCTTCTGGCTGCTGAGTAGCCTCTGAATCGTAGTTATTAGCTTCCGGATCCATACAGCCAAGAACCGGGTCATCGGAAGAATCTGAGAAACTATTCGTGAATGTACAAGTAACATTTTCGCCCTCGCCAAGATTAATAGAAACCGAGTTTTCAGTTACTTCTACGTCAGAACCATCATTACAAGTAATACCGCCGAATGACCAACCGTCTACAAGATTCGATAAATCTTCGGTAACGGTATAAGTATCCTGACCGAGATCATTTGAAGTAAATGAAGATAGCAGGTTTGATAAAGTAAATCCGCCCAATCCGGTAAAATCGAAAGCCCATTCCGAAATTTCATCACCACCGACTTCTTTTTCGATAGTTATCGAACCGAGATCGGCATCTTTTGTATTAGTGAAAGTACAGGTTACGGTTTCCCCCTCTTCAACATTAAAAGTCGCCGTAGCAGATTCTGTGTTACCGGTACTATTTTCGTCGTCACAGGAAATACTCGTTAGAGTCCATCCGTCAGGCACTGATTCGGTAGAGGTATAAGAAGCATCGGGATCCACCTCTTCAGAAGCTGTCTGCCCGTTGCTCAAAACGCCAGAGACATCTCCGGTAAAGGTAAAGCTCCCGTCACCACCAACTGTTACTTTTTCAATAACAATCGTGCCTGGTTCTGGGGTTATGGTCGGAATATTGCAACCGTTATTATAGAAAGCTTGACCTTCCGTTGTCCAATTTTTACCAGGGTAAGAACCGTCATCGTAACTGAAAGGTGGAATTATATCTCCCCACTCCTCTGTTATACCATCAAACCAAACTGGGCCATTATGAATATCATGGCCACCGACATCGCCGTCCTTACTTGGATTTTGTACGATATAAGGATTTGAGTTTGAGGCAGAGGCATGACAAATAGTAACCGTTTCAGGCGGTCCTCCTACGGCAAGGGTTGATAAAACCAACGGCTGGACCGTCATTGAGAGAGTAAATATTAAAACGAAAAATCCGACCAGAAACTTCGACTTGCTTATTCTTATATTTTGCATAAAGTTTTTCAGGGCGGTTGCGGTGTTATCAACCCCATAACCGGCTCCTTATTTGTTAAATTAATATAATGCTATACAATGATATACTATATGCCGTGATCGAAGCAAGGGTATGAAGATTAAACTGTTTTGTATTATACCACGATAGGTATATCTGTGTCAAATTCAACCCGATATTGACGTATCGGCCTTTTTATTATATAATTAGTAGACCGTAACCCCAACCAGATGTCCAACCCCCACCAACAAAAGGTAAACGAGGAATTAGCCAAAAAATCCGGCCCCTCAATCATCAATTTAGTGAATACCCTGATTTCATACGCCCACAGCGTGAAGTCTTCTGACGTCCATATAGATTCCAAGGAAGACTCCCTCAGAATCAGGTTCAGAATTGACGGCGTGCTCAAGGAGGTTTATAGCCTTCCAAAAAGCCTTCATTCAGAAATCATAAGCCGGATCAAAATACTTTCCCGCCTTCGAACCGACGAGCACCAGACCACTCAGGACGGCAGATTCAGGATTCCGACGGAAGAATCCGGCGTCGTCGATATCAGGGTGGCGATAACTCCGAGCTATCACGGCGAAAGCGCGGTTCTCCGTCTTTTGGCGGATAAAGCGACGCCATTTACCTTGGAGGCTTTGGGTTTCAGCAAAAATAATCAGAAAAAAATTCTAAACGCCATCAGAAGGCCTTACGGAATGATATTGGCTACCGGTCCGACCGGTTCAGGCAAGACCACCACTCTTTATACGATACTGAAACTGCTCAATACTCAGGAAGTGGCCATCATTACCATCGAAGACCCGATCGAATACGCCATTGATGATATAAAACAGATTCCGGTAAATTCACGGACAGGACTTACGTTTGCTACCGGGTTAAGATCCATTCTCCGTCAGGATCCCGATATTATAATGGTCGGGGAAATACGCGACGAAGAAACCGCCGGCTTGGCCGTTAATACCGCTTTGACCGGCCACCTTCTCCTTTCCACCCTGCATACCAATGATGCCGCCACCACCCTCCCCCGTCTTTTGGACATGAAGATAGAGCCCTACCTTGTAACTTCGACGGTAAATATAGCCATGGGCCAGCGCTTAGTAAGAAAAATCTGCGAAAATTGCAAAGAAGAGCATGCCCTCTCTGAAAGCGAGCTGGGAAGCCTAAGATTAATGCACATAAAAATCCCCGGCACGAAAAAATTCTACAAAGGCAAAGGATGCGCCGACTGTAATTCAACCGGCTATGAAGGCCGGATAGGAATCCATGAGGTCCTAATTATGGATAACAATGTCCGGGACGCCATCCTCAGAAAAGATTCAGCTGATTCCATTAAAAAAATTGCAATTAACAATGGCATGACTACGATGGTTGAAGACGGCCTCGAAAAAGCCGCCTCCGGAATAACGACTATCGAGGAAGTGCTCAGGGTAACTTACGAGTAATCCCGTTAGAGGTATAGCTGTCGTCCATAGCATTAAGACGGTGATCAGAAATACCTAAGCGGGAAATAAAAAAATAATTTAATCCGGTACGGTTGCGGCAAGGTCGCAACCTACCTCTAACGGGATGAATCTTTTTACTAAACTTTCCGTAAAGGATCAGGCGGCTTTTGCCAAAAGATTGGCCTTTTTGATCGGCGCCGATGTGCCGATACTTGAGAGCTTGAGAATGATGCAGAAGCAGACCAAGTCGCGGGCCAGAGCCCAGGTTTTAGAAAGCGTCACCCGGGACGTATCCAGCGGACAATTTCTTTCAACCAGTTTGGCTAAATACAGAAGTACCTTTGGTGATTTCGCCATAAATATTATCAAGGTGGGAGAAGAGGGCGGGATTCTCGACAAAAACCTCGAATACTTAGCCGAAGAACTCAGAAAGAAGCAGGAATTGAAAAAGAAGGTTATCGGCGCCCTAATTTACCCTATTTTCATAACAATATCGACGCTGGGGATCGCCGGATTCATAACCGCATACGTCTTCCCTAAGATCATGCCCATCTTTAACAGCTTGGGAGCGAAACTCCCTTTGGCGACGAAAGTTCTCATTTTCATCAGCAACTTCCTCACTCACTACGGCCTCTACCTGATCGGCGGAGTAATCCTTGCTATAATTCTATCGATCATGGCCTACAAGAAATTCAAACCCTTCAATCTCGTCATGAACCATGCCGTTTTCGCCACGCCTATTTTCGGAAATTTAGCTCGAAGCTATCAGATGGCTAATTTCTGCAGAACGCTGGGCTTGCTGCTGAACTGCAACGTAACTATAGTTAACGCCGCCAATATTACCGCCGATGCCACCGCCAATCTGATTTACAAAAAAGAAATAAGGAACTTAGCCGAAGAAATAGTAAGAGGCAGAAAAATCCACCAGTATATAGAGAGCCGGCCTTATCTTTTCCCGGAGATGATTCCGCAAATGATCTCCATAGGAGAAACGACCGGAAACTTGGGCCACACTCTGATGTACTTAAGCGGACATTACGAATCGGAGGTAAACGACATCACTAAGAATCTTTCGAGTTCAATAGAACCGATACTTCTGGTCGGAATGGGTCTAATCGTTGGATTCGTAGCCGTCTCAGTTATCACTCCGATATATGAACTCACGCAGAATATACACCCATGATTCAATAGGAATTACCAATTACCAATTTACAATTAACAGTAAGGACGTAAATTGCCGATCTAAAACGCCAGTATTGAAATAATCAATGAAAATTGAAAATTTAAAATTGAAAATTAGTCAGAGAGGCTTTACCATAGTCGAACTTCTCGTCGTAATGGCCATAGCGGCCGTAATGATGGGTTTGGGGCTTTTTCTTAGCGCGGATTTTTATAGAAGCTCTTCCTTCCAATCGGATATAAATTCTATTGCGGCGGCCGCCCAGAAAGCCCGGAGCCAGGCCGTAAACAACATCAATGCGGCTCCTCATGGTATTCACCTGGACTCTGCCGGCTATACTATCTTTCAGGGCTCCTCTTATCTTGCCCGCATCCAATCGGAGGATGAGATTTTAACGGGTAACCCGTCTTTTACTTTTTCCGGACCAACGGAAATAGTTTTTACCCAGCTTTCGGGAGAGTCAACGGCAAATGGAAATTTGATTATAACCAATGGCATCAAAACAGCCACGATATCATTTAATAGCGAGGGCCTTATCGACTGGTAGAGACCTGTGAATCAAATGAAAACTAAAAATTGGAAATTAAAAATTAGTTTTAGCTGGGGTTTCAGCACTCTTGAGCTGATGATAGCCATGGCCGTAATTGTGACCGCGATATCAACGGTGATTTTGGTTGTCTTTGGAAACCAGAAGATGGCGGTTGATAACCAGCTGAATAATTCCGCGGTACAAAAAGGATCAGAGATGATCGAAAGCGCCAGAGCTTCGGCCCGTATAGATTTTAACGGTCTCTCCGGTACAACTACGATCACTGACGACATTTATACAAAAATTCTTTCCGTAAATGACATCAATCCCTGCAAGAAAAATGTTGTATCATCCGTAAACTGGAACACCGACCCGTCACGCCCTCAAGCAATAGAATTCAATACGAGCATTACTAACTCTCGGACTGCAGTAGCACTGGGCGGAGACTGCGGACCGGATGCCGGAGACGATGATTGGATCCCTCTGGTCTGTGATGATAACGATGCAACTTTTGACTTTACCCCCGCAGGTGTTAAGGGTAAAGCAGTTGATCTCATAAAAAGGGGGGACAGTAAATATGCTCTCTTGGCCTCGGAGGGTAACGCCGCCGCTCAACCCGATTTTTGGGTAGTCGATGTTACCAGCAGATCTAATCCGCCGGAAGTCTCATCAATCAATACCACCGATGAATCTCTGAGCGACATCGACGCTTTTAGCAATTATGCTTTCACCGCTAATAACGATGATGACGGCCAACTCCAGGTAATAGACATAGCAAATTTATCGATGCCCTCAATAGTCGCGACGCGCTCGCTATATAATATAACCAGTCCCGACTCTCAAGGAAAAAAGATTTTTTATTATAATAAAAAGATTTATATTGGCACGGACTATATGGCCTTCGGAGCCCCCGGCCAGAATGAAGAACTTCAGGTTTTCGATGTAACAGATCCAACCAACCCAACTTTCTCCGGAAGCTATAACGTCAATCACAATATTTATGACATTTTTGTAAGAAACGAGGTAATAGCTGGAAATCCAAAAACTATAGCTTATCTGGCTCTATCGGCTACTGCGGCCGGCTCCCCTGAATTAATGGTTCTTGACGTTACTGATCCATCAGCCATTGCTCCCAGCGGTCCCGGGTTCAACGCCGAAGGATTTAATCAATATGGAACCGCTATTTACATTCTGGGCAATGTTCTTTATTTAGGACGAGAGAAAGGGAGCGGTGTAAACTATGATCTTTATGTCCTTGACGTATCAAATCACGCCTCTATATCCGTTCTTGATTCCGCTCTTTTGGGCTTGGCAAATAATACCGAGGTAAGGGCGATTATAGTCTCGGGAGGATATGCATTTATAGCCACTTCGGATAGTGGCAGTCCGGCATTTCAAATTTGGAACATAAAAGATCCGACGAATATCGCTCGGATAACTTCTTGCAACTACCCGCAGAAGCCGGAAGACTTAGATTTTGACGGAACGAACATCTATGTCACCAACGGAAGCAATGAGGGCTTAAGAATACTATATGACGGAAGCCCTTAAAAATTGACCTGATTGACCTAATTCCTAATTAAACTAACTTGGGAATTAAGATTTGGATATTTTTTTAGAAATTAGGTCAACTATCATAATTAGAAATTTATGCCCCGTAATTCGTCCCAAAAAGGCTTTACTCTGATCGAAACCTTGATCTATTCCCTTCTGATATCATTTATAATCGGCACTTCTTTGGTTGCGGTCTATCAAATATTGAGTAGCAGCAACAGTCTGTCCGCCAAAACGGTAACCGAGCAAGAGGCGGCTTTTATCGCGGCCAAAATAAAATGGGCCTTGAATGATATCTCGGCAATAAACTCCCCCGCCGTTAACAGCTCGAGCTCATCGTTATCCGTCAATAAAAATGGATATCCTCCTCCGCTGATTCTCACTCTAAGCGGCAATGATTTCACGATTACAAAAAGCGGAGTACCGCTTATCGTTAACAGCTCCCGGGTCATTGTTAGCGGCTTAAGCTTTGAGCTTGAGCGGACTACGGTTGGAGCGGTCAACACTGATGTTGTGACTGCTTTATTTTATGTTGACGGAAAAAAATACGAGATAAAGAGATTTTTAAGATGATAAGAAACCATAACCGCCAAAGAGGATATATAGCCCTAATATCATCCGTAATAATTGCCGCCGTATTAATGGCTGTGGTGTTCGGCTTGGCCTATACAAGCTTTACGGCCCGATTCAATATTTTAGACAGCGAATACAAAGAAGCAAGCTATCATTTGGCTGAGGCCTGTTTCGATAATGCCCTGGTTAAGCTGATCGCTGAGCCTGCAATATATACCGGCAATGAAAGCATTACATTGGATACATATACCTGCACGATCCGTCCTATTACATTATCTGGCGGACGATACATTATAGAGACAATATCGACTGTAAGCGGGGCAACAACGAATATGCGAGGCTTGGTTGATCAGACAACTTTCGATATAATTTCCCTGAAAGAATCCGCCAGCTTCTAAAATCAACTAAATTCAAAACCCCCGCTTTCGGCGGAGGGTTTTTGAATTAGCGGTCAAGTTTGAGATTTTTTTCTATACTCTCGTAAAACTTATCCATTGTAGGCAGGTTTTCTCCGGCATGCCTATCCGCCATATGAGCCGCTAACGCTCCCGGGCTCATCATCCCCTTCATCTCTGAAACCGCCTCTTCAATACTAAGGGCATCAACCGTCATGACATCTCCGCAAGTACAGGTCATCGAATATTTATTCATCCCGTTAGAGGCAGGTTGCGACCTTGCCGCAACCGTACCGAATTAAACTATTTTTATTTCCCGTTTAGATATTTATGATCACCGCCTTGATATTATGGACACCAGCTATACCTTTAACGGGATTCATCCCGGGTAGTGAAAGTTCCGACTATCTTGGGGCTTTAACTTTATAGCCGCAAACAGTACGGTCTCTTGATTATATATTAAATGCATAAATAGCTGTTGGAAGCGATAGAAAAGCATTCGGAACTTCTACTACCTGGCATCCCGTAGTGCTATTATCTTAAAATTTTAGCATGCCGATAACAATAAAGAAAGCCGCCCCTTAGGACGGCAACGCAATCTCCTTATCAGCTACGGCTCTTCTGGACCATAAATCCGATCTCTATAGGTATCGAGCCTGTGAACTTTCTGGGGCTCTGATAGACACAGGGTCGTAGGCAGCTGCCAGAACTCAATAAGATCGGCCCAAAGAACATCTTTCTCGGCTCCCCGGATGGTGATCTTGATCCCGACAACCTCATTGCCTTCGACCAATCGGCCGGCGAAAATAGCATCATTTGTCGCCTGTCCTGGACCCGCAACTCCGATATGGACCGGATCGCCCTTGAGTATCCCGCTTTTTTCCAAATCATGAGCGTTCTTGATGTTCCGAGGCATCGCTGTCCTCCTTTAAAGATTCGAAATACAAAATAAAAATAGCACGATATGTGCTATTTGTCAATCTATTTCGGGTCTTTGCCGAATAGAATCCGGCGCTGACGCTCAATCAAATCCTGGGCATATTTATGGTTGCAAATCGGGCATTCAGAAAGTTTTCTACTATGTCCGGCCTGACTCAAGCATTCCTTGGCCAGCTTAACGGCTCTTTGAACCTCCTGCTTCAACTCGCGGGAGGTGGCTTTGTTCGCCTTCAAGGCTTCCTCCCTGATCCAAGTATCAAAAACCTGATCAGAAAATAACAGATCAGGTTAAATTAAGCAAGTCCCTATTGCAACGTAGTATGGACCGTCAAAGATCCTCCGCTTTTTTTGATTTTCACGTAAAGATCTAAATTCCCCCATTCACCCTTTTTCAACACAACCTCTTCGATATTAGCCTGACCCTTAATCCGTTCTAACATTTTTAAAGATTGCATTTTTGCCTTATAAAGCTCCTTCTCGTCTGCCCCGGCTTCATTTTGTACTACAAAATTCCCGGACATATCGGGTCTGCCTTCTGAAGTATTTTCTGTACCTTCTTCCTTTCCAGGAAATTTATACAACTCCCCCTTCTTCCCGCCTTGCAGCGGACGAGGATGAATATCCCTGCGGTCAGGAAACGGGATAATTTTAGATTCTTTTTCCATCCCAGTATATCAACCTCCGATTGCCTAAAGGTTTTATTGAAAAAACTATGGTTCGGAAGTTAACTTTTAGTAAATTATATTAATGTCCAGTAGCACTACCGGCTGAAAACTTTCGGAGGCTGTATTACTGGGCATTACTACATTATATATCATAGTGCCAACAATCGAAAACCGCCCCAGAGAGCGGTTCTGAATATGAGTATCAATGTAATCTGAAGCTCATTTCAATTTGAATAACTACCGGAACTTTCTGGCCCTGACGCATGCCCGGTTGAAACAACCATTTCTTAGCGGCCTTAACAGCCTCCTCATCAAGACCATATTTAGTGTCGAGGGATTTGATGACTCTCACTTTTCCTACCCTGCCGTCGGGCATCACTATTGCTTCCAACAAAACTACTCCTTGAATCCTGGCACGCATGGCATCTGGGTTATAGCTGGGCTGAACCTGATAAATCAGAACTGGCTCCGTTACACCGTTACCCGGAGCATAAGCTCCGTCACCGAATCCCCCGCCGGTACCCGGGCCGACTCCGTCGCCCTTTCCTGAACCGATACCGCCGCCGCTTCCCCCTCCGGCGTAAGTCCCTAAAGATATAGGACTCACTCCGTTCATTTGCAATATACTGGCAGAGTTAGCCTCAATAGAGACGTTCAGAACTGGAACCGGCGGAGGAGCCTCAGATATCGGCAACGCAACAATCGGAACAAGTTCTATCCTTTTGTGCTTTGGAATCTCTGTGGGCTTAGGCGGAGCCGGCATCGGACTTCCTCCGCCTCCCCCGCCGGAACCCGGATCGTTCAGAAAAACTATATTGGTCTTTATTTCTTCTTTTTGAACCGGAATTGTTACTGCCTGAGGCATACTTTTTACAACTAAGATCGCGGCTAAAAGTAAACTGTGAACAAACATGGAGATTACCATCGCCGAGCCAATCATTCGTTTACCCGGAGAATCTGAATTTGATTCCGAACCGAGCCATCCCGAAGATACGACCTTTTTGACCATTTTTTCCAAGGATCCCCTCCTGAATGTCAAAAGTCTATAAGAAAATTAACTGATTAACCGGCATTAAGCAAGCTCCGTAATACAGCAAGGATTTAACTCACAGCCGACCCTGGCTTGGCTATGACCTAACTCGCAATAGGAGGTTAGACTCATGACCTTAATCGGGATAAGGTCGTTATAGGAGGCATATCCTTGCTGATGTACGGGGCAAGCAACGGCCAAACAAAAACTCCGACAGAATGTCGAAGTGATAGTATGAATCTACCGAGTCAGCTCCCTAACGAGCCGATTTGCTCCGTAGATCTTAGCGAGGACTTCTAAAATTCCGGCTGAATGAACCGAGATCGATCTGGCCCTTTGATCGTACTTAAAGTCATAGTCGCTGACGAGGCCCTGAATATTGCTGTCAAAAACTATTCCGACGATTTCCAGGTCCTTATTGAACACCGGGCTTCCTGAATTTCCGCCGGTAATATCCAGATTAGAGACAAAGTTAAGCGGCGTAGTCAACTTTAAAAGCTTCGTGCTTTTAACCCAGCTATCGGGCAACTGATGATCGCCACTGTTTCCAAATTCAACAGCATGATCAAATGCTTCGCCAAGAGTGGTAAAGGAATTCAACTGCTTACCGTTCTCAGCATATCCGGAAACGGTTCCGAAAGATAATCTCAGGGTAAATGTAGCATCGGGATAAACGCTTGTTCCGTAAATAGCGAACAGCGCTTCAGAAATTTTGGCATAGCCCTGACGCTCTTTAATGAGGGCAGCCCTCCATTCATTGGCATAGTCGGCGGAAGCACGCTGAACTAATTGCGCCAGACCGACCATAAGGTCACCGGTCGGAAAAGTACCAGAAACAGCCAGTTCTTGAACTATCAATGTATGCTGGTTGATATCAGACAATTTTGTTCCTTGAACAAACAGTCTGGCAACGTCCGAAGGTCTTCGGTGGTAACGAAATAACAGGTCCTGAACAGTTAAATCGTCAACTCCAAGCACTTCAACAAAATGTGTAATCGAATCGGCCAATTTTGCCTCTTCGTACTCAAGATTTAGAGACGGCTCACCGGCTCTTGCCTCGAGAACGGCTTTGGCCATTTCTTTATCTCCGGAAACGATGCTCTGGGCATATCCGAATAGCCGACTGTCAAATGCCTGGCCGGATAGAAGAAATACAACCGCCGGATAAAGATCTCGGATAGCCTTTTGAGTATCGGCTACCATATCCCGACCCTCGCGGAATTTCTGCTGAATAGCAGGATCGATAGAATTATCCGACAAAACCTTATTCGCAAAATCTAACTTGCCGTCCATTAATCTCGGATCGTGCAGACCCCTAATCTTACCGACATAAAGTTTTCGGGCATTCTGCCAGCTAAACAAATCTGATTTAGCGATTCTTTCATTTTCCCTGCTCCTGAGCATGAACTGCTGGGTTGTAATCTCCCGGCGACGGAACATATCAAGCAGAAAAGGAACTTTCGTATCACGTTCGGTTACCAAAGCTTCTGGGGTCAGCAACCGCTTAGTGCTTCCAGGATGGCCGGAAACGAAGATCAGCTCCCCTTCTTTGGCTCCTGATTTTGACCATCGGAAATGATTCGGCGTACTGGCCGGCTTGTCATTCTCATAAGCCCGCAAAAACGAAACATCCAGAGTGAAGCGAGGATATTCGAAGTTATCGGCATCACCGCCGAAAAACCAAGCATTCTTTTCTGTCGCGAAAACGAGACGTACGTCATCGTAAACCTTATAACAATAGCTATTATACTGCCCGCCCTGATACAAGACGACTTCCTCGCAGATTAGGCCGGGCTTCTGAGCGCCCCGTGCCTCAACACTGACCAGAACCTTAAGGTTCAGCCCCGTTTTTCTTTCATCGGCTAAAGTCTTTGCATAAAATCCTTTTTCGTAAAAATTATTTTGCGGAGTGCTCAGGGCCTGAACCGCCTCTTCGGCACAATGGCCGTTGGTCATAACCAGGCCATTGGAAGAAACAAATGAAGCAGAACAGTTGGGCAACCGGGCTGAACTTAGCTGAACAGTCTCGACCCACTGGGCCGTAGGAGTAAAATTATACTTGCTCTGAAGTTCCTTAACCGGAAGATTGCTTAAGAGCCACATACCCTCATCGGCTTTAGATACCGCGAAAGAACCCAGAATAACGAGTAAGAACGCAAACAGAGCAATGACTTTTCTCACTTGCCCAACCTCTCTTTTTTGTCAAAAAACGCAGGTTAAAATTATCTCAGAATCCGGTCAATGTCAATTGGGACTACAGATTAAATTCATCTATAAATTACCTGCGGGTAACTTAGCCCCTGAGGCACGGCGTAAATTATTGCCTGACCTCAACCTCTCAGAGGACACGTCATAAAGACGCTCCGCCTTAACCCATTCAGGGTACGGCATAGAGTTCACTCGGCCTTGGCTTATTCGAGGCACGCCATAAATTTTACTTGCCCCCTGTCCATCTTCAGCACGCCTCCGGCTTTTCCTGCGAAAACCTCGGCTATGTTCGCCCCGCCCTTTCAGATCCAAGCAAAGGGCGGGGTCTCAAATGCTTCAGATGGACAAGGGGCTTCGTCTTAGTTTTTCTTAAATCCCTTCATGGGTTAGAGCTTCGCTTAACGTTTTAAATAAAAACCTGCGCAAGTCCCCTGAGCAGCTAAGGTCTATCCAATCCAACTGCCTACCCTGATTTACCTGACTGCGAACAGCGAAGCTTCGACCCCTGAGAGGGCTTACGGAAGCCGACCGGGCTGAGTAAGAGATGAAATTTAGCAAAAATTTACATCGTACCTCGAAGGGGTTGAAGCTAAGCAGACTTATACGCAACGCATCCAGGAAATTAAGGTTATCTGCAGATATATAGCTTGAAATACCCAAACGCCCCGTCCGCCAGCTGGCGGACGGGGCGTTGTTGCGTTGAGCCTACTTCCCTTTGCTTTCTATCGGAAACTTTCCCGAATTTTTCTCCATCTTTGCGTCAAAACTCTTTTTCAGATCTATGCCCAGATCATGGCTGACCATCAGAACCCAGTACAAAACATCGGCTAAGCCCTCCCCTATTTCGTCTTTATTCGACTTCATGAACCTTCCCGCCTTGGCGACCTTTTTCTGTGATTTGAGTTTAAAGTGCTTCAAAACCTCGGCCGACTCAAGGACCAACGGCAAAAGCATATTTTTATATTCATTGAATTTGTCCCGGCTCGACGTCCTGTCTTTGGTATTTGTTTTTTTAAGTTTAGCCATATATCCTCATTTTACTCTCCATAAAATCTTTATCAAGGATAGCTCCGTCCATAATACCTCGACGAAAATCGTTTTTTATTTTATTATATGGCCATGAGAACCTTAACAGGGCAAAATCATGAGAGTTAACGGACAAGAAATAGAAAGAAGGTTTTTAGTCACCCGCCTATCAAAAAGCTTTCCGACCGACGGCAAGGTAATTAAGATAAAACAGGCATACTTTGAGGCGCAAGGCGTCGATAAAAGTTTTCGGGTAAGGATCTCCGAAACAGGATCTCCGTCCCGAAAAAATCTAAGTTCTGTTATAACTCTGAAATCAGGAAAAGGACGCATCCGAAAAGAGAAGGAATATGAAATAGACCTTCGGCTCGGCAATGAACTTATGAAGATAGGCAATTATTGGCTGGCTAAGAACCGCCACCTCGTAAAGCATGCCGGAATGACTTGGGAAATAGATTTTTTCTTAGAGCCCCTCGACGGGATCATCCTCGCCGAAATAGAGCTTGAAACGCCTGACCAAAAAGTAGAAATGCCTCCTTGGATAGAAGAATATACCGAGGTAACCGACTCGCTTACCAACCTCCACCTTGCGCGTTTAGCGAGCGACCTAAGGGACTCCGGAGCGCATCCGATGCCCTTTATTCAGGAACATCTGAACTCGTCGATACCCAAGATCGTAGTTACCGGTCCGCCATGTTCCGGAAAGAGCACCTTCATCGAATCGGTAAAATCCGGCAGATCGGATATTCACTGCGTTCCGGAAGTGGCAACCATTATTATCAACCAGCTCGGGATTGTGCCCGGAAATCACCCTATCTCAAACCGTCGATTCCAAGAAGCGATCTACAGGATCCAGCGGATATTCGAAGCTACTTCGGCCCAATATGCCATAAGCGCCGGTAAAAAAGCCGTCATTTTCGACAGGGGTACCGTTGATGCGGCGGCCTATTTGAAGGGCGAACTGACCGAATTTGAAAAAACATTCAATACCAGCCGGACTGCAGAATATGCCAAGTATGACGGCGTAATCTGCCTCGATGTCCCGCCCCGAGATGTCTATAACGGCCAGAAGGCCAATAATCAGGCTCGGTCTGAAACATACGAGCAAGCCTGCCAGCTTCGGGATCGCATGGTTTCTGTTTGGCGGGGCCACCCTAATTTTGTTTTCGTACCCAATGGAAGCGGCTGGGAGGAAAAAAAGAGGCTAATTGCCGATGCCTTGGAAAATTTGATATCAAGAAAACCCCGATAAGCGGGGTTTTTGTTCGGCCTCATTTTCTGAAACGAACAGGAATACTTATCTCATCATCCAATTCAGGAAGGCCCGAAGGATTATCTTTTTGAAAAACGAGACTGCCGGTTAAAGTTTCAGGCTGACTGAATTCCAGCACAGTACTGAAAGAAACAAACTCCGTTGTCATCCAATTATCGGAGGTCATAGCGACTGCGACCGCCATTTCTTTGCCGTTAGCATCGTAGAGGCGGACAGGAAATGAGGCTTCGAAAAACCATGTTCCCCGAGCTTCACCGCTTATTCCAAGCGGGCTTTCGATAATTTGGTTAGGAAGAGGCGTCGCCACCCTAACCTTATCGGATACAAACGGTGTCGCCTGAGGCTTGGCCTTTTGGGGTTCATAGGTCAAATTCAAATAAACCAAGCCGGCGATAACCACCGCTCCGATTATTAAAAATGTTTTTTTCATAAGATTATATAATTATTTTTTATCACCTTTAAAATCCAGGGAACATGAGTTGATGCAGTATCTCTTGCCGCCCTTGTCTCTGGGGCCATCATCAAAAACATGGCCCAAATGAGAACCGCATTTTTTACATAAGACCTCGGTTCTCCGCATACCTAAGCTATCATCTTCTTTAAGCTCTATGTTCTTCAGGTTCATTGGGTCAGTAAAACTCGGCCACCCCGTCCCCGAATCGAACTTAGTCTCTGAAGAAAAAAGCTCCTGCCCGCAAGCGGCGCACCGATACACTCCGATTTCTTTGCTGGAATAATATTTGCCCGTAAAAGGCGCCTCTGTCCCTCTTTCTCTTAAAACACGGTACTGCTCCGGAGTGAGCTTATTTTTCCATTCTTCATCCGGAATACTGCCGGAATTATTTTTGCTTACTTTACCCATCATGATCTACCCATTGTACCCCGCAGTGAATTGACAGTCTATAGTAATTTTGGGAGCATACTGCCATAGCACCTTCCAAGGACAAGAAATGGATCAGCAAACGATCCTGAATATTCTCGCCTCAAAAATAGTCCAAAAAGAGACAGCCGAGGCCCTTATCGAAAGCGCTGAAGAAATAACGATGAAGATATTGGAAGAAACCCTCGGTCCTGAAAAAATTAAATCGCTGCCGCCGGAAGAATGGGACATACTTACCACCGCCACGCATTTAAGGGGGCAGCTCCTCCCGTTTTTATCAGCCGCCTGCACGGCTGAAGAAGTACTGGTCAACAAGAGTTCCTTTGCCGAACTCCTTCAAATCTTAGACGAGCTCGAGCGAGCCATGAAATACGTATCGGCCAACTATGATCGTCTCTCGCTGAACTTCAAGCCAACCGCAGCCTGGACCAAAGAACAGCTTAAAGGCGCCTTAGGAATAGTCAAGGAATTGAAAAAGATCGAATTCAAAGACGAATACGCCATCTTGACCGCAGACATCATAAGAAAGTTATCGAGAATGAATAACTCTTCCATATGTTCCGTAATCGGAGAAGATCCCTATAAACTGTTCGCCGCAGAATGCAAGAATGCCATGAAGATACTGTCGCGTTTCCAGCATCAGCTTTCAGGAACAGATACGAAAATCGTCCACTAAAAATCCGCCCCGGAACTTAGGAGCGGTTTTTGTTTTAAGCCCCTTAACCCGCAAACCATTTATGGGGGACTTACGGAGCTCGACTGGTCAAGGCGAAGGTTCACGCGAGGAACTCGGCGGGAATCGCCTCGGCGAGTAAAAAATAAAATTTCAGCCGAAATTTATATCGTGCCCCCATAAATGGTTCGTGGGTTTGCTCAAATTTCGGCACCCACTTTCAAAATATCGCGGCTGTTTCTACGAATTAATCGTCATTGACCTGCTAATAGCCGCATCGCTTAATTTCAAGACGGTCTCTTTGATATGGTACGGATTGGGCACATCTTTCATCAGAAATTCCCTGGCCTCTCCGGCGCTCTGAATTCTTATTTCACCGAATTTAAGCATTGAGCCCAAGATTCCCCTTACAGCAATGGTTATGTCCTGTATTTTCTCAAGCCTTACCGTCGATACCCGCCGGTTGAAAAAACCGATCTGCTCGATATCGACTATCCTTTTATCGGTGACTACGAGGATATCCAGATAGTAATCTACCCAGAATTTGCAGAATAAAAGCCAAACGAACAAAAGCCACATAGACTCGACGGCGATCACAAGATAAAGAGGCTCCCCTTCAATAAACAGGAAGCTTGCACTGCGGATAAAGACGAAATAAAAACCTAACGGCAGGAGAGCCATGACAGCCATCGAAAAGGCATGCGAAAAAACAACAAACCAATGCCGGCGGATTTTTAAAATAATTTTCTCGTCCGGTCCGATATCAATCATAGAGAATTGAGATATAGATTTATTCCCCCTAAGGCAGCTAAAGTAAGCCCTCCCCAAACTATGACGTAAACCATCATCAGGAAAAAACTCCTCACTGGTTCCAGCGAAAAATTCTTATAGTGGTACATCATGATTGCCCCCATAATCAGGGCGAAGGCAAATAAAAACCCGAAAGCGGACCACAAAATAATCGGCGATACGCTTAAGAATATATTCGGCATCCCTGTCGGAAGCTGTGATGGGAACTGTGTAAATAAATCCGGCATATGGCTTAATTCTAAGGTATATATACTAAATCGTAAATACTTGATGTTTGGGACTCCCTCCTAATAACAGAAAAACAAGAAAAGTGCTAACTGAGGTTATTTAGAATCAAAATAGGACGGGTCTATTTTAAGCACCGTCCCAAACGCTTCCTCTGCTTTTTCATCTTCGCCAATACGTTTATAGGATGTGCCCAAAGAAGCATAAGCTTCTGGTGTTTTATAACCAGAGGAGATTGCTCTCTCAAAATGCGCTGTTGCCATGACGGGATTTTTCTCCAGTTCCAAATAGCCTAAGACCAGCCAAATTTTTCCTTTTTCTGGCCACTTTTGGGCAACCGAATATAACTTCTCTCTACCCAAGTCAAATCGCCCCAATAAATTATATATGTCGGCTGCGGCTACTTGATCGTCATAATTTTGAGAGCGCGAGAGGCCTTCCAGTTTTATTTGGACATTTTCTGGCGTTATTTCAAACTCATCTATCACCTTTTTATTCTCTATATTATTTCTAACAAGGATAAGATTATATGAATTTGCATAAACCAAGCGCCAGTTCGGATCATAAATCCGATTGATAGTGAAGCTTCTCATATGACCGTTGCGTGAATACATATAGAGAAAAATGGTATTGAAGCCGTACTGGGCATCTATGTTTTGCCATCCATCTTCAGAACTTAACGCTGACATATAGGTTTCGGACAGAAAAGTTGCCGAATGAGCCTCTGGTCTATTGTCTACAAAAACTTTCCATCGAGGATACAGGCGGTAAATTAAATAACTTCCAGAATCAAAATCATTAAAAATCGGCCCCTGCAAGTCTTGCTCTATAAAAAAATTGGCAGCCTGATTTGAGTTTGCGGTCAAGCCCAAACCCAGTTTTTTATAATTTAAAAGACTGCCAGTATTTCCAAGAAAAATAAGATAACAAATAAAAATGATGAAAGTAATTATAGAGATTCGTTCTAAATTGTCACCCAAAATTGACTTTTTAAATTTATTTTTTAGCCATATAAAAATATTCTTTAAATTAGACGAAGCAGCTGGCAGAAAAACTAACCCAAAAAATGATAACAGTCTGAACATCATAAAACCTCCCATAGCAGTCGCGGCGGCGGCTAAGAAATAAAATATCGGCATAGCCCTGCGGTTGATTAGAAAACTAACTGCTAAAATGACGGCTGCCCATTGGAAAAACCTGATGGGAATATTATCAAGTGGCGGACTTGATTTTAAAAAGTACGATGGAGGATAATTTTCGAGAACATTAATTCCGTAATTATTAAAAATATTTACCGGATAGAGTGCCCCTTCCAATCCGTTCGGATTGATAAGCGATACCGCAATCAACGCCAATAAAAGAAAGGCTAATTTTTTAGTAAGCTGATTCTTTCTAAAATTCTTATAATCTTTAATAAACTTCTCAATTAAGAATCCGCCGACTAAGGCAATACCGACAATGAAAAATAAATGCATGTTCACCCAAATAAGTTGAACGGGTATTAGCCAAAATATTCTTTTACTTTGAGGATGCTCATTGAGATCAGCTAATAAATACAGTGAAATTGCTATAAACAGAAAACTCATCATTTCCGGACGGAGAATGGTACGAGCCATTAAAATCATTATAGTCGGCAAAGAAAGAACCGATGCAAGCCAAAAGTTAGATTTTCTTACGGCAATAGCAAAAACGAGGCAAAAGGCAGCTAAAAAAACGATCGTCTTGAATATTACCAACCCAGCCCAGCCAATTCCCAAATAAAATAAATGAGCCATTACAGCGAACAGCCAGTTGTGATTTACGAAAGGATGTTCAGGCTCCGTATAGGTATAGAGATTCGAATAGATAATCCTAAAATCTCCACGCAGAATTAATTCCCCATTTTTTAGATGACGAGCCATATCATCACCGCTGGGAAGTTCTATTTTATAAATCAAGAGGGAACCGTATAGGGTCAGCAGCAGAAAAAAAACCAGGATTTTTATAAATTTATTGCTTGCCATAATATAGCTATATTATAACAGATACTATGCTTTGTACTTGAAACTGTTATGGTTTCCGGTCCGTTACTTGATGTTTAGGACTCAAAAGAGCTATACTCATCCATAGCATCTTCATTGAAAACAGGAGATTCGATGCCCGACGATCAGAAGGCTTGCATTATCAACTACAAGGTCGGTTTCCTGAATGGCATCTGTCTGGGCTACGCTTTCGACAAGCTCGAGCCGTGCTGCAGGACTTTTAATTTTGAATTTTTCCGGACAGGCAACACGAAGAAAAATTTTTTCTCGAAAGATTCTCTGCGCGAGGATACCGGTTCGGGCCTGAATTTAATAGTCCACGGCAACCAGCCCAAACTTACGCTCTCGACCATTGAAATATATTTCTGCCCTTGGTGCGGATCCCCCATAACGGTACAAAGGTCCAAGTCTGTCACCCTAAGACAGAGAATGATGGAGGTTCCCAATGGCTACGAAGAGGTGGCTGAGAAAACCCTTATAAAACCGCACAGAACCCCGCCATAGGCGGGGTTTTAAATTAGGTAAAAATGAACTAAGAAAAACAGCCCCGCGATAGCGGGGCCGTATTATCAAAAAGAAAACTGCAACGTAACCCGGAACTCGTTCGGCGATTTTCCCGGTCCGACGAACCAATCAGCGATCACGAGCCCCTTAGGTACATACACCTGAAAGGCCGGTCCGACTCCTTGGCGAACGCCGACATCGACCGTGTAGATCATAAGGTAGCTCGCCCCCACCGCGACCCGACTGTTCAATTTCCTGGTCAAAGTCAACGGATCAATAAATGACTGCTCAAACCCTCTATCCGAGAGCGGCTGGTAAGCACCCATAAAGGAATTGAGGGACCAGTTCTTGGTCTCGATCCACGGCGACGCCCAAAATTCCAGATGAGATCCGTCGGTCGTCGAAGCAAAAAGAACCGTCGGCATAATACCGTAAGTTGCACGATTGAGATTCAATCCCAAGCCGGCAAAATATTCTCGATACGGCCCATGCGGATCCGGCGCGGCACCGATAGTAAGCACCGGACTGCCAAAAACCGGCTTGAGGGAGCGCTGATAGACCAGCCACGTCACCGAAGCCGAACCGTAGCGCACATAGACAAAATTTGTCGGCCCTGAAGCCTGATCCGCCGGTTTGTTCTCCTGAGCCCAAGCCGGCGAAGAAAACACCCCGATCATCAATGCACCGATAGCCGAAAGAATTCCTTGCCTTCTGCTGTTTGCCATCTTGCTCTGCTGCCTCCTCTTTTTCTTTTTTCTATTGAAAGGCGGGCTGATAAAGCCCGCCGTCTGAATCTACGAAGTATAAGGACCCTTCGGATCGCAGAATCTCTCCTTGATGACCTGAGCCAGCTGGAGAAACTTGGGAGAAAACTGAACATCCGGCTGATAGGCAATTCCTTCAGCCACTAAGTCAGCGATCTCAACAATTCTCGCGCCCGGAACAATCTTCCCTTCGGCGTCGCGGTCCCGACCCATGAACCAAATCCTGTCGGCTGCCATAAGAGCGGTCTCGATATCGTGAGTTACGAAAATCACGGTATTATCCTGGCCGTCAGTCTGGTCATGAGCCACCTCATTAATCAGGGCACAGGCATCCTGTTTGGCCTTGTAGTCAAGGCCGCTGAAAGGTTCGTCCATCAGCAGAAAGTGCTCGCTGCACATCAGCTGTTCGACGATGGCGATTCTCTGTCTCTGGCCGCCAGATAGCTGAGCAGGATAGTAATCCTTTCTTTCAGTCAGACCGAATTTACCAAGAAGACTCATGCCTTTTTCTCGGGACTGCTTAGCGGAGAGTCCGGTCTGTTTGCCTGCCCTGATAATGCTTTGCATCACCGTAAGCCAGGGATCGATATAGTAATTCTGGAAAACGACCCCTACTTGTCCGTTTCTTACGGGTTTGAGCTCCTGACCGATCAATACTTTTCCTGAGGCGGCCTTGCGTAATGCCGCAAGGATCATAAAGAATTGAGTCTTACCGACGCCGGACGGTCCAAGAATCGCTACAACCTGGCCTCGGCCCTCGATGTTTTCAATTTCCACGTTAACATCCCGCAATACTAAGTTGTCTCCGAATTGCTGGCAGACATTCTCAACTTTTAGAAGAACTTGCGGGGATGACATCAGTGCTTCTCCTTTGACAGATAAGCATAAGGAAACAGGAACTTATGGCACTTGGCCAAGAAGAAATCCTGGAACAAAGCCAAGAACAAAATCGCAAGCTGAATGGCAAAGATGCCGTCAAGCTTGAAAAACTTGTTTTGGCTCAATAGAAGAACGCCGACTCCGCCTTCAGAACGGCTCAATCCTTCAACCATGGTCAGCATTGTCCATCCGATGGCCGCATTCTGGCGGACAACATCGAACATTTGATCCAGTGTTCCCCGGATCACCACCTCCCAAACGATCCGCCACTCGCCCATTCTTAAAGTCCGGGCATGATCGAATTGTTCCTTGGGAATATTAACGACGACTGAGAACATTGCCGTCGTCATGAATGCTGTCATAGCAAATGTCATCAGCGAAACCTTGAGATAGTGGCCCCCGCCGAACATAAGCGTGAAAGCCAAGCTCCATCCCACCAAGCCCATGAATCTGAACTTTGATACCATGGTAAGGTAGGGTTTGACATGTTTTCCGACCAACGGAGAAACGGCAAGATAAATAATGGCCGCGGAAATCACAGAGCTCAAGACCAGAACTTCCGCATTCAGCCAGAAACTCGTCCAAAGTTCAACGGCAAACCCCTGGTTCCACAACCGGAGAAAAGCCGTCCAAACTTCCGAAGGCTTCGGAAGAATCTTCCACGGAACAAAAAGCCAGATCATGGCCCAGAAAGTAAGGTGCATCAGGGCAATAGCCTGCTTTGAACCCATTAACAGCCCGGGATTGAACCCGGGACCGGTTTTTGTCTTCACCGCTGTGGCTGTGCTCACGGCTTTTTCCTCCCGCCCTCTTCTTCAATCCTCGGTTTTCAAGGATCCTGAATGCTCGCGCTTTGAAGCACGAACATTTTCTTAATCACTTTTCATTAGAGGTTATTAAGTGGCCTCATTAGAAACGAAACTAAGAAAATGGCCCGACCCAATTGGGTCGGGCATTTGAAAACTTTTCGATGAATTATCTGCCGAGAACGATCTCGACGCGCCGATTACGGGCTCGACCAGCAGGCGTGCTGTTGTCAGCAACGGGCTGATTCTGGCCAAGGCCCCGAACCTGCAAGCGGTTATCGGGGAAGGTCGAACGAGACTGATCCTGCAGCCAGTTCCTGACTGCCTGAGCGCGCCGCTCAGAAAGATCCTGATTGAAAGACGGATTGCCGACGTTGTCGGTGTGGCCCTCGATGCGCACCAGTTCGTTCTGGGCAACGCTTAGAACACGGCGCAACTCTTCAAGAGTCTGCAGAGCCGCAGGCGTAAACGTAGCCTGGCCGGTCTCGAACTCAATCTTCCAAGAAGCACGGGCCGATTCTGAAGTGATCTCCTCGCCCTTTTCAAACTGACGGACAACGCCGGTCGCTTCGCGCTCGGCCGCTTCCTTTCTCAGTTTGGCGACAGCCCTGATGTAAGTCTTGTTGGCGATCTGGTCATAAGGCTCGATCGTGGGAACTTCGTTCGGGTAATACTTGTGCATGTACCCGCCGAAAAGCTCATAGGAATCACGGAAGTAATCGGTCCCTCCGCTGAGGCCCCAGTACTTGAGGTTATCGGCCAGCGTAAACGCAAGCGAACCGCCAAGCTCAACCTCATTGCCTTCCTTATCCATTTCCTTGTCGCCAAGGTAATACTTGAACCAGAAATTCGTGTCGGCCTCTTTATAGACCTGAGCTGAAAGCTCGGCGCCCTTTCTCAGAGCAACGTTGCTCGTGCGCAGGTGATCACCGGCCTCAGTCATGGCCGCCAAGAAATTCACAACCGTCTGGGAATTCAGCTTGTTCCAACGCTTGATGCCAAGAACTGAGTTCGGCATCTGCGATGAATTCTGGTGGCTCGAGAAAATACGAACCAATCCGCCGCGGGCGTTTTCACCGACCGTGGCCGTAACGTCAGCCGGCGTCCAGGTCGTCACAGAGTCGACGCAAGCATCGACCGTCTTACCCGTACGGACACCGTTCTTGACTTCAGCGCGCTTTTCGCAAGCCTTACTGTTGTAAAGCTCGGAAGCCTGCGTGTAGTTAGCGGCATCGCGGAAATTGATCGCATTCGGATCGTAAGTCCGCTGATCCACGTTAATCGGAATGTCATTCTGGTCAGCCCAGAAGAAAACAATGTTTTGATCGCCTTCACGGGGCGCCGCCGCAACCATAAGGCCGCGAGCCGCCTGCGGATCAAGCTTGACCGCCGGCGGAGCAAGGAACGCATCCTCGCCGTCCGAACGGCCGCCGAAACCGATATTCTCAATGATCAAATCTTCGCCGAGCTTGCGGAACTGTTCGTTCCAGCCGGCAAGCTGGGCACCGAGCTGGTCGCCCATCAAGGTGGTCATGTGGATACCCGAACTGCAGTCCTTCCGTCCGCCGGAAAGTTCCTGCGCGCACTTGAAAAGTTCGTCACGAAGCTGGTCCGTAGTGTCCTGACGCTCGAGGGTAAGTCCCACGCCGTACTTTTCCATCAACGAACCGCGGGTGGTCGTGAGACCGCCGTTGGCATAGATGATAGTCATATGAGCATTCCAAGCCCAGAACTTGATCCTCATCTGAGGAAGATCCTTGTCCGTCGGCTCGCTGGAAGGAAGCGAAACGTTGGCATTGCCGGCAGCCGGACGACGGTTATCAACCTTCGGGGCATCCGACTTGTAATCCCGAAGATTGCGGTCAGCCTCGGGCACCGAAGACGCCGTTGTCTTCAGACCGGGAACCCAATTGTGAGTAACGACGTATTGGCCGACGAAAAATAGCAATAAGAGAACACCCAATACCAAAGCTCCGACTCGTACTCTGCTGACCTGGGCCATGTTCGTTTCCTCTCTCCTTTTTGTTGGTGGGCGTTGACGTCAATAGACGTCAACGCCCGGTCGTTTCTATCAGTTCTTGAAGAAATCGTTTACGTCGAATTTATTTCCGGTATTAGTCTGTCCTGCCGGAGATTCAACCGTTGTCAGATCATAGGGCTGAGCGGGATCCTGAGCTGTCCGCAAAAGATCCGCCTTTTCTCCCGGGGCCAAAACCGAACTGTGCGATTCCTGTTCCCATTCCTGGAAACGCCTCATCGCCCGCTCACTGATGACCGCTTCTTCGGCGTCAATACCGCTGAAAAGTTCCTCTGACAAGTTGATCATGTCGTCCATCTCAACCACCGCGCCGGCGATCTCAAGGGCCATTTTGGCGGCAGCCATATCGGCCATCTCCTTTGGGGTAGAACTGGTGGCACCAATAGCCTCCTTTACATCGGCTATGGCATGTTTGGTATCCATAGAAGCTTCGTACATAGTAATCTGATCTTCGAGTTCAGCTTCGGCGCTGTCCACCCTGAGCTTGGCCTTTCTCAGAATCGTGTCCAACGCTCGCATCAAGGTTTCCATCTTGGTATACATATTCTCTAAGGCCTGGATTCGCTTCCGCGTCCTCTCAGCTCTTATTTGAGCCGCCTGAGCCTCTTCAAAGTTCTTCGCTCGATTATGCTTCTTGGCTAAAGCCTCTTGCTGGTCAACCGTAATCTTGAACTTTTCGATGACTTGAAAGAGGGCCAACATCTTGGCCTTGAACCGTTTGGCCGCTTCCAGACCGCTCGCAAGTTTCTTACGGGAATACGCGATGTAATCGCGCGCTACCGCAATCGGAGCCATATTCACGAACATCCCGACCATACTTCTGACCGCAGCACGGAACGCCGAGCCCACAAGAGCTCGAATCCACCTATTTGTTGCGATCACATAAAGTGCAAATAGATAAAAAGCGTACCAAATTGCCTGAATGCCCAGCTGGAAAACTGCAACAATATAATTAAGAATCGGAAGAGCATTGAAACCGATTCCTAACACCGTAGCAACACCAAGGATACCAAGAACAATCTTTCCGAACCTACCTTCCGGCCGGATCCAGAAATCACGATCCATCAACTGCTTAAGCTGAGGGATCCCAATGTCTTTCGCTGTCGGTTCCGCCATTTCAGAGCCCCTGTCCATATGAATCGAGTTTTTGCTTTTCAGCAATGTAAGGCGCCTTCACGGCTTCCATCGCCGCAGTAAATTTGGCGGCGGCATCTCTGACGCTCTTTTCATCCTGAGCCATCGCCGATGTTTCGGCCTGTTCGGTTCGGGCAAGCTCGCTAATCTCGGCTTCTAACCGGGAAGCTGCCTCCTTCAAACGGGCGGCTTCTTCGAGTTTCGAAGAAGCAGTCTGTCGAAGTTGGTTAATCCTCTGCTGACGCGCTCCGACACGCGAAGCGATCTGCTGAGGAACGGCATCGCGGAATCTTTTATCGGCCTGATCAAGATCCCGAAGGATCACATCCAGACCGCGACGAACTTCCGTCGGCGAAAGATTGAACGCTCTGCCGGCTGCAAGGGCCGCCTTATAACAGGATGACTCATCGTGGCCAAACTGCGAACGCATGTTCTGCAGTAGAGCCATGAACTGAGTGAAACTCTTCTGGTCGGCGCCATCGGCAACCGCCTGAAGCTTAGCCCGCATTTCCGGATCAATTTCCGTTGTCGTCATCGTAGGAGTAAAGCTCGGCATTGCAACCGGAGCGGGAGACATCCCGCCCAAGCTAAGAGTGGTAGGCCGAACCACTGAGGCTCTTGAAGGAACCGCAGGCTCCGGCTCAACCGCTTCGACACGAGCAGGCGACTCATCTTCGTCATTGGTCGTAAGCCAACTCGTAAGCTTGCTTCCCGCTAATCTGTCAGCCAGTTTTTTGGCCATTCTTCTCCTCCCTTTCCCCTGTTTCTGTCGTTTTTTGGCAGAAAATTCTCAAGGTACTACGTGCCATATATAATAGTACTTTATTGATCTGATGTCAAGAGTCGCTCTTTGGCATCCCGTCTGTGACATCCCTTCTCCATTAAATGACATTATGACACGATCGTTGTATGGTGTCATTAAAGGTTTACTTTTAATGATACAAAGATAAAGCCCCGCGATCGCGGGGCACCACTTAAACATCAACTAAACTATTTGAACTCCTGAGAAAGACGGACTTTATTAATTCCGACTACTTCACCTTTAAAATCAGCAACGAATTCTGAAAGTTCATCCTTATGATTTAGGCTGAATTTCTGCTTAAACGTATCGGCCACGGCGGCCATCAAATCATCGCGGGTTATGCCGGATCGTTTGGCCGGATCTGCTTCCCCGCCATTGGCTTTGTCGCGTTGAAACGCCCGCCAAACAGCCTTATCATCCACCAGGGCCGCGACCATCGCGCCGTTGGCAAGATCGGAGAGTTTGAAAACAAGCGTTTCTGACTTGTCTCCGTTTCTTCTGGTAATCTCGTAAATCTTATGCACGTCTGAATAAAATTCCTGAGCAGAAGCGCTGACCAATTCTTCAACATCGCCCCGAACCGGATAAGCCTTCAGTCTCAACCGCAAAATTGCTTCGACGGCCCGGCGTTCCGGCCTTCCGACCAGAATATTCCGATCAAGACGCTTATCGCGGATAACCGCCGGATCCAGAACATCGGGACGGTTCGTCGCCAAGAAAACAATAGCACTCGAATCATCAATGCCGTTCATCTCGGCTAAGAAAGTCGGAACAACTGTCTTTTCCATATCGGAACTAACTCCGCTTCCCCGTCGGCTCAGAATCGCATCAGCTTCATCGATTACGATGACCGCCGGATACCCGTACTTTTCCTTATGACGTTTACCTAAAATAAATAACGACCGAACATTACGCTCTGTATTTCCAACATACATGTCCAGAATCTCTGAACCCTTTACATTAATGAATCCGCTTTCAAGAGCTTCTCCGCCATAAAGCTGAACAATAGCGCTGGCCACCGCTTCAAGCAGCATGGTCTTTCCGCATCCCGGAGGCCCCGAAACGAGAGCCCCATTGGGCTGTTTGATTTGGTAGTACTTGTAGAGTCCCGGAAATTTTACTGAAGCTTCAATCATTTCCTGAAGCTGACGCTTGGCTTCATCCAGCCCGCAGATATCATCCCATGTAACCGTGGGCTTCGATCCCAATTGAAAACGGTGTCCGCTCTTGCCTAAATAAGCGACAATAATTGATCCCGAGGTATCAAGAATCACCCTGTCATCCGTCTGAACTCTTTCACCATATTGTCCTTTAAGAACAACGCGGGCCGCACCATTGAAATCGACTTCGGCATAAGACTCGTCGACGATCTTGCGAACGGTGCAAACTGATCCAATACTAAACCGGCTGATAACGCCTATGATTTGAGAAGAGTTGGGGGCAAGCTTGACCATATCCCCCGCCTTCAAAACCGCTCCCGGCAACGGCTTGACTGAAATAGTCCGACCGCCGCAACTGACGATAACATCGGTTTTATTATCTTTCTGATCGCCAAGAACTCCGACTACTTCGCCGATGAAAGCGGCTGATTCCATCACTCTTTCCAGAGTAGCCGTAAGCTGTCCGACCAACTCCTTTGCGGGAACTTTCTTTTTCGGATCAGGATCGGGGTCCTGCCGACCTATTCCAAGCTTAACCCGGGCATCGGCTACCATTTCACGAAAAAGATCAGGAATCTCGTCTCTGCTGTCGCCTGCCATAAGATCTCCTTCTTGTTCAATTGACAACGATCAAAGTTCCTATAGTATACCACAAAATTATAAGATGTCTATGCGGCGTACTTGAATCAGTTTTGAGGGCTGAGAGTTTTTTTGTAAACCCACTTTCCGAGTTCCACGGCAAACACATTGAAGACTCCCACCAAACCGACCCCGATCGCCCACGGCAGAGGCAGAGAAACGGTTCCTAATAATTTTTGCAAAACCGGCCAATAAACAGCCGCCAAAGTCAGTCCTATTCCGATTGACGCGCCGACCAGAAGATATTGATTGGAAAACGGATTGTAGCGGAAAATATTTTTATTCAGGCTTCGAAGAGAAAAAGATACCAAAAGAGTATAGGTGGCAAAAGAGGCAAAGATAAAAGTTCTTACGATATCAGGATTAAAGCCGGCTCTTATAAGAAACCAGTATATGAAGAAGAGGAGAGCGCTCGTAAGCACTCCTATGCCCAGCAGAAGAAACTTCATTTGAGAATCGAATAGATTCTTAGATAATCTCCTAGGATGACGGCCGGTCTCATCAACTCCTTTTTCAAAGGCGAATGCCACAGCCGGAAAACTGTCCGAAAAGAAATTAACAAATAATATCTGAATGGCGCTTAAGGGAAGAGCTAAGCCGGTAACCATCGCTCCGCCGATCAAGAAGAGCTCATCAAAAGAATTAGACAGCAAATATATGATCACTTTCCTTATATTATCAAGTATTCTTCGGCCCTCAACTATGGCCGTGACGATTGTCTCGTAATTATTATCTAAAATAACTAAGTCAGCCGCACTTTTTGTAACGTCGGTTCCCGAACCAAGGGCAACGCCGATATTGGCTGCATCCAAAGCCGGGGCGTCGTTTATCCCGTCACCGGTCATAGCCACGATATGGCCCTTCTCTTTATACAGGTTGGCGATCTTTACTTTTTGCTCGGGAGTAACCCGGGCGTAAACGCTAATCTCATCGGCTCGGGCCAAAAATTCTTCTTTTGACAAATGACTCAAGTCTTCTCCCGTCAGGACAGCCCCGCGCCCGTCAATTAATCCTAATTCCCGCGCAACCGCTTCGGCTGTTCCCTGATGATCGCCCGTAACAATAATCGTTTTGACTCCGGCATTATTTATTTTTTCCATTGACTCAAAAACTCCCTGCCGCAATGGATCCCTAAAAGAGATGAGGCCGTCAAAATTAAAGTTCTTAAATTCATGCTTTCTTAAGCTCTCATAATCAGGCGCCGGCTCCATTGAAATAACCCCGAGCACCCTTTCGCCGGAGAAAGCCCTTTCGTCAATCTCCTGAAGAACCTCTGCCTTATCTGGTTCGGAAAGATTAGTGAAGCGAACGAGTATGTCGGGAGCGCCTAAAAGCAGCATCTTATTCGATGAGTTGTGGTGATGTACCGAAGCGGCAAACTTTCTGTCGGAACTGAAAGAAAGCCGATCGACGATCGGAATCTCCTTCGCCACATCCTTAAGAAGGATCCCCTTTTTGGCCGCTCCCTCGACTAAAGCCATCTCCATAATATTTCCGAACATCCGCCACTGCTCCGGCTTATCTTCCGGATTTTCGATGACGACATCCACCGTCGTTAAGGCTTCCGATAATAAATCCCGGGCCTTTTCCGGAGAAGAGTCTTTGTACGGTATCAATCCGGTCAGCTCCATTTTCGCCTGCGTAAGAGTGCCGGTTTTATCGGTTAATATAAGCGTCGTCGAACCCAGAGTTTCGGCCGCCAAAAGCTTTCTGACGACGCCATTGCGTTTGGCCAATTGCTCCACGCCCACTGCCATAATTACCGTCAAAGCGATCGGAAGACCCTCGGGAACGGCTGACACGGCCACGGCAACCGAAATAAGAAACATCTGCAACGGGTCGTAGTTCAGATAGATTCCGAAGCCGAAAAGAAGAATAGTCATGACGAGCAAGAACACGCCGGCCCAGAAAGAAAAACGCCCGATTGCAACCTGCAGAGGAGTCTTGGATTCGTCCTTCTTTTCCAAAAGAGCGGTGATCTTGCCGAACTCGGTGTTCATGCCCGTTGCAGTTACCAAAACATCGGCAAATCCGGCCACAGCCAAAGTACTGCCGAAAACCATTGAATCTCGATCGGCAACTCCGGCGCTTATTTGAACCGGTTCTTTTTTCTTTTCAACCGGGATTGATTCTCCGGTAAGAACCGCCTCGTCCACGTTAAAGTTGCTGTCGAAAATAATCCGGCCATCGACGGGAATCTTATCACCCTGAGTTATCCTGATCACGTCTCCCGGAGCTAAGTGAGCGGCATCAATGATCAGCTCGCGTCCGGAGCGTCTTACCCGGGCCTGCGTTTTGACATAAGACTTCAAAAGCTCAAGAACGTTCTCGGCTTTATTTTCCTGATAGAAGCCCAATCCCGCATTTACCAAAACGGCCGCAAAAATTACTCCGGCATCAAGCCAATCTTTCAAAAAAACGGTAATCAGTCCGGCAATTATCAAAATAAATATGAGGGGGCTTTTAAACTGGACGGCTATAAGCTTAAGAACGGAAAATCTTTCTCCGTCTTTAATTTCATTAGTACCGAAAAATTTAAGCCGTTTCTGAGCTTCGTCGTCCGACAATCCGTCCCGAGAAGATTCGAGAATTCGGAAAGATTCATCAACGGCCATTGACCAGAACGGCTGTTTTATAGATTTAAGCTCTAACATATAATCATTATATCTTAAAAATACCGCCCGCTGAAGCGGGCGGTATTTTAATTCAGATCATCGGCCAGGACCTACTCGACTACCAAGTTACCCTTCATCCCCATTTGACGATGGGTTCCGACTGAACAGTAATATTCGAAGGTCCCGGCCTTGTTGGCAACGAACTGAATCGTCTCGGTCTGACCGACCTGGAGAATTTTCGTTCGGGCATTAAATTCATCGATTACCCAGTCATGAGTACCCTTCTCGTTTCTAAATATTATCCTGACAGTATCTCCTTTTTTAACTCTGATCTCGGCCGGATTAAAACTAAAAGGCACTCCGACTACGGTAAATTCTTTAACCTGACCCGAGACTCCCGAAGCAGTGGGTGCGGGCGTGGACGTAGAAGCCGGTGTTGGCATAGGCGTTGGACTTGGTTGGGGTGAAGCCGATCCGTTTGCGCTGCCCGTCGGACTTACTGTCGCTGTCGGTTGGGCGACTTCGCCGCTTTTATTACTCATCATGACTCCGATACCGACCGCGGCAACCACCACAACAACTGTGACTATCACTAATGTTTTACTCATCTTATTTGATCTGTCTGAATATTTAAAATATCGAGAACAGATTATTAATTTTTGCGCCCGCGGATATTGCGGGCTGATATTCTGTCCATATTACAACACCTGATAAAAAATAGATACTTCCGCCGTTCTCATATCGAGATCCGACCTCAATATGAAATCAGACGCACACATTGCGCAAAACTTGACTAAATATATAAATATTATAGAATACGTCTAAAAAGATCGGCTGGAGAGGGCGGCAGTGGATCAAAGCCAAAAACTGACCGTATTGGAGCTGTTCTGTGTTTTCTTCTGGTTCATGTTTGATGGATTTTGGCTGATGGAATGGATGTGGCCGACGTATATTTGTTCTTTCATTTCATTCAGCCTTGCCGTCAAGATATTCTTTTACATCGACAGAACTCCTCTATCCATCCTGATCGCCGTAGTCGATACTATGTGGTTGTCAATGAATATCTGCTGGATAGTCGGCGACTTTTCCGGCACTCAGTGGCTGATCAGCGTGGCGAAAGTAAGTTTCTGGTTAGGTGCAACGATTTTTACCCTCGCCCTTCTTCTGAGCAAATCCGGACAGTCTTTGAGCTTAGTTCTCCGCCGGCTTCGAGTATTACGTTTCTTCCGATAATAAACACTCCCCCGCACATTAATGCGGGGATTTTGTTAGCAGTATGGCTCCTTGAAGACTTGGCATATCTACGAGCAGAGGTATAATTAGATCATGAAACGCATCTTATCAAGCGCTTGGCACGAAATTTTGCGGTTCGATGAGAATGAAGATGTCCTCGGGGGCATCCTTGAATTTGCCGGAAAACATAAAATAGAATCGGCTTGGCTTTCAGCTATCGGCTCGTCGAAAGAAATAGAGCTTGGATTTTATCATCTCGATAAAAAAGAATATGCCAATAAAGTTTTTTCTGAAACTCTTGAACTCGTTGAATTGAGCGGAATTCTGGCCTTGACGGAAGAAAAACAGACCCTGCACCTTCACGGAAGCTTCTCCCGGCCTGATTATTCAACCATCGGCGGACACGTCCAAAGACTTATCGCCAATGCCACGGTAGAAGTTTTCATCCATAAACTCAACGAACCTCTGACCAGAAAAAAAGACCCCGAAACGGGGCTTAAACTCTTGGACTAACGGAAACGAAGAGAACCTACCTCATCTTGCCGTCCGGCTTAAGTTCGGCTGTCAGCTCATGCTTTCTTTTCTCTGCAATAAGTTCCTTAGTCAAAAGAGGCTCTCTTTCTTCCAGGTCTCTCCTATCGTGCTCACTAATCAGCATATTTATAACCTCTAAAGACTCGTCGTAAGTATCCGGGACATGAATCCTGTTTTCGGCCAGACGATGATCCGTCTCTTCACGGCCAAGATTCATCTCTCTGAGTTCATCCATTGAATGCAATAAATATTTCTTTCTGATACCCGATTTATCGGCCTTGCCCTTGAGCTCCACAAGAAGCTCCTGCGCGGGCTTATCCCCCTCAAATTTAACAACGACAAGGGTGGCAAATCTGTTTTTCTCATTGCCAGATAAAGTCTCGGCGGCAATCTCTAATTTCTCATCACCGGCTAATTCACGATAAATCCTCGTAGCCTGATCTCTCGATATAGCAACGTCCTTTCTGAGTACAATCTGAGCTCCTTCCGCTTCTAAGTCTCGGATGATCATTTCAGACAGGAAGTCTCTATGCGCATCAGGTTTTATCAGTATCATCCCGAATTTTTGATTATCAGCCATTATTTTTAGTTGTTCTGACGTACTCTCTATATGCCGACTCCTTTGTTTTCTCTTTTTTATAGAAGTACGTCAAGTTACTTTCAAGCGAATCTATGAGGCTGTCCAAATTCTTATCGTCGACCGCGAGATCAGCACCTAAAAAGTTGTTAATTGTTTTGGTAATTATGACCGCTATATTTCGGCATTTTTTATAATCTCCCGACAAAGCGAACCTCCTGAAATTTTCATTGAGGGTGGCGATTTTATAATATCCGAGCGGGAACTTCATCTCCCGTCCGGTAAAGCGCCCCAGGGCATCAAGATACTTAAGCCCCCCGAAAATAGTTCCGGCTTCCTGCAATGACACTATGCTGATGCCGATATGAACGTCTACTTTTTCCAAAATCGCATTAAGCTTCTTATATAAAACAGGGGTAACCCGATCAACTATCAGAACAACGTCTAAGTCACTTCCCTTGTGAGTCCGGCCGAAAACACTGCCATGATAGGCTAGGGTGAGAATCCCGATACCCGACTCCTTCAATAAGCGTTCAAATTTAATTTTTTGATCTAAAATATCCTCCATGTCTGATTTTAATTATTCGTTTATTAAATACCCGATCCCTTCTTTGACTATTTCCGGATCTACGTTGTTTGCGTTATCAACCTTGCCGTAATCATTAAGCACAACCAGACTTATGCCTTTATCGTAGTTCTTTTTACTTTTTCTCAATAGGTCTAATATCTTATCCGGCTGAATGGCATTGCTGTTCGGCCTTGTAGGTAGTCCGGCGGCTGATATTAGCGCCTTTGTCCGAGACAGCAGATGGGAGCTTCCGGGGTTGATCCGGCCGTTAACATAGGCCGCAAAAATCATTCCCA
>Ga0209542_10002427_pt1 | contig 41713 bp, 52 predicted proteins | sample RifCSPhighO2_01_FD_184028 | JGI IMG/M metagenome (GOLD analysis project Ga0209542, IMG submission 184028) | Soil microbial communities from Rifle, Colorado - Rifle CSP2_plank highO2_0.1 (SPAdes) (version 2) | ecosystem: Environmental > Terrestrial > Deep subsurface > Rock core/Sediment ... | reverse complement strand
TCAATATGCCCACCGGGAGGCATCCATCGCTTAAGACGCTTGTGCCAGAGAAGCAGCGTGCGATTCTGTGAATCGATGATGAAAGCCGTTGCGGTGAAGTGACGATGCATGTGGGCTAGGGTTTGGGCTGGGGCTCGGCGATACTGTATAGTATTGATATTTTCATCCAAGCCCTAGCCCACCCCCATGGTCCTCATCAACGATAATTCAAAGGTTCTCTCTATCGGCGCCCCCATGCCTCACTTCGAGCTCCCAGGGACAGATGGTCTTACGATTCGCTCCAAGGAGATCCGCGATCCTGTTCTCGTTGTGATCTTCACCTGCAATCATTGCCCCTATGCTCAAGCCTATGAAGATCGTTTGATCACTCTTGCGGAAGATTTGGATCAGGAGGGAGTGCAGTTCATTCTGATCAATTCGAACGATGCCACAAACTATCCCGAGGATGATTTTGTGCATATGGAGAAGAAGGTGGAGGAAAAGGGATACCCCTTTCCCTACTGCCACGATGAATCCCAGGAAGTCGCTAAAGCCTACGGCGCTCTCTGCACGCCGCACTGTTTTGTCTTCAATCGCGAGCGGAAACTCAAATACAAAGGGCGAGTGGATGATAACTGGAAAGAACCGGAAAAAGTGACAGAGCATAACCTCCGGGATGCCTGCCGTGCGATTGCCAGAGATGAGGAACCCCCGGTGCACGAAGCAAACGCTATAGGGTGTTCTATCAAATGGAAGGAGTAATAGATATTTATCTGCCATAACTCTTGATTCCTATGTGAGCCAAGAGTAGAACTCCTGTAACTTTAATTCTTTCCAAATATTTCTATGGAAAAGACCTCCCAAGAGCAAGAATTGCCAGCAGGTTTGGCAGGAGAAATCGCCGAAGATCACTCGATGAGTGAAGAGAACAAACAAGACGAGCGCGAGAGGCAAAAGGAAATTAGTCTTCGATTAGAACGGGCAAGTGCCGGAGGAAAATTTGTAAAAACTATGAGGCGTATTCATTGATTTTTGATTCGTAACACCAGTATCTCCGGCGGCGCGAAGAGCCGCGCGCGGGGACCTGTCTCCCCTACTCCGCGCGTAATCGCAAGAGTGGTATTCCCATCCAACGGAAAGATCCCCTGATCGTAGGAACGCGGGAGTTGGGTGGGGAGTGCAGGGAGAGGACCAATGAAAGGAAGACGAATCTGCCCTCCGTGCGTATGGCCGGAAACAATCAAATTCGCATAGGAAGATCTATTATCCAGGATCACGCTCGGATCATGAGCAAGTAGGATCACGGAGGATTTTTGTGATGTCTTCGGGAGGGCGCTTTCCAAGTTATCGTGCCCCGAACAGGCGTCATCAATACCGGCAATGAAAAGTGGTCCCCCTTCCTCTAAAGGCACTTCCACCGATTCATTGTTGAGCATGCGTACATTGAGGCGCTCAAGGGTTCGCAGAACTACATTCGATCCATCAAATGTTCCATAGTAGGTGCTGCTCTTCCCCCTGTGGGAAAGACAGTTGTACTCATGATTTCCCATCACACCAAAAACACCGTAGCGAGCTTTGAGCTCCTGGAGCGGCGCAAGGTGATCGGCAGGATCTGATCCGTGGTAGGTATAGTCCCCTGCAAGGAGCACAAGATCCGGTGAGAGTGCATTCACTTTCTGAACGAGCCTCTGCATAAATCCTCTGCCTTTGTATGGACCCACATGGAAATCGCTAAGCGCAACAATGGTGAGTTTCTCGACTGTTGGTAGCGAAACCCTCTCTTCGGTAATCGAAATCATGCGTGATTCAATGAACGAGCCGTAGAGCACCGTGAATGAGAAAGCAGCACCAACCACAATGAGCGGTACGCGTCGGAACTTTGACCAGGATCTCTTTTTAAGGCCGATCCATACGAGTCCGCCGCCTCCGGCGACGAAGAGCAGAATGAGTCCATCCCAAAAGAGGGACATCGTGAAATAGGTCCAGATCATCCCCCCTATGGTACACTCCCTGTAATGGCAAAGCGCGCAAAATCAGCACACAAACGCATCGCCCTGGGTGCCGATCACGCGGGGTTTGCACTCAAGGAATCGCTCCGGGAATACTGCAGAAAGAAAGGAATCGATGTGTTGGATGTGGGTACATTCAGTAAGGAATCTGTGGATTACCCGCTCATCGGGAAGAAGATCGCAGAAGTCATGCTCGCAGAGAAGATTTCCGGAGTTTTCCTTGGAGGTTCTGGATTTGGCGAGTGCATGGCTGGGAATAAAATCGCCGGGATCAGAGCTGCGCGCTGTGCTTCGGTGGAAGACGCAGTCATCACACGACGACACAACGATGCAAACATGTTGAATCTCGGCGGGAGGATGATGAAGGGAGCGGAGGCAAAGAAGATTCTCGATGCGTTCCTCACTACCCCCTTCGATGGCGATCCCAATTCCAAAGAAGATGGCGAGAGGCACGTACGGAGAATAAAGATGCTGCACGAAATGGATGGATATCCCTATCCGTAAACCCTACAGCCCTAACGCCCTATGTCCCAAGTTCTCATCACTCCCTCAATCCTCTCGGCAGACTTTGCAAAACTTCAGGAGGAAGTGGATTCCATCGCTCCCTACAGTGATTGGCTGCAGGTAGATGTGATGGATGGACACTTCGTGCCGAATTTGAGCTTTGGTGCACCGGTGATGAAAGCAATCAAAACCGATCTTCCACTCGACGTGCATTTGATGGTGACAAATCCTGCAGAGCGAATCGATGAATTTGTCGAGGCGGGGGCTTCTCATGTCACATTCCACGCGGAAGCAGTTCCAGGGAGAGCCAATCAGGAACATCTGGTAAAAGTAATTCGAGCGAAGGGCTGCACTGCTGGCATCGCTATTAATCCGGAGAGTCATCATGATTTGATTCAAACAATGGATATTGATCTCGTTCTCTGTATGACTGTGCATCCTGGGAAAGGGGGTCAGCAGTTCCTCGAGAGCGTTCTCCCGAAGATCAAAGAGATTCGTTTGCAGCACCCCGATGTGATGATCCAGGTAGATGGAGGCATCAATGCAGAAACTGGCAAACTCTGCAGGGAAGCAGGGGCAAATAATCTCGTTGCAGGGAGTTACATTTTTAAGAGTAAGGATCGTAAGAAAGCGATCGAGGCACTCCGGGGATGAACAGAGCCATGATACACTTGGCCCATGTTCTCCATTCAAAACGTGTCTCACGGAGATCACATTCAGAACCTCTCCTTTGAGGCTGCACCCGGAGAGTGCATTGCGGTAGTTCTCCAAACAAAAAATGATGTACAAGCATTGATCCGCCTCCTCACAGGAGAGGAACGATTGGAGAGTGGGAGCATTCTGATTGATGGCATTCCTTTAGAAAAATTAACCCCAAGGCTCCTCCAGATGTATAGGAGAAGCCTCGGCCTGATGCTTACCGAAGAAGAGCTCCTCCCTGATCGATCTGTGTTCGATCACATCGCAATTCCACTGCGCGCACAGGGGATCTGGAAAAAGAGGAGGGAGGAACGAATTTTTGCTCTCCTCACAGAGATCCATCTTACGAAGAAGCACTCCGCAGCACTCCACACACTCTCGAGTGGGGAAAAGCGGCGCGTAGCAATCGCCATGGCACTCGCAATGGAGCCAAAAATCATTATCGTAGAGGATCTCATAAAAGAAGATGATGATCCCGAGACAGAGGAAATCATAAAGAGCCTCCTCGCAAAAGCGATCCAAAGCGGTGCAACCATCATCATCGGAACGTTGAATGCTGAGCGCTTTCATGCGCTTGATCCAAAGATCATCGGAGGAAGTGGAAAAGAGAAAGCGAAGGAACAAATCGCAAACACTTCCTGGAAAGCGAAGGAGCGAACCCGCATTATCCCCATGCCCTTATGACGCCTACCCCAAGCGACAAAACTGACTATGCCTCTGCGGGAGTGGATATCGCGCGGGGGGATGAGGCGGTACGAAGGCTTAAAAAACACGTCGAGAGTACATTCAACAAAAATGTGCTGCGGGGAGTGGGATCATTTGCGGGAGCACTTGCTGCAGAAGAGCTCACAGCGCTCGATGAGCCTGTGATCCTTGCAAGTATCGATGGAGTAGGTACGAAGACCGTCATTGCAGAAAAAACCGGGCAATGGGAGGGCATCGGTCACGACATTGTGAATCACGGTGCAAACGACCTCGTCTGCCAAGGTGGCAAAGCAATCCTCTTCCTCGATTACATTGCCGCAAGCAGATTGGATCCTGCAGTCGTCGAAATCATCGTGAAGGGCATGAGCGATGCATGCAGGGAGGTTGGCTGCGTCTTGATTGGTGGCGAAACCGCCGAGATGCCGAAGGTCTATAGCGAGGGATCCTACGATGTCGCAGGCACCATCATCGGTATCGTAGAGCGTGAGAAGATGATCACAGGAGGCATGATCGAAGAGGGTGATGTGCTCGTCGCACTCGGAAGCAACGGCCTCCATACCAATGGCTACTCCCTCGCAAGGAAGGTGCTTCTGGAAGATGCAAAGATGGATCCGAATGGTGTAGTACCAGAGCTCGGTTGCACTCTGGGCGAAGCTCTCCTCAAACCTCACACGCTGTATGCGAATACCGTTCTCAGGCTCCACCACGAAATTGGATTGAAGGGAGTTGCGCACATCACAGGTGGAGGCATCGCGGGGAACCTCATGCGCATCATTCCGGAGGAACTTGGGGGCCGGATCGAAAAGAAATTGATTCGAAGGCTTGGGATCTTCGATCTGATTCAAAAAATGGGAAATGTGAGCGAGGAGGCAATGTACGAGGCTATGAATATGGGAGTGGGAATGATTCTTGTTTGTAATCCGTCACAGGGTGAGAAGATACTTTCTGGCGCTTCTGGGTCCTATGTCATAGGTGAAATTGTTGTTGGAAGTGGAGTTTCTCTCATAAATTGACATAGTCACATAATTATTATTTAATATTTCCATGTTGGAAGGTAAAGAAATTAATGTGTGCCCAATGTTCGACGGGCTCGGCATTTCTACTCGAGGACTACAGCCGATTGTACAAACTCCGGGTATGTACCCATATAAGGAACAAGGAGATGTTCGGAAAAACTGGTCGTACTTTATGTCCTATGGACTAACGGCTCTGCGACAAGATTTCACACAGAGATCTGTGCCAAATCCGCGTATCATGGCGCTTACCGGAATTGGAAACGGGCTCGAGGGTATAGCCGCCGCCCGCATTTTCCCGGATTCGCTCCGCAGGCTCCATGTCATCGATGTTGATCAAGAAATTCTGAGGGGAGCTCTCCATAATATCCGCAGAAATGTCGAAACGACTCATTTGGAAATCATTGGCCATGTCGGATCATTTTTTGAACCAATCGAAGGAGATGGCGCAGTGATCGATCTTGCTGCCGGCAATGTGCCGAATCTCCCTTCGGAAGAAGATCAGAAGCTCATCACCGGTTCAGACAAAGGCACATTCATGCCACGCGAGTGGTTTGAGCGATATCTGCCACCGGAAATATTCTTGAAGTGGGCACTCGGGACTCAGTACGCATTCCTGATGAGCGCCTCCAAAGTTGTGCGAAAAGAAGGATCAGCAATGACACTCGTCGGAGGAAGATTCCCGCTCCCGCTTGCGAAGGATCTATTCACGCAAACAGGGTATGAACGCCCAGAGGAGGTCATCTGTGGATTCAAGCAACAGACTGAACCAACACCCGATTACCGCGGATACAGCGCGTTCGAACAGGCCTCGGATGATGTGCGATTTGATTTTTATCTCTATGAGAATGCGCAGAAGCGCTTAGCACAGTCCAACATTGGGAATCCGACAAGAATCCATACTGGCAGCAAAATCAAATCTACCCTCGAAGATCTGAAAGTAAGCGCGCAGCAAGCATTGGAAGTTCACTCACGAGGAACTACCCTCTTCGGTCACACGGTGCACCTCTTCCGGGGCATTCGGTAAGAAATACTCGACGAGCGCATGGTACAATCCCCCTCCATGCCTATTGCAACTGATTCCCGAGCCCTTTCCTGGGCATGCCTGAACCTTCTCACAAAGAAGCGCTACGACTTCCTGATAGCGACATATGGTTCACTGGAAAATGCATGGAATGCTCTGGATCAGAATCTCCTGCAAAAATTGGGGTGCCGCGAAGATACGATCTTAAAAGTACTCAACGAAAAAGAAGAGCTCAATCTCGATCAACATCAAACAATCCTGAAGAAACAGAATATTCAATTCCTCACGATCGGAGATGAGGAATATCCAGAGGCACTCCGCGAGATTGCAGATCCTCCTGTCTTTCTCTTTGCCAAAGGCAATTTAGATCTCCTCCGGGAACCCTTGATCGCAATTGTTGGAACAAGGAACATGAGCGCCTATGGGAAGAGGGTAGTGGAAATGCTTGTCCCTCCATTTGTGCACGCAGGTTTTGTAACGGTGAGCGGTCTCGCGATCGGTATTGATGCGGCGGTTGCAAAGGAGACAATGACCGTGGGTGGCAAAACGATCGCAGTGCTTGGAGCGGGCTTAAGTGCGATCTACCCCAAAACAAATGCAAGACTCGCGGAGGAAATTGTTGAACATGGCGGCCTCCTCCTCACGGAGTATCCCCTCCATATTGCTCCGGATAAGTACACCTTTCCCGCACGGAACCGCATCATTGCAGGGATCTCGCTTGGTACAGTCGTGGCAGAAGCTGCCGCTCAGAGCGGATCACTCATTACCGCAAGTCTGGCTCTCGAGTACGGGAAGGAAGTGTTCGCAGTCCCAGGACCGATCTTCGATCCCAATATGGAGGGCACACACCACTTGATTCAGAAGAGCGGTGCCAAACTCATCACTTCTGCAGAGGATGTACTCCTGGAACTTGGCGTTGTGATACCAGAGAAGAGTGCAAATTCCTCTTCCTATGAAGCACAAACCGCAGAGGAAGAGCTCCTCTGGAAGTGCCTCACCACAATGCCGCAGAGCGTGGATGAACTCACCGAAAAGTCAAAACTGAGCGTTGCCGCAATCAATGCCACTCTCACACTCATGGAGCTTAAGGGTGGTGCAAAGAATATCGGCAGAGGGCAGTGGGTAAAAATTTGAGGTATACTAATTACATGTGGCCTTTCCGCAGTAAAAGTAAGAAGTTTTCACGCATAGAGAAAGTGATTACAGGGCTCGTGATTGGTGGTGCCATAGGCTCGATCGTGGGCAAAACCCTCATGGATCGTATCCGCGAGAATGATGGGGAAAAAGACGAGAAGGATGACAAGGAGGAAACTGATATCGAAGAAAGTGATGAGGAATAGGCTTTTCCCGCAATAATTGCAGTAATTAAAAATGTAGTTGTCAAAAAAAACCAAAGTTCTACCATGAGAAACTAATTAACCATTTTGCTTTTGACGAATAATACAGAAGCACCGGAGGCAAGATTCTTTCCAGCATATCAGCAACGGGTACTCTATTGCCCACGAATAAATCCCAACTGGCCAGAAGAGCTCGAAGCATGGAATGCATTTGCACTCGATGATAAGACCAACACCGTCATGGCAGTTGCAAGAAACAAGAAAGAACTCATGCGCATTCTCGCCGAGCACCATATAAAGATTGCAGGAAGTGGAACAATCTTTCTTTTAAGAAAGAACTTTTCACAAAACAAACTGGTGGAATCTCACTCTCCAAGCAATTCCTCTACAAGATTGACCTCGGACTCAGTGGTCGGGGATGTGTCCTCCTCCACTCCCAATCCCTCTTCGATCACAAGCACAGGATCTTCGACGACGGCAGTGGGCTCGTAAGTTTCCTCCGTTTCCTCAGATTGATTTGCGGATGATTCATCTTCAATTGCTATGGCTTCTTCCTCTGTAGGAGAGGCATCTTCTTCGATATCTTCTGTTTCCTCTGTCGCACTTTCTTCTGTAACTTCTTCCTCCTCCACATCTGTGGCCGGCGTCTCCTCTGATACTGTGTCCTCTTCCTCACTCACTTCCTCTACAACTTCTTCGGTCTGCTCCTCAATCACGACGACTCCCTCCTCTCCAAGTTCCGCTTCTGCGAGAGCAGCGTACTTCTTCCAGGAATCCGACTTCCCTTCTGCATCCCCTGCCTGCACCACAATGATCTGTCGCGTAGCGACTGCCTGCTTTTCCGTAGGTGCAGGAGGCACGAACACGGAATGGGCGAAGAGGCCGACAAGAACGAGGAATACAAGAGCTGGCATGGTTTTGATGTTCATAGATATTATACACTATTTTTCATGTTTCGTCTATATCTACAAAAACCGCGCTTTATTAGCATTGTGATCATCGTTTGTTTCGGCATAGCGGATCACCCCGTCCTTCCCATGGAGGTAGTACCAGTAGGGGCTCTCCTTAGGGTGCAGAGCCGCCTGGATGCTCTGTAAGCCGGCATTTGCGATAGGGCCGGGGGGCAGTCCCACATGTTTTCTGGTGTTATAAGGCGAAGGATTTTCCAGATCTTCACGCGTGAGGGGCTCTGTAGACTTTAAGAGTGCATACCGGATAGTGGCATCTACATCGAGTCCCTGATTCGCATCGAAGCGCTTCCAGAGAATCCCGGAGACTATGGGGCGCTCCTCATCCGTCTTCGTCTCTCGCTCGATGAGCGAAGACATAATCACGATCTCTTTAAGTGAGCGCTCTGATACTGCAAGATCTTCCGCTAACCCCTCGATGATGCGTGTGCGGAATGTCCCAAGCATCCGCTCGAGGAAAAGCTGAGGGACGAATTCGTTCGGGTTCACAAAGTACGTATCGGGGAAGAGGTATCCCTCTAGTCTTCGAGCTCGATCTGAGGGCGCATCGAGAAATCCTTCTCCATCATTAAGAAAATCAAACGAGGAAAAATCACACGTCGCAGCGCATGCAAGGAGCGCTCCCTGCTCTCCTAAGCCATTCTCGGCAAGGAGTGCATCGATTTGATCGACTGTATACCCTTCCGGAATAGTGATCGTAACCTCCTGACCCTTCGCACTTGCGAGGATTTCTGCAATCTCCGCAAACGTTGCGTCTTCCGGAATCGAGAACGTTCCTGTTTTCACTCCTGTATCGAGTCCATTGATCTGGAGGTAGAGGCGGAAGGCAAATGCCGAAGGAACCAGACCATGCTGTTTAAGTGCCTGCGATATCTCCCGCACCGTCATGCCGCTTTCCACTTGTATCTCCGTTGGCCCCCCGAGGCCCTCCCCTCCTCCCATGACCTGGAGGAAGAAGATCGTTGCGCCAAACGAGAGGAGAAAGAGGAAGAAGAGTGCGCGGAGAAATTTCATGCGGAAGGAGTATACCGCTTTCTTCGAGTGTTCTCTTCGAGCGAGGCGCTAACAGGCGCCGAGTCGAGAAGTTCTCAAAACAACACGCTTCTCGATTCGCCCCGCTTAAGGCGGGGCTCACTCGAAGAGAACTACTGTTGACCGAGTCCTAATTCCCCCATCACCCCCTTCATCTTCTCTGCAGCAACAATCTGCGCTTTACCCATAGCACGATTGAATGCATCTTTGAGGAGCTCCGGGATCTGCTCACGGGGAACATCTGCAGCAATCTCGATCGAAACAACCTTCTGCTCACCATCCACTACCACTTTCACTCCTCGAGCTTCCGCTTCGATGTGGATTAATTTGAGTTCCTTCTTGGCCGCCTTGGCCTGCTTCTGGAGCCGATACATGTCACGCGCTTTTTTCAACATATGCGGAGTGTAGCGCATATTCATCGGCTCTTCATCTACGATCGCGCGAAATCCCAATCAAGATAACCCTATGCGATCCCCAATTTCTTGATCCACGAAGACCTTCTTCCTCCCATACTTCATGCGACTGTACTCCTTGATGAGCTCCGACATCTTGGGATTTTTCCCCGTTTCATCCCAGAGTGTCTCCATGGAGAACGGGCGTGAGGTGGTGTTATTAATGTTGAGCTTGATGTAGCACTTGTAATTGGCAATACCAATCACATCCTGTTCACTCAGCACTGGTGCGTATTCCTTCGCCATATACTCGGCATCCTCTGCACCAATTTTAAAGCTCTGCATGGTACCCACGTTACCGAAGACGGCATCGCGGAGCTTCGTATTCTGCTGCTCATAGGCAGAGGTTTTCGCGACAAGTTGCCCGATGTACTGGTGAGCCATGATGAGGGCGAGATGGTACTTGCGAGCCTCGGAGAGAATCGTTGCAAAGGCATCCGTTGTAAAGTTCTGGAATTCGTCCACGTAGAGGTAGAAATCCTTGCGTTCGCTCTCCGGCATATCAGCACGACTAAGCGCTGCCATGTTCACCTTATTGACGAAGATGAGCCCGAGGAGTTGAGCATTGGTATCGCCAATCCTTCCCTTGGACAGATTCACGAGGAGCACCTTTTCCTCATCCATGATTTTCCGTATATCGAAGGCAGATTTTGGCTGCCCGATGATGTTTCGGATTGTCGTATTGGTGATGAAAGGACCAAACTTTGCAGAGAAGTACGGGATCATCTCCTCCTTTTCCCGTGCACCGGTCTTTGCGATTTCGTGCTCCCAGAAGCTCTTCACCACCGGGTTTCTGCACTTACTCACTTTGTAGTGCTGGAACTCATCATCCACAAAGAGTCGCGGAACATCGATGAGTGTTGCACCTTCTTCCTCATCATCCATGAGTGTGAGGCAGCCATTACGAAAGTAGTGCTGGATACGTGGTCCAAAGATTTCGTTTCCAAAGAGCTTGATGAAGATCTCCATGGCATCCAAGGATGCGCGATCTTTCTCCTCATCGGTGTGTGCTTCGAGAAGATTCAAACCCATCGGCCGTTCGGTATCCGAGGGGTTAAAGATGATGACATCCTTCGCACGCTCTTTTGGCACATACATGAGCACATCTTCGATCAGATCTCCGTGAGGATCCACGAGGCACATCCCTTTTCCCCGCTGCACATCCTGCCTGGCGCAGAAGCTTAAGAAAACAGATTTACCCGTGCCGGATTTTCCGATGACATAGTGGTGACGGGTTCTATCTTTATCCAGGATGCGTACATCTGTGAGTTGCCCGCGGTGGCGGTTTCGCCCAAGGAGAATTCCTTGTGTGGGAAGATCCGGCGGCGGTGGAAGAATTTTGTAGCTGATCCACTGAATGATCGGGATCTTGTTATAGCGACTATCAGGGAAATGGTAGATCGTCGCAAGTTCCCGCTCCGTGAGGAGGCATGTGGAATGCCAGAAACCGTTGATCCTGCGCTTCCAGAGCCAGTGGATAATGGGGGCATTCCAAATGTACGGAAGAACATCGATAAACATGCGGTGGTTATCGAACCAGTTGCCATACATATCCTTGAACACGTTGAATGCCACCTGCATGTTGTTTGTAATTTCCACCGCATGATGCATCGTGGAGGAGGAGGCAAGAATGCGCACCGAACAGTGGAACCCGCTCATGCCGGCCTTCTCCCCCATCCGCTTGTAGAGCTCTTCCTCAGGCTGGATCATACGAACGAAGGAATCCCCCTGCGACGCGCCGGGAGCAAAGGTTGTGCGATCAGCTTCACCAGGAAGGAAGATGGCCCCGATGATATTGCCAAGGGTACCAAGCAGTGGAATACCCTCTAAGAACGCCGCGAATCCACCGGGTTTCTTGCCTTTGAACGAGCGTGATGCGTACTTCTTCACTTTCTTCTGCCAGGCATCGGAGAAGGAAGGATTGAGGATAATCTGCACAGTTGCTCTATCCGCCTCCTGGAGCTTACTCAGCACATTCGTCAGATCATTGAGCGGATCATCCTGCATGTTTTCGTAGGAGCGGATCGGGAAAATGAACTTCCTGTGGAGCTTCATGTAGTAGCCAACGAGTGCCGAGCCTTTCGGCCAGATCTCTGGTGTGGATTCCTCCGGAGTGACTTCCGCAAGGGAGTAGAACGATGTGATCTGCTTCTCCACAATCCCAACAAGTTGTTTGCGACAGACGATGTAGAACATGATTTCGTTTTTTTCCACGAACATTTCGAAGCTCATGGTATTAAAGCGCCATATCCACGTATGGAGGATCGTCCAGACGTTCAATGTCTTTACTTCCCAGAGCGCACGGAAGAGCTGTTCCATGATGGCGATCTTCTCCTTCCAGTCTTTCTCTGTGCGCTTCTCCTCATCCACTTTGCTGTCGTTCCTTGGGAGGAGCACCCTCATCGTTACAAGATCACGCGTGTGGAATACCGCATAGAAGAAGCGTAATGCCGGTTTTACTATTTCGTGCCAGAGGAGCCAAATCGTAACGACGAGGATCGTACGATCCAGTGGATCCTCCATGAACCACGTCCATCCTCTCTCCCAGATCGGGTGCCGTAAGATCCAGGAGCCTACTGCAATCAGCAGTAGAATGATCGGCCAGAAGAGGAGACGAAGGAACGTAACCATGAATTCAATGTGAATATCTTACACCTGCAAGGTCAAAAGTATTGGCCGGTGATCCGAGGCAAGCACCGGCAGAACTTCGAGATGCGCAATAGGAAGATCCGTAGAGCAGAGGAAGAGATCAAGCGCACGCTTGGGGTGCATGGCTGGGAACGTAAGATCACTGAGCGTGTTCACCATGCGGAGACGACAACTCTCGATAATGCCCGTGAGTTCATCCGCACCGCCGAAAATATTAAAATCACCACAGAGAATCACATGCTTACGACTCTGGATGATGCGTGTAAGCTCCATGAGCTGCTGCTTGCGTGTTTTCTTACGAAGCGAAAGATGCGCAACAATCAGGGAGAGCTCCTCCGAGATGCATATTTCGTACACGAGTTTCTTTGCGCCATGTTGCAGGTAATGCGCATGGAACGGGAATTTCTGTCGTGCGAAGAATCCGCCCAAGTTCCCGCGGAAGTAGGGAATGTGCGAAAGCAGACTCCTGCGGCCGTACTTATTTCGGAAGATATGCACCGGATACTGGAGCAGCGGCTGCAAAAACCGTGGCATCCGTCGCACCTCCACAAAGCAGCAGAGATCCGGCTGCACCTCGTTCACAAGCGCATTGATAAGCACGAGCACGCGGTTGAAAACCTTCTTTGGTGTGTAGAGGTACCGGAGAAAATGCAGCATGTAGTCACGGCACGATCCCTGCATACCAGTGCAGTAGCCAACGTTGTAGAACAGGATGCGGGTAGTGGCGCCTTTCGGCATGGTAGTTGAGGGGTGTTTATTGTTATGATTATACCACAGATATGGCGCTTTCGCTCCTCGTTTCGAACCTCATCAATATCCGCTACCTCACCGGTGTGGAGATGACCTTTGGGATCATGATTATGGAGAACACCAAACGCACGCTCTTCGTAGATCAGCGCTACATCGAAAAAGCCAAAAATGGAGCACGATCAGGAATCCGCATTCTCCCGATCGAGGCTCTGCCTGAGTATCTCAAAAAGAGAAAACGCATTCGCTTCGAAGCAGAAGATGTCTCGGTGGCACGCCTTCAGCGTTGGAAAAAGCGTTACAGGGGAATTGAGTGGATCCCTGCGGAGAATGTCATCGAAGGAATGCGCAGGAGAAAGAGGAAAGAGGAGCTCAAAGCAATCGGAGGAGCTTGTCGCATCACCGATGCGGTACTCAAGAATGTGCCGAAGATGTTGAAGATTGGTATGAGCGAAAAAATGCTCGCCTGGGAAATCGAAAAGCTCTCCCGTACCCTTGGTGCCGATGCCATGGCATTCGATACGATCGTGGGCTTTGGATCTCATACCGCTCGACCACACCACTCCCCCACTGATCGGAAGTTGAAAAAGCACGACATTATTCAAATTGATATGGGTGTGAAGGTGGATGGCTACTGCTCGGATTGCTCACGTGTGTTCTTCCTGGGAAAGAAAACCGAAGAACAAAAGAAGATCTTTGATCTCCTCGTAAGGACAGTGAACGAAACAACGAAACAGGTGAAAGCGGGAATGACGAATCACGCACTCGATAAATACGCACGCTCAATGCTTCGTAGGGGCGCCCCGCTGGGGCGCCCTGGTGAAAAAATGATGACTCTCACATCCGGAAAAAAATTGGATGAATTCTTCACGCACGGCCTTGGACATGGTGTGGGGTTGGAAATCCATGAAGGAGCAAACCTCAGTAAGCGAGCCCCAAAACAGATTCTCCAGGCAAATGAGGTGATCACGATCGAGCCTGGGATCTATTTCCCTGGGAAATGGGGTATGCGGATCGAAGATACTATTCTCGTCAAAAAAACGGGAGCAATTGCCCTTACTCGTGCGAAAAAAATTTGAGTTTTTTCTGTTATTTTGCATAGTTCCCTCTATAATTTTTCTCATGGCGAAAGATGATTTCAACGGCGTACCTCCCTATGAACCACAGCGAGAGTCATATAGTGATCCTAACAATCCCCGCTTTAGTGAACTAACTACAGGCCAACAAGCTGCAGTGGCAGGATTTGCGCTTGCTTGTGTGACTTTGATAGGAGGTGTGCTATACGTCACCAAATCCGGTGCGCTCTCAGGTTCGAAAGAACAAAAAGGGGGAAAGAACAACACAACCGAAGTAAAAACAGAAAAGGATTCTATTGAATAGGCTTGAGGAATTCTGCGAGTTCCAAAATCGATACTTCTTTTTGTAAGAGTGAATCTCTATCACGAACCGTCACGTGATCTTTTTTACTCTGTTTATCATCATCACCAATGGTTCCAAAATCAATCGTGATGCACTTGGGGGTCCCAATTTCATCCTGCCTGCGATAGCGCTTGCCGATTGATCCCGTCACATCAAAATCGAGCCGCAGATTCGTTTTTGTATTGAGGAGCTCATAGACCTCCTGTGCTTTTTTGATGAGGCGCTCATCCTTGCTTAAAGGGAGAATCGCAACTTGCACAGGTGCAAGACGCGGATCAAGCCGCATCACCACGCGATCCTCGCCGTTCTCTAATTTCTCCTCCTCATATGCATTGAGGAGAACGACGAGTGTGAGGCGGGAGAGTCCGAACGTTGGCTCAATGACGTGTGGAATGAGCTTCTCATTGGTATCAGGATCCATGTACTGGAGATCTTCCCCACTCTGTTCCATGTGGTTTTTGAGATCAAAATTCGTGCGATAGGCGAGACCGAAGAGTTCCTTCCATCCAAACGGAGTTTGATATTCGATGTCTACAGTCTTCTTACTGTAGTGCGAGAGCTCGTGTGGTTCATGCTCACGCACGCGGAGCTTCTGAGTATCAATACCAAGATCCTTGAGCCATTGCTGCTGCTCCTTTTGCCAGTAGGTGAACCACTTCTCCCATTCCTCCTCGCGGATAAAGTATTCAAACTCCATGAGATCAAACTCGAGCGTGCGGAAGATGAAGTTCCCCGGCGTAATCTCGTTCCGGAATGCTTTTCCCGTGGAAGCAATACCAAAGGGGAGGCGTTTACGCGTCGTTGTGAGAACATTCTTGAAGTTCACGAACATTGCCTGCGCGATTTCGCCTCGCAGATACACATCGCGTGCTGCCTCTCCCTCCACAATTCCAAGTTGCGTACGGAAGAGCAAATTGAACGTACGTGCCTCGGTAAATTTTCCTTTGGCCCCACACTTTGGGCAGGCGATCTTCTTCTCCTCAATGATTGCAGTGAGTTCCTTCGGGGATTTTCCATCGACCTTCAAATCTGGAAACTTTTCTTCGATCAAATGATCCGCACGGAACCGCGACTTGCACTCCTTGCAATCCACCATCGCATCATTGAAGTTTGCAACATGCCCACTTGCCTCCCACACCTTCGGGTTCATCATGATTGCAGCATCGATAAAGACCATATCCTGCCGCTTATGGACAAACCGTTCGAGCCAGAAGTTACGGATGTTCTCCTTTAAAATCGCTCCAAGCGGACCAAAGTCCCAGCTATTTGCGAGCCCGCCGTAGATCTCGGAGCCGGGGAACACAAATCCACGGCGCTTACTGAGGGAGACGATTTGATCGAGGGATGTGGCTGCCATTACAGGAAGAGTACCAGAGGTGTATGTGAACAAACCATCATCATCCATTATTGATCTCCAGGGAATCTCAGGCTACAATCGGACGCTATGGCCGAGCCTAAATACCACACCCCGATCCCCCTTCGCTCGGCTCTTGCCGAGCTTCGGAGGGATCTCTCAACTATTATTGGATTCTAAACGCTTTATGTCACAACCTCTCTACCGAACTCCGAAAGGCACCTACGATATTCTTCCCGAACTCCAGCAATACCATACGTACATTAAGAAAGCGGTGCGTCACAGGGCACGCCAGGCAGGTTTTAAGCGGATCGATACGCCGATTTTCGAGAACAGGGAGGTCTTCGATCGAGGGGTGGGGCTCCACACCGATATTGTGGAGAAGGAGCTCTTCACGGTGGAACGTCGCGGAACCAGTGCGTCAGCCTCCGCTTCAGCCTCCGCTAAAGCTACGGCCGACACGAAAGCTTCGGCGGACAGGGATATCGAGAAGGACGCCTGGGCACTTCGGCCAGAGCCTACCGCCCCGATCTGCCGCGCGTACATCGAACACGGCATGAAGGAGCTCCCCCAACCGGTGCAGCTCTACGTGATTGGCTCGATGTTTCGGTACGATCGTCCACAGAAGGGGCGCTTCCGCGAATTCCATCAGTTTGGGTTTGAATCGATTGGTATTAGCGATCCCAGCATCGATGCTCAGCTCATCAATGTCCTGAGTCACATTTTACAGGATCTACAGATCTTTGATCGACTCAAGCTCCAGATCAATAACATTGGTGATGCAGAGAGCCGCAAAGCATTCACCCAGGCTCTGGTTGATTTCTTCACAGGCAAGGAGCGCAACCTCTGCGAGGATTGTCAGAGTAGGCTCAAGACGAATCCGCTCCGGATCCTCGATTGCAAAAATGAGGACTGCAGAATCCTCCTCAAGATGGCCCCGAAGCTCGTGGATTACGTCGCAGAGGAGAGTAGGGAGTTCCACAAAACCCTCCTCGAATACCTCACCGAGTACCAAATCCCCTACGAAGAAAATCCAAACCTCGTGCGAGGCCTCGATTACTACAATCAAACCGTATTTGAGTTCTGGGATTCCTCCTCGGGGGCGCAGAACTCGGTTGCAGGGGGTGGGAGGTACGATGGGTTGATCGAGCTCCTGGGAGGACAAAAAACTCCTGCCGTTGGCTTTGGTTGTGGTATCGAACGCGTCATCTACCACATGAAAGAAGCAGGTGTGTTAGCTCCTATGAAGGATCAGGTGGATGTGTTTGTTGCGCAGCTTGGACCCGAGGCTAAAAAGAAATGTCTGCGCTTGATCGAAGCCCTGCGGGAATCCGGCGTGCACACGATTGGAGCGCTTGGGGAAGCGAGTTTAAAGAGTCAGATGCGCCTCGCTGATAAATTCCAAGCGCGGTACACGCTGCTCCTTGGACAGATGGAGGTGAAGGAGAACAAAATTATTCTGCGCGATATGAAAGCTGGCAAACAGGAAACAATGTCCTTCGATCAAGCGATCCCCAAAGTGATTGAGCTCCTGGGAGGTAAGGATTCGCTCGATACGTACACGATCAAAGATAAACTGGGGGGATATAAGCAGGATGTCGAATAAACATTCGTACCTCCTCTTCTTATGATTTCTATCGTCATCATTGCGTATAACGAGAAAAAAGATATTGCCTCCTGCCTCATGGCGATGAGTAAGCAAACGTACAGGGAACCCTTCGAAGTGATTGTTGTGGATAACGCTTCCACAGATCACACACCAGAAATTGCACAGAGCTTTGCGGAGAGACTTCCTCTCCGAGTGATCCGCGAGGAACACAAAGGCCGCGGCGCCGCTCGTGCACGAGGATTTGGTGAAGCCAAGGGAGAGATTATTCTCTCCACCGACGGAGATACTCTCTCTCCTCCGCACTGGATCGAAACAATGGTAAAGGCGCTCAAGGAAAATTTAGCAATTGTTGCCGTGACAGGCCCCTGCAAAATCCAGGATTGTGATCCTCTGACGAATATGCTCTTCAATATTATTCAACCTCTCTCGATGCATCTCTATCGCCTCTTCGTTGGTCACTACTGGCTCACAGGGAGTAACTTTGCGATCAGACGCGAGGCATACCAAACATCAGGAGGATTCGATCCTGCATCAGCATCTTCCGAAGATACAGAGCTCTCATTCAAGGTGAAAAAAATCGGAAAAATACGGTACGTCCCTTGCGCCGTGATCTCCTCCGGCCGCCGCTTTAAGGGCGGTTTTTTTGGCTTACTGAAGGGACTTTTTGCTTATCCGTGGACATGGATAAAGCGGTTTATATTTCGGAAAGAGGTTGATTTATCGGATGTACGCTAACAATACGTCATGCTGAGGATGTCCCGCCTCCTTTCTTGTGATACCAACACCTTGATACTTCATTTCCCAAGGTAACAGAGTGGGGCCTCCTCAGCGTGACGTAAGAATTAAATATCTAGATTCTTCACCCCTTTCGCGTGTGTCTGAATGAACTTCCTGCGTGGAGCAACTTCGGAGCCCATGAGTGTTGTGAAGATCGCATCCGCCTTCTCCGCATCCTCGACTGTGACTTTAAGCATGATGCGATTCGCTGGATCCATCGTAGTTTCCCACAGTTGCTCTGGGTTCATTTCTCCAAGACCTTTGTACCGCTGGATATTCACTCTCGATTTCTTCGCGGAGTCCTTTTCACTCACTTTCTTTTCCTCAGATTCCTCCGCCTCTTCCCTGCCCTCCGAAGCTTCAGCGAAGGAGGGTGATTCATCTCCGACCAGTACCTCCTCTGCCTTCACTCCCCACTCCTTCATGACCTTCTCCTTCTCCTCATCGCTATACACGTACCGGCTCTCCTTCCCCTTTGCAATTTTGTAGAGCGGTGGTTGCGCAATGTAGAGGTGCCCTGTCTCCATGACTTCCGGGTAGTAGCGGAAGAAGAATGTGAGGAGGAGTGTCCTGATGTGCGCACCATCCACATCGGCATCGGTCATGATAACGATGCGCTCGTAGCGGAGCTTCGTGAGATCCTTCATCTCTCCGATCCCGATTCCCATCGCAATCACAAGTGCACGGATTTCGTTATTCGCGAGCATCTTATCCATGCGCGCCTGCTCCACGTTGAGGATCTTTCCTCGGAGTGGGAGCACTGCCTGGAAGTCGCGATTCCTCCCCTGCTTAGCTGAACCACCGGCTGAATCTCCCTCCACAATGTAGAGCTCGCTGTTACTTGGATCCTTGCTGCTACAGTCTGCGAGTTTCCCCGGCAGAGTCATTCCTTCGAGTGCCCCTTTGCGGATCACGGAGTCACGAGCAGCTCTAGCCGCAAGGCGCGCGCGCGCGGCGAGGAGCGTCTTCCCTACAATGGATTTGGCTTCGCCTGGGTGCTCCTCCATGTATGAGGCGAGGAGCTCATTTACTACGGATTCCACCGCAGTCTTCATTTCGGCGTTGCCGAGCTTCGCCTTGGTTTGTCCCTCGAACTGTGGCTCGCGGAGACGTACCGAAACAACAGCGGTGAGCCCCTCACGCACGTCATCCGCGGTCATATTTTCCTCTTTCTCTTTGAGGAGCGATTGCGTGCGGGCATAGGCATTGATCGTGCGAGTGAGTGCGGCCTTGAACCCGGTGAGGTGAGCGCCGCCCTCGATTGTATGAATATTATTTGCGAATGTAATCACGTGCTCCTGGAACGCACCCGAATACTGCATCGCAATTTCCACAAACCCTTCGGGGAGATCCTTCTCGAACCAGATGACATCGCCGACCGAGCCTTTGCCTTCGTTCAAATGCTGCACGTAGGAGGCAACGCCACCTTCGAAGTGGAACCTGTAATGGCGTGGCAGTGCCAGATCCTCTGCAGGCCTCTTCTTCCGCTCATCGAGTACACTCACCGTAATGCCACGGGTGAGGTATGCCTGCTGGCGGAAGTGATCGAGAAGCGTTGCGAGTGAGAACTCGAGGGCATCGAAGATCTCATCATCGAGCCAAAAACGGATCAGGGTTCCGCGCTTCTTGGTGGGTCCGAGAACCTTCAGCTTATTCTGCGTCACACCCCTCTTATATTCCTGCATGTGGATCTGCCCATCTCGGTACACCTCCGCGCGCATGAGACTGGAGAGCGCATTCACGACAGAGGAGCCGACTCCATGGAGACCTCCGGAGACTTTGTAGCCGGAATCGTCCCCGCCGAATTTTCCTCCGGCGTGGAGCATCGTGAGTACAACCTCGAGCGCCGGTTTCTTCGTCTTTGGATGAATATCCACAGGGATACCACGTCCGTTATCCTCCACACTCACCGAGCCATCATCATGGAGAATGATCATGATTCTATTGCAGTGCCCTGCCATCGCCTCATCAATCGAGTTATCCACAATCTCGTAGACGCAGTGATGGAGCCCGCGTTGATCTGTGGATCCGATGTACATCCCCGGGCGCTTGCGCACAGGCTCCAGGCCCTCCAATACCTGGATTTGATCGGCTCCATATGCCTCTTTGGCCGACTTGCCGGCCGTAGCTTCCCCGCCCCGTCTACCCTTGGCAGAAGAGGAAGCGGAGGCCGGTTTGGTGGGTTCTTTAGGCAATTGAGCGGCTGAAGGCATTCCTCAGAATTGTAGGGAAAGGGGCTAAAGGAAGCAAGAATCTTAGGCAAAGCGCCTTGTCATTTTTGGGGTGTTTACTATAAAACATAAATGTGGTATAATATATGCATTCATCTCCACACAAACATTATGAAGCATTCCAAGAATCTCCTTTGGATAGGCTGTGCACTTTTTGCAGGGATTGGAATCCCTCTTGCCATCTTTTTTCAGGAAACCGGGTCGTTTCAAGCTTCGGTAACTCTCGCATGCCCTACAACGCCCATTGATACAATATTGCCACTCCCGCCTGCACCCCCGGCATGTAAAACAGAAACGGTTTCCATTGTGTGCAACAGTCCGCTCAACGAAACAGTACAGTTAGCCGAGAAAGAAATAATGAACAAATTCGAACCAATGAAGAAGGTAAAAGTTTCCCAAGCTTGGGGATGGGGATTCAAGAGCGGAGGATTAAATCCCAAAGCACAAGCTGAAGGTATAGCTAAAAATGCCGCCCAAGCGGAAGCCTGTCCCATTGCAGAGACACAAAAAACAATCAATTGCAAAACACAGAATGGATGTGAAGAGCAATCACATAACTGTATCCCGCCACCGCTGTCTCAATGTACTATTGTGTTTTCGGCGGCAGTTCAGGGTGGATGGGGGGCAATCGCTACCTGTCCGACTGCCAAAGTAGTGCTCAAGTGTAAAACGAATCAGACAGCACTGGATAATCTTGCGCAAATGAGAGCCTTGGAACTGGGACATGTACTGGAAGAAATATGCATGAAGAAGCCTAATTCGTGCGAAAACGACTACGACGCTCCTTGTATAACGAAGAGTAAGAGTATTACCTTTATAGAAGGAAAACCAGAAGTCACCAATACGCCTGCAAGTCTTACGAATCGTCAGGCAAAATATTGCGGCAGGTGCAACATGAAAATGACATGTTCAACAATGCCGAGTATAGGAGATGCAACTCCACCCACCGGCAATTCCGGTCCCCCTACAACGCCGATAATGCCACCAACGAGGAAATAAAGAAATTTGTAAAAACGAGCGAGAAACCCTCGCTCTTTTTTTATGCCAGTTTTTCGGAAACATGCGCCCACCTTCGCCAAAGCGGAGTTTATCCTGAGCTTGTCGAAGGAGCGGGCAGGTCTGCCGGATGAGTTCCAGCAGTATCCCCTTGGGATATTCTTGCTTTTCACCAGAATGTTATCTATAATGATTTGGTAGATAACATCTTGCCCCTATGAAGATCTCCTCCACCGAGTTCCAGCAGCGCGTCGGCTACTACCTCTCCCTCGTCGAAAAGGGAGTGGAGGTCATCATCGAACGGCAAAAGCCCGGCGAATCGCTGTTTGTCCTTTCACTGAAAATTCCAAAAGAGTCCAAAGCGTCTGCTGAACAAGCGGATCGGGCAAAGAGGGAAGAGTTTCTGCGCGAACTGCGTTCGGTGCGCGCAACATTCCGGAAGGGAGAAGACTGCGTGGATTTCCAACGGCGCGTACGTCAATGAACATTCTCCTCGACACCAGCTTTCTCTCCGCATTACATAACGATAATGATGTATATCACGAAGAGGCAACGGAACAGTTTTTTGCAGCACAGGGAACGCAAACGATTATCCCGACAATTGTCATGGCAGAATGTCTCATGGGAGACATTGATGGGAAACATATGATGACAGTCTGCAAAGAACTTTGCGGTTCGTTCCTGCCACTCACAGAACGGGAGCTGCAGGAAGTCGCACGCCTACCAGCAAAAACACGCAAGGGACTTAAAGCCAACGATTGCCTCATTCTTGTCTATACACGCCTGTACCATGCAGATCTCTATACATTCGATCAGAAGTTAAAGAAAGTATACGACGATCTTCAGGCTAGTTTTTCATAATCATGAGCTAAAAGTTGTGCATTAATCTGCCGAATAAGTTCCAGGACAACGCCCACCACGATGATCATTCCAGAGCCCGAAATGAGGAGATCCTGGGAGCTCAAGGACGAGTACTTGGTGAAGATGAGCGGAACGATGGCGATAATGCCGAGGAACACTCCGCCCCAGAGGTTGAGGCGGTTACTCGTCTTTGCGAGGACTTCCGCTGTGGATTTTCCCGGCCGGATGCCGGGGATAAACCCGCCGCGCTTCTGAATATCCTCCGCAATCTGCTCCGGACGGAACGTGACGGAGACGTAGAAGTACGTGAAGACGAGCACGAGGAGGAAGTACGCCGTTATGTAGAGCGTGGAGGGATTGTTAGCATTGAGCTCGGTATTGATGAAGTTCACGACCCCCGTAAAACGCGGCGCTGTCTGCAAAAACTGCGCAATGATCCCCGGAAAGGTAATGAGGGAAATCGCAAAGATGATCGGAATCATTCCTGCCTGGTTAATGCGGATCGGGATTCCTCCCTGCACCCCTCTTCCCGCACCCTGGTTTGCATAGGTAATAGGGATGAGGCGATGCGCCTCTGTGAAGAGCACCACACAAATCAAAAGACCAACGGAGAGAATCGAGAAGAAAATAAACGGGCCCTGCTTTCCCGCTCCCGCCACAAACATGTTACTGAGTGTGGAAGGAATACTGGAGACTATGCCAGTGAAGATGATGAGCGAAATCCCATTCCCAATCCCCTTTTCCGTCATCACTTCTCCAAGCCACATGAGGAAGAGTGCTCCCGCAGCAACAATCGTCATCGGACCAAGAACGCCGGGGAACGAGGTATCAATCAAGCGACCGCCAAGTTGGGCTGCGCCGGAGTTGAGGAGTAGGAGAAATCCGTAGCTCTGGAGGAATGCGAGCGGGAAGGTGATGTACCTCGTGTAGCGGTTAATTCTCTGTTGGCCTTGCTGCCCTTCTTTTGCCAGAGCTTCCAGCTTCGGGAAGATGACTGTACAGAGCTGGAGAATGATCGAGGCATTGATGTACGGAGAGAGACCAAGGAGCACAATCGAGAAGTTATCAATGGCACCACCCGTGAGCGCTGCAAAAACTCCCAGTGCTCCACCTGTGCCGCGACTCCCGAGGAAGTTTCGCAGAGCCGTTTCATCCGCACCGGGTACAGGGATATGGGCTACGATGCGGTAGAGAACGAGGAGCCCGAGCGTTAGGAGAATGCGCTTCCGCAGATCTTCGGACTTCCAGAGTTGGTGGAGATAGCGAAACATTGCTTAGACGATCGTCACGGAACCCCCGGCTTTCACAATGGCTTCGCGCGCGCTCCTGCTTGCAGCATTCACCGTGAGATTAAATTTCTTGGTGAGCGTCCCCATCCCCAGGATTTTCACGGGGAGCGCGCCCTTCACTAATCTCGCTTCCTTCAGCTTTTCGACATCGTAGGTTCCTCCCTCCAGAGCTTCCTCGAGCACTTCCAGATTCAAAACTGCAAACTCCTCGCGTGTAGGATTCCTGAATCCGCCGAGCTTCGGCTGTCTGCGAATGAGGGGGACTTGCCCGCCTTCGAACCCAATAGGCTTCCCACGGCCCGTACGCGCTTGCTCCCCCTTGCAGCCAGTGCCACAGAAGGTCCCTCGACCAGAGCCATTGCCACGGCCGACACGACGAGCATGCTTGCGAGAGCCAGAATTCGGTTTGAGCGTATGAAGCATAGATCCGCCAAAGGGTAGCAGGGAGAATACGGCATGAAAAGCCAAATACGGTCTTTTCTGGAGGCAATGGAGATTATTCAAGGGCTCTAAAAGCGCATCCCCACGTGTTTTTAAAAATCACGACCGTAGACTACGGGCGGGACGGGGAACTTGAAGATCGAGAGAAGATGGTATTGATGAGAAATTGGAAGAAATTAAGTACAGCATTGGGAGAAGAACTAGTGGAAGCAGGAGCAGAAGAGGAGGAGGTGGAAGGAGAAGTGGAACTGGAGTGGGTGGAAGAAGATGTAGAGGAGGGATAGAGACTCACACAATCACAATTACGCGAACCATCAATGTCATTCCTTACGATCTCGCAGACGCGGGGATTGTAGAAATCAATAATCATATTATCGCATTCCCCTCCACAACTGAGGGGTTCTCCTAATGCGTTAGTCGCTCCACATATTGCATCATCCCTATCCACACAACTGCAGCCGCTCAGCCCAGAGTGTTGGCATACTTGATTTCCTGGGCAAGAGCCTCCGCAGTATAACCCCCCAGGCAGATCACCACAGGCGGCATCGATCTCACATAAACATTCCGGCTCACCACTTGTATAGTATCGAGACAATCTGCAAGTTTGCCCGGTGGGACATGCCCCTCCACAGGAGAGAGGATTCCCCTGCTGATCCGTACCGGTACGGCGACAACCTCCAGCAGGAAGTTCATCGCAGTAATATGTTCCTGCATCATTCCCACAGGAACCTCCTGTGCTTGGATTATCACCCTCACCGCAATTCCCGGGGTACGTGGTCGTAGTCAGAATTTGCCCATTCGCTACGCAATTGCAGCTGCATTCATTGGCTTCGACAGAAGAAGAATAGGACGATGCAGGTGTCATTTCTGCAAAGGGAATAGAAAAACGTTCGGTGATAGCTGCTCCACAGAAAAATCCAATGATAAAAGCGAAGAACAATCCCACAAAAAATGTTATTGGTTTGGCGTGAGGGAGAGACATGCAGAAAAGTATTGCAGGATGCCTTTCAAAGAACTAAAAAGAGTGATTGCCAGAGATGAGAATTATAGTGCAGCTAAGAGTTGCCCAAATTCTTCCGCGACCTCCGGTCCATTTGCCGTCACAATATCGCCATCCCGTGTAACGCTCTCCCCGGTATACGTAGCCCCCTCCGATTGAAGAAGTTTTGCCTGTACTCCTCCGTTATCCCATACCGTCGCTCGCTTTCCCTTAAGAACCCCAGCACGTGCAAGAATCGTCGGTGCGATGCAAATAGCACCGAGCTTCTTCCCATGAGCGAGGGCATCGCGAGCGATCCTCTTTGCATCTTCATCCTGAGCAAGTGCTGCTGCACCAGGTCCCCCGATGAACGCGATGATATCGAACTCTTTGATATCCACATCTCGTAACGCGAGATCAACCAAGGCAGATCCACCAAACTTTCCCAGACACTCCCCGGCTTCGGTACTCGCAATCATGATCTCGTATCCTGCAGACTCGAGGCCGTTTCGTGTCCCTGCGTACTCCTTATCTTGGTATCCCTGCTGTGCAAGAATGATAAGAACACGGTTCATATACACAGTATACGACACAACATCCTTACCCCCTTACTTCCTTACCCCCTTCCTCCACCTTCTCCTTCGGTTTCCTCAACTTCGTGAGTGCTTGCATCGCAGTCTGCGCATTCACGACGATGTTACTCGATCCGTAGCGCTTACTTAGAACATTCTTCACTCCAGCAAGATCGAAGATGGGGCGCAGAGCCCCCCCTGCGATGATGCCGGTTCCGGCCATAGCCGGGAGTAATCGAATGCGTGCCGCCTTGAATTTATAGTTCACTTCGTGAGGAATGGTGTCCTTTACGATCGGCACATTGATCATGTGACGCTTTGCATCGGAGACAGCTTTCTGCACTGCTCCCTGCACTTCGGCGCTCTTCCCGATCCCAAGACCCACTCTCCCCTTGCGGTTCCCAATGATCACCGTGGCGCGGAATCGCATGCGGCGGCCGCCCTTCACCACACGAGTCACGCGCGCGATTTGCAGAACATGCTCATCGTATTCCTTGGGATCACGCTCACGCCGTCCACCTCGATCCTTGCGCCGGTCGTCCTTGGATGATTTAGCCATAGAGCAATGGATAATGGAAAATGAAAATTAAAACTGGAGACCACCTTCGCGCGCTGCATCGGCAAGAGCCTTCACGCGACCATGATATTTATATCCTGCACGATCAAAGACAATCGAACTGATCTTCTCTTTTTTTGCTTTCTCTGCAATGAGCTTACCGAGTTTTCCTGCGCCTTCGACCGTGTGCTTACCCTTCGCCTCTTTGAGAGAAGCTGCAGCGAGAGTCTTCCCTGCAACATCATCGATGAGCTGTACGTACATCCCCCGGAGCGAGCGATGCACCGCGAGGCGCGGACGCTCCGCTGTTCCCTTAATGCGTGCACGGATGCGAATCTTTCTGCGGAGCCGATGCTGGAGCTTGGAGGGGGGCATGAGGGTTATGCGGCTGTGCCACCCTTCACGGCAGCCTTACCGACTTTGCGCGGAACGAATTCACCCACGTAGCGGATCCCCTTCCCCTTGTAGGGCTCAGGTTCCCTGTAGCGACGGATATCAGCGGCAGTCTGTCCAACCTTCGCCTTATCAATACCCGTGATGAGGAGGATCTGTTTGTTCTCTGGATCTTGCTGGATATCCACACCCTCCGGAGCTTTGAATTCAATCGGGTGTGAGAATCCAAGATTCAACGTCACAGATTTCCCCTTCGCTTGCGCTTTGTACCCAACACCAATGATCTCCAGCTTTTTCGTATACCCCGTATTCACTCCTTCGATCATATTGGCAATGAGTTGCCGCGTGAGGCCATGGCGCGCGCGGCCTGCACGCTCATCGTTCTTACGCTCGATCACCACAGAGCTCCCTTCTATCTTCACCCCTACCTCGGGGAGGAGTGCAAGCTTGAGTTCTCCCTTCGGCCCTTTTGTAATCACCGTGGAGCCCTTCACTTCTACAGTGACTCCTGAAGGAATGCCGACGGGTTTCTTTCCGATGCGAGACATAGGAATTGAAAATTGAGAATTGAAAATTATCAGCTGACAGTACAGAGAACCTCTCCTCCGACGCCCTGTTTCTTTGCTTCGCGATCGGAGAGGACACCATTGCTTGTGGTGAGAACAGAAATACCATATCCATGGAGCACCGGACGGAGTGTCGCCTTACCACCGTAGAGCCGTCGGCCGGGTTTGCTGATACGCTTCAACTCGAGCTTGGGATATTCGAGGCTAAAAGTAATCGTGATGAGTTTCTCTATCCCCTCCCCTGCCACACTCACATCGGCGATAAATCCTTCGCGCTTCAGCACATCACAAACTTCTTCTTTATGCCGTGACCAGGGACACGTGCAGAACCCTGAGCGCGCATGCTGAGCATTGCGCATTCTCGTGAGCATATCGCCAATGGGATCCGTCACAGGCATAGAGAGAGGGTTACCAGGATGCTTTTTTTACACCGGGCACTTCCCCGTTTGCCGCGAGTTCGCGGAAACAGATGCGGCAGATGCCGAAGAAACCAAGGTACCCGCGCGAACGTCCGCAGAGCTGGCAACGATTATAGACGCGGGTCGAAAACTTTGGTTTCCGTCCAGCTTGCAGTGCCTTTTCGTACTGCTCTTTACGTCGCCTCTGCTTATTGACAAGTGCGGTGCGGGCCATAGGGAAAAGAAATGAAGAGTTCGTTAGCCGGGGCAGTATAGGGAAATGGGAGGGGAAAGAAAACAGGAGAATCAACAGAAACACGAGAAAATTGGTCCCATTCCACTTCTTTTTGAGGACCCACTATTCCTTTATCTTCTTTGCTTCCTTGGCTTCCTTCTCCTTCCTAAACGGCACTTTCATCTCCTCGAAGAGTGCCCTAGCACTTGCATCGTCCCCTGCGGTTGTTGCAATCGTGATCTCAAGACCAAAGAGGCGGGAGGCATCGGAGGGAGGGGCAACTTCCGGAAACACGGTGTGCTCCTTGAGTCCAACCGAATAGTTACCGTGACCATCCAAAGTAGAGGGAATACCACGGAAATCACGCACACGCGGGAGAGCGACATGCAGCAGCTTATCCAGAAATGCTTCCATGCGCTTGCCACGGAGCGTGACCATAGCACCCACAATCAGGCCTTCGCGGATCTTAAAATTGCTGACCGCCTTACGTGCAGCGCGGAGGACCGGCTTCTGCCCCGTGATCTGCTTCAAGCTTTCGACGATGTACTCCTGCATCTCTTTGCTATCCATCTTGGACCGGTTGATACCCACATTCACTACCACCTTCGTGATCCGCGGAAGTGCGTGCGTGTTCGCTTTCTTCAGACGCGTCTTGAGCGATTCTGCAATAGGACCACGCAGCCGATCATGGAGAGTCATAAAAGCCATTACTTGGTATCAGAGGAAGCACTCTTCTTTGCTTTTGATTCCTTTTTCTCCTTACTTGCCCCCGCATCCTCCTCCACAAGCTTCTTCAACTTCCGACCGGAAGCTAATTCCTCTCCACTCACCTTGGCGATGCGTTCCTTCTTCCCCTCTTTGAGACGGTACCCGATACGGGTGGGCTTCTTCGTTTTTGGATCAAGGACCATGACATTACTCACGTGGAGTGATGCTTCGTAGCGCACCACTCGCCCTGGAGCTTGGACGGTTTTCCGAATATGACGCGTGCGCATGTTGATTCCAGCAACGACCACACGGTCCTGCTCGCGCAGAGTCCGCAGGATATGACCTGTTTTCCCTCTATCTTTGCCGGTAATGATGAGGACGAGATCGCCCGTATGGAGTTTCATAGAACATCAGGAGCAAGGGAGACGACTTTCTGGAATCCTTTGAGACGCAATTCACGGGCAACAGGACCAAACACGCGCGTGCCCTTTGGCTCCCCATCACCACCAATGATGACACAAGCGTTTTCATCAAATCGAATACTGCTCCCATCACTGCGGCGAACCGTATCCTTCGTGCGGACAATCACTGCTTTCTCCACTGCTTTCTTCTTCACAATGCCGCGCGGTGCTGCATTTTTGACTGCCACAACAATGACATCTCCAACATGAGCATAGCGACGCCGGGTGCCCCCGAGCACCTTGACGCACTGGACAAGCTTTGCACCAGTGTTATCAGCCACAGTGAGGAATGATTCCTGCTGAATCATGGGGAGGGGGGGGATTTTCTGCCGGAGGCCTCTGCGAGTTCCTGCTCGAGCGATCCATCTTTGAGGAAACCCGAAGCAAGGACATTGAGCACCTTGAAGTGCTTGCGCTTACTCAAGGGGCGGCACTCACCGATTTCCACCGTATCACCTTCCCTCACAAGAATCCCGCTCGTATCCGCGAGGAACTTTTTACTCACAGGGTAGCGCTTTTTGTAGATTGGATGCGTGATGTAGCGTGTCACCTCCACCGTGACAGTGTTCTGCATCTTTGCCGAGGTAACGGTGCCTTTCTTCGTACGCATGGAGGGGAATGAAAGAGAAGAGTATTGAGAAAAGGAATTTGCTTATGCAGCGCGCTTTGGAGGCACTATGACGGGAGCAGGCATGGTAAGTGCAGAAGCATCCCTCTGCAAGAAGGAAAGAACAGTAAACATACGTGCGAGCTGGTGTTTAGCCTCGCGTAGCTTGTGCGTCCCCTTCTCCACACCTGCACGAATGCTGTGCTCAAGCGTCGCAATGGTATGGCGCTGCTCGCCAATTTCCTTCTGCAGATCAGCTTTCTGCATTTTGAGGAGCTCGGGCATGGTGAGAACTTTGGTCATGTTAGCGAATGCGGGAAATAATTTTCGTCTTCACAGGGAGTTTGTAGGCGGCAAGTTTCAGAGCTTCGCGTGCTTCAGCATCGGTGAGTCCATCAAGCTCAAAGAGGATGTTCCCCGGCCGCACGAGCGCCACGTAGTACTCCACAGATCCCTTCCCTGCGCCCATCGGTACTTCCGCAGCTTTCCTCGTAATTGGTTTATGAGGAAAAATACGGATCCAGAGTTTTCCGCTGCGCTTGAGGCTATGTGTCATCGCACGACGTGCAGCTTCGATTTGTCGCGAAGTGATTTCGGCAGGCTCCATCGTCTTAAGACCGAACGATCCAAAGGCAAGCTGCGCTCCACGTGTTGCCTTCCCGGCGAATGATCCGCGCAGGCGATGTTGCTTCCGGTGCTTTACCTTAATGGGCTGCAGCATTAGGAGGCGTTGGAAGAGAGGGATGCGGATTGCGCTTCCTGGACTTTCTTAAACACCATCCCGAGGTACACCCAGACCTTCACTCCGATAGTGCCGTAGGAAGTCTTGGCATGGAGCACCGCAAACTGCACATTGGCACGGAGGGTATGGAGCGGCACGTTCCCCTCTTTAAAGAGTTCCGCTCGTGCAATCTCTGCACCATTCAGGCGACCAGAGATGCGGACTTTAACACCGAGTGCTCCGGCTTGCGTCGCCTTTTCGAGCGCCATCTTCACTGCTCTACGATAGGGCATGCGGCGCTCAATCTGACCCTTAATGGTTTCCCCAATGACGTAGGCATCTACATCGGGATTGCGGATTTCGCGGATATTCACTTCGAAAGGTGTCTGGAATTCACGCTCCAGATCCTTCCGCAGTTCTTCAATCGCTGCTCCCTGCTTACCAATGATGATACCCGGCTTACTCGTGTGGATCGCGACCGAGACTTTCTTCGTACGCTCAATATCGATGCGCGAAATTCCGGCATCCTTAATACGGTTCGTGATAAACCTCTTGATGAGTATATCCTCACGGAAGAGTTGGCCGTACTTCTTGCGACCTGCAAACCACTTGCTCGGCCACTCTGTGGTGATGCCAAGTCGGAAGCCGTTAGGATTTACTTTATGACCCATAGGAGGGAGGAATGAAAGAGGCTATTCGCCTCGGGAAGAATGGTGATGTTGCTGGGGAGCAGAAGCAGTGGAGGGAGGAGTCTCGTGCAATCCACCAGCATGCGGATCTCCACCTTCTACCGTTGATCGATCCGTACTGTGCTGCGTGTGCACGACCGGCCCTTCTACTTTTTCTGCCTCCAGAGGTTTCTTTTTCTTCTTTTGATCTTTCGTACGCTTCTCTCCTTTCTCCTCTAAAGCTACTCCTCCCGGGACACTTACGCCGAGCTTCACCGAAACATGGCTCGTAAACTTATCAAACGGCCGGGCGCGACCACGGGCCATAGGAATGGATCGCCTGTAGGCAGGGCCTTGGTTCACGATGAGCTCCTTTATGTACAAGTCACTGCGTTTCTGCGCATCGTTCTGCTCTGCATTGGAAGCTGCGGAATGAATGACTTTGAAGAGAATCTGTGCCCCTTTCTTCGGGAGCTTCCGGAGGGTCACGAGTGCGTCTTCCACGCTCATGCGGCGAACCATAGAAGCCACGAGATTCATCTTCTTTGGAGCAAGCCGGACTTGGTGAAGGTATGCTTTCATGGAATATTATTTTGCAGGGGTGGGAGCAGGAGCAGCCGCAGGAGCGCCAGCAGCAGAGACGCCTGCCGCTTGAGCGGCCGCCATCTTACCGCCGTGTCCTTTAAATTTACGTGTGAAGCTGAACTCACCAAGCTTGTGCCCCACCATCTGCTCTGTGATGTACACCGGAAGAAAATCTTTGCCGTTATGCACCGCAAAGGTAAACCCCACAAACTCCGGAGGGATATCCGAGCGCCGTGACCAGGTTTTGATGATCCGCTTATCGCCCTTCTCGATCATCTGCATGACCTTCTTGTAGAGCTTTGGATCAACGTATGGGCCTTTCTTGGAGGAGCGTGCCATGGGGAGAAAATGAGACTTAAGAGAGGATAGAGGATAGTGAGAAATGAAACAGGGAATAACTACCGCTTTCTGCCCATCTTTTTCGGGCGGCGGCGGACAATCCAGCGGTTCGTAGGATTCTTGCGGCGGCGTGTCTTTACACCGAGTGCGGGCTTGCCCCAAGGGGTCTTCGGTCGCTTGAGTCCAATCGGCGAGTGCCCTTCCCCTCCTCCGTGCGGGTGATCCACGGCGTTCATCGATTTTCCGAGAACCTTGGGGCGGCGACCCATCCACCGCATACGGCCTGCCTTTCCAATCGTTACCAGGTTGTGCTCCGCATTGCTCACAACACCAATCGAGGCGTAGCACTCCTTTGGAACGTAGCGGATTTCGCCACTCGGGAGTTGGATCTGTGCGTACTCCCCATCGAGCGACGTGAGTGTTGCGGAAGATCCGGCACTCCTGCAGACCGAGGCATGTTTGCCAAGGGCGATCTGCACATTGTAGATCTTAAAACCGGTGGGAATGTACTTGAGCTGCATTCTGTTGCCCGTCTTCACCTTAGTGCGCTCACCGCAGACCACCGTATCACCTACTTTGAGTCCCTCGGGGGCAAGGTGGTAACGCTTCTCGCCGTCGGCGTAGATCACGAGCACGATCCATGCTGTCCGGTTTGGATCGTATTCCAGAGATCGAACAGTCGCCGGAATTCCCTGCTTATCTGTTCCATTGAAATCCACCAAACGCCCTAAGCGCTTGTGTCCGCCTCCGCGACGGCGCACCGTTACGCGGCCGGTGGAGTTCCTGCCGGAAATCTTCTGCTGACCATACGTGAGTGACTTCTCGGGCTTTACCTTTGTGAGTACCGAGTAATCGATCACCGTCATGGTCCGGCGTCCGGGGGTCGTTGGTTTAAAACTCTTGAGTGCCATAGTTATGCAGTGAGAGAGGAGAGATCGAGAGCCTTGCTGTCTTTGGAGAGGAGGACGATTGCGCGCTTTGACTGAGAACGCTTCTCGATCGATTTGCCGCGACCGATATCACGCTTCTTCGCACGGAGGTGCATCATGCTGATCCCTTCCGCATCTACACCATAGTGCTGCCGGAGAGCGTTCTTTACATCCACCTTGGATGCTCTTGGATGCACACGGAGTGTGTAGATGCGTCCCGCTTTTTGGCGCTCTGCTTTTTCTGTGACGATCTGGCCGAGGATGATGCGTGTGAGATCCATTTATGAAGCAGAATCAGGAGAAGAAATCTTTGATGTTTTGGAAGCGGCAAGCGATGAGCGTTTAGCAGGAAGTTTCTTTTTTGAGTCGGATGGCTTATCGCTCACCACTAATCGCTTCGTAAAGATATCCTCTGCAACCTTCAATGCCTCTACGAGAAACACGAGTGAGTGTGCTCCAAGGACATCCTCAGGATTTAAGTACTGCGCAAGGATCGTCTTCACCCCCGGCACATTGCGAGATCCTCGCTCGAGAGCTTCCATGTGCTTTGGGAGTACGAAGACAATTTTGCGACCGGGGGAGACCGGGAGCTTCACCAAAAGATCCACAAACACCTTCGTCTTGTGATCTGTGCCGTAATTCTCCAATCCCACGATGCGACCAGCCTTGGCACTTGCCGAGAGACAGGAGAAGAGCGCTGCTCTCCTCATGCCTTTTGGCATATCTTTGCGGAAGTTGCGGGTGTTCCTTGGGCCGAAGACTTTGTATCCACCCTTTAAGAGGTTCGCACTCGCAGATCCACGGCGCGCCCTGCCCGTTCCCTTCTGCTGGTAGAGCTTGCGGGTAGAGGAAACGATTTCGCTCCGGGATTTGGTGTGGGCAATCGGCTTCCTTCGGTTACTCTGCTGACGAAGGATAGCCTCGTGCATCAAGCCATTATTGATCTCTGCTTCGAAGAGTGCTTTGGGGAGTTCGATGGAACTCTTCTTGCTGCCGGTAGCGGAGTAGACATCGATCTTCATTTGGCAGTGGGGAGAGATTCGATATTCACAATCACTGTTGCACCGTTTGGTCCGGGAACCGGTCCTTGCACTGCAATCAGATTTTCTGCGGCATCGGAAATGATCACGGGACAGTGATGAACCGTAGTGCGATCAGAACCCATGCGCCCTGGGAGGCGCTTCCCACTCTGCACACGTCCCGGCTTTGCGCGGCAACCGATGGATCCAGGTTCCCTGTGCTGGTGCGATCCATGAGTCCAGGGACCCCCGGAAAAGTTATGACGCTTGATGACTCCGGCAAATCCCTTTCCCTTGGAGATTCCCACAATCGTCACCATGCTCTCCTGTGGGATGAGTTCTGTGGTGAGTGTCTTTCCTACTTCGTAGCCATCGAGCGTATCTACAAGGAACTCGCGCTCACACGAGTAGCGCACATGCTCCTTTCCTTTCCGTGTCTTCCACTTCTTCCCACAAATCCCAAGAACAAGTGCATTGTAGCCATCGCGGTCCTTAGAGCGGTGACGTATCACGGTGTTTGGATCTACCTTTAAGTACGTTACAGGAACCACCGTGCCATCCTCCTGGAACACGCGCGACATGCCAACTTTGGTGGTGATGAGTCCAAGCATTTATGCTGAGCGAAGTCGAAGCATTGGATCAGAGGTCTGTGCCCTGCATCCTAAGTCCGCCCGGGGCGGACGAGTGGTGCAGGGTCGGCCTGCTTTATCCATTAAGGAGAGCAAGCGCGACAAACAAAAGCCAGGGAACTTTAAAGGGAGAAAAGGGTTCCTGCAAGGACTTTTAAAGAAAAAGCCGGCTTTTGGCCGACTTTTTTCATGGCCCTTAAAAAATCCTATTCAGCTGTGCAGGTGGCACTGCAACCATCACCGTTCGCGGTGTTGCCGTCATCACAGACTTCCGGAGCTTCCACGATCCCATTCCCACAGGTGGAGAGACTGGGGACAATCGGCGTACACACGCTTGGGGTCCCCGCACACTCGAAGCCGGTCTCGATCATACAATCCGCACCACAGCCATCAGTGGCAGCGGTATTGCCATCATCACAAGCCTCGCTCCCCGTCACCATCGAATCACCACAGATTGGCTCCGGATCATCCTCGGGATCGTTGGGATCAGTTTCCCCTTCATCAACTTTTCCATCGTGGTTTAAATCCTCAGCACCATCCACTGCTCCACCATTATCGGTATCGATCTTACGGGGATCGGTCTTCGTTGCAGGATCAGCATCAATAGTGAATTTGGTTGTATCGGTATCGGGATCAACCCCAGCAATGTATCCAAGCTCGGTACCATCTTGTATTCCATCATTATCGGTATCCGGCTTTGCTGGATTCAGCACAAAATCCCCATGGACTTCGATCGAATCAGCAAGGCCATCGTCATCACTATCTTTATCGAGCGAACTTGATTCACCTGCATCAACAACACCATTACCATTCAGATCTTCTTCACCATTATTCAATCCATCCTTATCAATATCGAGGCAGGAAACACGGACCACTGCATCACCGAGCGTCTCACCATCAATCATCAAGTAGTAGCGCCTATCCGGTGTGAGGTGCATCGGCGAATCATCTGCCTCCGTTGTCTGGAGTGATGTGTACTGCTCTCCTGTCGCAGTGAGTTCCGCTGGAGAGAGCCAGAATCTTCCATCGAAGAGTTCGCGACCTGTCTTCCCGGCACCCTTATTAGCAGTTTCGTTCCGGGAGTACTCGTACCCCCAGGCACGAACCAAAATACCAGTCGGTGCTGCAACCGAAACATCAATATCCGGAGTAATCGACTCCGGACAATCGAAGATTACATGCTTATCAGCAGGCGCTGTAAATCCTTTTGAGGACTCATCGGCAGTAAAGTAGTGAATCTCGACCCCGTTCTGCGTCCCAATGAGTCGCGCAGAGAAATCAGGACCCGGCTGCTCTAGTGCTTCGAGTGCCAGAGTCGGCACGAGGAGCGCAGGGCCAGAGGGCTCTGCCTCCGCCGCGGGTGAAGGAGGCGGCACTACTGCAACTTCCTCTCCTCCCTGGCGAAGGTACATGTAGACCGCAACGCCAATGAGAGCAAGGAGCACCACTCCCTCGAGCGCTACCCGTACAAAGGGGAAAGAATCTTTTTCCTCAGGAAGGGCGGAAGAACTTGTTGAGTCCAGCATGGGAATGAAAGGGAAGGAAAAAGAAGAGACTGCGAATCAATTACCTCTTGTGACCTATCGTATGAAAAAATATGCCTCCCGCAAAGAGCATCGAAAAGACGAGCGGGAGTGCAAGCGGCAATCCTGTGGAGGTGAGCGGAGCAGCACTATGGAGCGGCCCGCCACTTGCGCGAGAGGGGCGCTGCCGTATAGGCAGGATCGAGGGCGAGTACTCTGTACTTTCTTTGGAAGCGGGACGGTTTGGAATACGAATGGATCGTCCTGCATCCTCCGGTAAATTTTCCATGCGTAACTCCTGTGGCCGCGAACGACGACCAGTGGATTGGAGAACTGAAGCACGTGGATCATCGTGCGGAGGTGCCGGAGCCAAAGGCACTCTCTGCGGAATTAAAATATCCTCAGGACTCTGTGGAGCACTGGAAGAGTTCCCCTGCCCTACCCCTCCATTATCGAGGAATTCGGACGGGGTAATGTAGGCAACTGCCGTGTGCGCTACGGAGAGCGAGAGCACTCCTGCAATGAGAGGCGGTAGCAAGCGTACGAGGAAAGCCATGGTTGGTATTGATGTTCAGTTGTATTATATACTATTTTATAATAATACGCAATATCTCCTCGGCCTCTCCTTTAAAGGATGTACTCGAGCCCGCGCTCTGGCATGAGGACTTCGATGCCCCGGGCTGCTTTCGTCCGTGTCGCTATCGCGGCCATCCCCTGCTCTTCCCCATGCACAAAGAAAATCTTTTTGAGGGTCGGGATCGAGGCGATAAATGCATCGAGATCGCGCATGTCGGCATGTCCCGAATATGCATTGATGTACACCATCTCCGCTCTCTTCTGGTACGTGCGATCAAAAATCCTCACTGAGCGAATATTCTTCTCTATCAAACGTCGACCGAGTGTGTGCTCTGCCATGTAGCCAACAGCAAGGAAAGTGGATCGTGGATCTTCGATCGAGTGTGCAAGGTGGTGACGAATGCGACCTCCTTCGCACATGCCGGAGCCTGCCATAATGATCATAGGGCCAGGGACGTTATTCAGCGCTTTGCTTTCCTCCACGGATTCCGTGTAGCGGACAATGGAAAAATGGAATGGGCTATGGGCACGTGCAAGGAACTGATCGTACATTTCGCGGTCGTAGCATTCGGGGTGCTTCATGAAGATATCTGTCACTCGTGATGCGAGAGGTGAATCGATGATGATCGGGATGGATGGAATCTTCTTTTCATCCCACAGGAGATGGAGATCGTAGAGAATCTCCTGTGTCCGTTCGAGTGAGAATGCTGGAATGAGAATTTTTCCCCCTCGCCCCGCCGTGCGGTTTACCACTTCGGCCAGGGAGTTCTTTGCTGATTCGATATCCTCATGGAGGCGGTTCCCATAGGTGCTCTCGCAGATGAGAATATCCACAGGAGGCATAGATGCGGGATCACGGATAATCGGGAGCATGGCACGCCCCAAATCCCCACTAAACCCGATGCGGTAATTCTTGCCTCCCTCCTGTATCTCCAGGACAACCATGGCAGCCCCGAGCACATGCCCTGCATCGAGGAACTGCACTCTCACACCCGGTACCGCTTCGAACCATTCACCGTAGTTCATCCCCTTAAAGAGCTCGCCACAATCGATCGCATCCTGCTGGGTGTAGAGCGGTCCATCGCAATCCACCATGGTGAGGGAACAGTGCTTGGTGAAGAATGCCTCATCCTTCTCCTGGAGGTATCCCCCATCCTGCAGCATCACCGGTGCAAGATCTTTGGTGGCATACGTACAAAACACCGGGCCACGGTAGCCACGCTTCCAGAGCACAGGGATACGTCCCACATGATCCATGTGTGCATGGGAGAGGATCACCGCATCGATTTCGCCAGGGTTGAATGAGAGTGTTGCATTCTTTTCAACGGAGATCCTTCGGCTCCCCTGGAAGAGCCCGCAATCGAGCAGGATACGCTTCCCACCAATCTGAAGTTCGTGACAGGAGCCGGTGACTTCTCGTGCCGCGCCATGAGATATGAGTTTCATCATGTGAAAGTGTACACTGCAACTCATGGTGGCGCGCGACAAGACCGGCGCTTCGAACGAAAGCGATTTCTGGAATTTACTCGCGCTCCTCTGCCTCGTTTTCGTTCTCCTCACCTCCTTCTTCACCTACTTCTATAGGTACCAGGAACCGCAAGCGCCTTTCTGGGACGAGAACTACTACATCACGGATGCGGAGAAAATTCTAAATGGAACGTTCCACATGCAGATTCATCCGCCACTTGGGAAACTCCTCATTGCCGCAGGTGAAGCACTCTTTGATAGTAATACGGATGATTCCACATTCCTCGATACAGAGCATGCGGGAGAATTCCCCGCAGAATTCTCCTTCCTTGGGTACCGCTTCTTCCCCGCTCTCCTTGGATGGCTCACGGCACCACTCCTCTTTTTGTGTCTCCTTCTCCTTGTGAGGAATCCGCTCCTCGCAACACTCCTCACATTTCCCTACCTCTTCGATAACGCACTCCTCGTCCATAGCCGGGGCGCAATGCTCGATTCCTCGCTCAACTTCTTCTTCGTTGCAGCGATCCTCTTCTTCATCCTGCTCACAAAGACTCCGCACAGGAAGAAAGCATTCCTCTGGCTCGCTGCACTCCTTGGTATCACGATCGGTCTTGCGATCACCACAAAAATGAACGGCGCAGTGCTGCTCTTGCTGATTCCAACACTCTGCATTCGCTTCCGGCGGGAGCTCCATGATCTTTTTGCTCTACTCACTACACTGAGTGGAGGTTTTTTGATTGTCTTCGTGAGTGTCTGGTTCCTCTTCCTCTCTGGAATGGATACGATACAGACAGAGCTCCGGGATGAAGGATGGTTTAGTGCATCGGAGGAGTACAAAGAAATCATTCGGAAGGGGAAGCAATCTTCCCTCACTTCGTTCCCTGTGATGCTGCGCGATCACCTGCGCTATGCACCAGAGTACAACAGCGGCATCCCCAAGCTCGATCTCTGTAAGCCGGATGAAAACGGCAGCCCCATCTTCCTCTGGCCATTTGGCGTGACTGCCATTAACTACCGATGGGCATCTTCGGGCGAAAATACCTACCGCTACCTCTACCTCGTCGCAAATCCTGCAGCGTGGGCAGCAGGCCTCGCGGGAGTTCTCCTCTCTGCGGCGTACCTCCTCTCCCCTCTCTTTGGAAAAAAGCGAACAACGCGCGCAGAGCGTGATCTCGCGTTCTACGGAACAACCCTCCTTACAATCTACGTTGGCTACATGGGGGCATTCATGTTGATGGATCGGGTGCACTTCCTCTATAGCTACTTCCCCGCGCTTCTCACGAGCTTCCTTTTGCTTGGCATTGTGTTCTCTGTAGCAACCTCCCTTGGATCGGAGAAGCTGACAGAAGAGCGAAAAATCCTGATCGCGATGTTCATGGCCTGCCTCATCTTCCTCTGCTTCCAGATCTATCGCCCGCTCACCTACTACGAGCCGATCACAGATGAAGGAGTCACAAATCGCGCAATCTTCCGCCTCTGGAATCTGCGGTGTGTGGATTGCGAAAAGCCGAGCCCCTTAGTACGGCATCAATGCGAGGTATGAAAGTCCTCGGTCCCATATTCAGGCACAATTGGCCTCTCTGTGGCATCATGGTATTCGGGGTTTTACTGAGATTCATCTATGTTCTCGCTACCCCCTTCGCCGTGCGTTCCTACGATGCGGAGGGCCATATCACCTATATTTTTTATGTCTTTTCGCACTGGACGATTCCGGAGCCGGAAGCAGCATGGCAATTCTTTCAGCCTCCGCTCTACTACTTTTTCTCCGCGATCCTCATCGCTCCATTCAGGTCCATGCACCTGGATCGTGAATTCATCATTGGGCTTTTGCAGATCGAATCTTTCCTCTTAACAGTAGTGGCGTTTCTTGCTGGCATTTGGGTGGGAACACTCCTCTTCCGCGATGAAAAGAAGCGAAGACCACTTCTCATTTTTTCTCTTCTAATTGCTGTTTTCCCAGCTGTTATTTTTCCCTCTTCGCGTATCTCGAATGATACGCCGATGCTCCTCGTGTTTTTTCTTTCCTTTGGATTTTTACAGCGCTTTTGGATGCAAGGGAAACTACGGGATTGGTATATCGCACTCATCATCATTGCTCTTGGCATCCTCACAAAGAGCAATGCGATTCCCCTCCTCGTCGCTGCGTTCATTCTCCTTGTACTGCAGAGATCATTACCGAGAAAGCAGCTCTTCAAGCACGCTACACTCTCGATAGGGATCCTTGTAAGCCTCGTTGGATGGTACGTGTTCTTAAGAATTCTACAGGGGCAGGAACACATCGTCGGCAATATCGGAATGAATAATGCGAAGCTTTTTATCCAAAATTGGCATTGGACGAATCTGTTTGTTTTTCGCCCTCATGCTCTGTTTGAGTTTCCCTTCTATTCCTCGTGGGATGATACGACCGGCCGCCCGTTCCTTTTTGAAGTGCTCTTTAAATCCGCACTTTCGGGCGAATGGAATTTTGGAAGTACCGCCAATAATCTCCTTCGCATCATCTATGTATTCAACTTCTTTTTCTTCTTCCTCTGCCTGAGAGGATTGATCTCCGCAATCAAGCATTCTTCCCGAGAACATCTCCCTCTCATCATCACAGGTGTAATCTTTATAGTCTCCATGATGGCTCTCGTGGCACAGAAGCACGTCGGCGGACTCCAGGATTTTCGGTACGTACCAATCCTCCTTCTTCCTATTTTTTATTTCACTGTGAAGGGAGCACTATCTCTTTCCGAATCTTTGCAAAAGATCATCCTTCCGCTCTTTCCGATATATGCTCTGGTGCTCACGACGTATATCGGCATTGTTCTTGCCGAGATTTAAAGGCACAAAAAAAGCCCTCTATCTTGGCGGCGACCTACTCTGGCGTGGCGAATGCCACACTACCATCGGCGCGCCCGGGCTTAACTGCCGTGTTCGGAATGGGAACGGGTGTACCCCCGGGGCTAGAACCACCAAGAGACAGGGCTCTTGAAAAAAATTAATGATGAAGTAAGGAGGTAAGGGAGGAAGGAAGTACTAGTACTTCCTTACTTCAATACCTCCTTACTTATAACCATGTCCACATACTGCTTGCCAAGCGATCCGCCTTTCGACGGACCGCAGGCACATGAACAGCGATTTCCGTGCATACCCCACTACGCTCCTTACGGAGCTTCGTGAGGCAAGAGAGAAATGTTCTTGCTTCATCAATAAAGATGAAGACAATTGCCCGTTCGTACTCCGAAGCTGAACACCTTGCGGTGCGTACACTTAAGGAGCCGATCTAGCTTGTATTCTACAAGCGGGCTTATGGGGAAAACTAATCTTGGGAGGGGCTTCCCACTTAGATGCTTTCAGCGGTTATCCCGTCCGAACATAGCTACCCTGCAATGCCGTTGACACGACAACAGGTACACCAGAGGTTCGTCCACTCCGGTCCTCTCGTACTAGGAGCGGCTTCCCTCAATTTTCCAAACGATAACGGAAGGTAGAGGCCAAACTGTCTCACGACGTTCTGAACCCAGCTCGCGTACCACTTTAATTGGCGAACAGCCAAACCCTTGGGAGCTTCTTCACCCCCAGGATGTGATGAGCCGACATCGAGGTGCCAAACCGCGCCGTCGCTGTGGGCGCTTGGGCGCGATAAGCCTGTTATCCCTAGCGTAACTTTTATCCGATGAGCGACAACCCACCCACGTGGTGAGAGCA
>Ga0209542_10002426_pt1 | contig 41716 bp, 40 predicted proteins | sample RifCSPhighO2_01_FD_184028 | JGI IMG/M metagenome (GOLD analysis project Ga0209542, IMG submission 184028) | Soil microbial communities from Rifle, Colorado - Rifle CSP2_plank highO2_0.1 (SPAdes) (version 2) | ecosystem: Environmental > Terrestrial > Deep subsurface > Rock core/Sediment ... | reverse complement strand
GCTCCCCAAGCCATCTAAGGTAACTTCAATGCTTTCATTAACCGTTTGATCCGGACCTGCATCGGCTACGGGCGCATTATTAGGGGGCGCAAACTCAAGACCAGTGACGAAGCCGTCGAGTCCTCCAAGAGAAGTTCGGTCGATGTCGTCGAAAGTGACCGTGTCATTAAAATATCCAGCGACCCGCAATTCGTCTTCGGCAACAGCCGATAGGTCGAGCGCGGAAGCACTGCCGGTGTTGAGACCAGCCTGTTTGAGCCATTGCAATACGCCATCAGTATCAAGTTTGGCGACAAAGGTGTCCCTGCTACTGCCGCTATTGCCAGAAGTCAGTAGTTCGCCGAGAAAATCTACCCCCGCACCTATGAAGTCTCCGGCGACATAAACATTATCAAATTCATCAAGCGCGAGTGATGGAAGTTCCACTGCCTCGGCGCTCATTCTTTTCGGCCAGCCAGAAGTCACAATACTGCCATCAGCAGGATCAAGCTTGGCCGCAAAAACATCGGCGGTAGCAAATGATGACGCGACGAGATCGAGATTGGGAATAAGGATAGGATCAGGAATGATAGACTTAAACACTCCGCTACCGTTAGTCCCCGCAAAAATATCTGTTCCGTCTGTGGCTAATGCTTGGACACTAAGATTCGTTAAACCATTATTAACCGGAGTCCAACTACTGCCATCGTTAGTTGATAAAAAGACTCCGTCGGCAGTCCCGGCGAAAAGGTTTGTGCCGCTTATGGCAAGTGATCGGACAGTAAGATTTGTCAAATTATTTGGCGGCGTACCGTTGACCTGGGTCCAATTACTGCCATCGTTAGTTGATAAAAAGACCCCGTCTAAAGTCCCGGCAAAAATATTTGTGCCGTCTGTGGCTAATGCTTGAACATTGGCATTTGTCAGACCGGTACTAATGTTACCGACATTAGTCCAATTGGCTCCATTGTCATTTGATCGAAATACGCCGCCGCCATCAGTCCCGGCAAGAATATTTATGCCGTCTATGGCTAATGCTAGAACAAAGGTTTGTGTCAGACCGGTACTAATGCTACCGACATTAGTCCAATTGGCTCCATTGTCATTTGATCGAAATACGCCGCCGCCAAAAGTCCCGGCAAAAAGGTTTGTTCCGCTTATGGCAAGTGATTGGACATTACTATTTGTCAAATTATTTGGCGGCGTACCGTTGGCATCTGTCCAATTTGTTCCATTGTCGGTTGATAAAAAGACACCACTTTGGCCGGTCCCCACGAAAATATTGTTGTTTGTTCCGTCTAAGACAAATGATTGGATTTCTGAAGTTGCTAAAGTCGAAGTCCAAGTATCTCCGCCGTCGATTGATTTAAATATCTCACTAAATATATCGTTAGCAGTCCCGGCGAAAAGGTTTGTTCCGAATATGGCAAGTGACCGGACAGTAGTATTTGTCAAAAAATCATCTGGCGGTGTACCATTAGTCTCCGTCCAGTTAAATGCCGTATATGGAGTTGTCGCATCCCCCGCAAAAAGGCCAGTGACATAAACATTGTCAGCGGAATCTACGCCTATACCTTTGGCGGCATCAGCGGCGCCCACATTGCCGCCCATAGCTTTGGCCCAAGTAAGATTGGCGCCACTACCAACATCAAGATATTTTGTTACGAAAGCATCTCCGTCGCCAAGACTATAAATTGTCAGCGGGGTAATTGAAGCTGGATCATCAAAAGTGACGCTATCAAAGAAATAACCAGAGACGTAAATATTTGAACTAGAGTCTAAGGCGATCCCTAAACCTTCCTCATCATTACTGGCGCTGATAGTACTAGCGGCGATGATGGATCCTAAGCAATCATAAGTAGTGTTGTCATATATGGCTGTAAAAATATCCCTGCTGGTAGTATCCGAAGGAATTATGGCCTGGGTTCCTTCTCCAGGGCAAAAAGTAGCGTCATTACCATTGCGAGTAAAAAATCCTGTGATGTAAATATAACTAGCATCAAAGGTGACGGCATTACCGGCATCAAGATCGCTGCCGCCGTTTCGTTTAGCAAATAGCAAAGCGCCAGTTGAATCATATTTGGCCACGAATATATCAGCTGAACCGAGTGTGCTTATCAGGCCAGTGGTACCGGGACCTGGGTCAAAATCAACAGTGCCTCCAAAAGAGTTGAAAGAGCCCGTGATATAAATAGAACCTGAACCAGACGGATCAAAAGCTATGCCATTACCAGAATCATCTTGAGTTCCGCCTATGGGAAATGGTGTGAAAGTAAGATCAAGATCGCCGTTTGAATCATATTTGGCCACGAAAATGTCAGTGCCGCCGGCGCTTGTTAAAAGAGTTTCGCCCGAACCAGGATCGAAATCAACATCCGTGCCTTCAAAACTGCCGGTGACATATATATTGCCGGCCGAATCTGTGGCCACTGCCCGGGCCGCATCAGCTCCGGTGCCGCCGATTTGATTGGCCCACACCCAATCTGGCGGGGTCTCAGGGGCGGCCGGGGCGCGGGAAACGGCCCAGTAGACGAGACCGGTGACGAAAGCCAAAATCACCAAGGTTGTGAAAAGATGCTTGGTCAAAAGATGGTTAAAAAATCTTTGGCCGTATCGGTGAGCATTTTTGCAATTGTTGACGAATTTAGACATATAAAATTTATACCAAATTTTAATAAATATTTCAAGGGCTAAAACATTTTGCTTCCTAGGGCGTTCGAGTGAACACTCGGACTAGCTCGCAAAATGTTCGCCCGAACGTGTTTTAGGGGAGGCTATCGGGAATCGAACCCGAATTAAAGGTTCCACAAACCTCTGTGTTAACCGTTACACCATAGCCTCCATGGGCACCATAAAATTACCACCTCACCCCGTCGCTCGCGAGTGACGGGGTGAGGTCTTGTGCGCGGGAGAGGAATTGCACCTCCACGCCCTTGCGGGCACAGGAACCTCAATCCTGCTTGGCTACTAGTTACAACACCCGCGCATTTTTGTCTGCTTGTATTTTTTTTGTTGCATTTTTTCAATAATCAGGGCTTTCTTAATTTTTACTTTTTTACGAGATAAGCAAACAACTTGAGGATTATAATACATTTTCTTGATAATTTCTAGTGATTCCTTTTTTGCATATTTTAATTGATATGTTATTTTTCTGCCATCCTTGGTGATGTGGCCAAACACTCCTGTTCTTTTTTTTAATTCTTGTCTGAGCCATTCAATATGGTCAAGACTTGCAGAAACAAATTCAACATAAAACATATGACTTGACCTCCAGCGTGGGTCCCAATATGAATAAAAGCAACCGTCGCCATCAAAACAACCACGTAAGAAATCAAAAAAATATTTATCTGGAACATCAATGGCCCCTATAATCTTAGATTTTGCTGGAGATAATCCCATTGATTCTAAATATTTATAGAAAATCACATCCCCAAATTGCACCCGATGTGAAAAATTTCCGTCATACCCGGAAGAAGTTTTGCCTATTTTGACTTTTATTTTTAAACTTTTAAGAAAGTTTTTTATTTGCTCAATATCTTTAGAGACGAAGACAATATGTCTGCCATCGGATGATAAATTTCCATCTGTTACCAAAAGACCAATGGCATAAGCAAATTTGGGCGACCATTTTATTTTTACCTTATTTTTTGGTTTTGTTCCTCTATTCCCCACACTTCGATGATAACATTTAATATAATATCGCTCAAGGTAATAGCGTCTACCAATTATTTTGGAAAAAAAACCGCTCCGATCTAGATCGGAGCGGTTTTTTATGATTCAGTTTGACTTGCTTCAACCCTGACCGTCTTGCTCGCACTCGGAACTGTAACGCTCTTCATCTTCTTCCTAATTTCTTTGGCGGCCTTGTCGCGGATGTAGTAGAGCTTGGCCCGGCGGGCGCTCCCCCGGCGGATGACTTCAATCCTGTCAATCGAGGGCGAGTGAAGCGGAAAAATCCTTTCCACTCCGACGCCGAGGGCAGTCTTCCTCAAAGTGAACGTGGCATTGGTACTCTGCCTGCCGTGCTTGCGCGCTAAGGTCAAGCCCTCAAAAGCCTGAAGCCGTGTCTTGCCATCCTTCTCAATAACTTTTGACCAGACGCGGACCGTGTCCCCGGACCTGAAATCAAGCGAGGCTCGCTCGTCTGTTTTAACCGGTGTAAGTTTTATTGCCATGAGAAAAATTTATCATAACCCCGTAAAAAAGCAAGCCAACTTGAATTTTTTTGAATTTTCCCCCATTGGCTAATTCGTGCGAATTAGCCATGGATTAAAATTATGTATAAAAAATCCCGCAAGTGTTTATTTTACTTGCGAGACATGTATTCTTGGGCCTCGTCCCAGGCCAGAGAAAGCATCTTCCTGGTTGCTTCGTCTGGGGGCGCGGCGATGAGATAATGATCTTTCATTTTTAAGTAGCTTAAGAAGCCGAATCCATACAGGCGTTTCAGCATGAACTCAAAGTAGGTCTTCGCCTCTGGCTCCTTGAAAAAATCAACCTTAATGAACGGGCCGGTTATCTCTCTTATTTCCATAGGCTGGAAATTACCTCCTGCAACTTTGCGAAAGAGGCCGTTAAGCAGGATGATGAAGCCCTGTGCCTCTGTCGGGTCGGCATATTCCGCAAACCTTGATGAGTCCGCAGAGTACCAGCTGATGAAGAGCGCCGGCACCCTCTCTATGCTGTCCAATATGCCATCGCGCGTGGCTTCGTACACGCGGGCATACTCTCGCTCGTTTAAAACCAAAAGCTTCTCGGCCGATTTTACTCGGAAAAGATAAGTTGCTGACTGGTCTTTGAGCGAGAAGAGTTTTCTATAGAGAGGAGTCCCCGGCATGGCCATAAAATAAATTTTTGACCAGCTCAAGCCATACTCTTCAATATAGTATGAGGCGTTTCTAGAATTTATTTTCGGCGCCTCGCCTCCCTCCAATTGCGCTACGGCCAGACCGATCACTTGGAAAAGATTTCCTTCTCCCATGTGATAACCCGCCGAGGCAAAGTCCAGCGCAACGGCGTCTTTCGGTCCAGGGCCGCAAATGTTCGCCATGTCAGAAAGATACTGACAGGCCGCTAAAATACTTTTTTCCGGATCATAGCGATAGTCCTTATCAATGACTCTTTGCTTATAAAATCTGCCCTCGCTATTTTTCCTAAGGACAATTTTATAAGTAATCGGCAATCCATATCTGGCGCCAGTGCTTTTCATAAACTGCGCCACGCCGGCGGCTCCGGAAAATTTGTTGTAAGCCAAAGAGTCGCCATAGGATTCTGTAAAACAGACTCCCTGGCCGCGGAGGGTTGGAACGTCAGTGCTGTCTTCTGCTTCGTAAAATATTTCTTGGTAATATTTTACTTGCCCTGGAGCATTTTCAGCTCTAACACTTCTTAAGAGAGAGAAAAAGTGGCCGTCAACCAGATAATTTTCTAAATTAAGCAGGGCGTGATCAGTCAGTTCTATTTTCCCCGCCATATAGCCAAGACGGATGTCCGTACTGAAAGCGCTCGGCTCAAAAGGTTTCTTGGGCCTTTGCTGGGCTTCTGTATCTATCGAAACAAAAGCCATAATGATAATAATTAGCATATTTTTCATAAGCTTTTGTTTTTTAATTAAGTATTAAGTTTTCAATAATTTGATTTTTTTATCCCGTTAGAAGTCCGAAAACTTTGTTTTCGGCATCCGCCATAGGCGGATTACTTCTAACGGGATTAACCGCCTAAACTATAACATGGAGGAAATCATTTGGCAATGGCGCCTCGGCTTTTATTTTCTGACCGGACGGCAAAGTAAATTCTATTGATTTGGCGTGGAGGGCGAGACGAGACAGACCCCCTCCTTTCTCCTCCCCCTTAATAAGGGGGTTTCTTTGGCGCATACAATTTATCGCACACAATCGGATGATTAATATATTTTAAGTGCACGCGGATCTGATGCGTTCTGCCTGTTCTTGGTTTTACCTCTAGTAAGGTAAGACTACTGATACCACTGATTTTTTTCTGATCAACACTGATATCGGGGTTGATCAGTTTTCCATCAGCGTCCATCAGTAAGTGCTTCAGCACTTTATATTCCGTAATCGCCTCCCGCTCTTTGCCTCTACGCCCCCTTTGGGCCGACCACTGGCGGAAATCTTTTTTACTTCTGGCAATCGGCGCGTCTATCACACCCTCGTCATTTTTAACATGACCCCAAACCAAAGCAACGTAAGTCTTTTTCACTCTGTTTTTCCTGTCCGCCAACCGGCCCTTAGTAATTTCTAGGGCCGGGGCGGAAAATTGTTCTTTCAAGAATTCAAAAGTTTTTTGATTCTTGGCGATAACTAAGACGCCTGATGTTTCTTTATCTAGCCGGTGCACGATGCCGGGACGGAAAATAGTTTCGCCTTCTCTTTCAACTTTCCACGGTTCGCCGACATTTTTCAATTTTGGGTATTTTTTTAAAATCCAATCAGTGAGTGTTTTTTCTTTTGATCTGCCGTCGCCATGCACCATAAGCCCCGAAGGCTTATTTAAAACCAAAACATCTTTGTCTTCGTAAAGTATGGGAATATCCATTGTGCTCCCGGTAGGAATCGAACCTACAATTACTCCTTAGAAGGGAGCCGTTATATCCATTTAACTACGGGAGCAGAAAGTGCGCGGTGAGGGACTTGGTCACGGATATTTTCCTGCTGGAAAATTCCGCGACCCCGCCTCGCGCCGTCGCGCTCCGGCTTTCAAGTCCTGAGTGCGCGGTGAGGGACTTGAACCCCCGACCTTCCCGGTGTAAACGGGTTGCTCTACCAACTGAGCTAACCGCGCGCAAAAACAAAAACACTATACTATAATAATGCTATTTCTCAAATCCTTTCAAGGCTAGGCCCAAAGCGGCGGCGTAGCCTAAGGACTCATCAAACGGAATTTCTGGAATTTCTTCATCGAAAGATTCTATGATGTTCGTCCAGACATTGGCGAGTAGAACTTCAGTCCGCATATTGAGAGCAATCTTGTCCCGAAGTTCCGCCAGATTTGGCGCTTCGCCATAAAGAATTATTTTTTTAATTTGATTGCCTCCCTTTTCAGTATGCCAGAGAACGTAATGCTTGTTGATTTGATTGTAAAAAATTTCCGCGCCGAAACCGCGAGAAACTGTTTCAGAAATTAAAGTACTGCTTATGTCCAGAATTTCTACATAGCACGGCCTGCCGGCAGAGATAACGCTTATCAGGGTCCCTAGCCGGCCGATGCCCAAAAGCATATATGTTCCCCCGTCAAGGAGGCTCCTTGACTTAGTCAAGGATGATCCTTGACTTTGATTAAGAAGGCTTCGGGCCGCCGCTTCCGGTTCGGTTTCAAAACCGAGCGGCTTGATTTTGATCCGGCGGAGGATGTGATACAGACTCGGATTAAAAGGAGAAATGAAGGCGCTCGAAAGACCGAGAGATTTCTTGACCTTATTTAGAGCTTCCAGTAATTTCTTGTCATCTAAAATCTCGCCGTGTTCGAAAACTTTTTCCGGCAGACCGACTTTGATGAATTTCTTCAACTTGATTTTTCGACCATCCCTGCTTCGCCAAGGCTTCGCTGGGCGAGCACGCGAAAGCAAAACCGCCCGAAGGGCGCTGTCGCTCAAATGCAGGCCAAAACTGGATTTTTTACTCATAAACTTAATTATACGTTAATTTAAAATGAGATACAAAACGATCAAGACTAGCACTAGAAGAAGAAGGGAGAAAAAATTAAAGTATTTGTAGAGAACACCGGCGATTTTGTCTCCAAAAATTTTCAATAAAAAGCCTTCGGTTAAAAATCGAAGGCCGCGGCCTAAGGCGGAAGCCAGGACAAAGGCGAGCAAGTTGATCTCTGCGACGCCGGCCGCCAAGGTGAAAACTTTGTAAGGAATCGGGGTAAAAGCCGCGATGAAAACCGCCCAAAAAGCATTTTGGTCGTAAAAGGTCTGAACTTTTTCAAAACCGGCCTCAAGGCTGTAAAGTTCTATAATCCGCCCGCCGATGGCTTCAAAAAAAACGAAGCCGATAAGATAACCGAAAAGTCCTCCGAAAACTGACATCACGGTTGTGAGAAGCGAATAAAAAAGCCAGCGCCGAGCTTGATTTGAAAGCAGAATGCCGATCAGAAGAACGTCCGGTGGAATCGGAAAAAAGGAAGATTCCGCAAATGACAAAGCCGAGAGCCAAAATTTTGAATGCGGCCCTTCGGCGTGTCTAATCGCCCAATCTTTTAAATTATTTTTAATGCGCTTCATCGAATTTCTTTTTTTCTAAAAATCTCTGGAGAATCAAGGCGGCGGCCGAAGCGTCCACCGGCCTGCGGTCAAGGCTAGGCCTTATCCCTTTAGGGGAAGGCCTAGCCTTGACCGAGATTCGTCTGGCCTCGGCTGAAGTCCAAATTTCCGGCTCGCTGTAAATTGGCAGGTTGATTTCTTTTGAAAATTTTTCTCGAAATTTATTTATTTCTTTCATTATCGGATTCGGCTTACCTCCCTTATCCAAAGACTCCCCCACAACCGCGGCCTCTATGTTTTCCTCGGCGCATATTTTTTTAATGGCAGAAAATAGATTGGGGTCATTCGATAAAATTGTTTTCGGAAAAGCCAGTGTTTTACTTTCATCAGAAAGAGCCAGGCCCACCCTTTTGGAACCGTAATCGATGCCGAGAAATCTAGACATGGGCTAAGTTTATAATGTTTGTAAAGTTTGTAAAGTCTGATAACATGAAGAGGTGGATTTATTTGCGCAAAATTTAATAGGGGGCAAAAATATTTGGGCTTGGTTTATTATTCTCCTTTGGATTTTAGTCTGGAAAGGCTACGCTCTTTGGACGGCGGCCGGAGCCAAACATCGCGGGTGGTTTATCGCGCTTCTCATTATAAACACTTTCGGCATCTTGGAAATTTTTTATATTTTCTTTATAGCCAAAAAAACATGGAAAGACATTCAGAGCCTCTTCTACTCGCCGATAAAGAAGAAGAAAGAGGAGCCCAAATAGTAACGGAGGCGTGTCCGAGTGGTTTAAGGAGACAGTCTTGAAAACTGTTAGGGGGGAAACCCTCTCGTGAGTTCGAATCTCACCGCCTCCGCCCGCCGAAGCGGCGAGCTACGGTCGCACGTCGCCATAGCTTTAGCGACGGCACGCGGACAAAGTCCGCCAGTTGGGAAAAGATTAGAGGTTTTTGCCGCACTGCTTGCAGTGCAAACATTTATTTTGGTATGAATTTTTTGGCCTCGGCCTCCTTGTATTCAACTTCGAATGTAGGATGATTTCCTGTGTAAACCACATCAAGATCAGCAACGCCTGTTGGTTGATCCGGCGCAATGATAGTTGTTGATTCGAAAGTATCCCTAATTTTTTCCGCTAATCCTCCAATAGCGCCCGTGGAGCAAGAAAAAAGAATAATTGATGGCTCTTTTGAAAAGAATTCGCGAGTTCTTTTAATCCCCTTGCCCTCAAAGTGGATCATATCTAATCCTTGGCCAAAATTTATTTTGTCTTCTTCTCCATGACCGCCAATAATCGCAAAATCTATTTTGTTCTTAGCCCCATACTTCTTGTCGAGCCCTAGAAGTCGCCTCCCGATCTCGAATCTGGTGCCGGCCTCTGTAACCCTTATTCCATGATGGCCTCTGGTTTCTTGATAGAGTTTCTTATAAATTTTAACGTCATTATCAAAAGATCCGTTGTGGTCAGCTCTGGGTAAAAGAATTATGCCGTACGGCTGATCAATATTCCTTTCTTTTAATTGAGAAATCAGAAGTTCTGCTGGGTAACGTCGAAATTCCTTAATGCCAAATTCATCATGGAGGATCTTGGCTCCGCCTGGAACTGCGTATTCCACAGCTCGCATAATTAGAATATTTTCTGTGGCATCTGCGAATGATTTGTCCCAATATTCAATAACATTATCAACTTCCTCTGGTTTGAATCCAAACTTTTGTAATTCTTGTCTCGCTTCATATAACTTCTCGCTTAAGCTGTTAAGAATTAAGCGAGCTAATTCATCTTTAAAATATACTGAGGGACTAGATATAATTTTCTCAACTAATGAATCCAAATTTCTAATAGTTCCTTTTGTCATAAGTAGATCAAATTGATTGGAAATAAATTCTCTAGCTTCCGGCTTGCCTTTTTCAAAAACAAAAGAAAGCAGGTCATAAGTAAAGAGATTGATACTTTCGCTAACATACTTAAGTTCCTTATCTTGATCCAACCCAGCTTTTTCCATAAGTATTATGGCTTTTTTGTTGTCTAATTCATTCTTTAGGGCAAAACCTAAAACTTTCGCATTGTGCAATATTGAAAGATCTAAGTGTCCTGCCCCTTTTTCTCTTAATTTTGAATAATAGCTTATAAGTCCATCAGTTAAGGCGGCAATAGATTCAGGTTCAGCTAATTTAAACATTGGTCCGCGAAAATCTTTTTTAATCCAACCTATTTCCCGTTGTCTTAAGTATTCGTTTGTAAACTCAATAATTTCGTCCAGAAATTTTTCATTTCGCAGTCCACTTTTGAATTCCTCTATTGAAAAAGAGGTCTCGAGCTCTATAGCTCTGTCTGTGTTTTCTTCGTCGTATATTTTTAGTGGTTCAATAACCGATTTTTGAATTTGCTTTGCAAGTATATTATCTAGATTGTCTTGATTTAATTCTTGTGCGATCGGCTTTTCACCGGTTTTAGTTGTTTTTGGTGTCTGTTTCATATTCTGGATTTTAGCTTACTTTAAGGACATGCGCAATTAAAGCTATTGTGTGCTAAAATATAAAAGTGAATGGAGATACAGAAAACAAAATAATCTGGCGGGCGGCGGCTTATGATTTTCGGGAGAAAACTGCGGACTGGTTTTGGGCCGTGGCGATTATTGCCTTGTCGATCGCCATTGCTTCCATTGTTACCAAAAATTATCTTTTTGCCGTTTTAATAATTCTCTCCATAACGATTCTAATTTTTTATAGCATCCGCCGGCCGGAGGATATTGGCTATGAAGTAAGCAATGAGGGTTTAAAAATTAAAGACGCTTTCTATGGCTACAAAGAGCTCAACAATTTCTGGATTGATCGGCGGCATAAAACAAAAAAAATATTAGTGCATACTAATAAGTTCTCCGCTCCTCTTCTTGACATCCCCCTGCCGGACGAAGTTGATGAAGAAAAAGTTCTGCATCTGCTTTCCGGCTCTCTTAAAGAAGAAGAAATCAAAGAACCCCTCTCTCACAAAATAATGGATTACTTGGGGTTTTAAAAGATCCCGTCGTTCAACGGACCCCAGTAGTACACCTCCTAATCGTCGGTGACTACGGGGCGAGAAGTGCTATAGTTAGAGTTAAACATTAATATTTACAAAGTTTAATATATTTCCGATCCCGTCGTTCAACGGATAGGACACATCCCTGCGAAGGATGAAATGCAGGTTCAATTCCTGCCGGGGTCACCACTTCGCTCGTTTAGTAAAACGAGCTACGCGGTGCGAGCACACTATTTCAATAATTTAGCTAAGCGAGATTTTTTGCGGGCGGCGTTGTTTTTCTTAATGATGCCTTTCTTGGCGGCCTTATCAATCGCTTGGTAAGCGCTTGAAAGAAGTTTTTTGGCTTCGTCTTTCTTCCCTTCTTTTGCAAACTTTTCCACTTGCTTAATAATCTCCTTGAGATGCTTTTTGACACGATTGTTTAAAACCCGGCGGCGGGCCGAGACACGTAGTGCTTTTTTAGCTGATGATGTAATTGGCATATTCGTTAAAAATTAAAAATTTTTAACGCGCAGACCTACGCAGACTATACGCAGACCTACGCGGAAATTAAAATTCGATCAAAAAGATTGTATCAAAATCACCATAAAAAAGCAATGTGCTATAATTGAAACATGATTTCAAGAATTGAGGGAAAAATTGTTTTAAAAGCGGATAAATACATTGTTGTTGATGTTGGCGGTGTTGGCTATAAAATCAGCGTCTCGCCGGACACTTTGGCTAAACTGCCGAAAGAAGGCTCGGTTTCCCTTTTTACCCATCTTCACGTGCGCGAAGACGCCTTGGAGCTTTATGGTTTCAAAGAACCTAATGAATTGGAATTTTTCGAGATGCTCATAGGCATCTCGGGCATCGGTCCGAAGTCGGCCATTTCCATCATCGGCATCGCTCCTATTGAAACACTAAAAAAAGCCATTGGCTCCGGCGACACCTCTTATTTGACAAAAGTCTCTGGTATCGGCAAAAAAATGTCCGAAAAAATCGTTCTGGAATTGCGCGATAAGCTCTCGGCCTTAGGCCACAGGGCAGAGGAGGGCGAACTTTCCGGCGAGCTCGATGCCGTGGAAGCGCTCCGATCCCTCGGTTACTCCCAAAACGAAGCCCGCGACGCGCTCAAACAAGTTTCACCCGATCTTTCTTCCGTTTCTGACCGCGTCAAACAAGCTCTCAAAATCCTCGGCGGAAAATAAGCAGTCAAGGATAATCCTTGACTTCATTTCTTTGCAATAAATTCAAGATATCTGAAATAATTTTTGAGGCCATTGTAAGTAGCTTGGCTCATTTTTCTTAGTTCTGCGTCTCTTTTCCAAAAAGCGCTAAACCTTATTTCGTAAATATAGCCGTATTCTATGAGGATGGCCGGGACATCCAAGGAATTATTGGGGCCAACGGCAATTAATTTTTGTTCGGGCACCAGCCCCAAGCTTTCCGGCAGATAATCGCTCACCGGATAATTTTTAAAAAGTTCTTGGAAAATAAAACTGCCCAGCGCAAAACTTTTGAAGCTGTTTTTAAACTGGCTTTCTGGAAAATAAATGGCAAATCCCTTATAATCGCCTCTCTGACTTGGATTTTTTCTAGGATAATCAGTGAAGTGAATATGAATTATCGCGTCAATTTGATTTTCATCAGCCCATTTGTTTATGCCGTAAAGTCTTGTTCTCATCTCTGCTTGAGCGTCCAAGTGAACAACATTAAAAGCATGTTCATCAGTCACTGTTTGGGAAATGATTTCTTGAAAATCAGCAATATTTTCTTTATTGGCTTCAAGATAATCAAGAAGCCATTCTTGGTAGCCGTCCCAATCGCGAGTGATATAAACTTCCCAATTAGGATCTTTTTTTCCGCCGGAGGCGGAAAAAAGATTGGCCAGAAAGAGACCGAGTTTGATATTCATATCTTCTTCCTTGGTGTCGCGGAATACCGCTCCGGTCGATTCCTCGTCGTGGCCGGGAACAATCAAAATCTTGTACTGCCCATCCAGAGAAAATTCTGGGGTGGTTTTGTGGGCCGAGACAGAAAAAACGGGAACGGCAAGGAGTATTAGTATGTAAAATAATTTATGTATCATGTATACTACATAATACCATGCCGGAACTGCCGGAAGTGCAAACTACCCCGTAAAATCCTCCTAATCGTCGGATCACGGGGCGACCTGCCCGCCAATGCCAGAGCAATGAGATGGTAAAAGTAATAAAGTAAGTAATTATTTCTTTATCATTTAAACCACTTAATCAGCATTGTAGCGATGGCAGGCGGGGATGCGGTTGAATAAATTTTATTTCTTAATATATATTTAAGTAATTATGCCAGAACTGCCGGAAGTGCAAACCATTGTCAGTGGGCTTAAAAAAACGGTGAAAAACCGGCGGATTGTTGATATGTGGACTGACTGGCCCAAGTATCGCGGCATCCGCCGCCATGTTGTCGGCAAAAAAATAATCGGTGTAGAAAGAAGAGGGAAAAATATATTCTTCGATCTGTCAGACCGTCATCTTCTTTTGATTCATCAAAAACTCTCTGGTCACCTTTTGGTTGGAAATTGGGTAGAAAAAGTAAAGAGTAAAGAGCAAGGGGAAAAATTGCCAGAGAAGTGGCAAAACCAAAAATGGATTCCTGATGTAAAAAGCGGTCCTTTGTGGGAAGATCGTAATCGCTTCATTAGATTAATTTTCTTTTTGGATAACGGGAAAATGCTGGCCCTATCTGATGTTCGAAGATTCGCTAAGGTCCTTTGCGGGCCGAGAGAGGCTATTCTTGGCCTCCCTGATATTGCAGAACTGGGACCAGAAGCATTAGAAATTTCAGAAAAAGAATTTGCGGCTCTTTTTGAAAACAAAAAAGGAAATATCAAAACAGTTTTAATGGATCAAAATTTTATTGCCGGCATCGGCAATATTTATGCTGATGAAATTCTTTGGCTGGCAAAAATTCATCCCGAAACTAAAGTGGAAGAGTTGTCCGCCAGAGGCGGATCCGCCTCTGGCGGAAAAAATTTGGCAGCTCTATACCGAGCAATGAGGAAAATTTTACTTAAGGCAATTAAACTTAAGGGCTCTTCGGTTGATGATTATCGCTTGCCGACGGGAGCCCGCGGCGGCTACGACAAAGTTATCCTTGCTTATCGGCGAACTGGCGAAAAATGTGCTAAGATGGGGTGCAAAGGAATTATCATTAGAAAAGTAGTTGGCGGCCGGAGCGCTCATTTCTGCTCGGCCCATCAGAAATTAAAATGGAAGGACTAAAGGAATTAAAGTGGTTTATAATTGTGCTTATCGGCATATGGGTCGTCTGGTTTTTTACCGGCGGGATTGAGCGTTTTGAGGAGAAGAGCGGACCATTTATAGCTCCGCCGGCCCCGCTTGGCACGGGCGAGACTTACGGAGAAGATATTAGTGTTGATACCAGTTTCTTGTCTTCCGGTATTGAAGGAACGCTTATCAGCAAAAAATGCGAAAATGTTCCGCCGGGCACAAGGTGCAACGACACCCGCTCAATGACATTGCGGATTACTAAAAAAAGCGGCGAGCTGGTAGAGGACGTGAAATTAAGCAAAGACGGGCCCTTTAAGGTTTCTATGCCGGCCGGCGATTATATAATTTCACAAAAAGCTTATTACGGCGACGTTGCCCCCTACCAGCATCCGATTGTCATTGAAGTAAGAAGTTTCAACTATGCCAGAATAGGACTTGTCTTTGACAATAAAATTCGTTAGATATTTAAAATTCTAAATAAAGCTATACCGAAAGCAACCGAGACGTTCAAAGACTCTTTTCCCCCGCACATCGGAATTTCAGCAATCAAATCGCATTTGTCTAAAATATTTTTTGGCAGGCCATTGACTTCGTTGCCAGCAATCAAAGCGACTTTATTTTTGCCCGCCAGCCAGCGGGGAACTTTTTTATAATCAATTGATCTCCGGTCTTGCTCGATGGCAATAATAAAAAACTTTTCCCGCTTCAATTTGGAAATGAGCGCGGGTAGACTTTTTTTAATTTTCCATGACACGCTCTCTTCGGCGCCAAGTGCCGACTTGGCAAAATCTTTTCTTTTTTTACCGAAGCGGTCTAGCGGAGCCGGCGTGTAGCCCGTCAAATAGATTTTTGAGACCCCCTCGGCCGTACCGGCACGGGCTAGGCCAGCGGCATCAGCTGTCCGAAACATCGCCCCGACATTATAAACACTCCGAACGTTATAAATTATTAGCCTTATGTCTTTCATTTTATTTTGTGGTCACCGATCTTTTTCTGCTGAAAAAGTCTGCGACCCCGCCTCGCGCCGTCGCGCTCCGGCCGGCAAAAGCTTCGTTTTGTGGTCAGGAATAATTTTTTTGTCGTCACAAAAAAATTTTCACGACCCTGGCTCGGTAATTTTTTCTGCTGAAAAAATTATACCTGCGCCGGGCACAAAGCTTCCTTCGGATGAAAGCTCCAGGTATTCGCTTCCATAGTATTAGCTTTGTGCCCCCACTAGGAATCGAACCTAGATCAACTGCTTAAAAGGCAGCTGCTCTACCACTGAGCTATGGGGGCGGTAAAGAAAACAATTGAATTCTACTAAAAAAGAGGGTTTATTTCAAGTTTTCCACCCCATACGAAAGCTCGCCGTCGGGTGCACAGCTCGCTTCGTACGGGGCGCGAAGTGCCAAAATATAATTCAGTATGAAATATTGATTTTTTCTGCGTATGTTCCGCATCTGCTAGTTTTCCACACCTTCTGTTTGGCTATTTAAGCCAATAAGCGCTATAATGTATTTAGGTTAATTTGCTAAAAGACCTTCCACACGCAACCCGCGCACAGGGTAATTTTAAGCGGTAAGGCTTCTTATCAAATCTCGTTCTTTTTTCAAAAAAGAATACCAAATGGCAAACCTGTCTGATTGCACATTACGCAATTAACGTTCCCTGTTCTTTTACCAAAACCCAAAAAAATCTCCTACAAAAACAAAATATACTCAACAACTAAAAGCCCTTCCGCTCGGAAGGGCTTAAGTATTTTAGAGTGTTTCTAAAATCAGCTTTTCTAATTCAATAGGAGCGTCCAGCATCCCCCGGTGGCCGTCGTGATATATGGCAATAATTTTGGCGGAAATATTTTTTAATTCTGCCTCGCTCCATTTTGAGAATTTTTTATCGGCTAGCATGGTTTTAACTTTCCAAAATAAAATACCGATCAAATTTTCCGGCTCAATGCCAGCTTCGAAAAGTTTTTGTAATATTGACCAAGCGGTTTTCTTATCTCTTTTTTCAAAAGCATAAGTAATGGAAAAAACATTCCCGTCCGAACGGCTCGGCCGGGCGGGTAATTTTTGGGGTTCTGAAAGTAGGGCCTCGGCCTCCGCTTCAGCTAAAAAAATATTTTGGGCTTCAAAAAAGTCTTCTAAAATTTGTGCCATAGCAATTAAATTAAAGCCAAGATCTTACTTCTTTCTTGTATTTGAGATATTCTTCACCGTATTTCTCTGCCAGAATATTTTCCTGTCGGCGGATAAAAATACTGGAGAATATATAAGATATGATTGTAGTGCCAATCAAAACAACTGAATTGGAAATCAAGGCGAAGCCTAAGACCATAAAGAAAAGGCCGATGTGGGTCGGCTTGCGGGTAAAACAATAGGGGCCAACCTTAAAACATTCCTTGGAGAGATCGCTTTTATTTTGCTTCAAGCGGCGTGAGCTCCGTTGAGCCCAAAGGATGAGGAGCGGGCCGGCCAGCAGAAAAAGCGGGCCAAGCGTTGCCTGCAGTTCATTCGGAATTACCCGAATAGGCAAAAAGCGGTCCAGCAGAATGCCGACAATGATTCCGAGAAAGTAAATCGTGTAAGAATAAGACAAAATATGGTGCACGCTTTCTTTTTGCATAGGTTTGAAGTCAAGCTTCGGGCTGCCCTTGAAGCTTGACTTCATTATACTACTATTTTCAAATCTCTCCAATTGTCGCCCATATAGGCATTGGCCGCGAAAGGCATGCGGCTTTCAATCGCATTTTCCATAACTCTTTTTATAAGCCGGGCCGCCTCCAAAGCTATTTCTGAAGGAGCCTCATAAATAAGCTCGTCATGGACTTGCAGGAGGAGGTGCACTTTCCCTTCCCAGTTGGAGTTTTTGATTTCTTTATCAATTTCCCGCATGGCAATCTTGATAATGTCGGCCGCCGTCCCCTGGAGCGGAGCATTCATGGCCATGCGCTCGGCCGCCGCGCGAAGATAGGGCACTTTGGATTTAAGCGCCGGAAAATAGCGGCGGCGGCCGAAAAGAGTTTCCGTGTAGCCTTTCTTTGCCGCATCTTTTTTAACTTGATCAAAATAACTGCGGACTTTCGGAAATTGATTAAAGAAATTATTGTAAAAACGTTCCGCTTCTTCTCTGGTCGAACCAAGATTTTGTTTAAGCGCATTAATACCCATGCCGTAGATTATGCCGAAGTTGATGGTCTTGGCCATCCGCCGCTCGTCGGCCGTCACTTTGTTCTCCGGAATTTCGAAAACTCTGGCCGCCACGGCGGTATGCACGTCTTCTCCTTTTTTGAAAACGGAAATTAGGTTTTCATCTTCTGAAAAAAGAGCCAAGACCCGCATTTCAATTTGAGAATAGTCGCAAGTAATCCATTTGTGGCCAGGGCTCGAAATAAAAGCTCGGCGAACCGCCATGCCAAGCTCTCCTCGAATGGGGATGTTTTGGACATTTGGATTTTCCGAAGACATCCGGCCGGTCGTTGTGCCAGCTTGATTAAAATGAGCATGCAGGCGGTTGTCTTTATCAACTAGGGCCGGCAAGGCATCAATGTAGGTTGTTAAAAGTTTATTCAATTCCCGGTGAGAAAGAATTTTTTCAATAATCGGATGAGCTTCTTTTAATTTTTCCAATTCAGATTCTCTAGTTGAACGGGCTCCGCCGGCTGTTTTCTTAAGGCCTTTAATGGGAAGGTGCAACTTGTCAAAAAGAATTTCGCCCAATTGCTTAGGGGAATTAATATTAAACTCTTTTCCGGCTAATTTATATATTTTCTTTTCAAGGCCGGCCAATTTTGAGTGATAATCTGCGGAAAGTTTTTTAAGATAATCGATGTCAATTAAAACCCCTCTTTGTTCAGCTTTCTTGAGAATTGGTATGAGCGGCAGTTCAATGTCATTATAGACATTTTCTAATTTATTCTTCTTTATCTCTGCTAAAATTTTTTCTTTGGCTTTTTTAAAATCCTGCGTGCCGGCCCAATTTAAAATGTCTTCAAGGTCCGGATTAGTTTTCTCTGAATCAATGAGCCAAAGCGCAATCCCAGTTTCTTTGATTTCTTGCTCTGAAACACCGCGAAGCAGTGCATTCTCCAGCCGTTGGAGCCGGAGCTCCATTGGTGCTGTGGCTGGGCGTTGGGCGAGCACTTCAGCCGATTTTTCAGCCCGCCCGCTAACGCCCGGGCGGGCTGAAAAATCGAAATCAAAAGTCTTCTTCAGTCGCTCAATCAAGCTTTTAAAGCCAAGTTCGTGAAAAAGTTTCTCCGCTTTTTCTCCACTGAAAGATTCCGGCCAAATTTTCTCCGGCAGTTTAAAATCAATCGGCGCGTCGCTTCTGATTTGGGCCAGAGTTTTAGAAAACAACGCCTCTTCTTCGTTCTCCTGGAGTAAGCGAATAATTCTTTCGCTTACTCCAGCCCCGAGCAAGGTCGAAGGGCTTGACTTGAGCTTCTTATAAATCTCTTCAATCGTGCCGAAGTTTTTAATAAGGGTGGTAGCTGTCTTTTCACCTATGCCCTTCACGCCGATGATATTGTCAGACGGATCGCCGCGAAGCCCTTTGTAATCAGGCAGAAGCTTCGGCCCAAAACCAAATCTTTCCAAAACTTTTTTTTCGTCATAAATAACTACGTCCGTTATTCCTTTTTTAAGAGTATAAACCTGAACCTTTTTTCCGTTTATAAGCTGAAATGTATCCATGTCGCCCGAAGCGATAATAACTTCCGCGTCTTTTTCTTTCTCCAGTTTTTTTACCATCGTCCCTAAAATATCATCGGCTTCGAAACTAGGCTGATCATAAATAGGAATAGCAAAGGCGGTAAAAATGTCGCGGGAGCGATTAAGCTGGGCAATGAGCTCTTCCGGTGCCTTAATCCTCCCCGCCTTATATTCCTTATAGGCTTCGTGGCGGAAAGTTTTTCCGGGCAGATCATAAGCGGCAAAAATATAATCCGGCTTGAGATCAGAGAGAATGCGAATGAGCATGGCAGAGAGGCCGTAGAGCGCGCCGGTCGGCTCGCCTTGGGACGAGGTAAATTCTGGCAAGGCATGATAAGCCCGGTGAATAATGGCATTGGCGTCAAGCAAAACTATTCTCTTTCTTGCCCCGAGCTTTGTCGAGGGGTTCTTTCCTTTCATTACCATAATTCTACCATGATTTTAATACTTACTCCTTATCATTTAAACTTTGACTTTCCTTCCTTTTGTTGTAATATGGGCTTAATTCAAAAATTGTCTTTTTAACAAAAATAAATATATAAACATATGGAAAAAATGAACCACAAAAAACAGAACGCCTATGGTACTGCGGCAGGGGTGCTTTCCACCATAGGCCACCACCCGACTCATGTTGACCTAAAACACGATGGTTATTTTTTGAGCGTTGATAACATTGAAAAGTTTGTCCCATTAGACCCAAAAAGGTGGTTTAAGGACGGGGAGTTCACGCTTGAAGATTTGGAAAAAGAAGACCAAAAAGCCATAACCGACACAATCGCAAAAGTTAAAGACGCAACCTCTGATGCGAATCTACGAAACGCCTGCAATGAGTGTCTGCATGTTTGTGATACATTGGATAATAAAATATTAGCCATAGCATAACTAATATCTTCCGAGGCCACATTTCAAAAACTTACCGCTCTTAACCGAGCGGATTTTTTATTTTAAACTTTATCCACAGCCATAGGAGGGTCTGACCCTCCTATGTTTTGATTTCGATGCGACGCTTGTTTCTGCCTAAGTGCGAGAAGTAGATAAAGATGGCGTCTTTCGGCAGAATTTTTTTGATTTTGTCGGCCCATTCTACCAGAATTAAATTTTTTGGGTCTTTGATTAAATTCCGCCAGCCGAGCTTAAGCAATTCTTTCGGTTTTTCGAGGCGGTAAGCATCAATGTGTATGAGCAGTTTGTAGTTAGTAGAACGTAGTTTGTAGGTCTTCATAAGAACAAAGGTCGGACTGACAACATGCTCTTTTATATCCAAAAGTTTGGCCAGTTCTTGGGTAAAAGTGGTCTTGCCAGAACCAAGCTCGCCGCATAACCCTATTACCAAAGCTCGATTTCTACCAGACTTTTTTTCAATAACTTGTTTGAGTAGAGCATTGGCAAGTTTGGCTGTTTCCTTGATATTTTTAGAAACAGTTTTCATGAAATCATTCTAACATTTCAGAAAAAACCGTGCTATCATAACGGTAATGGTAGTCTTCGACGAAGAACAACAAAATAAGCAAATAGATGAGCTCAAAAAACACGAAGAAGAGGAGCTTGTAAAAATGCTGGCCCAAACCAAGTTCAGCATCCCTTACATCAACCTTTCGACCGCCGGCATCATTATTGACAACGAAGCCCTGCGCTTTCTTTCCGAAGAAGACGCCCGCAAAAACGGCATTGCCCCTTTTAAACTCTCCGGCAAGAGTTTGCATATTGCCGTTCGTAACCCGGCCAAGCAAGAAGTGGAGGATTTTAAAAGTTCTGTTCTCCGGCGCGGCTATGCCCCCGTTGTCTTCATGGCTTCGCTCGGCAGTTTAAATAAAGTATGGGACCGATACAAAGAACTTTCTTTTGCCGCAACTTCGAGAGTCGGGGGCTTGGATGTCTCCGGCGACACTATAATCTCTTTGGGAGAAAAAATTAAAACCATTCAAGATGTTCAAAAAATAATTGATGAAGCGGAAAAAGGCAAAACTTACACCATCTCGCACCTCTTGGAGGTTGTTTTGGCTGGAGCCATACGGCTTGACGCTTCAGACGTGCACTTCGAAGCTGAAACAGAAAGGGTGCGGGTTCGTTACCGGCTCGACGGCGTTCTGCATGATGTTGTTTTCTTCGACTTAAAAAAATATAGATTGATTAATTCCCGCCTGAAACTTCTGTCCGGCATGAAGCTGACTGTCACCGCCAACGCTCAAGACGGCCGCTTTGGCATATTCATCAAGGGCGAAGAAATAAATGTCCGAACCTCAACCACTCCCGGCGCTTACGGCGAATCAATCGTCATGCGCTTGCTCAATCCAAAAAGCATCCAAGTGGAATTAAAAGACCTCGGTATGGATGACAAGCTGCTTGGAATAATGAGGCGGGAAATCGCCCGACCGCATGGTTTTATCTTAGTCACCGGCCCGACCGGCAGCGGCAAAACTACGACTCTTTACTCCTTCATGAAAGAAATTTACTCGCCGGAGATTAAAATGATTACTATCGAGGATCCGATTGAATATCACTTGGCCGGCGTGACTCAAACCCAAGTGGAGATAGAGAAGGATTATACTTTCCTATCTGGTCTTCGGGCCGCTCTGCGCCAAGACCCGGACATGATTATGGTGGGCGAAATCCGCGATCATGAAACAGCCGAGATCGCCGTCAATGCATCGCTTACCGGGCACATGGTTTTCTCCACGCTTCACACCAACAACGCCGCGGGCGTCATCCCCCGCATGATTGATCTTGGCGTCAGTCCAAAAATTCTGCCTTCGGCGCTATCGGTCTCAATGGCTCAAAGACTTGTCCGCAAGCTCTGTCCGAATTGCAAAAAAGAAAGGCCGGCTAAAGCGGAAGAGGCTGAAGAAATTCGGCTTATTTTGAAAAAGGCGGCTGAAGAAGGAAAAGATTTGAAAGGCCTAAGTCCGGAACAAGAAATTAAACTTTATGATCCGGTCGGATGTGAGATTTGCAACTTTATCGGCTACAAGGGCCGAATCGGTGTTTTTGAAATAATTTTGACGAATGAGGATATTGAAAAATTAATTACGACGGAACCATCTGAACGGGAGATTAAAAGAACAGCTCAAAAGCAGGGCATCTTGGACATGAAGGAGGATGGCGTAATTAATAAAGTTCTGCCCGGCGTTACTTCGCTCGAAGAATTAAAGGGGGTGGTGGATTTCTACGAAGACTAGTCAAGGTCATGATTTTTTGGCATTGAGCCAAAAAATCATGATGCGCTTAGCGAATGCGCTCATGCGAATTACGAGGATCAGTTTATCCTGCTTCGCTAAAGCTTCGCAGGATTATTTTCACAAATAGTGAAAATAAAAAAGAACATAAACCTCTAAACAATCCTTATCTCATAACAATGTGATAAGTAATAGACAAATATAAGGATGGTCTTCGTAACCCCGACAAGTCGGGGAACCAAAATGTCCTCTGAAAGTCTCTATAGGCAAACCTGCCTGATTGCTTAGAGGTTTATGTCCTCTTCAAGGTGCTCTTCTCCGCTAGGGAATCTTACAACTTAATAATACTACAGAAATTTATATTTAAATGTTATTATATGTGTAAAGATTTGTGTAAAAACTGTGTATAACTTTAATCTACAATAGTGTAGCATAAAGAAATTATTATGTCAAACAAAAACAAAATGAGTAAAAAAGCCAATAAAAACGAGATTGATGAGACTTTCTTAGACCAAACCCTGCGGCCTACTCGTTTTGAAGAGTATGTCGGACAAAATCACATCAAAAAAAATTTGAAGATTCTGCTTGAAGCGGCCGCAGGTAGAAATCATCCGCCGGAACACTTGCTTTTTTACGGCCCGCCGGGATTAGGCAAAACAACCCTAGCTCATTTGATCGCCAAAGAAACAGGTAAGCAGATAAAAATCACTTCCGGACCGGCCATTGAGCGCGTCGGGGACCTGGCTTCGATTCTAACCAATCTTTCTCCGGGCGACATTCTTTTTATTGATGAGGTTCATCGATTAAATAAAGCAGTGGAGGAGGTTCTCTATCCGGCCATGGAGTCCGGAGTCCTCGACATCATCATCGGCAAGGGTCCTTCGGCTCGGACAATTCAGCTGGACCTGCCGCCATTTACTTTGATTGCCGCCACAACTAGGATCGCTCTTCTTTCAAGTCCTCTTCGCTCGCGTTTTTCCGGCGGAGTTTTCCGTCTTGAGTTTTACAGCGAAGACGAAGTGGGCGAGATTATAAAAAGATCCGCCCAGCTTCTCCAAACTGAACTTGACGAGGTTGGACGAAAAGAAATCGCCAAGCGAAGCCGCTTCACTCCCCGCACAGCCAATTATCTGCTCAAGCGTTGCCGGGATTATGCTCAAGTCAATAAAAAAAAATTAAACAAAGATATGGTCTCTAGCGCGCTTAACCTCCTTGAAATTGACGAGCTGGGTCTCAATTCAAACGATCGGAAAATCCTGGAAGTAATTATTGAGAAATTCGGCGGCGGGCCGGTCGGTTTAAATACCGTTGCCGCCGCGACATCCGAAGAAGAGGCGACCATAGAAGAAGTCATTGAGCCATACCTGATCCAGCTCGGCCTGCTCGAACGCACTCCCCGTGGCCGCGCCGCCACCCGTAAAGCATACGAGCATCTGGATTTCAACTATCCAGAAAATAATTCCTCTCAAGAAAAATTACTGTAAAAAGTTTAAACCCCATTCCTCTATAAAGAATGGGGTTTGGTGTTTTATATTTAGTGTTTTATATATTGATCCGCCGAAGCGGAGATTGTTCTTTTTTCTCCCCTGTCCAGCCGACAAGCTGGACGGGGAGAGGAGGAGTCGCTTGGACTGGCTTTTCCGTTGTTCTTGTCAGGAACACGAATTTCTGGACAGCCGACTGAATCAGGAAGTACGCGGCTGGAAGCATCTTTGTTTTCGGCAAACCTTCCTGTTTTTGCCTAAGTTTGTATATCGTCTTCGTATGTGTTCCAATCACACGTGAAGTATTTTTCGAGTGGAGCTCAAGTCCGTGAAGAACAAGAACCCGCAAACGATACAAAAAGCAAAGAACCTATTCAGCCATCAGAATAGCACGTCTTGAAAATTCTGTCAATGGCTTGTATTCGTCCATAACATATTGGACTTTTGGAGGGTTAAATTAAGATTACTAATAATATATTTCATCGGTGAAACTAAGCCAAGCGAATGATTATGTCTACTAACTCTGTCATATGACAGAGTTAGTAGACATAAAAAAACTAGCGGTGGTTAGTAAACCAACACCAGGTGTTCAACTAATAAGAGAGTGCTGAAGAGATTATTTATCAAATAAAATTCCCTCAAAAAAGGTGACTGACCCCTTTTTCTTTTTTCTTTTTTTCTGACCCCTTTTTTTCTGGTAAAAATAGAAAACAAACTTAACTTTCAAAAGCTTTGGCGGGTGGACCCGCCGAAAAACAGGGAAATCTAGAAAGAGCCAGTAAAAAATTAAACTTTAGTCCGATCATCTGCTGCCCCTAACTGTTCTGCTGTATAATTTTCTGGATCAGCAAAAGTAAATTCTGTATAACCTTGTTCCCCTGAATCTTCTTCTGGGGGGAAATAAGTAGCATCGACAATCAAACCTTCTTCACTTAGTTGACCCAAAAAGGCTGTTAGGTCTCCAAACATTGCTCTCTTATGTGTTTCTTTTAAACTACTCCATTTAACTTTTTCTTCTTTTTTACTTATTCCTTCCATATATTTTACGCCAAAGGCAATTAATATATTAATAATCCTAATAATACTGTTTATAAAAAATAAAGTCAATTAAGTGTATTCGTCCATAACATATTGGACTTTTGGAGGGTTAAATTAAGATTACTAATAATATATTTCATCGGTGAAACTAAGCCAAGCGAATGATGCGGCCTGACGGTATTGTACCAGATAAGTCAGCTCAATCGGTTCTGGAACTATTCTTTTTTTAATTGTTTTGGGTTTTCTAGATTGATTGTTTAAAGACTCAAGCTTGCCTTTGGACTCTTTCAACTTTGATTCCCATAGGAAAATAGTTGATCGACCGACTCCAAAGGCTTCCTTAGTTGCTTCTAATCCATGTTTGTGCCAGAAATTAAGGATTCTGGCTTTCCTTTTGGCTTCTTCTTTGATCATATACTTGAACTTTAGCATATGATTTTCCATTGTTTTGAAGCCGATAATTCCTTTGGAAATATTAAATTGGCGCATTTTGCTCTAATTCCTTAGAGTCCAATATGTATGTGAACTTATGCAGGGCTTGAAAAAAAAGAGCAATTTAACCTGGTTTTGCTATACTTAATTTGTGCCTAAATTTATAGAAATTCCAATAAAAACTTTAGTGGATTTATATATCCATCAGCATTTGAGTTCATATCAAATCGCAAAAAAAATGAACTGTAGCCAGGCATTAATAATGAAAAAATTAAAAATATATAAAATACGCACAAGAACAATACAGCAAGGAAAAGCTCTTACAAAACCTATATACGAGCGTAAAAACTTTACTGGAACACTCGAAGAAAAAGCATATATTATAGGGTTCCGACTAGGGGATCTCCATGTAAGTAAAACTCATCCGAACAGCCCAACAATAAGAGTAAGTAGTAATAGTACTAAAAAAGAACAAATAAAATTAATTCGTGAACTCTTTGCACCTTTCGGTCACGTAAAAGAAATAGGGCCAGATAAAAAAGGAGCAGTAAACATAAGATCGTACTTAAATAACTCGTTTGAATTTTTAGTATCTAAATACTCAAATGTTCCCTCTTGGGTTTTAAAATCCAAAAAATACTCATCGGCCTTTTTTGCAGGCTATGTTGATGCCGAAGGAACTTTCGCTATAAGTAATAGGAACCAACCATTGTTTTCAATAAAAAGCCAAGATAAAGGTATAATGTTGGATATTCAAAAATATATACTTCCAAAAATTGGAGTAAAAACTCGTTTCCAATTTGTGCGTGCCGCGGGTTCAATTATATCAAATATAAGATCAAATAAAGACGTGTTTGGAATATTTGTGTATAATAAAAAAGATCTTACAAAAATACTAGATTCCTTACTTCCGTATTTAAGACACGAAAAGCGTAAAAGTGATGCGTTAAAAGTACTAAAAAGAATACAAAATGTCAGGACATAATCGTTGGTCGCAAATAAAACACAAAAAAGGCATTACTGATGCTAAAAAGAGCAAGATTTTTTCTAAATTGGTCAGATTTATTACCGTTGAGGCTAAATTGGCCAAGGGAAACGCGGACGCCCCCGGTCTTCGCGCGGCCGTTCTAAAAGCCCGCGAAGCCAATATGCCGCAGGATAATATCGAGCGGGCCATAAAAAAGGCGGCTGAACCGTCGGCCCAAATGGAAAATGTAACTTATGAAGCTTACGGCCCGGGCGGGGTCGGCCTTATCATCGAAACACTGACTGACAACCGCAATCGCACTGCCCAAGAAGTGAAACACATCTTATCTGATAATGAAGCAAGTTTGGCTGGCATCGGAGCAGTCACTTGGGCTTTTTCCTCCAAAGGCGGATCCTCCTCGGGCGGGAAAAACCTAGTACCAACCACAACCATTCCTCTTTCAGACGAAGATTTGCACAAGCTTGAAAAATTAGTTGACGAGCTAGAGGAACTAGATGACGTGCAAGAAGTTTATACAAATGCGGAATAAAAAAAAGTAAATCAAGCAAGATAAGTAAATCAAGCAAGCCAAGCTTAATTCACTTAATTCACTTAATTTACTTGATTTACTTATGAAAATCATTGCCATTGATCCTGGATATGAACGCGTTGGAATAGCGATTCTTGAGAAAGATTGCGTGGTTTTTTCTGAGTGTTTTAAGACTGGCGCAAAACTTGATTTCAGTAAAAGACTGGGTTTGATTGGAAAAGAAATTTACACAGTTATAAAAAAATTTAAGCCAGACGCCATGGCTATTGAAACGCTTTATTTCACCACCAATCAAAAAACGGCCATGGGGGTAGCTGAAGCCAGAGGAGTAATTGTGTACGAGGCTCAAAAAGCCGGTCTTAAGATATTTGAGTACACGCCGCTTCAGATTAAGATAGCCGTAACTAGCTACGGCAAGTCTGATAAAAAGGCAGTTATGGCCATGGTTAAAAAGCTGATTAAAATCGAAAATAAGAGCCGCGCTTCAATGGACGGTACGCGGCATGATTCCGCTGAATCAGATGACGAGCTAGACGCCATTGCCGTCGGGCTGACTTGCTTGGCTCACGAAAAATTCAGGTAGTCACAAAGTTTTCCACAGATTTATTTTTTTACTCTTGCTAAATATTTATCTTTTTGATAATAATATAAGCAATTATTATTAATAAGCTTATTTATTACTTTGAGTTACGAAACTATTTCGTAATTCACGGTAAGTATTCAAACATGAGCTATAATGATGATCTTGATTTAGAGGGCGGCCTCGGGGCCGATAGTGATTTGGGTTCTGAAGAATACAGCGAGGAAGAAAAATTCCGAAAAGAATTTTCGGGCGAAGACGAAGAAGAAGAGATATAAATAAAACAGTCCGCTTAAAAGCGGACTGTTTTATTGTTTTATTTTTATAAACCTTTTTTTGCCTATCTTTAAAATAGTCTCTTTTTCTACTTTAAAATGATAATCATTTATCTCTATTTTGTTACCAAGATCGTGGATGGCCTGCTCGTCGACGAGACGCCTCCATTCACTTTTTGACTTGATTATTCCTTCCTTGATTAAAACATCCGCCAGTTTTTCTCCTTTCTCCGCCCTAATTTCCGGAATCTCCTCGGGAATTTCTTTTTTTTGAAAGGTCTTGATAAAAAACTCTTCCGCTTCCCCCGCCTTTTTTTCTCCGTGATACATCTTAACAATCTCGTGAGCCAGCATCATTTTAAAATCTCTTGGTTTTAATTTTCCTATTTCTTTCTCTGTTTTTTTTATCTTATCAACTGGCCAAAAAGTACAGTCTATAAAACATCTTGTAATCACTTCATCTGGCAGGCTCATGGCTTTTCCATACATATTCATCGGCGATTCATTTAGTCCTATTCCAGTCCCTAAGCTTTTGCTCATTAATTTCTCTCCGGTAACAGGATTTTCCAAAAGGGTTGTGGTGATAACAAATTTCTCTCTATTTTGAATATTTTTAACCAAGATTCTCCCGGCCAGCATATTAAATGTTTGATCAGTTCCTCCAATTTCAATATCCGCATTGAGCGCAACGCTATCATATCCTTGCATTATGGGATAAAAAAGTTCATGGAGGTGAAGGGGCTTATTTTCTTTTATTCTTTTTTGAAAAGCGTCTCTTTCAACCATTTGCTGTAAAGTAAAATTGGAAGTAATTTCTAAAACATCTTCAAATAAAAGCTTCTTCAGCCATTTGGAATTAAAAGCAAATTCAACGGGATTTTTTTTATCCTTAAAATCAATAATTTTACCAATTTGTTCTTTAAAAGTTTTTAAATTATTTTTAATCTCTTCTATAGAAAGTTTTTTGCGTAAAGCTGTTTTATCACTTGGGTCTCCAATTCTTGCCGTAAAATCTCCAATCAAAACTATTATTTTGTGGCCCAGATCATGAAATTTTTTAAGCAGGATGTAATTAGTTGAATGACCAAGATGAACATAAGTTGCCGTTGGGTCAATGCCAACATAAACCCGCATTGGCTTGCCGGAAGACAGCGCTTCTTGGAGCGATTCTTTAGAGGGGTATATTTTTGAAATACTTCTGGTTAGTAATTCATTTATTATTTCAGGGTCTCGATTTATGGCCATAATATGTTATGATAGCAAAAAAATGAAACGAATTCTACTAAAACTTATAAAAAACTTCGGATTTTTAGCGGCTGGGCTTTTTGTCTTGTTTTTGGCTTCCGTTGTCATTTGGGTCTCCTTGATCCAGATTCCAGACTTTAAATCTTTTGAGGACCGTAAAGTAATAAAATCAACGAAGATATATGACCGGACCGGCGAAGTGGTTTTATATGATGTTTATGAAAACGTTAAGCGAACAGTCATTCCTTTGTCAGAAATGGGAGTGAATATAAAAAATGCCACTGTGGCCATAGAAGACACGGAATTCTACCAGCATGAAGGCATCCGCATCAAGTCTATTATGCGGGCTTTTTGGGCAAACGTTATCCGAGGCGGATTTTCCCAAGGCGGCTCGACTATCACCCAGCAGCTTATTAAGAACACACTGCTGACCCGCGAGAAAACGCTTACCAGAAAATTAAAGGAGTGGATCCTGTCGATTAAAATAGAGGGTGTCTTGGATAAAGACGAGATCTTGGAATCCTACTTAAACGAGGCGCCCTATGGCGGAGTTGTTTATGGAATAGCCGAGGCGTCCTCCGCATTTTTCGGTAAAAATGCGGAGGATCTGACGCTCTCTGAAGCGGCCTACTTGGCCGCCCTACCGAAAGCCCCGACCCGCTATTCTCCATATGGTAAGAGGAGAAGCGAGCTTGACCAGAGAAAGAACATTATTTTGAAGCGTATGAATGATCTCGGCTTTATCGCGGAAGAAGAATACTTAGCGGCGAGGGAAGAAGAGGTGGTGTTCAAACCGGAGCAGAAGATAAAAATAAAGGCCCCGCATTTTGTCTTTTTCATAAAAGATTATCTGGAGAGAAAATACGGCGCGGGGGCTATGGAAGAGGGCCTGAAAGTTATAACTACTTTAGATTATGAACTACAGGAGAAGGCCGAAGAAATAGTTGCGCGTATCGCAAAAGAAAATGAAAAAAATTTCAATGGCAAGAATGCCGGGCTATTGGCTCTTGATCCAGCAACTGGCCAGATTTTAGCCATGGTCGGCTCTCGAGATTATTTTGATCAAGATGTCGACGGAGCCTATAATGTTACTTTAGCCAAAAGGCAGCCCGGATCGGCCTTCAAGCCCTTTATTTACGCCGTGGCATTTAACGAGGGTTATACGCCCGATACAATTCTCTTTGATGTTAAGACTGAATTTCAAACCACCTGCGACCCTTCCACTTCGCTTGCCATGCCCGGATACAAGCAGGAAGATTGTTACAGCCCGAGCAACTACGATAATAAATTTCGCGGGCCGATGACTGTGCGTCATGCCTTGGCAGAATCTATAAATGTGCCGGCTGTTAAAATGCTTTACTTGGTCGGTGTAGCAGATGCTATCCGTCTTGCCAGAGATATGGGCATAAATACTTTAGAGGACCCGGGCCGCTACGGACTGACCTTGGTTATCGGAGGCGGGGAAGTTACTTTAATGGACATGGTCAGCGCTTTCGGCTCTTTTGCGGGAAAAGGTGTTAGAAAAGACCCGAAGTGGGTTCTTAAAATAGAAGATAGTCAAGGTAAAATTACCGAAGAATTCAAAGAAACCCTCGGAAGAAAAGTTTTGCCGGAAAATACGGCTTTAATGATTTCAGATATTCTTTCTGACAACCAGGCGCGTATCGGAACCTTCGGAGCCCGCTCGGTTTTGGAAATTCCCGGGGCGCAAGTGGCGGTTAAAACCGGCACCACGAATAATAATCGCGATGCCTGGACGATCGGCTATACTCCTGCCGTAGTTGTCGGCGTCTGGGTTGGAAACAATGACAATACTCCGATGAAAAAAGGCGGGGCGGCGCTGGCCGGACCAATTTGGAACGCCTTTATAAAAGAGGCTCTGAAAAAATATCCGCCGGAGCCGTTTGAAAAGCCGGACTTAGCTTTAGATCCGTCTCTGCCGCCGATTATCCGAGGAAACTGGTTTGGCGGTGAAAGTTTTTTTATTGACAAAATATCCGGCAAATTAGCGACGGAAAAAACACCAAAGGAAACATTGGAGGAAAAGGTTATCACTAACGTTCATGATATTTTATATTGGATTGATAAGAATAATCCCCGTGTTAAAAAAGATCCTCTTGATACTTCTGACAGACAGCTTGAGAGATGGGAAATACCGACCGGGGCGTGGTGGGAACAGAATAAATATAAATTTAATCTTGTAACTGAAGCGAGTAAGCCAATCGCCTATGATGACATACACACTGAAGAAAAAAGCCCTAAAATAGAGGTTTCTGGCCTTGATTTGAACAGGGTTTATGCGCCTGACGAGCAGATTAGTCTTTTAGTTAATGCTTCCGGCGCATATCAAATTAAGAAGATGGATGTTTTTTTAAACGACACTTTACTGAAAAGCTCCAGCGGATCATCTCTTTCTTTTTCTTTTACGCCGCGAGATATTGAAAACTTAAATGAAGAAAATGAAATTAAAATTATTGCCCAAGATGTGGTTTATAACAGTTCTCAACAAGTTCTTGATTTAAAAATCAGCGCAAGTCTCTGATAAGGCCCTTAAGGGCGATGAGGATTTTTTCTTTTTTTATAAATATCTCGCTTTTAACTATCGGGTTTTCTTGAATGAAGGCGGTGTTTTCTTTTATTTTTATCTTTGATTCGCTTACCCGAACGCTTGTTTCTTTTTGAATGCTTTCGACAATTTTATTCTTCAGCTCTTTGTCGCTTCTTATAATATTTCTAAATTTTTCTAAAAAGTTTTTTATCGGCTGCATATAAATAAAACACTAATACCACCAATCTCAATCGAATACCACTAATAATTCGTGGTATTCGTCCTCCGACCCGGGTCGGAGGAAAGATTCGTGGTATTCGTTTGTTAGCGGTTCATCGGCATTATCAGATAAGTAAAAGTGTCGTCTGAAACACCTTTTATAATCACCGGCTTATTCACCCCGTTTAATCTGACCGTCAAGCTGTCGCTTGAAATGGCTTGAAAACAATCTAAGAAATATTTGTAGTTTAGATTAATTTCAATCGGTTCGCCCTTAAGGGCCGCCTCGACTTTTGTTCTATTTTCGCCAATATCGGTGTTTTTTGAATAAACGCTGAATATTTTTTCTTTTGGTTTTACCTCTAAGACGATTTGATTGAATTTGTCTGAAAAAATATTTGAAATCCGGAGGGCGTTTAATAAATCTTGTTTTAAAGAAATTGCTTCGGTTTGGTGTTCTTTGGGAATAATTTGCCTGTAATCCGGAAAAGTCCCGTTGATTAATTTAGATGTTAAATAAATTCCTTTGTAATAAAAAGAGATTTGGTTTTTATTGAAACAAACCGTAACTTCTCCCTTAATATCCCCTAAGAGCTTGATTATTTCTGTGACGTTTTTAAAAGGAATTAAGAGACCGTCAATGGCCAGTGGATTTTTAAGTTTTATTTTTTTCTCGGCTAAGCGAAAAGAGTCGGTGGCCACAAAAATTAAATCATCTCTGTCGGTAAAAACATAAACACTGGCAAATTCAGGCTTAATGTCGGAGAGGGCGGCGCTAAAGTAAACAGACTTGATGCCGTCTAATAATTTTTCAGCGTCTATTTTAAATAAATTTTCTTTAACTATCGGCAGGGTCGGAAAATCCTCATGTGAATAATTTTTAATTAAGGCCGCATTATTCTTCGTTTTAATCGACAAATTACCGCTCTTAAGTTCAAGAAGGGCTGTTTCGTCCTTATAAATATTGGCAAAGAAATTGCTTAAAACATCGCCGCTTGAGGCCGATACCCCTTCTTTATAAACCTTGGCCGGGATTTCAATTTCTATTCCAAGACTCAAGTTAGTCGCTCTTAGTTTTAAGTTTTTTTCGGAAGCTATTAAAAGAATGGAGTTTAAAATTGGCAAGCTTAAATTTTTTCCGGTAACTCTTTCGGTTTTTAAAATCGCATTCTTTAGTTTTTCCACATCGCATTCTAATTTCATAATATTAATATATTTTAATTTATTATTACTATTAATCTTGTTGATAAGTGGATAACTCCCAAATTATCAATTATTTACTTAAAAATTTCCCTGATTTGGTCCAGCTCATTCATTAATAAGCTGTTAATTTTCAGTTCATCTTTAATCTTGCCGCAAGAATGGATCACAGTTGTGTGGTCTTTTCCCCCAAGTTTTTGCCCAATCATCGGGTAAGAAATGTTGAAATCTTCCCTTAGAATATACATAACCACCTGCCTGGCTCTGACAATCTCTTTTCGGCGGGTTTTCTCGTAAATTGAACCTTCTTCTATATTATAGAAGCTTGAAATTACACGGACAACATCTTTTATGGATATATTTTTCTTTGGTTTGACATTATTTTTAATAAGGTTTTTAACTTCGTTTAATGTCAAATTACCCTCCTTTAGCTTTGTTTGACAGACGATCAGATTAAAACTACCTTCCAGTTCCCGAATATTTCCCTCAACTGAAGAAGCGATATATTCTAAGACTTCTTCCGGTAAGACAATGTTAATTTCTTTTATTTTACCATTTAAAATTGCCAGTCTCGACTCGTATTCCGGGCTGATAATATCAACAATCATACCGGCGGCAAACCTTGATTTCAACCGGTCTTCCAGACCCGGGATATAGTTGGGATGCTTGTCAGACGAGAAAATGATCTGTTTTCTGTTTTCGTGAAAGACGTTAAACAGGTGAAAAAGCTCCTCTTGGGTTTTTTCCATTTTTCCAACAAACTGAATGTCGTCAATAATAATAACATCATATTTTCGGTAGCTCTCTTTAAAAGAATTAACATTATTATGTTGAATAGAATTGATATAATCAATGGCAAATTTCTCCAGAGTAACGTAGTAAACTTTTTTTTCCTGATATTTATTCTTAATGGCGTTTCCAACAGCTTGAATCAAATGAGTTTTACCCAAACCAGTCCCGCCGTAAACAAAGAACGGGTTGTAGTTATGGCCAGGATTACTAATAATGGCTTGAGAAGCGGCGTGGGCCAGATCATTAAACGGACCGACAATGAAAGAATCAAACATGTAGCGCGGATTCAGGTTTGTTTCTTTGTCAATATAAAAATTATTTAAAGGCAGCTCCCGGTTGGCCGCATTTTTGCTGACAGTTACAGAATCATCATTTTTGTTTTTATGCTCCTCTTTGGAAATAATGTATTCCACCGCCCGAACAGATTCATTAAAATTCCTAAAGGTTTTTAAAATCATCTTATGGAATTTATTTAAGAGCCAGTCTTTGACAAACTCATTTGGAACGCTTAAATAGACAGTCCCGCCCTCCTCTTTGATTAAACGAGTATTTCTAAACCAAGTGCTAAAGTTGGCTTTTGAAACACCGGTCTCAATTTCAGTTAAACAGTTATCCCAAAGCTGTTTTGATTCCATAAGAGTTATCTCGTATTAGTTTATAATGACTAGCGAGGATCGTGTGGAAGTGTAATCAATTACACAACGTCCGAACGACGTCATTATATCGTACTCGATATAATTTCAAACCCATTATATTCTTTCTCCTGTAAAAAACAAATGCGCCCAAAACTTAATTAACCTGTTGATATCCTGTGGATAATCTTGTCACCGCAGTCCTTTACAAAAATTAAGTTTGTATTACAATGCGCGTGTTGTTTTACCACTTCCCGCCCCGTAGTGAAAATTCTGCGCACTCGGCAGAATTTTCTACTACTGGAGTGTATAACTTGATATCTCTACGAACTACGAATTTTATACGAAAGTACGAAAAGGATTAAGTATTTGTATTGTTCGTATTTTCGTAATTTTTCGTATTTCGTAAGAAAACTAGGGTAGTTTATCTACTTTTGGTTCCTGCCAAGGATGGCATCTCACCAGTCTTTTAATTGAAAATACCACCCCTTTTATTGACCCGTATTTTTTTATAGCCTCTATCGCATAGTCTGAACAAGTTGGATAAAATAGGCAAGTTTTTCGGCGCGGCCAAAAAATATTTTTGTCCGGGGAAAGGGTGTACTGATATAATTTTATAAATTTTATTAAAAATTTCTTCATAATGACTAGCGAGGAGCATGTGGAAGTGTAATCACTTACACGACGTCCGAGTGACGTCATTATATCGTAATCGCTATAACAGATATGCTTTTTTAAGCAAACCAACAATTTCTTTTTCTAAATCATCAAAATTAAGCCCAGCCACCCCCTTTTTTGCTAAAAATATGCAAATAGCACCCTCTTTTATGTTTGATAAATTTTTACGAATTATGCCGTAACCGCGCCGCCTTATCTTGTTTCGAACAACCGCTTTTTTAGCGGCAGTTTTCGGGATAACAAAAGCAAAACGTTTTTTAGTATTTTTTCCGCCCGTCTGTTCTCTGGCGGACAATATTTTATATCTAAGGGTAAAGTATGAAGAATTGACAAACCTAGTGCCGATAATTGCATTTTTAAACAAAGACCGAGGAATGCGGGTTTTTTTAGGCAGCATGTTTAAACAAATACAAGGTCTTGCTTTAAATACAAGGCAAGACCTTGTATTAGACAGTTAGTTTTTTACGGCCCTTTCGGCGCCGGCGTAAGATGACATTGCGGCCGGCAGGAGTTCTAGAGCGCACCAAAAACCCGTGAGTTTTCTTCCTTTTTCTCTTTTTGGGTTGATATGTTCGTTTCATGTGTTATATAAAAAATTAAATAATAATTTGTAAAACTTAGCTCATATTACCACTTCGCGCCCCGTAGCCAGAAATTTGCGCATTCGGTAAATTTCTGTGGTACTGGGGTTGATATGTTCGTTTCATAAAGTCTAATATATCACAGCTAATCGCTAGAAGCTAGTCGCTACCCGCCCGCATCGCTACGCGAAGCGTTGCGGGCGGGGAAGCTAGTCGCTAGAAGCTAGTTATGCTAGAATGGACACCATGACTTTTTTAAAAACAATTCTATACGTGCCCTTGTATAACGGCCTGGTTTTCTTGATTTCCGCCATGCCGGGACATGATGTTGGACTGGCCATCATTATTTTAACCATGATAGTCAGGGTGATTCTTTTCCCTCTCGGCCAAAAAGCGGCTCGAAGCCAGCTCGCCCTAAGAGAGCTCGAGCCGGAGATTAAAAAGGTAAAAGAACAATATAAAACCAAGGAAGAACAAGCCAAAAAAACTTTTGAATTATATAAAAAGCATAAAGTTAATCCATTTTCCAGCTGTCTTTTGGCCCTAATACAACTGCCGATTATTATTGCCTTATATTATGTTTTCTTTAAGGGATTAGGGTTCAATGAAGACATTCTTTATTCTTTTGTTCAGCATCCCGAGACTCTCAATTTCAATTTCTTAGGCTTGATTGACCTCGGCGGAAAAAGCTTAACCTTGGCATTGCTCGCCGGCGCGACCCAATTTATCCAATCGAGCATTTCTTTTCCTAAACACAAACACGGCAGCACGCCGGCCGGCGGAGATTTCAAGGAGAATTTCGCTAAAAGCATGCAAATGCAAATGAAATATATTTTCCCGGTCATGCTGGCCTTTATTGCCTACCAAATTTCCGGGGCGGTTGCGCTTTATTTGATTGTCAGTAATATGTTTATGATTGCTCAAGAGCTGGTTGTCAGACGCCAATTCAAGAAGGAGCAAGTAAAAAACCACCAATCCCATGAATTACGAGGAAATCAAAAATAAAATAAAGGAAATTATAGAAAAAACCACTTTTAAAGTGGAAGAAATTTCCGTTATTTGCGAAGAAAGCCCGTCTACAGGTGCCAGCCATAATCCGGCTGGCAGGCTCTGGTGCCTGGTCAGGTCAAACGAATCCAGGTTTTTAATCGGCCGAAACGGCGAAACTCTGGCCGCCCTAAACCACCTCATTAGAAGGGCCCTAGAGCGGGATTATCCGGAAAATGAGCAAATTTTAGGCCTTATTTTGGACGTTAACGATTATCAGAAGAAAAAAATAGAAAATTTAAAGGCTCTGGCTCACATGCTTTCTGAACGAGCTATTTTTTTCAAATCAAGTATTGAGGCCGACCCGATGTCTTCTTATGATCGCCGGATTATTCATGAATTTTTATCAGAAAAGCCGAATATTAAAACAGAATCAACGGGCGAAGGCCGAGACCGAAGAGTCGTAATCAAATACGCAGACGAATAATTTCAGTCAAGGATTATCCTTGACTGATTTTTTTAGAGAGTGATTACCCAAAGAGATCCGTCTTTTTTGTTTGTGAAGAATAAGTAATTTCCTTTTTCATTTAATTTCAAATTAACCATATCAAGCGGGGTCTCAAAATCCTTTGCTTCTAGAAGAAGGGTGGTGTTGCCGTCGCGCGTGTTTACTTTCCAGACACTGTCCGAAAAAGAAACAAGGCCCTTATACCAATCATCCGGCAGACTGCCGCCAAGATTATCCGGAGCGGCGCAATAAATATTTATATTGTCTTTAGACCAAACACACTTTTCGCTTAAAGAATTAAGGCCAAGCGGGGCGGAAGTTTTTTTATCAAGGTCAAAAATTTTTAAAGCTCCGTCGCTTCCGCCATAAAGCAAGAATTTTCCCGAAGGGCTCATAAGTGTCGTTAGCCCGTTTATGCCGCCCATTATTTTTGAATAATTTTTTGAAGCGATGTCTAAGAGATAACTTGCTCCCGTGGCGTCGCTTGAAGCCTTGGCCGTCAGAATAATTGATTTTGAGGTGGCATATTGAGAGAGCCACTCGGTGAAGCTGGAAGAAAAAATCTGGACTTTTTTGGCAGAAGTTAAATCATAATTCATACCTAAAACCTTATCGCCTAAGTTTGCGAGGTAAAATAATTTATTTGTATCGGGAGAGACGCTAAGGTCTGTAATGTTCTGTTCTAAAAATATTCCCCGCAGTTCTCTGCTGGCGAAAGTGCCGTCTGTATTTTCCTTCGGCAGATTTCCCAAAAATGTTTCAATCACAAAACCAGAAGGCGAGTCAAAATCTTCTTTAGCATAACGCAAGACAACTTTTGCGTTTTGTTTTGTCTGTCCGACCGTGTTTAGGCTAGTGAAAAAGGCCTCATGAACTCCAGGGATAATGGTCGTGGTGATTCTTTCTTCAGACCCAAAGATTTCATTTTTATCAATCTTTTTTCGGTAAATGTTGCCATTAGAACTATCAACATAGTAAATAATAAGCTCGCCATTTTTATTGTAAATTATATTACCACCAGCAACACCGCGATCAGTTACTTTATTTATCTTTTTAACCTCTTCCCCGACCATTATTTCTTCGCCCGGGACTAGAATTTCTTCCAATTCTTCTCCCTCTTCGCCGACAATAATTATTCCTTCGGGGGTTATCTCTCCGGCAATCTCAAGCGGCGAAAATTCCTGAAAGCCAACTTCTTCTCCCGGCGCCACGGCTTGACGCGGGAAAAAGTAAAAGAAAAGAGCGACCAAGATGGCGGCCAGTGCTGCTAAAATCAAAATTGTAAATAATGTTTTTTTCATAAATAAATTTTATTATGGTTCAAGGTGCCAGTGGTCAGATTCTTTTAAAAATGAAACGCCGTCTTTTGTGTAAGTAGACCTTTTTTTAGTTCCAGATTTAATATATGCGTCCAGTTTAGCTCCAAACCGCAAATCAATCGTGGGCTTATTTGGACCGTGTAGAGTGTCATGCGTTTTGCCTCCATGAAGCCAACATTCTGTCGCGCCTGTTACTACAAGCTCACAGTCGGGACATTTAGTTCTTATAGTATTTAAATAAGAAGGGTTTAATCCACGAATACTAGTACACCCTTGATCGCCCACTTTTTTGCAATCTATATTGCCAGTAGAACTGCTCACACTAACGTTTGCTGGCAACACGGCTTCATCTTTAGCAATGGTAGGCCAATCAGTGCCAGGATCAAGGCCTCCGGAAAATGTTTTTGTGCAGAACTTGTCATTTATTGCTGTTTGCGGCACATCCGCTTCCAGTGTCGCTTGGGGTAAAGTGAGCTTCAAGCCTATAATGGTTGGGTCAATTGTTTGGAGGATGACTACGGCGGCGAGGGCGAGCAGGAGGCCAACGATGGCGCCAGTGAGATGTTTTTTACCTTCACTTTTCCCAAATGGAGTTTCTTCCGTCATATACTGTATACCGGAAATGACAATCATCAGCACCGAAAGAATCCCGATAATGCCGATCATCAGCCTGAAAATTATTTTTAAATAATCAGTCAGGCCTTTTGGCCCGCCTCCGGTTTCTATTTCTGTCGTCAGCGCCCCGCCTTCTCCCAGCGGCAATGGCGCCAGAAGGCCGTATACCTCAATGCATTCTTTTCCCTCATTAACTTCTCCACAGTCTTCTTTTGTCCCCCATCTGTCAGTGCTCGTGCAAAGTGGCTCACCCACCGCTCCCTTCACGCACCACCCGCCGATAGTCTCGGCCGTGCCGCCGGCAGGGATTGGAACTGGTATATCAAAATCTAATTGAGTACTTTGAGAAGCAGTATCTGCTTTCACGCGATATTTCCCCGGGGGCATGTCTACATTAATTGTATAAACTACATTGCCAGTCGCCGGTCTTGTAATAGTTTGCTCCCCAAAGGGTACAGTATAATCATTAGTACCATAACCCCACAAAGTTACTGTTACACCCGGATCACTTTCTGGAATTTTTAAAACAGTACCAACAACCCCATAAGAATATTTATTTCTAATGGTTACAGTCATTGCTTCTGTTTGTAAGTCTTGGTCGCCCAAAACTTCCGGAGGCTCAAAAATAAAATCAATACTTTTTAGATAGTGTGCATCTACCCCCGTGTCAGAATATACGCAAAACTCATACCGTGTTCCCTTAACTAATAAAGAAGCTCCGCCGGTAAATTTTACATTTACTATACCCAGTCGTCCTAATTGAGATGGCTTTGTTTGAATTATTTTGTTAGGCGACTGAGGTCCACACTCTCCAAATTTTGAAAGGTCTATGGTTAATGTAACGGTCTGTGGTAGAGCCCCCTCACTACTATCAGTTCTTTGGACCTTTAGGGTTACCTCATTTGATTTCATAAGGTCTCCAGGGACTGTTAATGTCAGATCGTTTTTAAGGGTGGTGTTGTGTTTAGCAAAAGTTTTTTGAGGAAGTGCAGTAAAAACTATTAAAAACAAAAGGGCTATTAAAAAAATTTTGAAAAAGTTTTTCATTTTAATAATTCAAAATTAAAGACACGCTGGCATTTTGGAAAAGAGTTTTGGGTTTTTCAATTTCGACTGATATTCTTGTTTGACCGATGGTTTCCGGTTTTTTTACGACCAACTCGTTTCTGGTTTGGCCTGGAATTACTTCATCGTTAAAAAACCATTTATATTTCAGTCCGCCTAGGGAGGTCAAGGAGCCTCCTTGACCGCTAACTGAAAAGAAATACGGCGCGGCGACAATGGCTGTTTCATCTTTTGCAAGAATAAATTCTCCGGAAAGAGCTTGATTGTAATTTACGCCTTTCACCGAATCCTTTTCATAAAAAACAATTTCCGGATTTTGCAGGGAAATACCCGCGCTCCTGCTTATCCGCAAGCCGTTTTTAAGACCGGACATTTCTACCCCCACATTTTCAGTGTTGTCTATCAGCCGATTTTTGAAAGCAAAGCTGTTTTTACCGAAGCCGGAGGCATCGTTTCCCGCCAGCGCCCCGTTTTTTGTCCAAGTGTAAATAAAATCTTCTGCTTTAAGAATTTTCCCGCCTATCGTGCCGCTTGGAATGACCACGGCCAGGATATTAGATTCTCGGGCCGGCAAGGATCGGCCGCGATAAAAGGGCGGAGCGTAGGAATTTACGGCCTGAATTAAGAGATCAGCTTCGGCCGGCTCTATTGTCAGGCTCTTCACTATTTTTACATTATTAGGAGTGGTAACGTTGACCGAAAGAGCTGTTTTTGTCCCTGCCTTGCCGGTCTTGAAAGAAAAACTTTTCAGAGCGATGCCCTCAATTTGCTTTTTTCCGTTCAAGGACCAAGAGATTGTTGACCGTTCTAAATCAAAGGCGAAAGTTTTGACCGCGGCGGTTACATTTTCCTCCGGTCCGGGGATCTCCGGCGAGAGACTTAAAATTAAATTATCCGCAGTTTGCGCGGAAGCCCAAAATGGCGCCGAAACCAAGGCCAGCATTATTAAAATAATAAATTTTTTCATTTTAGCCAATTTCTTTTTCCAATTCAGCTACTTCTTTGGATAGGTTTTCCTCATTCTTTTCCAATTCAATTACTTTCTCAATCTCGGCCTCAACTTTCGTTTTCGTTGCTTCTAAATTTTTAACTTTGACTAATTCTTGTTCAACCGCATCTTTCAGCTTCTTTAAATTATCCAAGTCGCCTTTCACCTTAGTTTTTAGAGAAGCCAAGTCTTTACTGATTCGATCGAGAAGCTTCTCCAGTTCGGCTTTCTTTTCAGAAAGCATGCCGGCCTTGGCGGCTGTGGCTGCAATCGGCGCGGACGCGCTTATGGCTTGGAATTTTTTTTCCAATTCTTCCAGGGCCTCGCCGCCCTCTATTTCTATCCCTGTTTGTTTAAGAATATCGTTTGTGTCTGGCATGGTTCAAATTATAACATAAATTAGTCAGTAGTTAGTAGAAAGTAGAAAATTTAAATCCCACTGACTAATGTTTACTATCTACTAACTAGCTCCTAAATTCTTTCTCTAGAGCCTCTATTTCACCAAGAGTTTTAACAAAATCTTCTTCTAAGCCAGCCACTTTGTTCTCTATAGCTCGCGTTTTCGCTTCTTTCTGTCTTTTTTGGGTAATTTCTTCTTTTATTTTCAACCCCTCCTCAATCTCTTTTTCAAAAATTTCTTTGGTTGAAGGGACCCCCTCCTTCTCCTCCCCC
>Ga0209542_10002425_pt1 | contig 41716 bp, 45 predicted proteins | sample RifCSPhighO2_01_FD_184028 | JGI IMG/M metagenome (GOLD analysis project Ga0209542, IMG submission 184028) | Soil microbial communities from Rifle, Colorado - Rifle CSP2_plank highO2_0.1 (SPAdes) (version 2) | ecosystem: Environmental > Terrestrial > Deep subsurface > Rock core/Sediment ... | reverse complement strand
TAGCTTCAATCTTCCTTATGTTCTCTTTTTCTGCTTCATGATCCATTTCATCAACAGTCTCTTTTCTTAGCATGTAAAAACCTCCCGCGGGTTTTTACGAATCCCGCAGCCATTGATTAAGAAAAGCTTATCAGGATTTTAAAGGTTTTGAAAGAAACAAATATAAAGTTCGGGCTTCATTTCTATCAATGGAATACAATCCCTATAAAAGAGAAATAATTCTCAAAGGAAAAGTACTTAATGAATTAGATAAATTTGTTATAGATTTTGTTAATATTTTGGAAAAATTTGTTGGGTATGTTATTGTTTCAGGATATGTTTCAATACTTCTAGGAAGAAGCAGGGCATCAGAGGATGTAGATTTTCTTATCCAAGACATGACTTTTTCAAAGTTTGAAATGATGTTTAAGGAATTGGCCAGTCAAAGGTTTGAGTGTTTAAATACGAATCAGATAAAAGAAGCATATGAAATGCTTGATGAACACGCAATAAGATTTTCTAGAGAGACACCCATTCCAAACATAGAATTTAAGAAAATTACAAGCAAAATTCAAGAAGACGCCTTTAATAACAAATTAAGTGTTAAATTTAATGGAAAAAGCTTATTTATTTCACCTTTAGAGCTGCAAATAGCTTATAAATTGTCTTTGATGTCAAAAGGAAGTTTTGAAGAGATAAGCTCCGACAAAGATTTTGAAGACGCAAAGCATTTATATGAAGTATTCAATGAAAAACTTAATAAGGAAAAGCTTCTTGAATATATTAAGTTATTTAAGGTAGAAAATAGATTTGAGTTATTAAAAAAATAATATGGAAAACCATAAAATGTCTCAAATGTGGCCTATAAAAAATGAGAAAATGAGAAATTTTCATGAAAGAATTTGGTTTATTAAGTACTGGGCAAATTACGTAAAAAGAAACTCTGACAAAAAATGGAGTGATGGACAAGCTCTTCTTATAAGCTCCCAAATTCAATCTTCAAGAAGTTTTTATAAGTCGCTTAAAAAAACAGAAGAGGGAAGAAGAAAAATAGAAAAAATCCTAGAATCAATTAAAGAGCAGAACAAATAATTCACTCTAAACTAAACATTATCTTAAGGGTTTTGAAACAGCGCCAAATTATACTAACTCAAACTGCAATAGGAACTCCAAAAGAATATCTCACTTGTGAATATTCATCACCATCTGCTCCAATATTAAGTCTACGCTCTGAGAAATGTGCATTTAGATCTGCAATTCTTATTTTTGGCTGATCTAAATCGTATCCCAAGCAAAAAGAAGGTAAATTTTCAAATTTTTCTGACATTCTTGCAAGTTTTTCTGCATTTTCCCCATCACCGCTAACAGCAATTACACCTGAGCTTCTTTCTATTTCTGAAGCTGTTTGTTCTCCTACTTTAAATCCATAGGGAGTAAATCTTAAGCTTCTGTCATCACTATAAACAACTCCTCTATCTTGATATTTTCCTAACTTTGTTTCAAGCAATCTCTCAAGCTTTTTCAATTTCTTTTCTTTATTTTTAGGAGATTCTTCATGTCTAACTTCATCCATAACCATTCTTACATTTTCAAATCTAGGTTCATCTTGAACAAATATTCCCTGACATAAAGGATAAATTGCAGTATTCCCTGCTAACCACGAAGTTTTTAATTTTCCAATAATTTCTCTTGACTGAGGATAATGGGGGAAATATAAAGCATCGTATGTTAAAAGGACTAATTCTGGCATTTTTATCATTCTTAAACCAAGATTTTGATTTTCCTGTCTTAATATAGAAAATGGAGCATATCCAAGAATTTGACTTACTCCTTTAATTTGAGGTGTTTGTCTTACGTTTGTTCTTAGAGGGCCTGCTCGTGAAGCTTCCTTAAGTTCCCATGATTCATCCGATTTTCCTGTTGCTATTGCGATTGTCATAATTTTTCGATAAATCTAAACTTTATAAACATTCCTATTTTGTTGTCTTTTAGAAAAGGTAACAAAAGCGCTAAGCCTAAAAACACCAACATTGCGCTGATATTCCTTATTAAAAATGTTCTAAAATGGTTTTTTAGATAAACCACTCAGCTAACTTCTTAAATTTCAAAGCGAAGTATAGAACCTATACCAGACATGTTTAAAAATTGTTCTAATTTGGCTTTTTTTAAGGCGAAGCAGTGAAATTTTTAAATTTCAAATCTCAGAATAGCACCTATACCAGACATGTTTAAAAATTGCTCGCCTTCTGTTGTTTCAGTAGAAATTATTACAACTTTTGCATCTATTCCTTCTGCGAGTTTTGTCAATTCTCTTATAAGAAATTTTTCAATGCTGCTTGATAAATAAAGAGTGTCTACTGCTCCAAATTCCAAAGCCTTTCTTGTCTTTTCCTCTCCAAGAGCAGTCTTCTTTGGGTTTTCTCCAAGGCTCTGGAAAAACTTCTCAACTTCTTTTACTTCTTGTATGCGTTCATGATTCGCCAATAAATTTTGCGACTTATCCATGAGTTCCTTAAGTCCTGATTCAGAAGAATCTCCTATATCAATTTTCCCAAGAACCTTCTCTCTTAATTTTGTTGTAAGATAATCTCCCTCAACAAATTCATCTTTTGTTGGTATTGGCCCCCCAATAATAATCCCTTTCAACTTCGGAAGGTCGAAGAAATTTTTTTTCATTTCTTCCGCAATTCTCTTATAAAATTCTTTTGTCAAACCTTCGGTAATTCTGTGAAAGCGCTGAGAACTTTGACCTCCCGCCCTTACCTTACTTGGGATTCCAGAAGTCATTTTCTGAATGACAGAAATGCCCTTTCCTTCAAGGAGACCAATCGTCGCCTCTTTTCTATCCATTACTAAAAGGCCGTAAACTTCTGTAACCTCAAGCATTTCTTTAAGCGGCTCCAAAATAAAATCTTTATCACATCTGTACATTCTTGTTTTTAATGGCATCATTGGCTCAACACTCCAAAGCCTCAAATCATCCTGACCTTCAACTTTAGAAATATTTCCAGAAAAAAGCGCCAATCCATTTTCAGGAGTTTTTTTGTACTCTTTCAAATGCCTCGTTATTTTATCCAAAGCATTCCCAACATTTTTTCTCGTTCCCGTTGATTTAATATTCTTAGCAGTAGATTTTTCTGCTTCAAGCTGATCTGCAACAGTGTATATATTCTGGCCGGCAGGAATGTAAACAGTCACAAGCTCTGTAGCCCTGCCTTTATACTGTTCAAGCTCGTCAACAATGTCTCTAAGTTCTTGCTTTGTTATTGGCATTTTATTTTAAATTGTGGGCTGCTCTTAAATCCTTTTCAAATGGTTTTAATTCTTTTGGAATTTTAACTCCAGACATTTCACTTCTCAAACTTAAACCAGCGTCTTTTTTTTCTTTCCAAACATCTCTATTAAAATTCTTAATTTTATTTACAAGGTCTAATTCTTCATGAATTTTTGGTTTTCTAACCAAAGGAAAATTCTCAAGATTTATTTTTAATTCTGAGGCAATAACCGATGTAACTTGTGGGATTATAGGATATAACAAAAAAACCAATCTTTCCAAGATGTAATAAAGAGTGTAAATTGCAGATTCACTTTCTTCTTTTGTGAATTCTTTTTTCTCATTGTAAGATCTGGCTTTAACGAGTTCTATATAATGAGAAGCAAAATCCTCCCATAAGAAACTCCGTAATTTTACAGCGGGCTTATAAAAATTATACCTGTCATAATTAAATTCAAATTTAGAAGTTTCGTAGTCAAGGTTTTTTATAAAAACCTCATCAAGTTTAGTTGGTTTTGGTTTTTTTGGCTTCTTGAACTGAGTTATGAATTTCGCAACATTCAATAATTTGTTTATCGTTCCTAACTCCGCCTTTATTTTTTCTTCAGAACACTTCAAATCCTGTTTTGAAAGATCTCCCTCTGTTGATGCCCAAAGCCTTATTGCTTCTCCCCCATATTTTTTTAGCAATTCTTGGGGATCGATTATATTTCCCTTGCTTTTAGACATTTTATGTCCTTTAGAATCGACTATGTGTTGATGTATCCAAACGTCCTTAAAACATGGTTTCTTTGTTTCATGATAACCACGAAGTAGAGTATAGTAAAGCCACGTTCTAACAATTTCCTTTCCTTGGGGCCTCAAGCTTGTAGGATAAGTTTTCTTAAAAAAGGTGTCATCTTCTTCGTATTTCAAAAGAATAAGCTCTGAAATTGAAGAATCCATCCATGTGTCAAAAACTCTTTCTTCACCTTTCCAATTCACATTTCCAAAATCTTTAACTTTTCCTATCTTTTCTCCGTTTTCATAAACATCAAAATGTTCTTTTGGGGGTTCTTTCCATGGCTCACAATAATTTTTCCCATCAGAAACCGCTATCCTATTTCCAAAATTCCATAGGGGGATTGGTGTTGCATAAAATCTTCTTCTGGAAATTGGCCAGTCTATTTTTATTGAATCTATCCAATCAAGAAGGATTTTTCTGGATTCTGGAGGATAAAAGGTGATTTTTTCTATAATTTTTTTTATTTCATCCTTAAATTCAACTTGTTTAAGATAAAATTCAGGCATTTCGATAAATTCTATTTGAGCACCACTCCTTTCAGAATAAGGGGTTCTGTGAAGAATGCTCTCTTGTTTTTGTACCAATCCCTTGTTTTTTAATAAATTAATTATCTTTTCTCTTGCTTCTATAACCTTAAGACCTTTCAAAAATCCTGCATTTTCATTCATGGTACCATCAGCATTTATTGCAATTATTGGCTTTAGTCCTTCTTCCCTAAAAAATTGGATATCTGAAAGATCTCCTGCAGAGCACATCATCGCTATTCCAGTTCCTTTCTCTGGATCTGCTAAAGGATGTGATCTAATTCTTACTTCTTTCCCAAAGATTGGGCTTATGGCCGTTTTTCCATCAAGATTTTTGTATCTATCATCTTTTGGATTAAAAATAACCATACCACATGTGCAAATCAATTCGGGTCTTGTAGTAGCTATTAATATCTCTTGGCCGGTTTCTTTAACTTTCCATCTGACAAAATTAAAATTCGATTGTATTTCATAATATTCTATTTCAGAATCAGCAATTGTTGTTTGAAGTTTTGTATCCCAATTATTTATTCTTGTGTCCTCATAAACAAGTCCTTTCTTGAAAAGATTAACAAAAGTTGCTTGAGTTGATTTCCTATACTCATTAGAATCTGTCAAGTAAACAGCACCTATGTGGTTTCCTTTTTTATAAGAAGTAAAAGATATTCCAAATTTCGCAAAAGTGTCTTCTGTTTCTGAAGAAGTATCTTCAAGGAGTTCTTTGCACTTAGAAATAAATTCATCCCTGCTAACTCTAAAAGGAGATATTTTAAACTTCTTTTCAACAGCCGTTTCTATAGGTAAGCCATTTCTATCAAGGCCAAGAGGAAAAATTACCTGAAATCCTTTCATTCTTTTGTACCGCGCAAAAAAGTCCATATAACAGTAGGTAATAGCCTGTCCAATATGGATGGGGGCATTAACATAAGGGGGTGGCGTATCAATAGAATAAATCTTCTTCTTTGATTTTTTGTCAAAACTATAATTCTCAGCCTTTTTCCAGGATTCAGTTATGGGTTTTTCAATATCTGATCCCCAGTTCTTTATATCTTTCAATTCCATAAACATCCCTAGTACAGCAACTTTTAAAAACTATTTGAATTTACTAAATTTACTATTAAGATGGCAGACAATAAAATTCAGATGCCGGGAAGCTTCGGCGGATTAATGAGATTCCAGGAAGAGTATTCCAGCAAGATAAAATTAAAACCGACGGGCGTAATCGCTTTCGTAATTCTTATAATAGCTTTCAGAGTTGCTTTGGAGTTTATATATTAGAAAGAGCCGAGTCGATTAATGTTACAAATGGCTACAATAATTCTTATAAATGAACAAAGTAACCAATTGACATGATAACTATACCAAGGCATGGCGACTTGGAGCAAAGAGTAACTCTTCTAATGCATATTGGAAGGGATGTCGCAATGAGGGGGGAAGGGGGCTTTAATGTTGATTTAGAATTAAAGGGAACTATCCATTGGCACCCTGCTGCTTCCAAAGAAAGGTATGAGGCATGGGAATATTTACAAAAAAATGGACTCATTGAAGTTTATGGTGAAAGAACCCTTAGTGATTTTGATGGAGATGCTACTTTTGCCAACTGTAGACTCACCGAAAGGGGGCAAAAAGTCTATGAATTTATTGAAGAAAGATATGAAAAACTCCTTGAAGCTTCGAAATCTTTTCTTGAATAAAACAGAAAACAATAAAAACCTTTAATATTTTTCTAGAAGATGTTCCCGGGACTTGGTGGTGGTCTGGATCCGAAGAAAATGCAGGCAATGATGAAACAGCTTGGCATGGATCAAGAAGAAATTGATACTCAAAGAGTAATAATTGAAAAATCAGATGGTAACAAAATAGTTATCGACAATCCTTCCGTAACTAAAATAACAATTAAAGGCCAGGAAAGTTTTCAGATTTCAGGAAATGTAAAGGAACAGGAAGCTGGAATTTCAGAAGCCGATATTCAAACAGTGATAGAAAAAACAGGAGCAAGCATGAAAGATGCAAAAAAGGCTCTGGAAGCTACGAACGGTGATCTGGCTGAAGCGATATTGAGTTTGTCTTAATTCTAAACTAAAACAAAAACATGATTTTTATAGAGTTTATCAATTAAATCTGCGTAATCAAGGTTTCCTTCAGTTAATTTTTGTTTTATTTGTCTGGGATTAAGAGGTCTATTTCCATGCATTTTATTGGGTCTATGATATGCAATATATTGATCTGCAAGTGAAACCGCTTTAGTTGCAAATTCTAAATGCTTAATAGTTTCTTGCGAAAATTCTTTGGGGTAAGAAGGAATTTCTGAACGTGGGGGGTATTCTGGATGGTGTAATAGTGCTATCCAAGCAGACATCAAAAGTCCATGTCTCCTCAAGATTTCACGCCCTGCTTCTGGGTGTTTTTTCATTTCCTCATGATCTTCAAGACTATAAGAGCCATGTTCTTCTATTCCAATACCATAAGTTTTATCAAGTATTTCAAGAGGAGTTTCAAGTTTTCCTATATCATGAAGCAAACCACCATACAAACCTGTTCGTGGAAGAAATTCAGTAATTCCTTTTATTTCTGGTATCCTTAATTCAATTGCGGCCTTCATTATTCCTCTTGTTGTTAGGGCAACATTTAAAGAATCGACATATGTAAAAAGATGGTGCTCTTTAAGTCGCTGTGAAAGATTCCATGCTACTTGTCTTTCTTTTGGTCTTAAAGAAGAATAGCGTTCCAAAGTAATATGCACTTTTTCCTCTAAACTAGTTAAATCTTCAAGTGAAATTGTTATCATGAAACTAGCAAAATCAGGTTCTTTTTAAAGATTATTGTGAAAAAATGCTGTTTCTATTAAAAATCATGCAAAAAGGCAATCAATTCCATGTATCCTATCACCAACAATTATTTGAATTATCAATATCTAGGTTTTTATGGAAAAATTCCTAGAAAATCTTGTTGTAGCAGAGAAGACCATTCGTACTGCGGACCACATGATTTATGTTACCTTCCCTTTGATTAAAGACAAAAGGCTCTTATTCAAAATTTTACATGAGACAAAAAATGCGATTGCCTTGTGTATTAATTCAATTTTACAATACGAGTATCTTTACAAAAGAATAAAATTGTACAAAGACTCGAGACTTAATTTCAAGATTTTCGTTGAAAAATGCGTTCCAAGATATGGAATAACAAAAGAAGAAATGAATCTTGTCATGGAATTATTCGATTTTGTAGAAAAACATAAAGAAAGCTCTTTTGAATTTGTAAAAGACGAAAAAATAGTGATTTTATCAAATAATTTAAGACCAAGAACCATGACGGTTGAAAAAACAAAAGAGTTCATGGCAGTTGCAAAAAATATTCTTAAAAAAACAAGGGAAATTGTTAAATAAAGCTATTATAATCAAATTTTTATGCTTAGGCAATAAAAAATCCGATAAAGTTGAATAATTTGGTAGTAAATAATTAGAGTAACTCCTCTGGAAAAGTATAAAAAGCTGTAAGTCCTGACTTTATATACTTCTATTTCACGCTAATGAAGAGAAAGAAAAAGAGAAAAGATTCCATGGAAGAAATAATTCAAGAGAAAATAAGCGCTGACCACCTTTTGTATGTCAGTTTAAAATACACCAAAACATGCGATGTAATTATCAATCTTCTGATAAGATGGAGAAAGATGATAGAAACGAGCATTAATGAGATTCTGAAACATGCAAAAAAGAAGAAAAAAATTTCCTCAGTCCCAGCTAACCCCGTAGGAAAAATTGAAATGGTTCAAAAGCTCTTCAAAAAGGATACAAACTTTTTAGAAGTCATAGAAATGTATGAAATGTTCAGAAAAATAGAAGAACTAAGAAAGGAGCGCATTGGCGAGTTCAGAAAAAATGTTACACTAAAGGTTTTTTACAGAGGTGAAGAAATAAGCATAAACCTTGAAAAGTTAAAAATCTACGCAGAGAGGTTAGAAAAATTTATAAGCACGACTAAGCAATTTCTTCTATCTTAGAAATTGCTTAAAAAAGTATATAATTAAAAACCATCTAATTTTATTTATCTTATTAAATTTAAAAATGGTAAATAGTTTTACGGCTTACAATAAGGCTTAAAAAATACCCCCTCTATAAAATAAAATGTCAAAAATAATTGTTATAACTTCAGGAAAAGGTGGTGTTGGAAAAACTACATCAGCAATAAATCTGGCTGCTGCAATGAATTATTTTGGAAAAGATGTTTTGGTTATTGATGGAAATCTATCAACCCCAAACGTCGGAATTCACTTGAACGCTCCCGAAGTTCCTGTGAATCTGAATCATGTTTTAAGAGGAGAAGCAGAACCTTTTGAAGCTGTTTATGAACATGAATCAGGAATAAAAATCATGCCGTCTTCTCTTTCTATAAAAGAACTTAAAAGAACGAAGCCAGAAAAGATGAAAGAGTTCAAGAAAGAGTTCAAGAAAATTGCAGAATATGTTATTGTTGATTGTGCAGCTGGTTTAAGCCACGAAGCTTCCTGTGCAATAGAACTTGCTGACGAAATTATAATAGTAACAAATCCAGAGATGCCGGCAATTACTGATGCATTGAAAGCGGTAAGGCTTAGTGAACAGTTAAGAAAACCAGTAAGAGGGGTTATTGTAACGCGTGTTAAAAAAGATGATATAGAACTTTCTCCAGAAGTTGTCAGGGAGATGCTTGAAACCCCTATTCTTGGAATGGTTCCAGAAGACGATGATGTAAGAAAGTCGATAAGCGTAAAAAAAGCAGTTATTCATTCACATCCAAAAAGCAAGGCCTCTCGGGCTTACAAAGAAATTGCGGCAAATCTCTTAAATATCAAATACGATTCAGACAAAGACAAAAAGAACTTTTTACAAAGATTTTATGAATGGCTGGGTTTAGATTAAAACTTCTGTTTCACTGTGTTCAGAATTTTATAGAAATTTTAATATAGATAAATGAAAAAGTTCGTTCTTATATTAACAATTTCTCTTCTTAATGATGGGAGATAGATTTCAATAACATTTTTATATTGGGCTTTCTTGAACAGAAAATGGGAAATGGAAAAATTCTAACATCAGAGAATAAAAATTTCCTCATAAACCAAGTTCAAACCGATGTTTCTGTAATTTCATTCTTTAGTGTTATTTCGGTTTTTTTTATTGGATCACTACTGCCTCAATTCAACTCTTACGACTTATCTGTCAAGATACCCATATCTTTTCTTATCATAGCGCTATTTGCTTTTCTCTTTTCGGCGCTTATCCTCTCTAATGCATCTCCGAAAATTAATGAAGGAAATCCAAAAAAAATCGAGAAATATTTAGCTTATGGTTACTCTATTTCTGAATATATGGGCATTTTTCTTTTCGTCCTTTCTGTGCCACTTGTAGTGAGCGTCGTTACCTCTGATTTTTACTTAAGAGTCATTACTTTCTGCGCTGCTATTTTAGGAATAAGCGTCTATCAGCTCATGGGTTTTTCTCTTCTAGAAACTCACTTTTCAAAGAGATATAAATTATTTTCCGTTATCACAATACTATTTGGCATAGTCTTGTTTATCTCACAAATATATGCGTTTCATTTTACTGTGATTTCAATTGTGTTCCTTCTCTTCATTTTACTTATTACAGCTTTAGCTCCTGTAAAAAATTTTCAATAAGTTCGTTAACATACTTTAAACATTAACATCAATACAAAAAAAATGAAAGCAAATCAAAGATTTTCATTCATTCGCCACAGGAGTGTCAAATGACAGAAACAATAAAATTCTCAGATTGGCAAAAACTTGATTTAAGAATAGGGAAAATTTTGCAAGTTGAAGATATTCCAAATGCAGATAAGCTTTACAAGCTTTCAGTTGATCTTGGAAAAGAGCTTGGATTGAGAACAATATGTGCAGGAATAAAAGAATATGTTTCTGGGGAAGATATCCAAGGAAAAAAGAGTGTTTTCCTTGTTAATTTAGAACCGAGATTATTAAAGGGAATTGAAAGCCAAGGAATGATTATGGCAGCAGGATCAAAAGAAAGCAATAAATTTGTGCTTCTCGAACCAAGCAACGACATAGAAGTCGGAACTAAAGTGAGTTAGATAATTATCATTCTTTATTCTTTAAAAAGATTGTATCTTAATTATTTTTCTGGCTTAAGTGGAATAGAATATCTAAACACCTCAAAATCTTCTATTGGTGGAGCAACATAATAGAGACGTCTAGCTTCAGATAGGTCTTCTAAAGATCCACATCGATCCGCTCTTATTTGTCGATCAGGAGTTATACCTAAAGACATTTCAAAACGTCTATTAGCAGCATAAACACTACCCATATAACACAGAAAGAGTTAAGCTATTTATACTTTTCTAAATAAAATCTCGCTTTTAGTAATTTTCTTAACTGCAAGAGGTTTTTCAACATCATCAAGTTTTATTTCAAAACCAATGTTCTTTGCGATTTCCTCGCTCGTTTCAGGAATAAAGGGCCAAAGAAGAATCGCAATTGCCTTTATGCTATCGATAAGCTCGTAAAGTATTTTTTTATCTTTAGTCTCCCAAGGTTTTTTGTTTTGAGCATATTCGTTGCAGACATCAATAAAAGCAAATATCTCATTAAGGGCTTTATCTAATTCGTAATTCTCGATGTGCTTTTCTATTTCTTTACGTTTAAGTTTTTTTAGCAGCTTGTTTTCTGTTTTTTCAATTCCATACTTTTCAGCAAGTGTTGTAACACGTGAAACTAAATTTCCAAGTTTATTTGCAAGCTCGTTGTTGTGTCTTTCAATTAATGATGATTCAGATACGTCTCCATCATTCCCAAAAACGATATTTCGCATTAAGTAATATCTAACACTATCTGCACCATACTTTTTTACTAAATAAATGGGATCAATTACGTTCCCTAAGGACTTAGACATTTTTTTGCCATTAATAGTAAAATAACCGTGCACAAACATTGTTTTTGGAAGTTTATAATCCAAGGCCAAGAGTATTGCTGGCCAAATTGTTGCATGAACTCTTATAATATCTTTTGCCATCAATTGAACATCAGAAGGCCAAAACTTTTTTTTATTTGAAGGTGTTTTCAACCCAGAAACATAGTTCCAGAAAGCGTCTACCCAAACAAAGCAAGTATGTTTTTTATCAAAAGGCAGTTCAATACCCCAATAAACTTTTTCTTTTAGCCTTGATACTGAGATGTCTTTTAATCCTCCTTCTATAAAATCTATTATCTCTTTTCTCCTTTCTTTTGGTTGGATGTTTAATTCTCCTTTTTTAATCAAATTAAGCAATTTATCTTGAAATTTCGAAAGTTTGAATAAGTAGGCTTCTTCTTTTCTTAATTCAGGTTCCCTATTATGAAGAGGACATTTTCCATCGACTAAGTCCGATTCTGTTTTATATTGTTCACAACCGATACAATAATACGCTTCATAAAACCCCTTGTAAATATATTTTTTATCATACAATTCTTGGAGAATTTGTTTAACTTCTTTTTCATGATATGGATCAGTAGTTCTAATAAAATTATCATTTGAAACATTAAGCAACTTAAAAGCTTCTTTGAATTCTTTTGCTATTCCATCTACGAACTCCTTAGGAGTTTTTTCTGCTTTTTCTGCAGTTTCCTGAATTTTTTGTCCATGTTCATCTGTTCCAGTCAAAAAGAAAACCTCTTTTCCTAAAAGTCTATTCCATCTTGCCAAAATATCCGCAGCTATTGTTGTATATGCCCCGCCCAAATGGGGAGAAGCGTTTGTATAATATATTGGAGTTGTAACATAAAATTTTTTACTTTCCATATTTTAGATTCCTCCATTTAATATTCCCAACGGCTTTATTTAAATCTTTTATTTTATTCTTATGTTTGAGATAGATCCGAATTAGTTTAAATAGCTTCAATAAAGAATCTTTTCTGCTAACCCTTATTTGAAAGTAATTTTGGTTATAAGGATATCCTTCTTTATGAACATATTTCTTTGTATAAGACTCATATGGCCCCCTACAAATAATCCCTAAATTATTTAAATTTTTATTAATAAATAACAGAATTTTTTTGTTATAATTCCCCATCTGGAAAACTGCTTGTTTATTATAAATGCCTATATTCCCTTCCGCATCCGTAAAACCTGCAAGAAAAGAGAGGAATAATTTTTTATCTCTTTCAACCCAGACAGGAATTTCCTTACTTAATAAAAAATCAAAAGATTCATTAAGAGCAACCCATATATTTATTTTACTGTTTTTTGCAGTTTTAATCCTAACTTTTCCGTAATCCTTAAACAAACTATCTATCAAATCTATTTGTTCTTTTATGGTACTCCCACTTGCAACAGTAATCGTTTTACTATTTGGGTATATTTTTCTCACCCCCAGATCTCCCAACCTAAAGCCAATGATATATGCTTTTTCGATTAATTTCCCTGAGAAATCTTTTCTTGGATTAATTATATTAGCGGTTGCCAAATCTCTTGTTATGATGCCATATTCTTTTAATTTTCTATAAACTGTGCCCCTACTAAACCCATATTTCTTTTCTATTTTCCACGTAGATAATTTTTTATTTGTATAATAATCTATAAGCTGTTTTTTTGAGGGCACATTAGAATTAAGCTCATATGGAGTTCTTCTTTTAATATTAAATTCAATTAATCTTTTCCAAATGGTTGCCTGACAACATTTTAATTTTTTTGCAATTTGGTAAGTATTAAGTTTTTGTTTAGTATATAACTCATTTAATTGAGTGGAGGAAATGCTCACTCTTTGACCCATATAGTAATTAATTAAAGCATCTATATAAATTATGGTACTTATTTGTAAGTGGTAAGAGTCTTATGCTTGATCTAAGAGAAAAAAGAATGCACATAAAAAACTAACTAATAACTGGCCTGTACAAATAACCAGTATTTTTCCCAAAATGTCTCCAGCAGGAATTATAGCCTCTTAAACCAGTTCTTGCTCCAATAACTTTTTCAATTTCTGTCTTGTTTAATGTTTCTAAATTATAAGTTCCATCTTCTCTATGTTCTATAATAAGGGATCTTAACCTAAGATTATCAATGAAATCAATTGCTTCTTCATTTTTTGGAATCGGAAAAGGATTTACCCTAAATTGATTCCACTCTGGATGATCTGATACAAAGCTCATTGCTTCATAAAAAGCGAAAATTGCAGTTGAAGACCAAAGAACAACAGGATGTGTCCTTCTATTATGCTCTCCGCCCCTATAACTAGTATCTGGATCAGAAGAATTATGTGAAATATTTATCCAGCTTGAGAATTGTCTTCTGTCTAAAGGATCGTGCATTGGCAGCCTAAACAAGGAGAACTCGTAAGTCTTTCCCTGTTCTGTTCTAGAATTAACTCTTACTCTTAAATTATTTCCATAAGGTTTTGTGTCAGCAACTTCTCCATGGAAATCTCCTTCTCTGCTCATAACTTTCATTTCAGCACCAGCAATAGCTCTAAGCCAAGTCACAGCCCTTATTCTAGAATCTCCTCCCACCCAATAAAATCCAATAGGGGGTTTCTCTACCCGAATATATTCTGATGCCTTATCCAAAAGACGGCTTGGATCCACACAATAGGTTTCTGCAAATTCCTTTGTTAAGCTTGCAGGTATAAACCTATTTCTTCTAATTCCTGTCATTCTTCTCAAAACTCTCTGGCTATCTATTTTCACCAAATCTTCCAGTGATTTTATTCTTAGATTAGAATCTGCAATATTTATTCTAAAAGAATTGGGAAATAAAAGCAATTTCGAGTTTCCTCTTAAATCTTCAGTTTTTTTAACAGCTTCCTGATATGTGTGCCCTGCGAAATCAAAAACTCCTTCTTCTAATAAACCAAAAATATAACTCAAGCTAAGTCTCTTTGGCAGTTTCACTTTATTCATTTCCAAGACTTCTCTTACAGAAGGTCTTCTAAATGTCCTTTCCCTCATTAATTTAAGCTGAATAAGAGATTTATAAGAATTTATACATTACAGCTGATTTTAATGTTGCATTTTATCTTAGAAAATTATTTAAATAGAGTTTCTCTCTTTTATGAATGTTTAATAAAAAGAAGTGCCAAAATTGCGGAGAGAAAATAAGCAATAGCTACAATTTCTGTCCTTATTGCAATACTCCTCTAAAAGACCATTTTGATGAGGAGAGCTTTGGACTTTTAGGTAGAAATGATTCTATGGAAGAAGTAAAGCTTCCTCTTGGATTTAACCATTTGTTTAATTCATTAATTAAGAATATGAATAGCCAATTCAAAGAGCTTGAAAATCACAACATGAACCAGAGTCAAAAAAGACCAGAAGTAAAAAAAGGTGGTATAAGTATTTCAATTAGCACCTCCGGAAACAGGCCTCCGGAAATAAAGGTGACATCGTTCGGAAACATTCCTGAATTCAAACAAAAAGAAAAACGAATGGAAGAAAAAACGAAAGTCTTAAAGCTTCCTTTATCAGATTCAAAAAAGTTTTCTGGAATGCCTAAAAAAGAACCGGAAACTAATATAAGGCGGCTTTCGAACAAAGTTGTTTATGAAATAAATATGCCCGGAGTCAAATCCATAGAAGACATTTCAATAATACAGCTAGAGAACAGCATAGAAATCAAGGCATTTGCAAAAGACAAAGTATTCCACAAAATAATACCAATAAACCTTCCAATAAGCGACTACAATCTTTCAAAAGGAAAACTTGTTCTTGAGCTTGATGCTAGAGAGTAAAAACTTATAAAACCTTATGTTAAAAGATCTAAATTTTTTCGTTGTCAAATTTTGTTTCTGCTTCTTACATTTCAGGTTATATAACTAATCTTCAATAAAAAGAAAATCTGAACCACTCTTATTGTTCATAATTGAAATGTGATGGTTTTTCAATATATCTTGACCTAAAAAGCTGGGGAGTTCTTGTGAGAGATATCCCTTAGTTATGGGAACTCCTACAAATATTTGCTGATTAATTTTTACTATTTTATTATTCTCATCTCTAAAAGAAATCTCACAAACACCCAAATCTTTTAGTTCCATTATTATATTTCCAACCTGAACATTACTATAAGATGTTGGTTTATCAGAATAAGGAATTCTTGTTTTCTTCATTTTACTTTCGCTGATAACAGTAAATGGACAACCCGTATCAACTAAAGCTTCAGCAAAAAAACTTGGTAAATTCCCATACTTAATAGAAAGAGTAACCAAACTTCTTTCAAAACCTAATCTATTACCTTTGAATAAAGGTATTTTAACCATTTTTAACTAAAGAATCATAAGAGCTTCTTCTTCAGGAATAAATTCTATTACTGTTTTACCAGGGTCTATACCCTTTTTTTCTAATTTATCCTTTATTTCATCTATTGAATTCCCTTCATCGATAATCTTTCCTGTCTTAACTGCAATAAACCTGTTTAAAAAAGACTTTCTTAAGTTTATTTGATTATTTTGGGTAAAAATAACATCTTGCTGATAAGAAATCAATTCAGAAGCTAAATTTTCCACATCCATAATATTTATGGGCAAATGCACTTTAAATAGATTTCTATTTTTCCATGCAAACAGCCTCCATTCTCGTGCAAAATTAATTTGTCATACAAAGCCTCCGGGCTCGCAAAACTTATAAATGTTTTATTTGTTCGTTATGATAATGAGGTTGTAGCTCAGCCTGGTTAGAGCACGGTCCTGATACGGCCGGGGTCCAAGGTTCAAATCCTTGCAGCCTCATTTCTTGATTCTAAAACAGAAACTATATTTGCAACAAGAGATGCTAATAAACCGAAAGCGCTAACCAATAAGCCAAAAATGTCAAGAGCATTTAGTTTCAATAGAACAATAACAAAATAGATGAAAATTACAAAATTGATTATTTGAGAAAAAACTGATAAAGCTTCTCCTGTTTTCATTTTAAAAAACCAAAGCTCTTAGAATTCCAAAAATGAGTAAAGCTAAAGCAATACTCCCTAAAATCCAAGCAATAGTTTGTAGGGTTTCAAGTGTTCTCTTTTTCATAATTAATATAAAAATAATAGAGTTATAAATTTTTCCTCAAAAACCCCAATCTTTAAAGGTCTCACAGAAAATGCGAATCTAGACCTAAAATCTCTTTAATGAACCAAAGAGCTTTTAAACCATTTTTATCTCAATAAACCATGGCTCAAGTAATTCAGGAAAGTGAAGGGAAGTTGACGGTCAAGAAACCGCAGGTGTCTTACCGAGGGATGTATCATTACATGCAGCAAGCTTGGAAAAAACCAAATTCCCGAGTTCTAAGAGAAAGAATGACTCAATGGCGAGCTTCTTCAGTATTTACAAAAGTCGATAAGCCCCTAAGAATTGACAAAGCCCGTGCATTGGGATACAAAGATAAAAAGGGTTTTGTGATAGTGCGTGTTAGATTGGTAAGAGGTGGACATAAAAGATCCAGACCTATTAAAGGACGTAGAAGCAAGCGTCTTCATACAAGAAAAAACCTGAAAATGAATTATCAATGGATTGCAGAGCAAAGAGCTGCAAGAAAATACAGGAATCTCGAAGTATTAAACTCTTATCAGGTAGGAAAAGACGGAATTCATTATTTCTACGAAGTAATTCTAGTTGATCCTGAAAGACCCGAAATAAAAAACGACAAGACAATATCGTGGATTACAAAACCAGGAAATAAAGGAAGAGCATTTCGGGGATTAACAAGTGCTGGGAAAAAATCACGTGGTTTGCGATAAATATTTTTAGATTCTAGATAAAAAACTTTGTAATTGTCTATTAGATGCAGTTTCTCTGTAGCCTTGATTAATTGTTTCTCTTAACCTTTCTGAATTATTGTCTAAAGATCCGACAGATAACTTTCTTTGAGGACTTAATAAAACATATTCAATCCCTGAAGGAAATTTAAAAGATTTAGATGCTCTTATGTTTCTTCCGTAATTTTCTCTAAATTCTCTGTTCCTTGATAAAAGCCATAAATTAAATAAAAACTGATTTAGAAGATTAACTGGGTCGTTATCAATAATAATTACTTTTTCTGCTCCTTGTTCAACAGCTCTTAATAAATTTGATCCTAAAGAAGATGATGCGTAACTATCACAATATTGTTCTCCGTTTAACTCTACAGTTTTTCCATAGGCAAGAGGCATTGCTTTGCTGGCCCTCATTAACTCAAAAATATCTAGGTTTTCATGATTAGAAAAATACCTTATACTTCCTGTTCTAGAGTTAGTAGCAGCAATTTGATATTCTATAGAAGAAGAGTAAACTCTTTCAGCGTCTAAAGGGTCTTGTTCTTTGAAAACTCGGTCAATTAAGTAATCAATATCGATAATTTTCCAAAATCTCCATGGATTCAAAAACTTTTTATTTGAAAGCAGATTACACCAGATGTTTCTTATTGAATCATATTGGCCAGAAACAACATAAGAAGCAGTTCCAGTTCCACCAGAGCCAGTGATGAGTAAATCTGGTTCTTTTAATCCATATACTTCACCCAAGGCCAAAAAACATCCAACACCATAACTGCATCTCGTTCCACCCCCAGAAGAAACAGTAGCTAATTTTTTTCTCATCTAAATTCCATAATTATTTAGGTTCTGTAATCTCTAGGTATTTTCCAACATATTTTCTCAAAAGAGGGTATAAATCTAATCCAGCGTCTTTTGCAAATCTTACTGTAAGCTCTGGGTCTTCTACAAAATACTCCAAAACTCTTCTTTTACAAAAAGCAGCTCCAGCTTCTGTAAATTGAACTACTGAACTTTGAAACATATGCCTTCCACTTATCAGTAAGGCTACAAAATCATCGAACTGTTCTGAACGCCCTCTTGGATAATCCAGAGCTGGTCTAAAATTATGCCCCCTTATATTATATTGAAAATCATCCATAAGGCTTCTTAATTTCCCGTGGACATGTGATATATGTCTGCCTTGGCTAGCTAACAAAACAAAGGAAGAAGCAGGTATTGGATATATTGGGTTTGTTCTTCTTTCTTCTTCTGTAATTTCTATTCCTCCTGTAAGGGGCATTTTACTTTTATCTTAATGATATATAAAAATATTTGTGTGATAAACAAACAACCTTAAAAATCTGTGATTCTTTAATTAAAAATAAGATTAGATTAAAAATGGGGGATATTTTTTATTTTATTGGAATAATAGGATTGATATTAATTATAATAGGGGTTTTTATAAAAGAAAAAAATAGAAAAATAAGAGATATATTGTTCTTTATCGGAGGAGTTCTATTAACAGCTTATAGTTTCTCCATAAAAGACATTATCTTCATTATTTTAGAAATAACTTTTACAATTGTCTCAGCTTATGATTTAGTTAAACATTCAGGAAACAAAAAAAGATGAAATATAAAGAACTAGCCGAGTTTTATGAAGAAGCTTCTGCCACTACTAAACGTCTTGAAAAAACAGCTATCTTGGAAAAATTTCTGAAAAAAATTGCTAATTCTGGTAAGGAAACTGACAAAGATATTCTTTATCTTTTACTCGGAGATATTTATCCGGAATACGATGAGCGACGGATAGGAATATCTACTCAATTGGCCATGAAGGCAATTTCAAAAGCAACAGGAATAGAAGAAAAACAAGTTGTACATGAATGGAAGGTTCTAGGAGATTTGGGAAAGGTTTCTAAAAAGTTAACTGAACAAAAAAAGCAATCTACTTTACACAGCCATGTTTTAACAACAGAAAAAGTTCTTGAAAACTTAAGAAAACTTCCAGAATTAGTTGGCAAAGGCACTGTAGGAAAGAAAATTGACCTGATAACAGAACTCTTGACTTCAGCATCGCCTATAGAAGCTCTTTATTTAGTAAGAACTTTGCTTGCCGATTTGCGAATTGGTTTAAAAGAAAGCACAGTTAGGGACGCAATGGCTAAAGCTTTCTTTCCAGATGATAAAAGCGCCGCAAGAAAAATCCAGGATGCAATAGATAAATCAAATGATCTTGCCTCTGTTTTCAACATTGTAAAAGATGGAAAAATTGACGAGTTTGAAAAAATACATCTGGAAGTTTTCAAACCAATAAAAGCAATGTTAGCTCAAAAAGCTAAAAACATTGAAGAGGCTTTTGAAGCTGTTGGTAAGCCTGCTGCGATAGAATACAAATACGACGGATTTCGATTAATAATACACAAAAAAGGGAGAAAAGTTGTTTTCTTTACAAGACGTTTAGAAAATGTTACAAAACAATTCCCAGAAGTTGTTTCTTATATTTTAAAATATGTTAAAGGAGATTCATTTATTCTTGATTCAGAAGCTGTGGGTTTTGACAAAAAAACCAAAGAGTACAAACCATTCCAGGAAATAAGTCAAAGAATAAGGAGAAAGTATGATATTGAAAAGCTCCAAGAAGAATTACCTGTAGAGATAAATGTTTTTGATATACTTTATTATAATGGAAAGTCTCTTCTTAATGAGCCATTCGAAAAAAGAACTGCTTTAATAAAAAAAATAATAAAAAGCGCTCCATACAAAATAATTCACTCAAAACAGATAATAACGGGCGATGAGGCGACTGCAACACATTTCTACAAGAAGGCTCTGAAAGATCGCCAAGAAGGAGTTATGTTCAAAAACCTCCAAGCAAGGTACCAACCTGGAAGTCGTGTAGGCCATATGTTAAAAATAAAACCTGAAGAGCGTGATTTAGATCTTGTTATAACTGGTGGAGAATATGGTACTGGCAAACGCGGGGGTTGGCTTTCAAGCTTTATTCTTTCTTGCAAAGCCGGAAAGTTAAAAGATGAATTTCTAGAAATAGGAAAAGTTGGAACAGGAATAAAGGAGAAATCTACAGCAGAATCGGGAATAGGAATTTCTTTCCATGAATTAACAGAAAAGCTTAGGCCTTATTTCATCGAAGAACATGGAAAAAGTGTAAAAATAAAACCAAAAATAGTTATGTCTGTAACATACCAAGAGATACAACATTCTCCAAATTACAATTCTGGCTTTGCATTGCGTTTCCCAAGATTTACTGCTTTGCGCCCAGATAAACATCCAACAGAAGCTGCAACTCTTGAAGAAATTAAAAAAGACTTTGAAAAACAAAAAAGAAATTATAGGTATGGTTGAATTTAATATCATTTCTTTAATACATAAATTCTTTTAAACCTGTAAAAATATAAATTTTAATGAAAGAAATAGGCTCCGATGATCTAGCAGAGTTATTAAATGGAAAATTAGAGGGCAAAGTAACATTTTCTGGAAGAGTTTCAGCTAAACTAATAGAAGAGGATAAAGATTTGGGAACTAATCCTTACTTTTATGACGCACAAGGACAGTTTTCATTAAGGACTTCTGGTAGAGATAATTTATGTGTTGAAGGTTCTTATTTACTTTCTTGTTATGAGAGTGTATTTTATTTCAAACCTCTGATAAAAAAATAACAGCATCTCATCCAGATAGGGGTGGGGATGTTATTGCTTTCGATATAGATTTCCCAGTAAAAGCTAGATTACAAATAGAACCAAAATCTAGAACAATTGTTTATTAATTATCAGTATGGTTAAAGAAAATCAACAAAGGATCCTTCTAGGTCAATTTCTTTTCCTTTGTGTTTAATAACCCCAAAAAATGGCTTTTGATGCCATCTTATCCAATCATAAATAAGAGAATCTCCAGCACTTTGAGGAAGATGTGGAATATTATACTGATTAACCCAAAAAGGAATTTCTTCACCATCTCCTTTTTTTAATAAATTTCCACTATAATGATTAGAAGACACAATATGAACTAGATAATCGGGAGCGTCTGGCCAATTGTCAAAAATCCTTTCATTATTATCAAACAGAACAGTTCCTCTAAGAGTAGGGTTAAGTATACACAAACCAGTTTCTTGTTCTGTTTCTCTTACAGCGGCTTCTAATCTACCTTTTAGAGACTTAAGTCCTTTTTCTTCTGGTTCTAATTTTCCTCCAGGCAGCGTACAAAGTCCGGAATTAGGATCTTTTCCTTTTTGCGGCTTCCTTACCATCAAAACATTTCCATTATGAGGAATATGAAGATGGGTCATCACACCATACATCATTGGCTTTCGCATTTGTTTCGTAAAAAAATGATCTTAATAAAAATTTGTATGCTTAAGTTGTCTAGTTTCTTCATATAAAATTTTCTTTCGTGAATTTTTCTTTAATTTTATTTTATCTTGAAAGTATACAAATTCTTTTAAATAAAAATATTCTTTAAGTAAAATGACTAAAATTAATCTAGAAGATTTAGCAGAGGTGTTCAAAAAAGGTTTTGAAGGTTCTTTAGAATTTTCTGGAGAAGTTTTATGTGGAAATAAAAGTCATCCAGTTTATAGCGGGAAAGGAGTTTTTGGTTTATCTGCACAAAGTATTAATGAAAGAATATATGTTTTAGATTTGAGTAGTGAACACGGAATACAAGATTTTGAAAGCTCTTTTTATTTTAGTCTTTCAAGAAGGGCAAAGATAAAAATAGATGCCCCAAATAATATCATAAGTTTTCTAGTGGTATTTCCAAGAAAATCTAGGATGATAATAAAAGCAAATTCAAAGATTTACGGAGCAGATTAATTCTCCTCAATCCATTTATAAACCTTTATAAAGGCTTTTTTACGTTATTTATAAATCACAATGGCAGCTAGTACTTACAAAATACAAAATATTGTTGCGACAACTTCTCTTGAAAAACCTATTCCATTAACAAAGCTGGCAAGAACCCAGCCAAACACAGAATACAATCCAGAAACATTTCCAGGGCTTGTTCTTCGTGTTAAAGAGCCAAAATCAGCTGTTCTTGTTTTCTCGTCGGGAAATCTTGTCTGCACTGGAACAAAGTCAATAGCACAGGTCAAAAAAGTCATTCAAGCAGTAATAAAACAGCTAAGAAAAATAAATGTTAACATTACTGCAAAGCCAAAGATAACTGTCCAAAACATCGTTGCTTCAGGAACAATAAACCTTAAACTCAATCTTAACTACCTTGCTTTAGAAATGCAAAACACAGAATACGAGCCAGAGCAATTTCCAGGATTAGTTTACAAGCTTATAGAACCAAATGCCACCTTTCTTTTATTCAGCAACGGTAAATTAGTTTGCACAGGAACAAAGAACAAACAACAGCTTGAATATAGCATGGACCTTCTTCTAAAAAATGTCAAAGCTGTTTTAAAGAATTATGATAAGTGATTCTAAAACAATAATCTTTAAATATCTCTGAGTAGACGCAAAAGTATGAAAAAGCAAAAGGACTTAATTGGTTTTTTAACAGAAAAAAAAGAAGGTCCTCTAACTCCAACAGAATGGCTAGTTGGGGGAGTAGTTTATTTAATGATAACAGTTGGGATTAATGCTTTAGGTTCTTATGTTGATAAAAATAGACAAATGAATATTGAAAGAGCACAATTAGGTTCTTTAGCGAGAATTGAAACAAATTTCAGATACCAGACTTGTTTGGCGTCAGTAGAACAAAATGAAAGGTATGCTTGCCAAACAATTTTGGATCATTTCAAAAGGTAATTTTTCATTTTCACTCCTCCATAATAATTCTTCTTTATTAAAAATCACCTATTTTTTACAATAAACTATAAAAACAGCTTGTTTGTTGGACTTAACATGGAAGAAGAAAAGGGGAAAGGTAAGGCAGAGGAATTGATAATCGAGGCAAAAAACTTCTTTGATTTCTACAAAAAAGACATAGGGGAATCAATAAGGAAAGGTAATAAGACAATACTCCTTGATTTTACGAAACTCATAGAATTCTCAAACAGACTTTCAGAGGAAATACTAACAAATCCTGAGGAAACATTAAGGATGGTTGAAATCGCAATAGAGGAAACAGGATTAGTGAAAAACTCCAGAGTAAGACTTGTAAACGTGCCAAAAAGCCAGGAAATGAAGGTACGAAACATACGTTCTAGAAATCTTAATGAAATGATTGTTATTGAAGGAATTGTCAGGCAAGCTTCTGATGTCAGACCACAGGTTGTGAATGCAAAATTTGAATGCCCTTCTTGTGGAACGATTCTTTCTGTACTCCAAATAGAGAAAAAATTCCGTGAACCTCTGAGATGCTCCTGTGGAAGGCGTGGTGGTTTCAAACTAATAAGTAAAGATCTTGTCGACACGCAAAGGCTTGTTATTGAAGAATCCCCTGAATCTTTATCCGGTGGAGAACAACCAAAAAGAATGAATGTTTTCTTGAAAGAAGATCTTGTTGAACCAAAAATGGAAGAAAAAACAACTCCAGGAAGCAGAGTTAAAGTCACAGGTATTTTAAAAGAAGTTCCTGTACCATTGCAATCTGGAGGTCTTTCAACAAGATTCGAACTTGCGCTTGAAGCAAATAACATTATCCCTATGGAAGAAACTTTCGAAGAGCTTGATATAAATGAGGAAGATGAAAGGCAAATTCTAGAACTTTCCCAAGATCCGGGGGTATTTGACAAACTTTATAAAAGTATTATTCCAAGTGTCTGGGGTCATGAAGAAATAAAAAAATCTCTAGTTCTCCAACTTTTTGGAGGTGTTAAAAAAATTCATGCAGACGGGCAAAAAAGTCGTGGTGATTTCCATATCCTTCTCGTCGGAGATCCTGGTGTTGCAAAATCAGCAACACTTGTCTTCATGTCAGAAATTTCTCCTAAGGGGCGATATGTCGTCGGTAAAAGCACATCTGGCGCAGGCCTTACCGCCACTGTTGTTCGCGACGAATATCTTCGTGGCTGGTCTCTTGAAGCAGGAGCAATGGTTCTGGCGAACAAAGGACTTGTCTGTATTGATGAGTTAGAAAAAATGGACCCTAACGACAGAAGCGCGATGCACGAAGCAATGGAGCAGCAATCTATCACCATCAGCAAGGCTAATGTGCAGGCATCCTTGCGCGCGGAAACTTCTGTGCTTGCGGCAGCAAATCCTAAATTCGGACGTTTTGATCCACACCAAGCAATTGCCCAGCAAATTGATCTTCCTCCAACACTGATAAATAGGTTTGATGTTATTTTTCCATTGAGAGATTTGCCTGACAGAAAAAAAGATGAACTCATCGCAACGCATGTTCTTTATGCTCATCAAAGCAAGGGTGAAGACATGATAATTCCAAGAGATCTTTTCAGGAAATATGTAGCATACGCAAAACAAAGAATAAAACCTGAGTTAAGTGATGAAGCTGTTGAAGAAATAAAAAAATTTTATGTTGATTTAAGAAATATGCCTGTTTCTTCAGAAGGAACACTAAGGCCAATTCCTATCTCTGCGAGACAGCTGCAGGCTTTGATAAGAATGTCAGAAGCCTCGGCAAAAATGCGGCTCAGCTTAAAAGTAACAACAGAGGATGCAAAAAGAGCAATAGATATAATGAAATATTACCTGATGCAAGTGGGTTATGACTATGAATCAAAAACATTTGACATCGATAAAGGAACAGGAGGAATGCCAACGTCTCAGCGTAGTAAGGTGTTTCTTGTAAGAGACACGATAATTAAGCTTGAAAGCAGAATGGGAAAAATGATTCCAATAGAAGAATTGGAAAAAGAGCTCGATGGTCGTTTGACAAAAGATGAGATTAGCGAAGCAATAATAAAATTAGACAGCAGCGGAGACACATATCGTCCAAAAGCCGGTTATGTGTCAAGGACTTAAAAAATGGCAGAATATCTAGAATTTGCAAAAAATCTTGCTAAAGAAGCTGAAGAAATCGCTTTAAAATATTTTAGTTTTGAAGTTAAAAGTACTTGGAAAGAAGATAATACTCCATTAGTAAAAGCTGATACAGAAATAAATAATTTAGTTATAAAAAGAATAAATGAGACTTATCCAGAGCATAGTATCTACGGAGAAGAAAAAAGTGACAGAAAAGAAAATTCAAAATATATTTGGGTCTGTGATCCGATAGATGGAACAATGGCCTTTTCCTGTGGTTTGCCGATGTTTGTTTTCTCTATTGCTTTAGTTGACCAGTCAAATGGCCTACCAATTTTAGGATTAATAAATGATCCAGTAATGAAAAACATGTATTGGGCATACAAAGGTGGTGGTGCATATAGAAATGGAAATAAAATATTTGTCTCAAAAAATAAGACCTTTTTGAATACTTATTCACTGACTGGTGCTTCGGGAAAAGATGTTGGTTTTTCAAACTTACCAGTCCATAAATTATTAGGTGAAAAAAAATCTAGAGTAATGAAATTTCCTTCTTTTGTTTATGGTGCTATTCAAGTAGCTAATGGGAAATTTGTCGCAGGTGCATTTTATGGTAAAGATGGTCACGATATTGCTGCGTTAAAAATAATTACAGAAGAAGCGGGTGGAAAAGTTACTGATTTAAATGGAAATGAGAGAAGATATGACGAGGAAGGTATTGGTTGTATAGTTTCTAATGGAATATTACACAAAGAATTACTAGATATTGTACAGACGGGTAAATTATAATAAAGTAGTTCCAACAGCGTACCAAACTGCCCGCCTCCTAAATCTTTAAAAAGAATTCTCTTCTTTTTTAAAAATGGCAGAACAACAATTCAAAAGACATACAGCATACAAACTTAGAATCGGAGATGTTTTAGTAGGCAAGCCAGTAATGAACGGGGAAAAATTCTCATTTCTTGAACTCGGAAATAAAAAAGTTAGCAGAGTGAACATTTTAGGAAACATTGTCGATAAATATGAAAGCGAAGATAGGGGCGACGGAAGAAAATACATATTTCTTACTCTTGACGATGGCTCTGGGCAAATAAAGCTTAAAGTTTTCGGAGACGATTCAGAAAAATTCAAAGAAGTTCTTCAAGGTCAAACAGTTGTTGTAATAGGTCTCTTAAGAAACTGGAACAATGAAACATATATTGCTCCAGAATTGATAAAAGAAAAAGATCCGAAATATCTTATGTTAAGAAAATTGGAAACAGAAAAAGATAAATTTCATGTTGTGGGAGTCGTAGAAAAAGAGCAAATCTTTGCAATAAAAGATAAAATTCTCGATTTAGTAAAGGGCTCTGAAGAAACCGGAGGAGTTGAGTTAGACAAGCTTATTACGGAGCTTCGTGACTTCTCTCCTGGAATGATAAACCAAGAAATCCAAAGACTTCTCGAAGAAGGAATTATCTTTGAGCCCCGTCCAGGAAAAATTAGGTATTTGGGGTGAGTTTTATTTTTAAAGGGAAATCTTAAGTGTTATAGACAAAATTTGCGGTCGCCATTACACCATCAACATTAACAGCAACTGAGCAAGTACCTTTGAAAATCCCCTCGCTATTTGTCACAGTTACCGTGTCTCCGCTTACAGTTGGATTACAATATAATATATTTGACGTGATTACTTTTACGCTTCTTCCCTCAAGAGATAAGACCTGATTATTGAAATCATATGCAACAAAAGAAAGTCTCGCCGAAGTTGAAATTGACATGGTCGATGAAGACGGACTTATAATTACATGATCAACTTTATTCGGCGGAGTTGAATCCACCGGCGTCAATGCCCCTCTATCAACCCAGCCGACTGGACCACCGTCCCACTGAACATTGCAATAGGTGAATACGCCTGACTGGTCGTAATCTACTTCTGCCGGACCTTCAATAATTTTCCCTCGAGAACCGCCAAATTGAACGCCGATAATTGTTGGATCTCTTTGAGGAGTATTCACAACAAAGATTTTGCTACGCGCAGATACTCTTCTTTCCGATTGACAAGTAGAAAAACTATAGAGATCAATAAGGTGACTCGGCACCCATCCTACCGGATTCTGGGCAGTTTGCCCTGCAGAATCAGTACCGTTATCAAATTTTATTTTCCACCAGTAGATAAGACCTCCTTCAAGATTTACAAGTTTTCGTGGCCCTTCGACAATTTCTCCAGTAGTTCCCGCCGATATTGTAAACACGGGTTCCGCAGATCCCGGATCAGTAATAAGAACCTTTTGCCCTACACCAGTTAATTTACTGAAAGCCCGTACCTTATCGCCAACGGTGTACAACACTTCCGAGCCGAGCGGATTTCCACTTGTGATTAAAGGACCGGGTCGGGAAACTCCTACGTTGCCCAAAAATTGTTCGGTCACCCATCCACTTGGACCACTGTCAAAATTTATTTTTCGCCAATTACCATATACTTGAATAACTTGTCCAGTAGCTCCTTCCGGCTGGTTACCTAAATAATCCACACCATAAATACCATAAGGATCGCTTACAACGGCAACTAATCCAACGGTTTGAATTCTATCACCAACGGTACTTGCGTTACTGCTACTTGCATCAATTGAAACTTCAGTATTACTACCTGATTCACTATTAATGCTTGATTCACCAAAATTATTTGCTCCTTCATTACTATTTGATTCGGTTTCTTGATTAGATTCTAAAAAGGGCAAATTTCTTTTTTCAACAATATTATTTTTATTTGAGAAGCCTACTTCATTACTTTTAATCGCATCATTATTGAAAACAAAAAGTAAAAGAATTCCTAAAATTATAATTACGCCAAAACCAATCAAGATTATTATCGGCAAATTTGTAGTTTTAGGCGCGTTTGGTGTAAATGTGTGTTGAGGCATTTTATCAACTCTTTTTATTCGACCTTTATATTATTCTTAGTAATTCAAATTTATAAATTCTTTTGTGATGAACGATAAAAAAATAAGGTTAGATTTTAACTTGTTAATTATTTCTAACATGCGTTAATAAAATTAAACAGAAGCACCCACTACACACTCGGTGCTACCCTAACGCGGAAGCGTGATGCAATCTGTGTTGTAATTAGCGCCGTAGCGGTTGACCGCATCAGCTTCAAGAACCACAAAAGGTGACGGAGCATCGTCTGATGAGACAGTTGAAGGCGTCCAGGACCATTCATAAATGGTTGTGCCTGGCAATGGATGTGTAAGTTTACCAAGTGACCGTCGCGAATGGCCCCCTCCTCCAGAGTTATATTTAACTTCGAACAATTCGACACTGTAGATAGCATCTGCAGGACTAGCATTTACTCTCACCGTCGTCGCAGCTCCAGGTACATTACTATTAGCAAGTGGAGAGAGAATCTTGACCTTTGGAATATATGCTGGAATGGTACTCAACTTATCTGCACCAAGAACGCTTGGCCAGCCAGCTTCTTCGATAGTCATCCAAACACCTCCATTGTGTGATGCTGGGTCGCCACTCAAAAATGTCTGTGTGTTTACTCCGACCGCCGTGGGAGGGCCAACTCCACCAGGAGCAATCGGATTTTGAAGAGGATATTGATAAGGTGCGCGTTGAACTAGTACTCCGTTAACATACAAACTCTCATTACTTCGATTACCCCGATATTGCAAAGAGATAATATCTGAGGGTGCGAGGAACATAACTGCGCCAGGCGCAGATGCACCATAACGTGATAAACTTAGTGTATTCACACCAAGACTAGCATATCCGTAGGGAACAGCGTAGTCTACACCATTTCGTGTGATGACCCATTCATCGCTAGAAATTGCGGGAAGCAAATTCTCCTTGACTTCAACAGGAGGCACCCTAAAGTCACTTAAAGAAAACGCACCAGCCCACACATTTTCTCCTAGGCAAACTGGAGCTTCCCAATTATGTCTAAGTGAGAATGAGAATGGTATCACCATTCGATTGCCAGAACGGTCTTCGCATAGTACAGTGTATTGCACGGTCTGACCAACTCGCAGCGGCATATTGAAAAAACTATCGGTAGCATAACCAGTCGGATGAGCAATGTCTGATTGCGCGGACTGCATCTGGTTAAAAGACTTTGTCCCTTCCGCAATTCTACATGCTGCTGGTTCATCAGTATAAATATGGATTCCCGCACCAAGAGAACCGTCAGTAATAATATCCGAAACACCATAATCTGCCTGTGGTGGGAAGCGACCTATGATGACAGGAGGTGTATTGTCCACAGCTCCTGCAGGACATGCACCAGTAGTGTAGCGTCCGACGCCAGTAAAACTATCTAGCCCATCAAGTCTCGCTACACATAAATTGGGATATGTGACAGCGTTGATACCACAGACAGGAACGTTATCGCTGACGTGCACCGCGACCCAATTAGCACAGATAGCAATTAAGGCAGAAAGATCAGGAAGACCTCTAACTCCTGATGCGCCGACGACATTAGAAGAATTAAAAGAAGTATTTCCATTTTCTACAACAGTTGCATTCCCGTTATTCACAGACCCAGAAATATTTTCTTCATCATTTCCCAAAAGAGAATCTAAAATTGACAGACTTCTTTCAGAATTAATTTCTTTTTTGGATATGCCCCCTTGACTCACATCTTTGTTACTCACAACAACGAAAAGAAGTCCTACAACGATAAGAACACCAATTCCTGAAAGAATTAAAGCGGGCCAATTTGTAGTTTTTGGCGCATTTGGTGTAAATGTAGATTGTGGCATATTCTTTATTTTAATTGTTCACTCTTTTTAATGTAATGTCTATACCTAACCTTAGGAATTCAAATTTATAAATTTTTTAGTTAGGTTAACTCTCTTTGTTCAGCAATCTTAACCATTAAAATATCTTTACTCCATCCATCTTCACCAGTTTCATAATCAACATTAAACCAAGTATAACTATCTGCTTCTACAGGACCATCAACAATTTTTCCTTTGGCTCCTGTTAATTGTGTAGTCTTAACAACAGAAGAAACACTTGGATTTTCGCTAACATGTGTATTTCCATTTAACTGTATCCAATTTCCGATGGCAAGAGGTCCGGATATTTGATTTATTGGTGGTATTGGAAATGTTGGGTTTGAATCAAACTCTGAACCAGATCCTGAAGCAGGTTCACTTGGTTCTGAATCACTTTCACCCCCTAAATAAAATGGGTTTCTTTCCTCATCATTTGAAGAACAATCAGCAGGACATGTATTTTGAGTTTCTATTCCGCTGCAAACTCTATCTCCACAAACATAGTCTGGGGTTTTAACCACAGAAAGCAATTCTGAATTTACCTTTTCATTTGTTCCCAAAACAGTTGCTGTAAAATAATATTCTGGATCGCTGGCCAAACCTAAAAATCTATCACTTTGCCATTCTACTACGGCTGTTCCTGATACAGTATTTCCATTAAATACAGCATTAGAAGGATCATATCTAACAGGATCATCATCGCCAAAAGTGTCTCTTTCCCAAATTCTAAAAGAAACAGTTTTTCCGTTGCAGTTTGTTCCTTGAACATTCAAACTTACTGTTTCTCCTTCAAAAGCATTTGTTTTACTCCATGAAGCAGAAGTAAGATTACATAATTGAGTTTGGTTTGCTGGCGTTGTTTCATTTGTTGGAGGAAGTGTTTGATTTTCAAGAGGATTTATTAGAGTTATATTGATTGTTTGATTCGACTGACTTGAAGACATACGAATCCGTACCCATTCTCCAGTGTTGCCTGCCTTATCATGAGCTATTACCCCTATAGTGTATGGTGGTTTTGGGTATACGGTTTTTTCGTTACTTGTAAATATTCCTTGATCAGGATTATGTATTAAACCATCAGCAGGTCTCCACGTATAAGAAACTTTACCAGAAGAGTCGGGGTTTAAAGAAATAAGTCCTGTGCCTCCTGTGAAACCCTCAATATTAAACCAGAAAACACCAACACCTGAAGAAACATTTGTACCAAATGAAGAGCCCGGATCATATGCAGTTGCTTCTAAAAGGATTGAAGAAGCAGAGGAATCGTCCCCAGAACGTGGACTTGTTACGGTGAAAACAGGAGCGGTATTGTCTCTAACAACATCAGTATATGGGCATTGAGTAAGACTAATAGTTACTGGGAGTGTCGCGCTTGAACCTTTTGTAGTGGTCGCCCTTATAACATAATTTCCAGGTTGAAGTTGAACAGGAAATAAATGGCATGCAAAATAACCACGAGAATCGCCATCATTTACTGCCGGATAAGTTAATCCCAAAGAAATATATTCTGTATCAGGTTGATCAGCTTTTTTAATTTCATAACCAACTAGTGTAGGGATATATGGTTGCCCATTTCTAGTTATGTCTACGTCCATAAAAAAAGAAGGTGTGTTTATCACACTATTCGCTGCAGGATACTTGAAAGCAATTGAAATTGGAGGATTGCTGATTATTAAAGGGATAACTTTTACTCCAATAAGACCCCCATTTCTTTTATTGGTGGCATAGAAATAGAGTGTGTATTGGCCATCAGGGAAATCATTTGTATCAAGAGAAAATCTTAGTGTCCCGTGAGTACCCTGACCTATAAGTCGACCACCAGAGGAGTATTCGATAGTGTTTCCAGATACTAGATATGCTGAGAAAAATCCAAAGGAGCAATCTGGAGGGTTACAACCCAGAACCATATTAGGATAATCTGCGCTAACATTAATCACTCCGCTAACTTGTTCAATATTAGGGGAATTTACAGTTATAGAATTATATGCTGAAACAAAGTTCACAACTCTAACAGATACTGTTGTATTTGCTCTAGTAACTTGACCTTCAGAGTTGTAGCAATCTATAGAGTATGTTGTAGTCTGGATAGGATTAACAATTTGACTTCCAGAGGTATCTGTTAAAGAAGTCCAAGTTGAAAGATTTGTTGCAGAACAACGAACTGCATTGGTTGAACTCCAGCTAATTCTAGTTGCTTGTCCATCTTGGATAAATGAAGGTTCAGCAGTAATATTCACCGCCAGCGCAGAATCTACAGCCATTATCGGAGAAATTATTAAGACTGCTAAAAGTAAAAATAAAATAAAATATAAACCTCTTTTTTTCATTCTATATAAATGTATTTTAATATTTTTAAAGTTATTGTCAATAAAAATATTATGGTCTTTATCTTATTAATTCAAGTATTTCCATTCCGCTTTTATTCCAAAATGAAATTATTTCTCTTGTCTGGGTTTCTGTAACTTTAAATCCCCTATAATTAGCGTCGTTTCTTATTTTCCTAAACCTATCTAAAAAGTTTAGTTCTATGCTACTTTTTATATTTAAATTCTTTAGGATTTCTAAGCTAACATCGTGATCTAATGGCTCATATCCTTCAATCCACCATTTCGCATCACCAAGCTGTCTTATTGATTCATAAATCTCTCTAAATATAACAGTAGAATTTTTTTGATTTAGATCAATAGACAAAGCTACTTCTGCATTGGATTTAGACGATACTATTAATGACTTTATTTTCTCTTTGTCTATACTTCTCTGTCTAATCCTGCCTTCTTTTATCAGTCTTTTTATATTATCTATATTCATTTCTTAACCTCCAAAAATCCTATTAGGACTATACCATTTGCAATGTTATTAAATAAATTCATGTCTATCGTTTTTCTATTAAATTCGTGAATTTGAATTCTTCTTCCTATTTGCTTCTCAAATTCTATGAGTTCTCTTAAACCTACTGTTCGATATTCTTTAAATTCTTCTTGTTCTATCGCAATATCTATATCAGAACCCGAAATATCTTCTCCTTTTCTAAAACTTCCAAAAAGGACAATTGATTTTGGATGTTTATAATGCTCATAAAGAAACTCTATTAACCCGCTTTGATAAATAAAATTAAGATTGTATCCTATTTTATTTCTAAGAAAATGCCAGCTAGTTATATTAGCGCTTATTCTCCAAATCTTACTTAGCTTCTCTATATTAAGAAATCCTATCTGCTCTAAAGTGTTGAGAATATCGCCTAAGTTAGCCTTTGCTACTCCTGTTTCTTTGGCTATATCGCTTAAACTGAATTCTTTTTCAGGAAACTTAAAGAATAACTCAGTCACTTTCTGTATTCCGGTTTGAATTAATAACTTACGATATAAATTAGGTTTTATTACTCCTTTCATATAACATATGTTATAAAATAGAACTATTTAAACTTTTCTTAATTTTAAAGTTATTGTCAATAAGATAGAATTTATATTCTATTTAATTTCTAAAACGGGAATTTCTTCTAGATCTTATTACGATTATAAGCAGTAATAAAACTACTATAATGGCAACTAATACAAAAACAAATACTTTGGATAAATTATTCCCTTCAGCTGAACTAGTGCCAGAATCTAGAGCCTGTGAAGTTGACTCTTTTTCTCCAATTACGAAATAACTAAAGCTGTTGAGTTCGGTTTCATAATAATAAAATTCACTATCTTCTCCCACATATGTCGTTTGAAGCTCAATCCATCTATTTTCTTCAGGGAAAAACTTGAATAAACTTATATCTTCTTTTTTAATGCCGTTTCCATCTACCCAAAATTTCACAACTTCAAATGTGATTTTTGCATTTTCTAAACGGGATCCTAGATTCTCTGTTTCAATTTGCAAGTATTTGTAAACTGCTCCTGATTTTTCAACTGAAACCGCTTGCAGTATTCCCTCATATTGTGAAACAGTAATGTCAACATCTTGTGTATTGTCTTTTACATGCAGTTCAATTTGTTTTATTCCAGTTTCCGGGTTAAAGTCTTTTACTATATTTGGTGTTTCTGCATTTGTTGTTGGAAGATTATTTGTTTGAGTTACTGAGGCCGATTTCACGGTTTTTGATCCTGAAGAACTTCCACCTCCTCCGCCGCCTGAACTACTTCCACTACTCCCCGAGTCTGTTGTTGGATTAGGAGATTCTTCCAACGGCGCAGTGAAACTCAATGTAGCAGGTTCTGAGTAAACTCCCAAGTCGTCAATTGTAAAAAGGGTGTAATAATAAAGTGTGCCAGCTACTACGTCTTCATCAGTGTATGCAATTTGGGCGCAGGAAAAATCCGCAATTTTAGATTGTGAGTTAGGTGCGTTTATAGTGCCTTGCGTCGAACGATAAATTTCAATTCTTTCACAGTATTCATAATCAATGCTAGACCAAGAAAGTTTAATAGAACCTTCAGAGGCGGTAAAGGAACTCGGTTTTGGAGGTTTATGTAAACGACCTATTTTTTTAAGAACAGATAGTAATTCTTGACTTCCAGTTCCAGAACCCACTCTTTCGTTTGTTCCAACAACAGATGCTGTAAAGTAATATTCTGGAGGAGATGATTCTCCTATTCCCTCTTCCTGGAATTCTGCTGTCCAACTTCCCTTTGCACTATTTTCACTAAAGATAACATTTAATGGTGTTGTTTTTACAGGATCATTACCAATAACATCATATTCCCAAATTTCAAAGGAAATTGTTTTTAAGTTACAATTATTTCCAACAACATTCAAATAAACGGTTTCGCCAACAAGAGTATCTTTTTTATTCCAAGAAGCAGAAGTAAGATCACAGAAAAGAGGACAATCATTAGAACAAGAATTGCTTGTTTCAGTTGCATTACATATATTGTCCCCGCAAATTGAAAGTTTGCAATCATTTGAACAAGATACAGAGGTTTCAAGTCCGTTACATGTGCCGTCTCCGCAAACAGGAACAACTATTGCAACGCTGAAACTTACTGATTGGCTGCTTGTCATAACGTTTCCAATACTATCTCTGCAACGAACATATCTTGTGTAATTAGTTCCATTCTGAAGATTTGTCAACAAAACAGCATGGTTGTTTGTTCCTGATCCATCAAGAGTATAAAGCATTGTATCATAAGATTCATCGTTAACACTATATTTACACATCGCTGCTTGGTTTGTTAGTACAGAAAGTGTTGTTTGAGTTGTTCCTACAGGTAATTTTTGGTTTGCTGATGGAGCCATGATTGTTGCTGTTAAAGAAGTTCCATTTGGTGGAGGAAGTATTGGACAATCTGCAGAGCAAGTGTTGCTTGTTTCAACACCATTGCAAATTCCGTCGCCGCAACGAGATCCTTGAATTGTAACTGTTTGACATTGGGCAGAGCAATAATTACAACTGCTTCCGTAATTAGGATTGCATAAAAGACCATTTTGGTTTCCATTATCACATTGCTCTGTATCTCCAATTACACCATCTCCACAAACATTAGTTACTAATTTAGCTACAGATAGCAATTGCAAATTTCCTGTTCCAGATTGTATACTTTCGGTTGTTCCAACAACAGTCGCAGTAAAGTAATATTCAGGATTTCCTCCAAAGAGCCCATCGTCTTGCCATTCTGCTGTCCATGTTCCTGATACGCTAGCTCCGCTGAAAACTACATTTAATGGATTTGTTCGCACAGGATCATTCGCTACAACATCATTTTCTTTTATATCAAAGGAAATTGTTTTTCCATTACAGTTATTTCCAAAGACATTCAAGTAAACAATATCTCCTTCGAAAGCTGTAGTTTTACTCCAAGAAGCAGAAGTAAGATCACAAATAAGTATTGAAGAATTAACACTAAATGTTATAGCTACACTTGCATTATTTTTATTTCCGCTAGAATCTTGACATCTGACATAATAAGTATAGCTTTGTCCATTTGACAATCCTGTTAATGTTGTAGCGTGGTTCATTCCGAAGTTTGCCGAAAATAAATTTGGCATATCATCATAAAGTTGATTGCTCGTGCTATACTTACAAGTTGCAGCTTCATTTGTATCAACTGACAATCTTGTATTTACTGTTCCTGCAGCTAATCTTTGATTTGGTGTTGGTGTTGTTATAGTTATTACTGGAGCAGTTGTATCATTTGGCGGTGGCAATGTAACATTAGTACCAAATTTAACTAAACTTAAATCATCAAACCAACTTGTACCAATACCATCTAATTCTATTTCTTGACGAAGATTAAATCTAACTTGAACAGCGTTGCTTGGAGAAGTATAGTTTCCCATTAATTGTGTCCATCCACTATTTCCATTAACTGTTCCTAAAGAATCTGTTCTTATAATATCCAAAGGAGAAGGTGTTTCAACACTAACAACTTTATTCAGCCAAATAATCTCTGCTCCCGCTCCAGTTCCACTTAAGCCAGAAGTTTTAACCCATGCAGAAGCAGTATAAACTTCTCCACTTGTTGCGCTTGCTACTTGGTAAACATCTCTAACGCCTTGGCTTGAAGCAACCATTTGTTGAGATTTTATTCCTGAATAAGATTCTGTCATAACAACAGAACGTCCTCCAAAACTGCTTCTATGCCAATTGAGTCCATCACTTTCAAACCCTGGATTTACTAAAACTTCTCCATTATTAGAAGGGGGAATAAAGCTAATTGTCAAACTTTGACTGGCACTTACAAATCCAGTTCCAGTACATGCTAAGCTGTAAGTAGTGCTTGCTGTTGGGAACACTTGTTGATTTCCTGAAGTCGTTTTACTCCCCGACCAACCACCTGAGGCAACACAAGTTGTAGCATTTACCGAATTCCACGTAAGTGTGCTTGGCTGACCACTAAGAATCTGGTTTGGGGATGCAGAAAAATTAATTGATACACCTGGTGGAAAAATAATTGGTGGAAGATTTGTTCCAGCTCTCCATACCAAATATTTTCCTGATGAACGATAAGCTTCATTGTATTCTTTTTCTCTGAAATCGGCTAAGCTAGTATATGCATCAGCTCCTGGTCCTTGACCTTTTCCAAAGGCCGCTGCAAACACTTCGTCTCCCCATAAAAGATATTTTGTATCATTTGTAAGTTGGTAAGCATATCCAAAAACATGTACTGTATTTGGATTATATTGACGAGCCTCTCCAATCCCCCCTGTAGATGAAATTGTCGTTTGGTAACTGTAAGAATTTGTTCGATTGTTGCTTTGATAATTACTTTTTAAAGTGTAATATCTCATTGCTCTCCAATTGTATTGAGGATAGTTAGAAACTGGTTGCCCTTCATAAGATTTCGTATAAAGACAATCTGCTGCTTTTACGATTGATTGTGCGATCGTAGAATCGTTAGTTAATTGATGTGTAGCAATCATTCCCTCCATTAACAATCCAACTTGAAATGGTTGGCTAGCCTGCACATCTGAGGTTGCTGGATTATCATCTGTGTCAATTGCCCAGTAAAAACAACCATCAGCATCTTGTAAACGCACGAAATAGTTTTTTGCTCCATTCAAAGCTCTTTTTTCCCAAGAAGCCCTAATGTTTGGGTCTGGATGAACTTTTGCGAGCCATGCAGCATAAGTCAGCATATAACCACCGTCCCGCACACCATATGCCAAATAATTGTAACCGGGACTTGCAGGATTTAGGTATCTTTCAATCCAAATCTTATTTTGTTCATTTACATATTTTTCAATCCACGGCCACATTTCAGGACGGCCATCTAAAGCTCGCAACATTAGCCCTCCAAGTGAGACACTGCGTGGCGAGGCGCAAAGATTATTGCTTGTTGGCGTACAATTCTGGAATATTGAATCTAACCACCAGGAATCAACAACTTTCCTGGCATCATATAAGAATCGCACATCCCCTGTTCTATAATATGCGGTATAGAGGGTAAGTCCAAGGTCATAATACTGTCTGTTTAAATAAACATCATGGTCTCCAGAAGGTTCTTGCTGTGGCGTCTCGGGAAAACTCGCGCCGTGAATTAAACCTTGTTTTTGAGTGGAATCGTACCATGGCCAAAGCGAGGAGGGGGAGCTTGCTTTTACTTGCGGACCGATAATGAAAGCTACCTCCGGGCTGGGGAAGACTACTTGGTCGCCAATGAAGTTGACCGGAGGTGGCGAAGGAAGAAGTGCAGATGATGGCGGAACATATTTTGCGATAGATGTCTCGCTTACCCACCCTTTAATGCCAGCACCAAAATCAATATTCCACCAATGGTTCCCACCAACAAAAACACCACTAGGGTAAGTTGTGGTTCCAGGAATAACTACCCCCCCTTGGCCGCGTTTGGCCGTATTCGGTTGTGGCGGACAGATAGAAATAGGAGTCGCGAGAATGCAAACGCTGGGGGTTGCTGTAACAGAAACCACTTCACCTACTTGAAAGGTATTTGAATTAACTGTAAATCCAGTTTGTTGAAACACTTCAGTAACTCTAAAGATTAAAAAAATAAAGCTCACAAGAATTAAAAATAGTACAAAATATCTTATCACTTTCTTTTTCATTTTTTATAATTGAAAGTTTAGCAAATAACAAATGTTAAAACTGCTTCTCTTTTTTTCACTTATACTTGTCAATTAATATTTTTAAAGCTATATGCCAAATGGAAAATTGTTAAAATTCTTTTATCTTCTCTTTTTACTTAATTTCTTATTAAAAAAATAAGCAAACCAGATTAAAATTATCAAACCAAGTAAGGACAGCAAAAATCTTATCCAATTTTCTGTGTATGGCCAATAAGCTCCGCTTCCATATATTAAAGTTGAAACGCCACCAGCCATTAAACCAGCTCCGACATATTCAAGACCAAATGCAAAAGCTCCGACGGCAATTATCAAAATGCCTAAAGGCAAAGTTAAAAAGAAAACTTTCCTAGCTCTATCTTTTACAGCATCATCATATCTTTCATAGCATTTGAAATCATAAATTCCTTGTTCACATTGTTGCTGAGTTTCAAATGTCGTTGTGTTATCTGGACCACATCCAGAGCCGCATTCGTCATAAACACAACTTTCTCCTTGTATTTTGTACATAGAAACACAAACCGCAGGACAAACCTCTCTTGGAGTTGTATCAATTGGATAAGGCTTAGCATAATTTGTACAAAAATCTTCATATTGTGGTTTTGGAAAAACCGTGCTTATTCCATAAAATGTTACAAAAATAGTAAGTATCAATATTGCAATTCCTAAAATTATATTTTTTATTTTCATTAATTAACAAAATTTAAAAGATTTATAAACTCTTTCTATAAGTTTATATCATGGAATCTTATGAAAATTTATTGGAAGAAGCTTATGGTAAAATAAAACATTCTGAGACAGCGGCAGGAGGGCGTTTTGAGGTTCCTAAAGTAGAAGGACATTTTGAAGGTAAGAAAACAATTTTAACAAATTTTTATCAAATTTGTTCATATCTAAGAAGAAGCCCCGAACATTTTCAAAAGTTTATGCTTAGAGAGTTAGCTGCACAAGGTCAAAGAGAAGGTGATAGGCTTATTCTAAATATAAAAGTTCCGAGCGCAAAAATAAACCAAAAAATAGAAGATTATGTTTCTGAATTTGTTTTATGCAAAGAATGTAAAAAACCAGACACAGAGCTCTTAAGAGAAGATCGCGTGACTTTTATTCATTGTCTGGCTTGCGGAGCAAAGCATCCTGTTAGAAGTAAGATATAATTAAATTTATTCTAGATGAGATAATTAATTTTTTTAAATTTACTTTTGAGAAGCGGGCTTTTTTTGATGCGTCTCTAAATGGTTTTGTTGCCTTCTTCCATTGATTTGTTTCATTGATTCCAGTTTTTTTCATTATAATAGGTATTGTATTAAAATATAAATCTTTCTCATATCTTTTTTCCATTGTTCCTAAAAACAAAATCCTTAAATACTTACTAATTGTTATCAATACAATATAAAACTATAAGATAATTAGTATTAGTTATATATAGTTAGTATTACTTAGTAAAGTGAAAATGAAAAGAGAGTTTTGATATGAAAAAAAGCGGTAAATCAATAAAATTCTTGCTAGAAATTCCCAGGGAAATTTGGGAAGCGTGGAAAAACACTGTTCCTCGTTCAATCTCATTAAATAAGGCGTTAATTGAGCTCTTAGAAAAGGAGGGAAAAAATGAGTAAAAAGGTTATATCTTTCATTTGTATGCTTCTATTTTTTATAGCCAGCACGGAAGCAGTTTTACTTTCAGATCAGGGTACAAGCGTCAAGAATTCTACCGGCAGCTTACTTTCTTCAGCTAACTTAACAATTGAAATTTACAATGCGTCTTCAGGGGGGACTCTTATTTTAAATCAAACTTTTACAGATGCCATAATAAATGGTTCTTGGAATTTAATGTTCAATGCCACTCTTGAATTCGGAGAAAGATACTGGAAAAATTATAAGATCAACAGCGAAGACGTAAGCTTCGATGGAAATGACAGGCTTGAATTTCAATCTCCATTGGGATTGATAAACAATGTTTCTTATATTAATTTTTCATTAATAAATTCCTGTGCTGCGGGAAGTTCAATAAGACTAGTAAATGCCAATGGAACTGTTATATGTGAAACAGACGACGGCACAGACACTTTTCCTGCAAATTATTCCAATTTTAGCGCTATTTATGGTTACGCAATCAACGATTCACTTTGGACGTTGAATTATTCCAACTTTTCTGTTATTTATGGCTACGCTATAAACGATTCCAGATGGACTTTGAACTATTCAGACTATTTGACAACTAAGAATTATGCACTCAACGATAGTTTATGGACTTTGAATTGGAGTAACTTTACAACAGTCTATGGATATGTTCTTAATGGAACATTTTCTTCTGGAATTTCATGGGCAACGGCAAACAATGGAACACTTTTGAATTATTCATCAGCATTGAACAACACATTAATGCAACAGGCTAATTGGAATGCGACGAACACTTCATACTTACTAACAACAAATCAAACTTATGCTTATTCTTTGAACGATAGTTTATGGACTTTGAATTGGAGTAACTTTACAACAGTCTATGGATATGTTCTTAATGGAACATTTTCTTCTGGAATTTCATGGGCAACGGCAATTAACGGTACTCTATTAAATTACACCGATGCTCTTAACGGGACTTTAGCATTAAATTCTTCTCTAGCTTCCTATGTCAAGACAATTAATTGGAATGCAACTAATACTTCTTATTTTTCCAATATTTCAAACTTTGGAGTTAATTTAACTAACGCTGGATACTGTGTTTACAACTCAAGTATTGACAAATTAAATTGTTCTTATAGTGCTGGAGGAAGCGATACTTTTGCTGCAAATTATTCTAATTTCACGACACTTTATGGAAATCAGTTAGGAAATGCTTCCAACATGACGACAATTTATGGATATGCATTGAATGATAGTTTATGGAGTTTAAATTATTCAAACTTTTCTATAGGATGGTTGTATGCTACTAATTCAACAGGCGCAGATAGTTTTGTTGCTAACTATTCAAATTTCTCAAGGATATATGCAAATGTTACCGATTACAATACTTCATGGAGTAACACAACTAATTTAACATACCACGCATGGCAGGGGAATGCTTCAAACTTTACAACTTTGTATGTTAATCAACTTCTAAATGCAAGTAATATGACGACAATTTATGGATATACTTTAAATGGAACATTTTCAACAGGAATAACTTGGGCTACAGCAATTAACGGTACTCTATTAAATTACACCGATGCTCTTAACGGGACTTTAGCATTAAATTCTTCTCTAGCTTCCTATGTCAAGACAATTAATTGGAATGCAACTAATACTTCTTATTTTTCCAATA
>Ga0209542_10002424_pt1 | contig 41718 bp, 20 predicted proteins | sample RifCSPhighO2_01_FD_184028 | JGI IMG/M metagenome (GOLD analysis project Ga0209542, IMG submission 184028) | Soil microbial communities from Rifle, Colorado - Rifle CSP2_plank highO2_0.1 (SPAdes) (version 2) | ecosystem: Environmental > Terrestrial > Deep subsurface > Rock core/Sediment ... | reverse complement strand
AATGACACCGAGAACAACCGGTAAGAAAATTGGTCTAAGAAGAAAGTTTCTTGATGCAAGCGGCAGAGTGGCGGCGGTGTTGAAGAAATGTTTTTCTATTTTCAAGAAAAAGAAGAAAAGAAAAATGGAAGCCCCCAAGGTCAAGATAAAAGCGGTAGAGAAATTGATGATGACAAGTAGCGCCGTCGAAAGCGCGAAGATGCCATAGACGAGAATCCGGATGGAGGGCTTCATCGGAATCATGCCGAGGGAGAAAGCCGCGAAGACAGACAAGAGCCCGAAGGAAACGGCTAGGTCGGTCCAGTTACCGATGGGATTACCCATATTGCCGAAGAAGTTCCCTAAGACCAAAATATCACCGCCCCAGAGGACCTTAATGGTCACGAAAAGGGCTACGACCGAAATGGAGATGAAGAAAGCTACCAGAGCTTGGAGAGAACGCGTAGTATTGGAAAAAATCACGGCCGCGAGTACCAAGATGAAAGCACCAAGTAGCATGAAGCCGAAGGTCCCGACTTCAAAGTTGTAGCCCAGAAGCGAGAGAGAAGAGGGCGTCGCTAAGAAGGCAGAGAGTAAATAAACCGGGGGCAGGAGGGCGACAGTGAAAACAAACGGATGCCAGGGGACATCGAACTTCCCTTCTCGCCAACCTTCTAGCAAAAATACCAGGACAATCGCAAGGACACCGAAGACGGCAAGCGCTGACTTGGCCACATCCAGATTGAGAGCGCCTCCGGGAATAAAGAATACTGGTAATAGAAAGAGAAGCGCGAGAGTGATGAGAAAGCTGGTTTGGTGAGTTTGAGGCATGGAAAGACTGGTAAATTAAATCTATTAATACATCCATTGTACCACAACACAAAACACCTTTGCAGGTGTTTTGTGGGTATCTATAAGCCGAATTCTGTATCAGTACGCCATAGCTTTAGCGTAGGCGACTAACGATAGTTATTTGTCTAGCCCCGACGTTACCGTCGGGGTCAAGCGGCACTCCCGCGATTCGCAAAAGCGAATCGGGGCACGGCCTTGCATTCAGGTAAGGATTTTGCCGTTTCAGCCGGACTTAACCGGGTCGTTTCTGCTCGCACCTCTAAGATTACTCCCGATGGGAATTACCCATTACCCTTTTGTGAAATTGCGCATGCGCGACATCTCACAATGAATGTTCGGACTTTCCTCCCCAGCTTACGCCAGAGCAACTATCCGATACCGCGCTGATTATACCATTAACTATTTATAAAAATCAACTGCCGGATTACAAGAAAGAACTACTGGCTGAAAGAGTGGATTTATAAATACATCGCAGAGTTTCATACCGACAACTTCCCCATCACTACCGATGAAAACTTTTAATAACCATCCCCGCATGGTCTCGTCCGAAAAATACTGATCAAAAACAAAGTTTCCTAAACTATAGACAATAAGACTGTCCTTATACTTTTCCGCGCTCTGAGTTACGTGAGAATGACTGCCAATGACCAAATCAGCACCTGAATCCACAGCTGCGTAGCTCAATTTTCTCTGCCTTTCGTTCGGCTCTCTTTGATATTCATCTCCAAAATGAAAATAGGCAACGATAAAATCAGCGATATCAGTGTTTTGGGCAGATTGGATACTCTCCCTTACTTTCTCTTCCCTAGCCAAAGCGATATTTCCTCCTTCGTAGATGCCCGTACTTTCAGTAAAAGCGAGAATTGCAACTTTGAATCCATCTACATCAAAGACAAGAGGTTTATATGCCTCTTCTGCGGAAAGACCCGCGCCAACATGGCTGATCCCTGCTCTGCCCAGTCTGTTTATAGAGTCTCTAAGCGCTTCCTCTCCCCAATCTCCGGCATGATTGTTCGCCAGGGACAAAACACTAAATCCAGCATATAAAAGAGCATCAATTACGTCCGGATTCATGCGGAAAGAATAGAGGGCACCCAAATCCCTACCTTTGTCGGACACCGGTCCTTCAAGATTACCAAACAGCAAGTCAAGATTATTAAGTTCTTCTTGAGAGCGTTCAAAGATAAACTTGAAGTCGCCTCTGCCATTGATTGAGACTACCTGCCAAACCCCTCGGTCAAGCATAATATCTCCGACAAATCCTAAAGTAATAGCCGGGTTGTCGGCAGAAGAAGTTTCGTGACTAATAACCGACGCTAGGTTCTCTTTACCAACCTCTAATGCATATCCATGGTCCCCGTAAATATTATCGAAAAATAAATTGGACGAGAATGAGACCAAAAAATAAATCAGAGTGAATTGCGCCGCAAACCTTACGACAAATTTAAAACCCGTTCTATCAAATTCAACTTCCATCTTCCAATTCTACCATCTACTTCCCTGCCGACATATTTATCTATTGTTGCTGCCCTAGCTGTTCTGAAAGCAAGATTATAAGTTGTTGTATTAGGACAACAAGTTGAGCTTTGATCTGTTGGATAAGAGCCTGGCGCTCGGTTTCGGTAAGAGCACCGACTGAAGGAGACACCCCTCCTCCGCCAGAGGCTACGGCGGGCAAGGCATAAAGTGCGTTGAGTTTGGCTCGGGTTGATGGCCCGGCAATACCGGTCTGCTCAATGCCGTATTTAGCTTGAAATTTGCGAACAGCTTCTTGGGTTAAAGAACCGTAATAGCCAGTAATGAGAGCTTCTGGATAGACACCATCTCGAAGAAGCAGTTGCTGAAGGAGGGTAACTTGGGGTCCGCTCATGCCAGGACCAAATGGTCCAATAAGAGTACCGGAGATCGGTTGTCCCGATGGAATAGTAATAGGAAAAATAGGAGCAGTGACTGGCTGGTAAGTTGTACTGCCACCACCACCAGAGGAACTACCGCCGCCACCCGAAGACCCTGATGAACCAGTACCACCAGAGGAGCTGCCGCCAGACGAAGAAGGAGTATTTACAGTATAGGAACCATTAACCACTGCGGTCAGGATATCGGAACCGTTGGAAGCAACATTTGAATCAGTGGTGTTTAGAGCTGTGTGGTTAAAGGTGACAGAGGCATTTCCGGAAGCCACCGCCTTGAAGGTAATAGTGGCCAGACCGCCGGAACCTTTATATTGACTCCCTCCGGCAACCACTTGGGAAAAGGCGACTCTGCCTACGCTAGCATTAATACTATTGGCCAGAGTGGAGGGCATCAACGTTCCAGGAGTGACTTGCTGCGCTTGTAGCAATGCCGGATTATAGTTGAGATATCTTATATCTACTCCATCTATCGATGCCCCTTGGGTGTCCAGATTTATGGAGATAGTAAAAGTGTCTCCTACATTGACACTTTGAGAGCTTGGCGAAAGACTTAAGGTGGCGGCAGATGCTATGGAAGGAACTAACAATGTACTCGCTATTAAAATTGCTTTCTTCATCACTTTAAACTTTGATTTATAATTTTTCATTTTGATTTCTATATTTTACACTTTTTCTATTCTCCTATAAGCAACCAGTTGTTGGAAAGATAGGCGAAGTCGAGAGAATTGACGGTACCATCTCTGTTGACATCGGACAATTGATCGGAGACACCCCACTTGCCGTTCATGTAAGAGAAGTCCAGAGAATTAATAATCATGTCGCCATTGAAGTCCCCGACTGGCAGACTGGGAAGATTTACGTCTAATACCGATGTTGTTATCAAATCAACGCTGGTCAAGACCTTGGATAGATAACCAAGTATTACGGGACGGAAAGTAACGGTACCCGGCAGGCCGCTCGGTACATCTATAGTATATTCACCGGAAATGTTGGTGTTTATACTTGCTTGGAAAACTACTTCGCCATTTGAGGGATCAATAAATTCTATGGTACCCATTATGTTTTTTCTATTTGCCGGCGCGCCTTCCAGATTTACAAGCACTCTTCTCTGCACAGAAAGGGACAAGAGGGGCGTTGTCGCAAAAACACTGGAGCTTCGAGACGAAATATTGCCGGCATTATCAACGGCGGTTACTTGATAGCTGTAAGTAACGCCCGGGGTCAAATTGGTATCGAGATACGCGGTAGAGACAGTAGTGTTTAGAAGAGTGCCTCCGCGGAAAACTTGGTACTCTAACACTCCGGATACAGCTTGGCCGACTCCAGTAGGATCAGTGGAAGTGTTCCAAGATAATTGAATCTGACTTTGGCTGGTAGCGTTAGCTGTCAGTCCAGAAGGAATGGAAGGTGCTGTGGTATCCAGCAGAGTCTGGGTTGAGAGTACATTGTTGGACGAAAGTCCAAGATTTAGAGCTGCATCGCGAGATCTTACTCTATAGTTATATTGGGTGCCAGCCGACAGTCCGGACAGAGTAGCCGAGTGAGAAGTTACAAGGGAAGAATTTAAGACGGTTTGACTTCCATAAGAAGTAGTTAAACCATATTCTACCTGGGTATCTGCCGGTTCGTTGGTAGTCCAACTAATAGTAACGCTAGAGGTTGTTATATTTGAAAGCGCAATCAACGAGATAGTAGGCGGAGTGGTGTCAGGCGGAGCTTGAGTGGTAGCACTTACGGCAACGGAATAAGAAGAGAGGTTGCCCGCTGCATCGACAGCTCTTACCCTGTACCTATATATGGTACTTGCAGAGAGACCTCTATCTGAATATGAATTAGTGGAAGGAGTGGCGATTTGTATATAAGAAGTGCAAGTGGTTGATCCTTGGCATCTCTCCACTCTGTAGCCGGTTACTCCTACGTTATCTGTAGACGCAGTCCAGGAGAGATTCACTTGAGATGAGGAGATGACGGTTGCGGTTAATCCCGAAGGGACAGAAGGAGCCGTGGTGTCTGTAGTGGTGAAAGTCTGGTTGGAAGACTGGGCCAGGTTGCCTGCCGCATCTCTTGATTTAACTCTGTAATGATATGTAGTAGCCGAAGAGAGTCCAGACAAAGTTGCCGAGTGGCTGGTCACAAGCGATGTGTTAAGGACTGTCTGCAATCCATAAGAAGTAGAGGGACCGTATTCTACTTGAGTGTCTGCCGGTTCGTTGGTAGTCCAGGTAATAGTAGCTCCAGATTGGGTTATGCTACCGGCTGATATTGAAGAAATTATAGGAGGAGTGATATCCAAAGCAATACCGCTATAAGAACCACTACCGACAGAGGCCAGAAGATCACCTCCAAGCCCGGCAACATTGGTATCGGTACTATTCCCCAAAGTGAAGTCAAAAGTGACATTAGCAGTGCCGCTAGAGACCGCGCGGAAAGTGACAGTGGCCAAAGTACCCGAGCCGCTAAAAGTAGAACCGGGATTTGCAAGCTGGGAAAATTGTACGGAACCACCAGTGTTGTCAACTGTGTTTATGACGGTAACTGGCATGAGCGAACCAGGAGCAATTTGCACTCCAGCAGTGCCAGCATCAGTATCAACTATCTGCAAGATAGACGGATTGAATCTTAGGCGATTTATATCCACCCCATAGGCAGATTGCCCTCCAGTATTAAGCGTAATATTTACAGTAAAGGTATTATTGACATTGGCTGATGCGGTAGATGGCGAAAGAGCAATGGTAGCTACAGGGCTTACTACTTGGGCAAGCTGGGTACTCGGCGGCAAACCACTAATAGCGGCTTGCAGAGCCATGATTGTTGCTGTCAGAGCAGAAATTATTTGTTGAAATTCGGTCATGTTTGCATATTATAAATTATTTTACAAACTCCAATTCTGCACCATAATAACGTAATCCAATGAGTTAACTATGCCATCACGATTGAGGTCGTAAGTGGAATTATTTGTGTTCCAAGCGGAAGTCATGAGGGAGAAGTCTATGGAGTTTACTAATCCGTCTCCGTTGAAGTCGCCAACAATGGGAGCGGAATATATTTCTAGAAAATCCTCAACACTCCAGCCATCTGGTGCGTTGTCGTAGTTAATATTCCACCAGAAGTAGTTGTCGGCATAGGTAGGGCCTCCTATGACAGTGCCAAGGGAGCCGTCTACCTGCGCTCCAAGGAGAGTGCCTGATAATGAGGCCGAGGAGCGGACATTGACGGGGCCGTTCGCGACTTCGACGCGGTCGTTAATATTGAACTTAGTGGAGGTGGGCGGATTGGTGGTCACGGAGACCAGGGAGGATTGTCCCGATACATTCCCTGCGGCGTCGTAGGCAGAGACGGTGTATGAATATGCGGTTGATGCGGCAAGGCCGGTGTCGGAGTATGTGGTGCCGCTTGTTACCGTTCCGATTTGTGTTCCTCCTCTGTATATCCTGTATCCCGTGACTCCTACGTTATCAGTAGATGCGGTCCAGGAGAGCGCGACTGATGTTTGCGTGATGTTCGAAGCAGAGAGATTTGTTGGGATGGAAGGCGGAGTGGTATCCGGTGCCGCAGTCACGGTGACTGTCACTGATTGCGTCGCTGTTCCCCCGGTGCCGGTGCAGGCGAGGGTATATGTGGTGGTAACTGTTGGAGAAACAGATTGAGTTCCTGATATTGCTTTTGCACCTGTCCATCCCCCACTTGCAGTACAGCTCGTAGCATTGGTAGAAGACCAGGTGAGAGTTGAAGCAGAGCCGGAGGTGATAGAGGTGGGGGTAGCGGAGAGAGTGACTGTGGGGGCAGGTGAGACATTGGAAACTGTTACGGCGACTGCGGATGAGGTGGTTTGATTGCCTGCTGCATCCCGAGCTGTTGCGGTTAAGACATGCGAGGCATTTGTGGCAGTAGTAGTATCCCAGGTGATTGTATATGGGGAGACAATGTCTTCGTTTGCGAGATTCACTCCATCAAGTTTGAATTGCACTCCCACGACACCAACATTGTCTGATGCGGTGGCAGAAACCATAACACTCGTGTCAGAGACTGTAGCGCCATTAGCTGGTGCAGTGAGAGAGACTATGGGAGCGATTGTATCAGCGGTTGAAGTGAAGGTAGCCGTTACTGTGGTATTTCCCGTTACGGCGACGGTGCAGGTCAGACTGGTAGCGCAGCCACTTGAAATGGCGCTTGCGGGTGAGACAACCCAGCTCGTGAAGGCCGAATTAGTTCCGGCTGTCGCCGAAAGAGTCAACGCTGCCCCGCTTGTAAGGGTAGCCGAACAGGTACTACCACAGTTGATGGCGCCGCCCGAAACAGTGCCTGCGCCGGTCCCCGTCTTTTGAACAGTAAGCGTGTAAGTCACAGGGGCGGTGTAGTTGATGAGATAATCTTCGACTGACCATCCATCAGGAGCAGAATCGAAGTTTACATTCCACCAGAAGAAGCCATCAGCGTAGGTGGGACCTCCAATGACAGTGCCAAGGGAGCCGTCTACCTGCGCTCCAAGGAGAGTGCCTGATAATGAGGCCGAGGAGCGGACATTGACGGGGCCGTTCGCGACTTCGACGCGGTCGTTAATATTGAATTTAGTGGAGGTGGGCAGATTGGTGGTCACGGAGACCGGGGAGGATTGTCCCGATACATTCCCTGCGGCATCGTAGGCGGAAATGGTGTATGAATATGCGGTTGATGCGGCAAGGCCGGTGTCGGAGTATGTGGTGCCGCTTGTTACCGTTCCGATTTGTGTTCCTCCTCTATATATCCGGTACCCTGTGACTCCTACGTTATCAGTAGATGCGGTCCAGGAGAGATTGATTTGAGATGAGGAGATGGCTGAAGCGGTGAGACCTGTGGGGATGGAGGGAGCTTGGGTGTCGGGAGTGACTGAAGTGTAGCAAGTAGAAGCGTCAAAGAGTTTAATTCGCGGACTGCTCAATGGATAGGCCGGGTCTACGATTGTGTTCTCGAAGCAGAGACGTGCGGGGATCTTATCGGCATGACCGCCCGTGGGAGAATTCGTGACATTTCCTCCAATGACATCAGGACCGATCGCGGGCCACTTGGGAGTACCCCATGGAGTCGTCCACCAACTGGGCCGCGAAGAAAGGTAGAAAGAAGCCGGAAGCGTTTGGGATGCGGGAACGGGATTTGCGTAGTTTGCGATACCTGAAGGGACTTCGCTTGCGAGAAAGCGTGAGGCGTTATTTACGTTGTCCCAATTTCCCCAGAGCATAACAGTACGACTGACGTTAGGATCATTTCCGAGAAAAGTACCACTATGATTGCCCATAAAGCCAAATTGGTAGATCCGCGAGTCGTCACGCGAAGTGGCCATGACCGTGCTGTAATTTGTAAAGCCCGAATAGCCAATGACATTACCAATCAAATTGAAGAAACGGCTATGGGAAGCAAGTACAACGCCAGCCCCTGCTTCAGCTGGTGATGTGGGACTGTTCGCGCGGCCGTCGATATGGTTGCGGAAAAGTGTATAGAAGAAATGTGTTCCATGAATGGCATCCACGAAGAAGGTACCGAAGTTGTTGCCTTCCCAGAGATTAGTCAGATCGCCGGAATTGTGTGGTTGTGCGCCTCCGGTGTAAAAGGCGTCGTTGATATAGTTGTAGCCGTATACTGAACCAGTTTCCGGATCATCTGACACTAATGAACCAATATTATGGTGGAGAATATTATTCTCATACAAAACCCGACTCACATTCATTGAGGCAATAGCGTAATTGGTATTGGCTGCTGGCCCTGCCGATCCGTAAATGTAGCTGTCTCGTAGCGTGAGACGCAAGGCATTGATTGGAAGAAAATGCATCAGAAATGACCCCGAGCTTCCATTATTAATTAAGCTGATGCCTTTAAACCACGAATTCATTGCATTAGTCACAATAATGCCGACTTCTCCGTAGGGTGGGGCTTCCACGTCGGTGAAATCAATGGCAAGATTCTCAACGCCTACATTCTCGATCGTCACACCCGGGTTGCCCCACCAGGCGCCGGGACTTTGGCTCGCCCGGAAGTTCGGCGTCATAATGGGTGAATCAAGTGTTACGGTGTTGCTGGTACAGGCTGCTCCGGACGTGCTAGTTCCGCAAGCAATAACCTTATGCTGCTCCAGTTGAGCGCGGTTTAATCGATAGAAACTCCCGCCACCTTCCCAACTGCAGGGCTGTGCGCCATCACAGACATATACGTCACCAGTCGCCGGAAAACCGTCAGAGGCGTCATTTATCTGATCCAGCGAAATCATGGCTCCTACAGTAAGATTGGTGTATGCGCCGAGTGTGATGACCGTAGTACCTTGCGCATATCCTGATGTCCAGGTAGTCGAATTGTCGGGGCCCGGACCGCCGCCATTTGTCGTTCCGGAGTGTCCGGAGGATGTGGGGCTACAGACTGAAAAGGATGGAAGATAGAAAAATCCACAAGAGGATGCCAGCCCATTGATTTTCAATTTCGTTAATGACGCACCCATACCGCGAAGAGTCACGTCGTTCTTTGCTATAGTAATTCCGCTTGAGAGTGTGAATGTCCCCGCGCCAAGCTGAACAAACTGGCCAGCCGGACAATTTGCGATTGCGGTGTTGATTGTGGCTGCTGTTCCGGTATATGCAGCAATAGTTGCGCCGCATTGAGTTGTCCGACTAACAATTGTAGCCCCCGCTTCCCTCCAATCCGTCGCACGGGCAGGATCGATAATTCCAGACCAAGGAGCTCCTGAGGGCGGAGGTGCGGTATATGCGATGAGATAATCCTCTGCTGCCCATCCATCTACTCCGGAGTCAAAGTTAATGTTCCACCAGTTGAAACCACCAGAGGATGTAGGGCCTCCAATGACAGTACCCAGTAATCCATCTGGCTGTTGGCCAAGAAGAGTGCCGTTGGGGGTCTGGCGTACATTCAAGTTAGAGCCGTCACCGGTGAATATTTGAATCCTATCGTTTATTGTGAATTTGGTGGAAGGAGGAGGGGTGACGGCCTGTGTTGTTGCACTCACACTTGTTGATTGTGCCGATGCATTCCCTGCGGCATCGTAGGCGGAAATGGTGTATGAATATGCGGTTGATGCGGCAAGGCCGGTGTCGGAGTATGTGGTGCCGCTTGTTACCGTTCCGATTTGTGTTCCTCCTCTATATATCCGGTACCCTGTGACTCCTACGTTATCAGTAGATGCGGTCCAGGAGAGATTGATTTGAGATGAGGAGATGGGGGTTGCAGAGAGTCCGGAAGGAACTGAAGGAGCGGTGATGTCGGGGGGGGGAGGCGTGGAACCGCCCTCGAACGCTCCCATGTCCCAGGGGACGCTACGCGTCACGCCGTCGTAGTCGTCCGAGAACCCCGAGAGCGTCACGGCCGCGCCGATGTTCGGGCTTGTTGATTGGAGATGGAAGTTATTTGCTGATACATCTACAAACCCCGGATCGCCTCCATTAATGTTGTTGGCTCCCGACGGGACACTAGTAAGCGTCGTGTGGCCCGGCAGGCGCGTGACATGGTTGTAGCTATGTACGGTGTCAGAACAGTTCTCAATCGATACTGTGCTGCCATAATCGCTGACGCTAGACGGCGTGATGATGATGTTGTTCTGGACCCGCGCATTGGTGGCTTCGTGGGTGCCAGTGCCGCAGCGGATGGCCAGGACGAGGTTGTTCCCCGTGCCCGACTCGTAGATCGTGTTGTTGTAGAACTTGATGTTCGGGATACCTAGAATGGCCTGCCCAATGACGTTGACGTAGATGTTATTCCGAACAGTCCAGTCCCAGAGGTTCGGACTCCCACAGCGATTGCTACACGAGCTCATGAACATCTGGAGGTTGCCCTGTGTCGGCAACGATTGAATGATGCGGTTCTTCTCGAAGAGTACTTGCGACTGGCAGGGTTCTGCGCAATTGAGGCCAAAGGTCTGGATGACATCGGTATGCGCGTTGCCTCCGGTGGTGATGTCGTGGATGTAGTTGCCGCGAATGACGTGCCCCGTGCCCCAGACGCGGAAGGCGTCAGCATCAACGAGCGGCCCCAGTTCATTGTTCTCCGCCGTATTGTTAGTGCTCCCCGCCTCGAAAATTACCTGGGGGGCATCGGTCCCTGGTCCGGTGGAGGCGTAGAAGCGGTTGCCCTTGAGGAGGTTGTATGATCCCCTAAACTGAATGACGCCGAACCCGCCATCATTGGAATCGTGGAATGTGTTGTTGAGGATTTGGTTGTTATCGCCGTCAATGTCGTTCCGATCACCTGCCGTGATCTCGAAGCCGTCAATCGTGATATAGTCATGGCTCACGCGGAACGTGTTCGTGACGGCGGCACCTGATGCCCGAAAAGTGATCCTCGCACTAGCCGATCCGCTCCTTACGGATGACACCGTTTCGTTATACGTGCCTGCGGTCACGATGGTCGTGTCACCACCCACCATCACCTGTGCAGCCTTTGCTATAGTCCTCCATGGCAACGCTTGCGTGCCTGGATTCGTATCGTTCCCGGTTGTTGCAACATAATAAAGGATTCCTGTTCCAGCAGCGGGTGTGGTGGCATTGATGATCGTTGAATAACCCGAGAGATTGCCTGCGGCGTCTTGAGCTCTGACTCTATATCTGTAGGCTGTGGAAGCTGAAAGACCAGTGTCATTGTAAGAAGTTCCTGTTGGGGTTGCCACTTGGACAAAGTTGGCGCAGGCAGAACCTGTGCAGCGTTCCACTCGGTATCCAGTAACTCCCACATTATCTGTTGAAGCGGTCCACGAGAGACTGATTTGAGAAGAGGAGATGGTGGTGGCAGAGAGGTTGGTGGGAATGGAGGGCGGGGTGGTGTCGGGGGGAGGAGGGATTGTTGAACCGTAGCAGTTGTTTGCATTGAAATTAAGAATACCATTTGTTTGTGATGTATTCTCATAACACAAACGTGCCGGAATTTTATATACATGGCCGCCAAGGCCTGAAAGGTTCCCATCCGATACGTCGGGGCCAATCGCTGGCCATGACGGCGTACCCCATGGTGTGCTCCACCAAGATGGTTGATTGGCAAAAAAGAAAGACGAAGGAAGAGTCTGGGTTGTCGGCACCGGATTACCATTAATATATGTAATGCCTGTGGTCGGAACTTCGGACGCATTCCAACGCGTCGCGCCTGACACCACGTCGTAGTTTCCCCAACGCAATAAAGATGATTTAACCATTGGATCAAAAGAAACGCCTTGGTATGTACTTCCAGCCCAGGCCGCATCGCCAAGCATATACAAACACGTCGAACAACTCCCTTCATACGTATTGTGGTACCCAGGAGTTCCGAGCACATTGCCAACTATATTTTGTGCTCTGTTATTAGCCCAGATGGCAACAGGAATGGTGCCTCCGGTTCTCCCGGATTCCCAGCCGCTTAGATAGTTACGAAAGAGTGTTGCCGTATTGCCACCGGCACCATGAAATGTATCCCACAACACTTGATTACCATCATTACCCTCAAAAAGATGCATATGACCGCCGGCATCATGATTCCCCATCCATGACGATGCTGTCCATGTCGGGGGATTCCCGAGCATATCAATGCCGTAGTTGTAAAGGGCGACGGTAGCCGCAGCATTACCCATCATCACAGGAGATGTAATTTTATGAAAAATATTGTTGACAATGAGGTTATCCGAGCCGAGAGATAACTCAACGCCATAACTTTGAGAACCACCCGTCAAATTTTTTGTGCCGTAAAAGAATGAATCACGAACTTCGATATGCGCTGCGATATCCGTATCAACATGATTACGTCCGGACTGAATAGATCGGATATTCTTAACCCAACCATTCGTCGCATTGTGGAAGAGAATGCCTCTTGTGTCAGTCGGGTTAGAAGGACTGACTGCCGCATAATTGAGGGTTATATCCTCAACGCCAACACCCGTGATCATCGTGCCGGTCCACCACACTTGAGGGGATTGCCCCGCTCGCCAGTTAGTCGCATATATACCGGGAGTAATCGAAATAGTATTTCCGCTAATCCCCGTAACGCGAACGAGCTGTACTTGACACCGGCCGGGCCGCGCGAGACATGTTCCCTCAATACTCCCCTTACCAAAAGTGTCATTGACCCATATGCCGCCTGTATCAGCGGTATCGTTTAGTTGATCAAGCGCGATTGTCATACCAACGCTCAAACCAGCAGTACTGCCTACAGTGATTGCTTTTGTCCCTTGAGTGTATCCCGAAATCCATGTGGTCGAGTTAAGAGTGCCTCCGGCCCAACCGTCGTTTCCTTTTATACAAACAGCGGGCCATACACTCGTGCCGCATCCGTTGGGACCGACAGCGCTGAACACCAACTGGGTTTGATCCGGCCCGGCGCCGCGCAGGGTCACATTACTGTGTCCGCCGAAATCAATCATGGCGGAGAGATTATACGTTCCGGCGTTCAATTTCACCACCTGCCCACTGGGACAAGATGCGATAGCGCTATTTATTTGGGATACTGTCGCTCCCGGATTTAATGTTGCACAAATGGTTGTCCGATTCGGAATGCCTCCCTCAACGCCGGGGTTTGTACTACTCCAATCAATTCTTCTTGATGGATCAATGATTTGTCCTGTGGGCGGAGGTGCGGTATACGCGATGAGATAATCTTCCGCTGCCCATCCATCTACTCCAGAGTCAAAGTTAATGTTCCACCAGGTAAAGCTGCCGGCGGATGTAGGACCTCCGATGACAGTACCGAGTGCTCCATCTGGCTGTTGGCCAAGAAGAGTGCCGTTTGCGGTTTGGCGTACATTTAAGTTAGAGCCGTCTCCGGTGAATACCTGGATCCTGTCGTTTATGGAGAATTTGGTGGAAGTGAGGGGTTGAGTGGTGGCACTCGCGCTCGTTGATTGTCCCGACACATTCCCTGCCGCATCGTAGGCAGAGACTGTGTATGAATATGATGTGGAGGGTGAAAGGCCGGTGTTTGAATATGAGGTTCCGGAGGTAACTTGGGAGATCTGGGTGCCGCCTCGGTAGACCCGGTACCCTGTGACTCCGACGTTATCGGTAGATGCTGTCCATGTAAGGTTTATTTGGGAAGAAGAGACGGCGGTGGCAGAAAGGTTCGTGGGGATGGAGGGAGGAGTGGTGTCGGTGGGAGGAGGAACCGCGCCGGCGTAACAGATTGAGGCGTTAAAACCAGAAATACCACCAGTTAGAGACTCGTAACAGACTTGAGCCGGAACCTTATACGCATGTCCACCGACACCTGAAATATCACCTCCGGTTATGTCGGGTCCAATAGCTGGCCACGGAATAGAACCAAACCAAGACGGTTTAGATGAAAGATAATATGAAGCGGGAAGGGATTGAGTGGAAGGTACAGGATTTGCGTATTGCGACAGCGCCGAAGGAACTTCGGATGAGAGCCAACGAATCGAATTCGTAACGGTATCGTAGTTACCCCAACGCAAGAGGGTTGTTGCAACAAGAGGATCATTACTCACGCCAGCTTGAGCGCTCACGCTGTCTCCTGCATATCCAAGACGATAAATGACGCTCGGAGAGGCATACCTCCAACATTGACCGCTCGGATCCGGAGCAACACATTCATACCTGTTTGCGTTGCTCGTTCCAAGAACATTACCGATAATATTGAAATAACGATTATAGGACCATAGATCAACATTGGCTTCCCCCGTCATCCGTAACCTATTTCTGAATATGGTTGTGAAATTCTGATTCCCATGGTACGTGTCTGCGCGAACATTGCCGGAATCATTCCCCTCAATGAGGTTCATGAGAAAACCGACTTCGTGCGATTGAATGTGGGTTGCCCCGCCTATCTCGTAATTGTATGCAATGACATTTCCTTCAGAACCTGTGCTAAAGAGAAACGGAGATTCAACATTTACAAGAATATTATTTTGGACAAGAGCGGCTGTGGCTGCAAACAATTCAACACCATACCCAGTAGACGAACCGCCGCATCCGCCCGAACACCCATCATTTAAATATGAATCTTGTACGGTAATGTTTCTCGATAAGTTCACTAAAATATGATTGCGACTCCCTGTCTCGTGGGATACTACCCCTTTTATCCAAGAGTCACTTGCTTCAAAGAATGAAACGTTCGTGTAATGACTGGCGGATCCTGCTTCTATATATAAATCTTCAATCCCTGCTCCGCGCATATCATTACCCCACCAATGCACTCTCGGATTCTGGGATGTACGATAATTATTCAAATAAATCCCAGGGGTGATTGTGATTTGGGTGCCATTAATAGCTGTCACCTTCACTGCTTGTCTTTGACCTGTTCCCCGCGTATAGCCAGACCCCTCACGAGAACATCCTGCCGACATATTGGAACAAACAAAGAAACCATTTGTAGGAGCTGAATCGTCATTCTGGAATAGGAAGAGCATATCACCTACTTGCAGGTTCGGGCTCCCTGTTGGCTGAGATCCAAGATTGAGTACGGTTGCGCCTTTCGTATATACTCCGTTCTGACCATTCGTCCCAATCCATGTTTCAATATTTGCCGGATTTGATCCGCTCGGGCCGGGAACTTGATCCCACCATTGCGCATCATAGTATCCTTCAACACCAATTGCATACGAACCACCCCCTCCAACACCAGACGTAAATCCGCTGAAGTTTAATTTTGTTTGATTAGCCCCAGCACCACGGAGAGTGACATTACTTTTCATAGTAATGCCGGAGGTTAGGTTATAATTCCCCGCATTAAGATATACCACCTGGTTTGCCGGACAATTCTGTATAGCACTATTAATTTGTGAAGCGGTGGCTCCCGGATTTAGTGTCGAACAAATAGTCGTGCGGTTCGGGATGCCTCCAGTAACTCCCGCCAGACTCCAATCAATTCTTCTCGAAGGATCAATGATCTGTCCGGATGGAGCTGACGCTTGTGTTGTCGCTGATGCGGCTGAAGATTGTGGTGATATATTCCCCGCAGCATCATAAGCCGCTACCGTGTATGAATAGAGAGTTGAAGCAGTGAGGCCAGTGTCGGAGTAAGTATTGGAAGTGGATGTGGCAATCTGTGTTCCGCTTCTATATATACGATATCCTGTGACTCCAACATTATCTGTGGATGCTGTCCAGGAGAGATTGATTTGAGAGGACGAGATGGCGGTGGCGGTAAGGCCGGTGGGAATGGAGGGCGGGGTGGTATCTATTGCTGTTGTTGTAAAGGTGAAATCACCTGATGTAGCAAGGTTCCCGGAGGCGTCTTTGGACTTGACGCGGTAGTGATAGAGAGTGGAAACCAAGAGGCCGGAGAGAGCTTGAGAGTGCGCGGTCATCAGGGTGGTATTTTCAACGGTCTGGGACCCGTAGCCCGTCGTCAGGCCGTATTCGACTTGATGGGTGGAGAGTTCGTTCGTTGTCCAAGAAATCATAGCGGAGTTTTGCGTGATGGAAGATGCCGAGACGCCTGAAATGATTGGAGCGACCGTATCAGGAACAGTGCTGAGAGTTGCATAGAATGACCAGTGGCCAGTCCCGCTGATGGGCGAGGTTGAGAAGGTCGCGGGCATAGGGCCATAGATATAGGAGTAGTATTTGAATGATCCGGTTGAACCCAGCTTGAAGCCTAGACTGCTGCTCTCGGGCAGATGGGCCAGCCAGTAGGTTCCGGCTGTTAAAGAGACCGGGGTGATAACATTGGCGGTACTCCAACCAGCTACAGGAGTGAATTCCGCGATTTCCGCTTTCTTCTGGCCCGGACCTCCTCCGGGACCGGTGGCGTCATAGAGACCTAGGCGGAGTTTGCCGCTGGCCGTGGTCACATAAAAACTCAGACTTTGAAGAGTCGCGGTTTGCGAGAGGGTGGCCTGTTGAACCAGCAAGAGGTTGCCGTTGCCAGAGTCATCCGAAGTGAGGATGTTGGTTTCTCCAATGGTGATCGTGGGAGAGCTGACTTTGGCGAGATTATCCTCCACACTCCAGCCATCAGGCGCAGTGTCGTAATTCACATTCCACCAGTTGTAGCCGTCGGCGGCTGTGGGGCCTCCTATGATGGTACCGAGTGCTCCCACGGGTTGTGAGCCAAGGAGTGTGCCTGATGTGGAAGGAGTGGCGCGAACGTTGAGGTTGCCGAGAACGACTTGAACGCGGTCATTTAATTGGAATTTTGTGGAAGGAGGGGGTGTCACACTTTGCGTCGTCCCATTCACGATGGATGAGTAGCCAGAGAGATTGCCTGCCGCATCTGTAGCTCTCACCCGGTATCTATATGTAGTCGCCGCGGTGAGTCCGGTGTCGCTGTATGAGTTGGCGGTTGGAGTTCCTACTTGAGTGAAGGTGGTGCAGGTACTTCCCGTGCATCGTTCCACTCTGTAGCCAGTCACTCCTACGTTATCAGTGGAAGCAGTCCACGAGAGGTTAATTTGAGATGAGGAGATGGCTGAAGCAGAGAGATTAGTGGGAACGGAGGGAGCTTGGGTGTCGGGAGAAGGGGTGCCGGTTCCGTAACAATTGTCGGCATTGAAGGTAAGCACACCGCCCGAGCCATCAGCCGGCCCAGTCATTAATTCATAACAGAGCTGTGCCGGGTTCTTGTAGGCCCGACCGCCCGCATTCGCGATGTTTCCGCCTGTCACATCCGGACCAATCAGCGGCCACGGAAGAGACCCAAACCATGACGGCTTGGCGTTAAGAAAGAAAGATGCAGGCAATGATTGTGAGGACGGAACGGCGTTGGGATAATCACTCAGGCCGGTCGGCACCTCCGAAGCTTGAAAGCGATTTGAGGCATTCGCCGTGTCGTAGTTTCCCCAGCGCATCAGCGTCGAGTTCACGTAGGGGTCAGGACTCCCGAATCCTGCGCCCGTCGCCGCATAGGTAAACCCGTTGACGTAGACGGTTGAGTTGTAGTTTGGGTCGTCAATAGTCAGCGGTGACTGATAGAACGTATGCTGGCCCGCGGTCCCGAGCACATTGCCGAGGGCGTTCATGTATCGTCCTCCGGCCATCAAATTGACCGGGATCAGGTTGTCGCTTTTGACCGATGTACCACTGCCATCTGTACCGTAACCGGCCCCGCTAAAGTGATTGCGGAACAGAGTGATAAAGTCGGATGTCCCATGGAAGGTATCGGCGCGGAAACTATTGCCGATATTGCCCTCGAATAACTCCATCCCCACGTGTAAGTTATGAGCGGTGTAGGCCTGCCGCACCCAATTATCATTAATACCGTCATTGAGGACAAAATTATAAGCAATAACCGACCCCGTATCCCCGTTCTCCAACACCGGACTGTTGATTTGCTGAAAAATATTATTTATGACCAAATGGTCCCCGCCCGCCGAATACGCCGACCAACCATAAGAGGTGGATTGCGATGCTTTTGTGCGGAAGAAATATGAATCCCGCACTTCTACGCGATAGGCCACATAGGCCCATACGTGAAAATTCGGAGCCAGAATCGAACGCACGTTCTTAACCCAAATGTTGTAAGCATTGGTGATGGTGATATTTCCGTTGCTTGCACTGTTGTTCGTCGAGTTAACCGTCAGGTCTTCAACTCCGTCCATGGTTACTGTTGGTGAAGGCCAGGCCCAGGCCTGCGGGGACTGCGAACTCCGCCAGTTGGGCATATAGAGCCCCGGAGTAAACGTAATCGTGTTCCCATTAATTGCAGTAATCTGCACCGTCTGGGATTGTCCCCGATTCGCCCGCCTGCCATCAGAGCCTTCTTGCGAACAAACGCCTACGGTATCGCACACTAGCGCTCCCGCTGTGCCCGAAAGCGAACTAGGATTATCGTTCAACTGGTCAAAGGTCATAATGGTACCGACCGACAATCCCGTGACGCTGTTTAGCGTAATCTGTGTCGTGCCTTTGGGCCATGTCGTTGCCCCGGTCCAGTTATAGACGGTGCCAACCCCGCCCGGAGGCCAGATGGACGCACCTTCAATACAAATGGCGCCGCCGTAACCGGTGCAAGAATCGGAATTGGTAAAATTCAAAATGGTTTTGTCCGGACCTGCTCCGCGCAGCGTTACGTTGCTTTTTCCGTTGAAAACGACGCCAGTCAGGTTGTTATAGGTTCCGGCGTTCAAAAACACCACTTGGCCAGCCGGACAGTTGGCAATGGCTGTATTTATCTGTGCTGTCGTGGCGCCGGGGTTAAGAGTGGCGCAGATAGTTGTTCTATTAGGAATACCTCCTTGCACGCCAGCCGTGCTCCAATCAACAGCTCTTGAGGGAGAGATGATACCGGCCCAAGGATAAGTTGCGGCAGCTTGCGTGGTTGCGCTTGCGCTTGTTGATTGCGCCGACACATTCCCTGCCGCATCGTATGCAGCTACGGTGTATGAATATGTAGTGTTTGCGGTGAGGCCAGTGTTTGAGTATGAAGTTCCAGAAGTAACAGTTGCAATCTGTGTCCCGCTCCTATATATACGGTAGCCTGTGACGCCCACATTATCCGTAGATGCAGTCCAGGAGAGATTGATTTGGGATGAGGAGATGGTGGTGGCGGAGAGGTTTGTGGGAGTGGAAGGAGCAGTAGTGTCTGTGGCCGAAGATACGGTAATTGTAGTTCTTGCTTCAGCAACAAGAGTGCCCCGTTCAACAATTACTTTGGCTGTATACGTGCCCGAATTTTGATACGAACAGAGATCAAGAGTGGTATATGGATTAAGAGTCGATGCATCGAATTTAAAATCATAGGGAGTGGTGATGTTTGTGCCGGTGTCGGAACGGTTGCAATAGAACGTATAGTTGATGGGTCCGGTTTGCGTCCCTCCGACAGTAGCGGTCAAATCAACACCATTTACCGGAGCCGTACCGGAGGACGGAGAAGCGGAGAGCGATACGGAAAGAGTTCCCGCAGCTGCCTGCGTTGTCGCTGATGCGGCTGAAGATTGGGACGACACATTCCCTGCGGCGTCGTAGGCGGCAACCGTGTATGAATATGATGTGGATGGTGAAAGGCCGGTATTGTTATACGCAGTGCCAGAAGTAACAGTTGCAATCTGTGTTCCGCTTCTATATATACGGTATCCGGTTACACCTACGTTATCCGTAGATACATTCCACGAAAGATTGATTTGGGAGGACGAGATGGCGGTGGCTGAAAGACTAGATGGAATTGATGGAGCAGTGGTGTCGGAGGCTATGGTGGTGAAAGTGAAATCACCTGAAGTGGCGAGGTTCCCGGAAGCATCTTTGGATTTGACGCGGTAGTGATAGAGAGTGGAGGGAGAAAGACCAGTGAGAGATTGAGAGTGCGCGGTCACAAGGCTCGTATTGAGCGTGGTTTGATTGCCGTAGCTCGTGGTAAGACCATACTCCACTTGGCTATCTGCAGGTTCATTGGTAGTCCAAGAGATCGTGGCGGAGTTTTGGGTGATGCTTGATGCCGAGACGCCGGAGATAGTGGGAGCGGTGGTGTCTGCAGGGGGAGCACCACCGATTGGCGTATTCATATCCGTCTGAATTTCTGCTTGAGAGAGAGAGCGGTTGTAGACGCGGAGTTCGTCAATCTTCCCTTTAAAGGGGTCGCTATCGCTTCCGCCACTGAGCACTTCACCGTTGTCACCTATGGCGGCGTAGCAAGCAGCCGAGCATGTTCCCAGAGTAAATCCTTCCAGCGTTTCCTGAAGAACCCCATTGACGTAGAGCGAAGTCGACATCGCGGAGGCCACCAGAGTAAGATGCGTCCATGCGCCCGTCGGCACTGCGTATGCGAAATACAAGGTTGTATCAGAAGAATATATAACTACTGATCCGTCGCCAATATTCAAGAACCAATGAAAGCGCGGCGTTGCGCCGCTATTCCGCTTACCGATGATTGTTCGCCAGTCATCATAATTCGTGGGATTCACCCAGGCGGAGATAGTGAACGTATTGGTCGCAATGTCAAATGACGTCCCCAAGTTGACTTGCGGGTTGTTGGTGTCATTGCCATCGTCACTGGCATCAAATTGTAGCGCGCTGCCGTACTTGCCTGCAGTCCAAGTTGGACCATTGGTAAGCGTGCCGTTGTTGTTATTGCCGGATGAATCCCCGGCTGTTGTCCCTGTTCCTTCATTAAAAGAGTACCCAGCAACCAGACCTGATGTCTGGGCAGAGGCTACTTCGGGTACTCCCAAATAAGTAATGTTGATGGCGTTGATGATAGAAAAACTCAAGGCCAAAGACAATCCTACAAATATCGCCCAGTGGATGTGGGGGTGATAGGGATGGTCGTGCCATTTATCGTAAAGCTGACGCACAGTTTTTTTGATTTGTCTTAATAATTTTAACACATTTATAAAAAACAAAACCGGAGAATTTCCTAGACTGAAATTATCATTATCTAATCATCTACTGGTTGATTAACCTGGATTCACAGAAGCTAGGACCATTGAAATACTTGGCTTAATTATTCAAGTTTACGACTAAACTATTAATCTTTATTAACCTTTTTTAATAATCGTTATGTATGTTTATCATACTAACTAATGTTATAGACGTGAAGTCAAAATCACGACTAAAACTCAAATAGATGGTAAAAAACCGCAATCAAAACTCAAGTTAAGTTCAGAGTTATCCACACTTTGGAGGCGTTTCAAGCATTTTTTAAGATAAAATTTCCCGCGGCCAGATTTTTAATACTTCTCTCCTGCAAAAACATCTTGCAGGTTTATGCAAGCTTCATATTAAATTCTAAATACTAATTTCTAAATTCTAAACAATATTTAAACTACAATAAATTAAATTATAAACCCTACCAATCCTCATTTTGACTTTTCCAATATGGCTCCAAATATTTTCATAAGCTCCGTTACTTCTTGGATCAGCGCGTCTTTTTCTTTCCGGTGTTCTTGAAGCGGCTCGGTAAGCCAAAGCCAGAATCTTGACTCTTTCGCTTCTTTTTTGGAGATTTTTACTCGCATCACAAAGTCTTTTTTACTTAATGCCTCATTTGCTTCTATATAATTGGCACCGACAGAACCGGCGGAGCAGACAAGCTGTTTCCCGTTTTCGATATTCGGAATATCTTTTGGAAGCTTTCGTACATAGGAATTTACTCTGCGGGCAAATTCTAAGCTTCGTTCCTCAAGATTGTAACGTTTAGAATTTGTTGATTCGTTCATTTGGGATTTGTTTAGTATTTAGGATTTCGTACTTAGAATTTATTTGATTATCTTCCCATGTTGTATAATCTGCGTATTTCATCTGGAGACAAAGCTCGATTATAAATCCTTACTTCGTCGAGAGAGCCGCCGAAGTACGTTGAGCCGATGACACCGAACTTTATCGCATCTGCGGTTATCGCGGTATTGGTGGTGACTACCACGTGATGCCAATTCGTATCATTGACCGTCGAACTTACCACGCCATCGACATAAATTGTCGGGCTTGTGAAATTATTGGCGGTGATCGTTCCGCTATTGTCCGTTATTGTGGCGGTGCTGTTGAGATCCAGTATCTTTTGCGTAGTACTTGTCGCATTTTTCATCCAGAATGAAACACTTTCTGTATTTAAACTAGGCCCAGCAGCCGCCGCCGCCTTGATATCTGTCCCGACGACGGCCCACGCGACGTTCTGAATGGTCCACGTGTGGGTGACCGTGCCACCACCGACGTTCTCTGACGCTCCGCCGTCTTGGGCACCCGCGCCGGAGAGAAACCACAGCAGCGTCTGGTCTGTCGTGCCTGATCCTGTCGGAGCCGACATGACACTCACAGTCGCGTTGTCGCTCGCACTCGTGATCGAGAGCGCCGCTGACGTCCCCGTGCCCGTCGCCGAGGTGCTGTTCGGGAACGTCGTGACCCCGCCGGTCTGGTCGACGTTGTAGTACGATGTCGCATTGACGATGAGACCGATTGTGTTCGAGTGCGTAATTCGGAGCGTTTTGTTGCCCTGTGCCGGGTTGACGAGTCCGTACAGGGACGCGCGACGGTTCCCGGTGTTCGCCTGGTCCTTGATCAGCGCGAGAGCCTGATTGCTGCCGCCCTGGTCCCACGTGACCGTGACTGTGCCTGGATTGCCCGCAGCCCCCCATGCAATCTCGACGACCAACGCGAGATTGGGCCGATTCCCGACGGTCAGTCCTGTGTAGTTGTTCGGACCGGCGCCAGAAGCGAACTCTGCCCGCGTCCCGTTCGCGTCGCGGAGGACTGCCACGCTACCGCCCCCACCCAAATCCACATAATCATTCACCCCGTCAAAATTGAGGGCCTGCCCGATTTTGCCTTCGGTGCGGACAGGGCCGTTGGTGAGAGTGCCATTGTTAGCATTACCTGAGCGGTCGTAGGCGGTGTCTACTGCCATGTCGGGGCCGTCGAAGGTCCAAGAGCCGACGAGACCATCTTTTAGAGTGTCTTTGCGTGAGACGTTAATTTTGGTGGTGGCGCCCATTTTGTAGAGCCGTTTGATTTCTTCTGCCGATAGCGCTCGGTTGTAGATGCGGACGTCGTCAATTGTACCGTCAAATTCATTGCTACCGTTTTGCAACGCGCCGATACCAAATCCGCCATCATCATTTGCCGGAGTAAGGTTTCCGTTCCCCTCAGACCACGTCCCCGGCTCTGATACACCATTCACGAATATCCGCATGGAAGAGCCGGCGCCAAAGGTAAACGTTACCGCAATATGAGTCCATTCATTCGGAGGTAAAACTGCATTCGTTGTTTGCCATTCTTGTGCTACTCCGCCGGAAGAGTAATAGAAGAAACCAACCTTGCGGGCTGCCCCACTTATGCCCTCTACAACCTCCAATACGTAATTATTATCAACTGACGGTGAACGCTTATCAAAAATATCCATGTAACCCGTTTTTAGATTTTCAGATTTTACCCACGTGCTTACGGTGATGCTTGAAGAGAGCACCAGCGAAGGAGCCGATGGACTGTTTACTCTGTCGTTAAGTCCGTCAAATCTCAATCCCTGGCCGATTTTGCCGATCGTTCGCGCAGGGCCATTCGTTAACGTTCCGTGGTTTGCATTGCCGGAAGTATCACGGGCTTGGGTGGCATTCATATCCGGCCCGTCAAAAGACCAATAGCCGACAAGGCCGTCTTGTAACGAACCGGTATTTGATGCTTTATTGATTTTGAAAGTTGAACCGATATTATAAAGCCGTTTGATTTCGTCGGGGCTTAACACGCGGTTATAGATGCGGACGTCGTCAATGAGGCCGTTATAATAATTGTTTGGGTCCGATGATGCTCCAATCATCGCATTAGCTGTCGAGCTTAAGGCGGAAGCGGGAATAGTTCCCTGGCAATCACCAGCGGAAAATGCTTTTTGAGTGCCGTTGATATAGAACTTAATCCTATTGGTATTACCCGTCTGTGTGCCGTCAAAAACTACAACGACATGGTTCCATGCCCCGCTCGTGAGGGCATTATTGGGAGTATTACAATGCGTACTTGTATCAGATAACGAGGTAGGTATATATACTCGCACATCCCGTGTCGTGCCAAACCAACTTGACGGCGTATTGGTAATACCCCACGAATTTTGAGTTTGGTTGGTAAGTTCAACTTTACAAAGGAAACATGAATCGTTGCCACTGTAGTTAGCTTTCGTCCAAAAAGCCCAAGTCAGTGTACTTTGACCTTCGGTAGGTGTCATATCACCGAGATTCACATAATCATCCGTTCCGTCAAAGGAGAGGGCCTGCCCGATTTTGCCTTCGGTGCGGACAGGGCCGTTGGTGAGAGTGCCATTGTTAGCATTACCTGAGCGGTCGTAGGCGGTGTCTGCGGCTATATCCGCGCCATTGAAACTCCAATAACCGACTAAGCCGTCGGTGAGGCCGATGTAGAGAGGGCGATTGATGAGAAAGCCGGCATCTGCTGCCGAAGGCAGCAGAAAAATGTAAAATGCAAATATCAAAATGAAAAATGACAATCCAAAATGATAAAATTTTGACGTTTTCCGTTGTAAGTTTAATTTGTGCATTTTTTATCTTTTGCCTTTCATGGTAATTATGCTAGAAGCAAGGACATTTGCTATCTCGACAAGCTCGTTTAAAAGCCACGATAATTCGGTTTTATCTCCCTTTTCTGTGTCTCTAAGAAGCGTCAACCAAACCTTAGACTCATTCGCGGATTTCAGCGCATGAGTAAAGAAGTTAATAAAATCTTTCTTGGAACTGGCTGAATTCGCTTCTATATAGTTTGCCAGCACACTTGTTCCACTTCGCAATAATTGTTTTCCCATTACTGAACACGTAGAATCCTTTGGAAGTTTATCGATGAACTTTATCAACCTCAACACCCACGAATAAAGTCTTTTCTTAAATTCATTTTTAAATTTTACACTGTCATTTTCCATTTTGATTTTTTAACTTTACATTTTACTCAAATCTCCACGTCTCCATTATACCCGCGAGGAGCTCGTCATTCTCGGCTTTGGTGGTCACCTGATACAAGTACTCTCCTTGGACAAACCAGACTTCGCGAGTGCGGCCGAGCGAGGCATCACTCGACCAGAAGAGAAGTGCGGGAATTTGGGCAGAGCCGATGAACACGTTCTGGGGCTCATCTATCACCATCTCGGGCACGTCTCTTCGTATCCGCTCAACCGTCAAGGGCCCGGGCTCGTCAAAGACGCGAGCGACGATTTGAATCTCCTGATTCGGGTCGGATCCTTGGAGTAATACGATTTCGCTCTCACCGTCTTGAAAAGTGTTCGACACGAGCTCCTTCGGGTGGGCAAAGGCGAAGGGTAAGGACGGATGCGCGTAGCCTTCCCAATTTGAATTAAAGGTCTGACCTTGGGAATTTGGATTTAAGGTCAGACCTTGGTTAGTGGCAGGCCGATAGAAATACCAAAACACTCCAGCGCCAGTGAGGAAAACGACGATTATAATGATGAGAGAAGTTTTCATATTTCCTTGTCCACAGGACGTATTGACATTTTAAGCGCGGGGAGTATCATGTTATTTATCACCAACGGGAAAGACCACCCTCTAAGGTTCCGTCCTTGGAGGGCCTTTTCTTTTTATACTCAAGCCTTTCTCGTAAATCATTCATAAATCGAAGGTAGGGACGAAGTATCTTGAATCTCAGAAGTGCAGAGAATTTAAATCTATTTGGTATCATCAATGCTTCAAGTTTCCCCTTCTCGACAAGATATTTGACGAGGCAATAAAAATTCCCATCTCCCGTCACGACTGCGGCCTTACTGTAGCTTGGGTATTCTATCATTGCCTGCAATACTAACTCGGCATCACAATTACCTTTTGTTGTTCCGTCCCTATATTCCAGAGTTGGCTTAAAGATACAAATGAAACCGGCCTTCTGGAGTGATGTATATAAATCATTATTACCTTCGATATATCCAATAAACAAGAAAGCTTTTGTAACCGCATAATGCTCTCTCAAATACACGCGGAAACGAGCAAAATCTAGTTTCCACCCGAGCTCGCGAATCGCAAGATTCAAGTTCTGACTGTCTATAAATGCGTAGTTGTTTGCAAGTTTCTTCACCCCGTAGTGAAATTTCAATTTGTTAAATTTTTCCATATTTTTTATACAAATATTCTTTCAATCTTCTTTTGATTAGCCTCATGCCCTGAGTTTTCTTGAGGTATCCTTCTCTTCTTACAGCATCACCCTTATCTAAACAAGCCTCGTAATATATTAATTTCCATGGCCTGTATCTTTTAGTGGAAAAATTTAACCCTTGATTATGTTCTTGCAAACGTCTTTTAAGATCATTGCTAAAACCGGTATATAACTCGCCATTTCTTAAACTTTGTAAAATGTAGTTATAGAACATAATCGAATTGAAATTCTACTACGGGGTTCATGGTGTTGGTGTAGGTTCGGGTGCGGGTTCGCTCACCACAAGTGGTTCAGGGACAGGTTCTGGTGCGGGCGCTGGTTCAGCTTGCGGTGAGCTTGTCGAATCCGGAGTTGGTTCAGGTTCAGGTTCGGGTGTTGGCTCGGGCTCTGGTTCTGGTGCAGGTACTGGTTCGGGTGCTGGTTCAAGTTCGGGCGTGGGTTCTCCCTCGACTTCGCTCGGGACAGGCGGAGCGGGCACCGGTTCTGGCTCTAGTTCTGGTACAGGTTCCGGAATCGGTTCTGGCTCTGGCTCGGGTGTAGGTTCTCCCTCGACTTCGCTCGGGACAGGTGGCGGAGGCGGGGACCCACCGCCACTTGAAATCGCGTTGCCGAGTAGAGCGTCGAGTTGGGCTTTAGTAATACATGTTTCCGCTCCTGACTCGTCGCTGACACAAAGTTCTTTGGTGCGTACCCGGCTGGCAAAGAAGTCTCCGATGCCATTGGCCGCGTTGGCAAACCATGCTGTGATGCGAGCGAAGAGATTTGAGTTAAGTTCCTGAATTGATCTCACAATCAATGGTAGAAATTCTCCTAGACGCAAGGCATCTGGCAGTCCCTCTTGATTAAGCTGGACCAGTCTGGGGTCAATTTCATAAACTTCTTCGGCGATAAAACCAATATGCTCTCCGCCACCAATATCGTCGTTGAAGTAGAACGTGACCGGACGCAACGCCATAAGTTCATCAAGTCCCGCGGAAGAATCCACAATAGTATTTTTATAACGCTGGCTTGAAGGTTCGCAAGTAGTAGCGCTACCGCCAAGATAGAGAAGCTTACTAGTACTGTTGATACAGACCGAGACATTACCACTGGCCGCAGCAGTCAGACCGTCGAAGGCAACGCCGCCCACAACAGAAAGTGCTTGCCACGGTGTCGTGGACGCGATGCCAACGTTACCGCTCGAACCAATGATAGTGAGAGCGGAAGGTGAAGAAGTGGCCGTACCCGCTACCGTGGTGGTCGCGAGGTAGAGGTTGCCTCCGGCATTCCGCTGTGTCCATTGAGCGATACCCGCTCCGTTAGAGAGAGCGAGTTGTGGAGTAGAGGTTGAGAAAACGCTCAAGACGTATAGTGGGGTGGTTGTCGCGATGCCGATGCGATTATTTTTAGTACCACCCGAGCCATCTGATTCACCATACACGGTGAGAAGAGCCGCGTCGTCCATAAGCGCCGAGTAACGCATGACAATATCTGCGGTTGTCGTAGACACCGGCATGTTAATCCAAGATACTATCCCCGCATTGTCATCAAAGGCCATCGGACCGGAGTTTAGAGCGTCTATCGAAACTTCACCAGCGACCGAATCATAGTTGAAAGCACCGCCGTCAAGCGCGAAACCGCCAACAATAGATGTCGTGGCCGCTTTGCCGGTCGAGGTTGTGTCGATGCGGAAAATGGGACTGGCCGTGGTGGAAGTGGCGATGGTCCAGGCGTAGGGCTTGTTATTGGCAATAGTGGAGGTTGCGGAGATAGGATAATTGATAGTGCCAGAGTGAATGGTTAGGAGACTTGAGTCGCCATTACCCAGATAGGAGGAGCCAGCAACGGAGAACAGTGCCGAGGGACTGGTGGAACCAACACCGAGGAAGCCGTTGGCGTCGATAGAGAGAGCGCTATAAGTTGAAGTGGCGAAAGTGGAAGGAGAAGAGGTAGCGAGATAGAGGAGGCCTCCGGCGTTTCTGAAGGTCCAAATGTTTGAGGTTAAGGAAGCGTCAGTGAGAGCAATCTGCGGTCCGGTGGAAGAAGAGACGGTCAGGGCCCAGACTGGGGTCGAGGTACCAAGGCCTAAATTAACGAGAGTGCCACCGTTGGGAGTGAGGCCAAGATAAGCTCCAGTGGAAGTGGCAAATTTGGAATTGCCACCGCCAGCACCACCAGTGGCATCCGTGCCGCAGTAGATGGAACCATTGGTGAGCGCCTTGACGTCACAGTCTGCGGCCGTGAGGTTGGTGATGGCGAGTGAAGTAGTGGTGGCGGCAGTGGTAGTGGAGTTGCCGCTCGCAATGAAGTCTCCGTTTTGATTGATGACGAACTTGGTGGTGGAAGCTACTTTCAGGTCTAGGAGATTACCTGTAAATCCAGTCAGAGCATCGGTACCAATAACAGTACCAGTAGTATTTAGATGTTCCACCGAGAGTTTGGCGTAAGGAGTGGTTGTCCCGATGCCGACGTTGCCGGTACTAGTAATTCTGAATCGTTCTACATTATCAGTGGTGATGGTAAGGGTGTCCTCTGCAGCTCGATTAATATGAATGCTCGAATCAGCATTAAACGATATTTGATTTGGTACCCCAATCAACGTATCGTTCCAACCACCCCGTGCATTTCCATTAATTGTGACGGAAATTTCACTATTTGAACCCGTGCCGGAAAAATAGAAACCTGTGTTAGTATCATTAGTCATTCCGATAGAGGGTGCGCTTACGCTCCCGTTGGGTAAAAGAACCTGGCCGCTTTGGATTTGTAGCGCTCCTTGCGGACTCGTCGTCCCGATACCGACGTTGCCCGAAGAATAATCATAAACAAATCCTGAAGTTTCAATCGTCAATCCGCCTGCCAGAGTGGAAGTAGCGGTAGCGTCAGTAGCGGCCAAGTATCCCCCAGCTTGTCTGCCTGTGGTAGTAGCATTGCCTACGATAGTCGAAGAAGCCGTGGAGAGAAAACCGTTGAGGAAGCCGAGGGTGGTGGAAGTGGAGACTCCATAAGAAGTGGGAGTCCAGGCAAAGATGGCGCCAGAGCCTGAATTATCAGCCGCACAATCCCAATCATTGGCTCCAGTTTTTTTGAGAATCTGACCATCAGAACAAAGTTCCGAGTCAGGCATTATTTCACCATTAAAGGAAAAATTACTGGAAATATGAAAATTGGTTGTTGTGGCATTCGTCGTGGTGGAGTTACCAGTAATGATGAGATTGGAATCGATCGTTGAGCTTGCGGTGGAGAGGAAACCTTCGAGGAAACCTAAAGTGGTGGAAGTGGAGACACCATAACTGGTGGGAGTCCAGGCGAAGGCGTCGCTACTACCACTACTAGGCCAGACTGTTCTACAGTCGTCAGCCGAGAGACAGATAATGTCGAAGGTTGCTTTGGTAAAAGCCCCGTCAGTTGTAAGACGGGTAAAGCGATTAGAAAGGTGATCCATATCACTATCACTCTGTCTAGTAACTACGTTATATGTGATAGGAACAACTTCATTAACCCTAAAGGATTCAAAGTCAGCTGTAGCTACGCTAGGGGCAGATGAGTAGACTACGATTGGAGGACGGAGAGCATCGATGCGAAAGCGAATATAACTTTCCAGTTCAGTCCTCAATTCATTTTTAAGAGAACTGAAATCTAATGGTTTAGTTATCTCTGTGACAGCCTTGGGTGTGGGATCCGGTGCGGCAAGAGGGACGGTCCCTGTAATTTTGATTGGAACTGTAAAGAAAAATTTACTCAAAGCTACCTCTTTCAAATGTTGGAAACTACTGGCAACGCTATTAAATAATTTACCAACGCCATCAAAGAAAGAGACGGCGGCGAGTTCAGAGTGAGTGAAAGTGTTAAAAGCCGAGCTTAGGACAAGAGTGGCGAGGAAATCTTTTGGAGCTTCGGAAATACTTTCTACCCTCTGTCGCACTTCACTTGCAACCCTAGGATTAGTGTGTTCAAGAGTAGAAAAACCAGTACCTATGGCAATGAGCAGTACGAGAGAGAGCGCGGCAGCTTGTCCGACAAGAGTAGAAGTCCAGGTAGGTTCGATATAACAGCTTTTCTTAGAGAGCTCGGGTAGCCGAGGTCTATTATCTTTTTCATAAGTAAATACGGGTTTATTCAAAGATCTCGCCTCGCCCGCCGTAGTCTCTGACGAAGGCTGGGGCAAAATTATTTCAGGCGATTTTTCCAAATTCAGAAGGGTCTGACCTTTAGGTTCAGAGACTAGAGATTTTTTAGCTTTCCCAAGTTGTCGATTCTTCTTGTGTTCAACAAGAGAAGCGAAATCAACATACCAACTTTTACCCATCAGCTGTCCCGGAATTTTTTTTGCTCTACAAAGCTGGCCAATATAATCACTTGCGTAACCAATTTTTTCTGCTGCTCGGACAGCCGAGATATACTCTTTACCGTCTGAAAAAATAGGACTGATCATCAATATAAATTATAAATCTCGGCAGTGGAAAACCCTATGGATATCCTGTGCAAAGTTGGGGATAACTTTGCACAAATTTGCAATTACCAATTTTCTAATTTTCAATCAATTTTCAATGTCTAAAATGTTCAATCTTTGTAAATTTTAAATTGAAAATTGTAAATTACCCGGTGAACCACTTATCCCCAATAGACCTTGCTAGATAATATAAATCAGTGTAGTATTTGTTATGGATGATTAGTAATGTTTATATAAGATAAGTATATGAAAGAAATATATTTTTCCATCAAAGAAGCGGCAGAGATTTTGGGCGTATCATCTCTGACTCTCCGTAATTGGGACAAATCGGGTAAATTTCCCGCCCAAAGACATCCCATGAACAATTATCGGGTTTACAAGCTTTCCGCGTTAGAACACATTATCCAGGATATTGAAGGGGGTACTAACAAGAGTAACGCCGAGAAACAGATTAAGAAACTCCTCATTAAACACGAAGAGGACTAAAGGATCTTTATAAAAATCTCTTTCAAGACTTGCGGATTAGCGTTGCCCTTTGTCGCTTTCATTGACTGACCAACTAAGAAATCTATCGGGGCTTCGGGATTTTCTCTTAAAACTTCTTTAGCAATTTTTTCCAAAACTTCCCTATCACTCTCTTGAATCAAATTTTGTTCATTCGCTATCGTTCTCGGCTCACCCCCTTTCTCTTGAATAATTTTCAAAATGTCTTTAGCGCCGCGCGAAGAAATTTCCCCAACAGATATCATCTTCACAACCTCGGCCAGACTTATGGCAGAGACCGGAGTTTTCAGATCACTGGTGATGTAGTTGGAAGCAAGCTGAACCAGATCCCTGTTCCCAAGAATTTCCGCGACCTCTTCGAGAAGTCTCCCCCACTCCGGTTGCCGCACATAAATTTCTATATCACCCTCCTTCAGTCTAAAATCTCTTTTATACCTCTCCCTTTTTTCCCATGGTAACTCTGGCATCGCCCGACGAAGCGCCTCTGGTGCGAAGTCGGGAATTTCTGCGACAAAAAGTTCTGGCAAATCAGGATCTGGGAAATAGCGGTAGTCATGAGCCGACTCCTTCAGTCTTTGCGGGAAAGTGACTTCCTTCTTTTCGTCCCATCCCCTCGTCTCTTGTACTACTCTTTCTCCTTGCTCAAGTATTTCAATTTGACGTTTCATTTCAAATTTAATTGCTTTCTCAACAACTTTGAAAGAATTCAGATTTTTCACCTCCACCTTTGTCCCCAGTCGTTGGTTGTTGGTCGTCGGTTGTTGGTTGCTAACACTGATATTGGCCTCGACTCGCATCTCTCCTTTCTCCATATTTGCCCCGCTCACGTTCAAATACTTAAGAAGAAGTTGTAATTCGCGAGCAAAGTCGGATGCCTCTGTAGCAGTTTTAATGACCGGCTCTGTCACAAGTTCCATAAGTGGCACCCCTGCTCTATTAAAGTCGAGCAGGGAGTTTTCAATTTTCAATTTAGAATTTTCATTATGCAAAGATTTGGCTGTATCCTCTTCTAAATGGATACGGGTCAATTTCACACCTGCGAGTTCTCCCCCATTCACCAACGGATTTTTGTACTGGCTAATCTGGTACCCCTTCGGGATATCTGGATAAAAATAGTTCTTGCGATCAAACTCCGTGTAATCGGCCACTTTCCCGCCAACAGCTAGACCGACCCTCAACACGCTTCTGACCGCTTCTTGATTGATCACTGGTAATGTCCCTGGATACCCTAAACAGATCGGACAAATATTGACGTTTGGACGTTTCTCATCCGAATCATTTCTAGAACTACAGAACATTTTTGTCTGTGTCGCCAACTCAATATGTATCTCTAATCCAATCGTTGGAAGGTAATCACTCATGACTTAAATTGTTCCGTGAGAGAGCGGCCAAATTCTTTGACTAACTGGTCATCTAATACGGAGACCGGAAAGACATGCTCGTTGATCGTCCTCAAAATCTTGAGCTTTCTTTCCTGTTCTTCTTTATTAATGACATCGACTTTCGTCAAGACAATGACTTCCGGCTTCTTCACCATGTCCTTATTATAGAGCTCAAGTTCGTTCCGAACCACTCTGTAGGCCTCGACTGGGTCATCAATTTCAGAGGAAATGCAGTGAACAAGCGTTTTAGTGCGCTCTATGTGACGTAAAAATTTGTGGCCAAGACCCCTACCTTGGGCCGCCCCTTCTAAGAGTCCGGGGATATCAGCAAGTATCAATCCATGAAAGTCTCCTAAAGACGGCTCAAGCGTAGTAAAAGGAAAATCACCTACTCTGGATTGAGCGCTGGTGATGGCATTCAAGAGACTTGATTTGCCGGCATTTGGTAGGCCAATGATACCGACATCGACGACCAAGAGAAGCTCGATATGAAAATCGGCTTCTTCTCCGGGGACGCCCGGGGTAGACTCTTTCGGGCGGATATTGGTCGAGCCCTTGAAATGTTCATTCCCTAAACCTCCCCTGCCCCCCCGAAGAAGCAGAACTTTTTCAGCGTCTTTCAGAAGCTCGATCTTAAAGCCAGTGGTGAGATTGGTTAGGCGCGAGCCGACAGGTAGCTTTATTAGGACGTCTTTTCCTATTCCACCTTGCTTAAGATCTTTGGCACCATCTTCTCCACGCCCCGCTTCAAAACCGCCCACATTGCGATAGGCAGAGAGGATACCAATATCCCGCACAGCCAGAGCCCAGACGTCTCCACCTTTGCCACCGTTGCCACCAGAAGGGCCGCCGTGGTCTTTGCCTTTCTCATGTCGCCAACGAACCACACCATCACCACCACGACCGGCCTTCAAATGTAGAGTAATCTCATCAATAAACATGCCACCACTTTACCATACCTTATCATACATTGTAATTCCGCTATAGCGTTGTTATTATGTATACAAATATGGGGAAGCTGGAGCAACAGAACAGAAAAATGACTAGGCGCACGGAAATGCAACAAGCGATCCTTTCGACCGTCGTCTCCGTGGGAGTATTGAGCGCCGCGCTGATCGCGTCACCGGTCATGGGGGCTTTAGCCAGACTTGGAATGCTGCCCTACTCCAGAAAGAGCGAGGTGATAAAATCGGCAGCGAGTCGACTGAAAAATAAAGGGTTGCTAAAGTTTGAGAATGGGTACTACGCGCTAACTGCCGATGGGGAGAAAATTCTAAGGCGCTGGCAGTTAGCTGATTATAAATTAACAAAACCGAAGAAATGGGATAAAAAATGGCGGGTAGTGATTTTCGACATCCCAGAGAGAAAGAAGAGTGTCAGGGATAAGATCAGGCAAATTTTCGTAGAGGCCGGATTCAGACGGCTACAGGATAGTGTTTGGATTTATCCTTATGACTGCGAGGATGTCATTGGACTTTTGAAGACGGAGTTCGGTATCGGTCGAGATTTGTTGTATGTGATCGCTGATCAAATCGAGAACGACAAATATCTGCGGCAAGAATTCAACCTCCTCTGATACTTTATACATTACAAGAACGCTATAGCATTGTTATAATGTATACGGGAAAGATTAAAATTTATCAAAATTTACAAGCCTCGTTAAACAATTAAGAATCGAGAGCTAATTCTGCGAGCTCAATGGCGCCTTCTTTAGTTTCAGCCACCGCAAAGAAAAGTCCTCTATGACAAAATACTGCGTCCGGAACCCCTGTAATTTCTTGCAAATCTTTATCAGTTTTTCCACCCCAGGCTACAGGAAAAGATTGGCGCGAAGTGTAACCAACGTCTTGAACCGCCTGAACGCCCCATTTACTGTCATTTCTAGGATAGACCACAAACATGACTTCCAGCTTATCTGACAAGACACGCTTCCATGGCAGTTCTTCTGACAAAATAAGAATCCTTTTATCAGGATTCGCCTCTAACGCCTCTCTAACCTTGGCCTCACCGATGATGAGGCCCTTCGCTTTGGCCATTTCACGTACTAAAAGTTCCTTGGCAATCTCAACCAGATGCATAAAAATTCTGTAAAGATCTTCTTCACTCTCATGAAGACTCGGCAGAAACGAATAAAAGAAGTCAACGATACTATAGGCTCTGACATTTTTGAAACGGTAATCAGCAATAGAAACTCCATTGTCGTGTGCATCCAAAGGCTGCATGAGGTTGGTATCCAATAGATCTGCTGCTTCTCTACTGCCGGCCAGCTTTTCTCCAAACTCTTTCCAAACAAGCCCGCAAGAAGCATACGGAATGCCGTTCGGCCTCTCGCCGGCACCCCCAGGTTGATGATGGTCAAAACGGTTTTTGGCTGGATCGTAAATCATCCCGACATCCACAACATAGTCAGCCGCGCTGATCTGAACTTTGTCACGAGTACGCACTACTTCGGACTCGCCAATCACCAGGACCAAAATGGCCACAGCAAAGATATCGTCGGCCTGGAACGAACCACTATGCGTTATAATTTTCATTCTTATATATTTTATTGGCCCAGGCGAGAAGCAAGATGTAGAGTGATACGGTCAACGACATCAGGGGAAGAGTGATGTAGCCAAATGCCATCACGTAAATTTTAGAGCAGGCGCCCTCCAGAGCGGTGCAAGACAAAAGTGAGACCCCGCCGAAAAAGACGTAAGACTGATAAGCACTGACGAGAGCGGCGGCTAGGGCTAAGGGCACGGCGTAGAGGAAGGCTGAAGTGGTCTTCTTCCAGACAGCTACTCCAAAGATAATGAGCAAAGGATAGAGGAAAATTCTCTGCCACCAGCACAATACACACGGCTCAAAACCAACGATCTCGGAATAGAAGAGAGAACCGACGACGGCGATAAGCGAGACTAGGCACGCAAGTACCGTGGTATATTTCCCTAAAAATACCTGCAGTCCAGCACCCCACGAGTGTCGAGAGAGAAGAGCGAGAAAAAGAACGACCAAAACAGCATGAGAAAGGAGTGCCAAATACGGCAATAAGAAAGTGATATTCTCAACCATTGTCTTCCGGTAATCCTGCCTGCGCAGGCAGGAGACAGCCAGTTGCTTCGCTCAAACGCTCTAAAGGAAGAGTGCCAGACTGCCGAGTACCATCGGCGAACTCCCAAGTGGGATATCCCGTAATAGAGGCATCCTGGCAGACTTGAAGCTGTCCCCTGCCGTCTGGTGTCGAACATTCGACACGTGGGAGAAGATCGGCCGAACGACCAAACATGGCTTCTTGATTCTTGCAGTTAGGGCACCAGAACGCGCCGTAATAAGTCGCCCCGCTCTCCTTGATACAAGAAGCAAAAGCGTCCAGCTCGCCCGGTTTACCCGGTGTCCTAATAAGCCAGACCAAGCCGGCAACCGCCAACACTAGTATTAAAAGCCACATTAATTTATTTTTTCCCATATCGGGTATTATATATGAAAAGCTCTTATTTGGCAGCTCCGTGACACTTTTTATATTTTTTGCCACTACCGCACGGGCAGGGGTCGTTGCGACCCACTTCGGCTTTCTTAGAAACAGTACCACGCGAAGTATCTGACAGGGCCTTAGCTTCCACTTGGACTGGAGCGGCTCTAAATGACGTGACAGCTTCCAAATTCAGGGCGATGACAAATTCGGCGATTTGCCTGGCAATTGACACCTCCATGTCTCTGAAAAATCTTAAACCGTCTTTCTTGTACTCGACCAGAGGATCGCGCTGGCCGTAAGCACGCAAGTTCACACTGCCGCGTAAATACTCCATCATCTCCAAGTGGTCAACCCAGAACAAATCTATGGTCTGGAGGATAATCATTCGCAAGATTTCAAATACTCCTTGAGTATCAAGGAGTCCCTCTGACATTTTTGTGGTGAGCTTATTTTTCACTTCCTGATCTAGACGCTCCGCTATCTCGAAGAGATATTCCTTGACTGCAGATCGGTCACCGACTAAAACTTTGCGGCGACGATCATAGATTATAGTCCGTTGGAAGTTCAGCACGTCGTCGAACTCGAGGACATGTTTTCTGGCGTCAAAGTTGAAACCCTCGATTTTCTCTTGAGCTTTCTCGAGAGAGTTGGTGATGAGTTTGTTTTCGATCGGCTCGTCTTCAGGAATATTAAAGCGCCCCATCATTTTCTTGATAGTATCTACGGCAAAGATGCGCATTAGAGAATCCTCGAGGGAAACGAAGAACTGCGTCTCGCCCGGATCCCCCTGCCTGCCGGAACGTCCGCGCAACTGATTGTCTATGCGTCTAGCATCGTGCCGCTCGGTACCTAATACGAAAAGTCCACCCAACTCCTTGACTCTTTCATACTCTTCTTTAGTACCAGGCGTTCCTCCCAGTCTGATATCGATACCTCTCCCAGCCATATTGGTAGCGACAGTGACAGCGCCTTTCCGCCCAGCTTGGGCGATTTGTTCGCCTTCCCGCTCGTGGTTCTTGGCATTAAGCACTTCATGTCTAATACCTTCATTTTTAAGATAGGCCGAAAGAAGTTCGTTGTTTTCAATCGAGACAGTTCCGATGAGCACTGGTTGGCCTTTCCTATTCAGCTCTCCGACTTTTCGAGCAACGGCTTTCAGCTTGCCCGACTGTGTTTGGAAAATCTGGTCGTCATGGTCAGCCCGGGCTATCGGCTTATGAGTCGGGATAACGAAAGTTTCCAAACCGTAGACTTTATAAAACTCTTCCTTAGAAGTGATAGCGGTACCAGTCATACCGGAGAGTTTCCGGTACATGCGAAAATAATTCTGGAAAGTGATGGAGGCATACGTGCGGCTCTCTTCCTTAATACCCACACCCTCCTTGGCCTCTACAGCCTGGTGCAATCCTTCCGACCAACGCCGACCGGGCTGAAGCCGACCAGTAAACGCATCCACAATGACGACCTCGTTATCTTTGACCACATATTCTGTATCTTTGTGGTATAGGGCTTTGGCTTTGACAGCTGTCTCCAGGTGATGGACGTATTTTACACCGCCTTCGGCATAAATATTTTCAATGCCCAAGAGTTTCTCGGCCTTATTTAACCCATCATCCGTCAAGGAAATGGCATGCAACTTCTCATCCACCGTAAAATCGGACTCCCGGACGAGCTCCCGAGCAATTTTGGCAAACCTTTCGTAGAGCTCACCAGCAGCACCGGTTTGCCCTGATATAATGAGAGGTGTCCGTGCCTCGTCGATCAGAATGGAGTCAATTTCGTCAACGATGGCGTAATGATAGTCTCGTTGAGAAAGGTCTTTCGCGTTATAGACGAGATTGTCGCGCAGATAGTCGAAGCCAAATTCGTTGTTAGTACCATAAGTGATATCTGCTTCGTAGGCTTCCTTTTTAGTCGCCGGTCTCAAAAATTCGTGAACAACGTGGAAAGAGCCTAGTTCATCACGTTCTTTATCTTTGTCCGTATGCCCTCTGTCGTATATAAAAGATTCGGCATGATTGAGTACTCCAATAGATAATCCGAGATAAGAATAAATCTGTCCCATCCAGGCGGCATCACGACGGGAGAGATAGTCGTTGACTGTCACGACGTGTACGCCTTTGCCCACGAGAGCCACCAGATAGGCCGGTAGTGTTGCTACGAGAGTCTTGCCTTCTCCCGTTTTCATCTCTGCGATACCGCCCTTGTAGAGAGCGATGCCACCGAGAAGTTGGACATCAAAATGTCTTTGGCCCAGGGTGCGCTTCGCCGCCTCTCGGACAGTAGCGTATGCTTCCGGCAAGATATCATCAAGAGTCTCTCCTCCGCCAGCTGGCGGATTAAGACGTCTTCTAAATTCAGTCGTCTTCCCACAGAGTTCTTCTGACGAAAGATTCTCTAACGAAGACTCGAGCGCGTTCACGCGCTCGACAATGGGTGTCCAAGACTTAAGTAACTTCTTCTCGGGAGTGCCGAAAAGACTCTTCAAAAAGGCCATGAGGCGCTCATTTTAGCACGTTTAAGACGACACGCCAAAGATGAAAAAGAAGAAACACTCTTGTGGGAGTGTTTCTTCTTTAGACTAGCGTCTCTTCTTCGAAGCTTTGCGCTTCTTGGAAGCAGCCTTTTTTTTCTTTGCCATTGTGTTGTCTCCCGCCGCGGCGGAAATTATTATTAACGTCTGTCGCAAATAAATATTTCAAGAAATATTTTTCTGCCTGCGACTTATGTTCATTATCGTACTAAAAGTTAAAATATACAATAGAGAAAATAAAGAAATGTGGATAACTATTTAAAAAACATTTCCGTCCATGCGCGGAGAGCGGGGCTAGCTCCAAACGAATATCTTTGTGAGTGCGGCCGCTCTCCACGCACAAAAAAAACTGGGACTATTATACCTAAAAAACGTAAATCCCGCCGAGTAGGCGGGACTTGCGCAGACATTCGTTCGCTTGGTGCCGAGTTTCAGCACCCACTCCCGTATCCTAGCATAGTCCTCCTCAAAATGCAAGGGTTCTCGGCGATTTTACATGCTTTGTATCTGTTTAATGTATTCTTCCATCTGCTCTTTGTGATCTGGAGAGATTTCTCCCACGTATTTCAGGACGTCAATCGCTTTCTCTTTCTCCCCCTTGTTCAGGAAAGCATTGGCTATCTCGAGGTAAATTATTTGTTTACCCGGCATCAGTCGACTGGCACGTTCGAGATATATCAGGGCCTCGTCAAAAGATCCGGTGGTCGAGAGAAACGAGCCGGCAATCAATTGATAACGGGCATCTTCGGAAAAATCTTCGGCTTGTTTAAGCATGGCGTCTTTTGCGAAATTGAAAAACGCGTTCTTTTCCTCCATTGCCATATCAGTCGTCAAGATAGCGACAGCATTGGCGGTAACTTGTTCTACGACTTCCGGTCTACCAAGACGAGAGGTCACGTAAGCAGATTTGAAAAGACTGGCGGTTAAAGACCCATCAATCTTTTCCGATTGCAGAGTATAGAGGGCGGAGATTAAACGGGTATTGGCCAGCATTGGTTGAACATTTACAAAATAAAACACAGTCAACAAAGCGACAGAGACAAGGGGCAAGGCGAAGAATACAATATTTTTTGGCAAGACCCTTTTTTCTGGCTGGGATTCACTGCCGGGCACCCGCGTGTGTATATAAGCGAGAAGCGAGAAGAATAAGATGTAGCTGATAAGGTGGTCAAAGACAAAAAAATTGTGAAAAAAGTACGCGGCTATAAGTCCGGTGAGAATAGACTTTTCAGTGTGAGAAAAAGTTATGTTTTTCTTCCATATGGAGAGTAAGAGCGCGACATAAAGGAGAAGATAAGATAAAAGGCCCAAGAGACCGCCGGCTACCGCCCAGTCTAGGAAGATGTTGTGGGCACGATCAAACCACGGCTCCAAGCGGTACATCTCTGGAACGTAGTGCTCGTTGAAGATATAATTGAAATTTTCCTGCCCCCAACCAAGAAGTGGCCGCTCTTTGACTCCTTCCAGAGCGATGGGCCAGACAAAATATCTGCCCTGCGTTTTCAGCTCTCCCGTGGTCAGAGAAGAGAAACGCGAAAGTACCGGGTTATTTTGTACAAACTCCGCGTCTTTAATTGCCACAAAACCCCCAACCAAGACTACTAGTCCAACCAAAATGGCTACGCTCGTTTTTCTAGCAAATCTATCTTCTTTATTCCAAATATTAAGCACCGCTATGACTAAGAGCCCTCCGAGCAGACCCAAAATGGCTCCGCGCGTGGCAGTGTAGTAAAGGATAGATGCTTGCGCGAGAATGAGTAGTCCGTAGACCCACCTCAAAGCGACATTCTTCCGTTCACGCCACATGAAGAGAGACGCAATAAAAATATGGAAGAGCATGTAGACGGCCAAATAAATAGCGTTGCCGAGCGTGCCGTCCACCCGCACCCCGCCTTGATGAATCTGAAAAAAGTATTTTATGGTTCCATCACTCATTCGCATGCCACATCCAGCAGTTGGCGCACAAGCTATCTGTAAGAAACAATAAAGAACTAAAAGAGCCGAGGCTACGAGCGAAACATTCCACCACCTCTTCCAATCAATTTCTTTAAAAACCGAGGAGATAACTAAAAAGAACATCCCTAAATGAAGCAGGGTGATGAAGCCCTCCATACGCTCGAAGTTCGACCAGAAGCTCTTGACGGGCGCGACGCCAAAGAGATCGGCCAGACCAATAATTGCCAGGAAACCGAATATTGAATAAAAAATAATGGAGCGCTTCGGACGGTAAGATGCGTCAAGCAGAGCCAGAAGCACCCAGGCGGCAAAAATAATTTCTATGATAATTCTCCAAGTAAAGGCCTTGGTAGTGATAAAGGGAAAGAAAAAAGAACTGGAAACGAGAAATGGGATGAATGGGATGGCAAAGAGGCCCACAAAAACAACGACTCGGAGTATTTGTTTATTCATGGTCCTTATCGTACCATGGTATCAAAGCATGGGAAATCTGCGAAATAAGGCTTACCGGGCCTTGCGTTGGAGCGAACGATACACCAAGACGGATATGCTGTATCTGGCTCGGGGCGGGTTTTGGATGACGACCAGTTCAGTGGTTGTCTCATCTCTGTCTTTTCTCCTGGCGATATCTTTCGCTCACTTTCTGACGAAAGAGACTTACGGAGAATATAAATTTGTGCTGGCCATAGCGGGTATTTTAGGCACATTCGCCCTCACCGGTCTCGGTTCAGCGGTCATGCGTTCTGTCGGTCGCGGATTCGAGGGCACGCTTCACTATGCCTTCTGGACCAATATTCGATGGAGCGCTCTAAGTTTCCTCGGGGCGTTGGTTCTGTCTATATATTATTTCGCGCATGGGAATTCATCTCTCGGCTTAGCGATACTTGTTGTCGGCTCCTTCTCGCCTTTTTTATCTAGCACAAACTTATACAGCGCTTATCTCACGGCCAAAAAAGACTTCCGACGGCATGCGATTTACTTTGACATTATAGGCAACCTTGTTCCCTATACCGCTCTGTTTGCCACTATGCTTCTGACGGACAGCCCTTTGTGGCTTATCCTTGTCTATTTTTCTTCCAATACTCTTATCGGCATTATCCTTTACAAGAGAACGGTTAAAATTTACCAGCCGGGACCGACGGTTGACACCGAGTCGCTCGGTTACAGCAAGCACTTGAGCCTGATGAATATCTTAAGCGGCCTGGCCAATAATATCGACCAGATATTGGTTTTCCATTACATCGGCGCCGATAA
>Ga0209542_10002423_pt1 | contig 41727 bp, 43 predicted proteins | sample RifCSPhighO2_01_FD_184028 | JGI IMG/M metagenome (GOLD analysis project Ga0209542, IMG submission 184028) | Soil microbial communities from Rifle, Colorado - Rifle CSP2_plank highO2_0.1 (SPAdes) (version 2) | ecosystem: Environmental > Terrestrial > Deep subsurface > Rock core/Sediment ... | reverse complement strand
GTGCACTACCACACAGCCATCGGCAGCTTTGTAATTTTCTTGTCGGGTTATAGCAACGTTATAGCGTCCAGGTAAGCTTTTGCCGATAGACTCATGCGTTTTTCTACCCATAATGATCGGGTGGCCCATGGTGGTTTGCTTAAAGTGGGCTAAATCTGCTGGCAGATACCACGGCACAACGTTGTTCTTACCTATAACGCCATTTTCGGTTACTGCGACAATAAATGAAACCATGAGTTAATTCTAACCTGTTGCTACAAATACGTCATTTAACCGGCCGTTAGTTGTGTATCATAAGGCAGGAGGAGAATTTGAGATGGAAAATAAAAACCCATACGTTAAGAAAATCGGCGACCGGCTCAAAATAAGTACTGCCGGCCGCAAGTTCCTAGATAAACTCGTTACCAGTACTGATGGCCCGGTCTATGCTTTTTATGGCAAGGCTTCCCCACTGATGGTAGCGGCGGCTATGGCGCGCCTTTCCCGCCGCGACAGTGATATGCGCGAAATTTATCTCGATGAGTTTGCCATGACCGGCGATGAGGATGCCGGCGGCCTGATCCACCGGGTTGTAACAGCTTATGGCGATGATTCTGTCCAGCAGTTAGTCGGTTTGCACTTGGTTGTTGAAGATGCTTCCAACTGGCTAACGAAAGCCCTGGAGTGGGGACGCTTCGCGGCTTATCTTGAGCAGTCGACCCGCTACATTTATTACGACCAAAAGAATGAAGCCGGCGAATTTAAATACTATACGCCGCCGAATATAGATAAGAAAACCGCCGCGGAATACAAAAAGACCCTAGATCAGGTATTCGCTCTGTATTCAAAAATGGTCAGGAGTCTGACCGACTATGTGCGGGCAAAGACCGGCGAGCCAACTGACCCGCGCGAAAAAATTGCCTGGAATGGCGCAACTAAAGCCCAAGCCTGCGATGCTATCCGTCCGGTTTTACCCATCGCGACGAAATCAACTGTCGGTATATTTGTTTCGGCGCAGGCGCTGGAAAGCCTGATTATGAACCTGCTGGCTGAAGAACTGGTTGAACCAAGAGTTATCGGTCAGCAAATACTCGAAGAAACCCGAAAAGTCATCCCATCCTTTTTAGAACGAGCTGATAAACCCGACCGCGGCGGAGCGACAACTGCCTACTGGGCAAATACCAAAGCCGAACTGGGTAACCTGGCCCAAAAACATTTATCATTAAGATCGCAAGTACCCAAAAAAGAATCAGTTGAACTCTTGGATTTTTGGCCAAAACGGGAAATTGTCCTAGTCCCCCACCTACTGTTTGCCGAATCGAACCTTTCGACGCCTGAATTAATAAAACAAGTAAGCAAACTAAGTAAAAAACAAAAAGATGAAATCTTCGCCGCGTACCTTGGCCGTAGGCTGAACCGGCGTCACAAGCCTGGGCGGGCCTTTGAATTCGCTCATTATCTTTTTGAAATCGTGGCCGATTACGGAACTTTCCGTGACTTACAGCGCCACCGGGTTGTTGATGGCTGGGAGTGGCAGAAACTAGGTATAGATTACGGCTATGAAGTGCCTGAACTGGTTAAAGAGGCGAAACTGCAAGCTGATTTTATGAAATGCTTTAAATTGTCCGAGAAATTATTCAAACAGATGAAGCAAACCGGTTACGAAGCTGAAGCCCAATATGCAGTACTTTTCGGCCATCGGGTGCGCTATAAATTTATGCTCAATGCCCGCGCTGCCTTTCATTTTATAGAATTACGTTCTACGCCGCAGGGCCATCCGGGATATCGCCGAGTAGTCAACAAAATGCACGAACTCATCGCTAGTGTGCATCCGGGTATTGCTTCAGCAATGCAGTTTGTAAATAAGGATGAAGATCCCGAGCTAACGAGGATGGCAGCCGAACTGGCCACCCAATACAAGCTAGAAAAATTAGACAAACTGGCTAAATAACTCCATTGTTGTTGCGTTAAGCTGGCAGTTGGAATATGCTTAGGAGTATCAATTCTTAAGGGGGACTACGACAGTGGAGTTACTCAACAAGCTCGAAGCCGCGCTCGCCGGCATATATAAAGGCGCGCCAAAACTTTCACAAAACGCCAAAAAAACAATAGTAAGTATCTGGCCAATAGCGGCTTTGGTTTTTGGAGTGCTGCAGCTATGGGCTGCCTGGGTACTATATGACTGGGGCCGAAGTGTCAACAAAGTGGTTGATGTCTTTAACTCCTATCTCGGCACAGACCTCGGTGTCCGCAACCTTAGTGTTATATATTGGATAAGCCTTGTTGTACTGGTTATCGATGCAGTCTTGCTTTTGGCCGCCTACAGAGGCCTAAAAGCCCGAGCGAAATCCGGCTGGAACTTGCTGTTTTATGGCGCGCTTTTAAACGCAGTTTACGGCGTTTTCTCAGCCTTTAATGACTACGGTGGCGCTGGCTCTCTAATAATTCAGCTGGTCGTCAGCGCGATTGTGCTTTACTTTTTGTTCGCTATCCGCGACCAATACAGCGGCGCCAGAAGCTCCGCCGAAGCCTAGATCTGTCTTGCGCCAACAGCGCTTAACACTTAAGCTTATCTGTAGCAGATGAGTGGGATTGATAAGTTTGTTAGCCTGCTGAAACAAAGAGGCTTTGAAGGTGACATAGATAACTCCGAGCAGACGCGGGAATTTTATAGTCACGACGCTTCGCTGTTTGAGATGGTGCCACAGCTAGTGGTATTCCCTAAAAATACCCAGGACCTTCAACGTTTGGTCGTGTCTGCGCATCTTGCGCGCCACGAACTGCCAAACCTGTCTTTGACGGCCCGCAGCGCCGGCACCTGCATGTCCGGTGGCGCTATCAATGATTCGGTAATCGTTGATTTCACGCGTTACATGAACAATATTGAAGACGTGCAAGGCTTCTCTGCGCGCGCCCAGCCCGGTGCCCTTTACCGCGATTTTGAAAAAGCCACGCTAGCCAAGGGGGCGCTATTGCCCACTTTCCCCGCCAGCCGCGAGCTGGCAGCCATTGGCGGCATGGTTGCCAATAATGCCGGCGGCGAAAAATCGCTGCAGTACGGCAAGACCGAGGATTATGTACAAAAGCTTCAGGTTGTATTAAGCGATGGACAAACCTACGAACTTAAGGCCCTAAATAACCAGGAGCTAAAAGCTAAATGCCAACAGTCCAACTTTGAGGGCCAGATATACGGGCAGATGTTCGATTTACTTGATAAGAATTACGAAAAGGTTAAAGCGGCTAAGCCGCACGTGACTAAAAACTCAACCGGCTACAACCTGTGGGATGTCTGGAACCGCGAAACCGGCATTTTTGACCTGACTAAAATTTTTAGCGGCTCTCAGGGCACATTAGGTTTAATGGCTGATATTAATTTCCGCCTGGTTCACGACAAGCCGTATTCAGGGGTGCTGGTCTGCTTTATGAAAAATTTGGACGGCCTCGGCGAGCTAATAAACACAGTCACGGCCAGAAGACCGGCTAGTTTCGAGGCCTTCGATAACCATACTTTGATGCTGGCGATTAAGTTCTTCCCTTATTTTCGGAAAACTCTTGGCTGGGGCAGCCTGATTAAACTGGCCTTCCAGCTAATTCCTGACGCGTTTCTGCTGTTTCGCGGTGTTCCTAAAATGGTGCTCTTGATAGAATTTAGTGGCCAAACGCCAGATGAGGTTGCCAAAAAAGTACATGAAATGAAGCTGGCATTAAAACCGTATAAATTGGCAGCGACAGAAGAAGACGCAACCGAAGCTAAAGCCTGGAAGTTTAGAATAATGCGCCGTGAGAGCTTTAATTTACTGCGTAAGAAGGTTAAAGATAAACACACGGCGCCGTTCATTGACGATTTCGTGGTGCCGCCGCCGCACCTGGCGGAGTTTTTACCCAAACTGCAGGCGATTATAAAAAAATACGGCTTGCTGGCAACGATTGCCGGGCATATGGGCGACGGCAACTTTCACGTTATTCCTTTGATGAAAATTGAAGATCCAAAGGAACGAGCCAAGCTGGCGCCGTGTATGAGAGAGGTCAACGATTTGGTATTGAGTTACGGCGGCAGTATTTCGGGCGAACATAACGACGGAATGATTCGCGGGTCGTGGCTTAAGCAAATGTACGGCGAAGAAATATTCGGATTATTCAAACAGACCAAACAAATATTTGATCCGGAAAATATTTTTAACCCGCACAAGAAAACCGACGCCAACTGGGACTTCAGCATGAGCCATATTCGGGAGCACTTTTAATGGTTATTTCAGGAACGGAAGGGCTTTGGCGAGCTTAGTTTTTGCCCACCAGGAGTTTAAGCTCCAGGCTTGATGGTCGCTTGTCAGGGCTACGCCAAAGAGAATGAGAGCATAGATAATATGCTCGTCAACACCCGGAACGTTTGCTGGCCAAAGCAGCGCGCTCCACATCAGAAGCATCATGACGATGCCAACGAGTGACGCAAAGCGTATCCATGTGCCTAGCAGTAAGCCTACACCCGCAACAAGCAGGCCGAGCATGAATAGCCAGTCAACCCAGGCCTGTCCAGCGAGGTTGTGGTAGAAGTCGGCGAATGGGCCTGTTACTGCGTTACCCAAGAAACCCTCTGTCGGCGAACCACCGTTAATCCAGGCTGAGCTACAACCAACATCCACCAAGCCAGTAGCCCTAGCTTTGCATGTGGCGAAACCTAACCCAAATAGTTTGTCCAAAAACGACCATAAAAAAACGTATCCCAGAGCTATCCGAAGAATAGCCCAAGTGTACATGCTAGCGTCCGTGACATATTTTTTAACTGACATTTTACCCCATCCTTTTTTAGCTTATGCTTTTATGTTACACCGGCTAATCCATTGATACAACACCAGCATGCCAACATTAAGATTACCCAGTAGTAGACTTTCGAGTCAGCTCGCCGTTAGGTGAGATTTTTTATTCGACAGCAGGGTTATCAATAGCTGAAATAAATAGCGTTTCTGTATATCTTGCTGACGAGCTAAATGGTATAAGTTAAGTCGAATAATCTCGAAAGCTCACTACTGGGCATATTCTTATTTTCTGACAACAATTTTAATGCTGCCTGCACTTTCACTGTTGATAAATTTAATTACTGGTTCAACTCATCAATGGCTGTTTGGATTTGCAGGTAATTTTCCAAGCCGGCGGCTGGAATTAATGCCGATTGGCCACTTCGTGCATAACTGGCCAGCAGGTTTTTGCCATTGATATTACGCAGTGAAACAGATAGTAGTTGGTCATCCGAAATAGAGTTGAAGGTCTGTAGCAGTGAACGGGCTTCGCCCAGTTTTACATCCGTTTTTACATTCTTACCGACGGCTTGGAATAGCTGGCCGTTCTTCAAGGGATTGAGAATTAGTGTCCAGCTCAACCTATCCTTGATGGCTGCCAGAACTTGGCGCTGGTGCCCAGTACGGTCAAAGTCGGCTTGCGGGAAACCGTATGAGCCATAGGCGTCGCCGCGGGCGCGCGTAAAGTTGAGCGCTGTTTGGCCGTCCATTTTTTGCTGGCCATTAGCTAGCTTGAGCGGGCCGCCGTCGACCGGACTGATATTGGGGTCATAAAGCCCCCTGGGATCCGGGCTTTTAATTTCTACAGTGATCCCGCCCGAGGCGTTAACTGTGTCACGCACAGCCGAATAGTTAATCAGGGCGTAATAATTAATCGGGGTTCCTAAGTCTTGCTCAACTATTTGCTTCAGCAGCCCGATTCCTCCGCCTTTGTAGGCCTCGTTGATTTTGCCGTAACCAAAGCCTGGGATTTTAACATAAAGATCACGCGGAATACTCAATATATAGCCGCTGTCACTGCTGCTGTTCATTGAAAGCAGCATGATGGAATCCGTCAGGTCGGCGCCAGAGTGGCCGGGATCATCAATCGAATAGCCGACTAGTAGCACATTAGTGCGGCCGTTTTGGCTGCGGGCTTCGCCGTCTCTGATTAGGCTAAAGAGGTTTCCGGAACCAAAAATGCCGGCGGAGGCTCTTGAAATATTGATAGCGTCCCAAACGCCAATGACTATGAAAAAACTAAGGATGCTTAGCGACAACCAAATTAGGGCATGGTTCCAAAGCGGACGTTTTGGTTTGGGCTCCTCCACGTGAGGAACTACGGAATGCTTTGGCGGAGTCCGGTGTTTATCTGGCAAGTTACGGTGGGTGTCGAACGCGTGTTTGTTTTGCTTGCGAGGTCCAGCCTTCGTAAAATCAGGGTGTTTTTTTGCAAAAACCATTATTTTTTATATCTACATTTTACCAAGGCTGGACCTCAGTGGGCGCGCTAGTGGTAAGCGGACAGTGAATGTCGAGCCTTTGCCTGGCACTGAGCGAACATCTATTTGCCCTTTGTGTAACTGCGTAATTTTTTGGGCGATAGCCAGGCCCAAGCCATGGCCACCGGTTACGGCTTTAGAGCGTGCTTTATCAGCCCTATAAAATCGTTCAAAAATGTGCGGCAGATCTCGGGCCGCAATCCCCTGTCCGTAGTCAGTGACGCTGATATGCGCCTGTCTGTCCTTGACCTTCGCAGCTACCTTCACTTCACCACCTTTCGGGCTATACTTCACGGCGTTATCAAGTAAAATACTTAACAAGTTAAGTATTTGTTGATGGTTGCCGGTTACTATCACGTTACGAGCGGAATTTTTAATTAAAATCTGGCGCGCCTTGGCCCGCTTGCTCACCTGCCCGATTGCCTCGTTAGCTACATTCTTGACGGATACTGTTTCTCGCGGCGTGTCCTTGCCGGCAATGGCTAGCGTCAACAACCCCTCGCTTAATGATTTTAATTTACCAACTTCTTCGAGGTTACTTTTTAGCAGGTCGATAGCCTCAGCTTGGCCAAGCCCAGGGTTACGCAGAGCTACTTCTATTTCGGTCTGCATCGCCGTCAGTGGCGTACGCAGTTCGTGGCTGGCGTCGCCGGTAAAGCGTTTTTGCAGCTCCAACGTTTCTTCTAAGGGTTTAAGCGTCCGCCGCGCCAAGAAATAACTGGCGCCGCCGCCCAGCAATAAAACGGCTCCGTTAAACAGTATTAAATTGGACCTTAAATGGTTTTTATCCTTTTGGGCTTGAGCGGCGCGCAGGCTGTTAATGCCGGGGTTATTGGGGCCAAATAACAAGTTATAAAGGTCGGACGGACGGCTGGCGCTGGCCTCCAATTCCGAACTAGACAACCGATAAATTGCAAAAGAAAAGCCAATAGATAACGCCATTATGATGGCCAAGTACCAAAGCGTTAATTTTAGTGCTGCCGATTTAAACATCAAACGCTCCCTCCAGTCGCTTCAGCTAAAAGCCGAGAGTTAAGAGCTGAGAGCCGAGAACCTGCAGCGGCTGAGGACTCTAAGCTGAGGACTCTAAGCTTGGGAAGTGACGCAGTCACGACCGGGCCTCTATTTTGTAGCCAAAACCGCGCAAGGTATGCAGCAGCGGACGGCCCTTAAAGGGTCTGTCTATTTTGTTGCGCAGGTAGCCGATGTACACCTCTACGGTGTTGGGCAGAATGTCAGCGTCGAAATTCCAGACATGGGCGATGATATTGTCTTTGGAATGGACCTGTCCATAGTTACGCATCAAATATTCCAACAAGGCGAATTCTTTGGAGCTCAAACTGATGGGTCTACCGGCGCGGCTGACATTGTAGTTGGTGGTGTCAAGTGCTAGATCACCGACCTTTAGTATGTTGCTTTTGGTTTCGCTCGGCCGGCGCAGCAGAGCCCGTACACGGGCCAGCAACTCTTCGAAGCTAAAAGGCTTGACCAAGTAATCGTCGGCACCGGCATTGAGCCCGGTGACGCGGTCACGGATTTGGTCCTTGGCGGTCAGTAGCAGTACCGGGGTGTGAATTTTCTTTTCACGCAGTTTCTTTACAATGTCTACGCCCTCCATACTGCCGGGCAGCATACGGTCGATTATCATGACGTCGTATGGTTCGTGGAGGGCTGCGCCGTAGCCGTTGTCAGCGTCGTATTCGATGTCGACGGCGTATTTTTCCTGCTCTAACCCCTTTTTGATAGCGCCGGCTATTTTATGCTCGTCTTCAACTACTAAGATTCTCACCACGCAGCTCCTTGCGTCGCCGCAATTTTCAATTTACAATTTTGCACTTTATCCATCCTCCGTAGCGGTTGCGTCGCAACTGCGGAGGACGGGCAATCAATTTTCCAAGCATTAATTTTCAAAATGTTTGATTCATTGTTGCATTGAGTCTTGAATGAAAATTTGTAATTGATACTTGGTAATTGGAAGGACGGAGTCATTGCTTATATTGTACCTCTTAACCTGAGAAATATCTGAGTATTTTCGTCAGTTTCCCTGAGGTACAATATGGAGTAAGATGAAACTTTCCAGAGAAAGAGTTGGGCAGGCTATCGGCGTAGCGGGGACGGCCGCCGGTCTTTTTGTATTTATTGCTAATCCGAGTTTTCCAACGCCCGATAAGCTCATTATATTTCTGTTTTTCTTCATGATGATATTCAAGCAGGCATTTTTTGTTTTAAAGCGCCTGTTGCCCTTTGTCGCCATACTTTTGGTTTATGATTCGTTCCGCGGTATTGCCGACAACTTGAACACCCATGTTAATTACACATTCATGATCGGGGCGGACCGGTTTTTATTTGGCGATCTGCCAACTGTCACCTTGCAGAATTGGTTATGGAATGGTCATATCCAATGGTTTGACATCGCCCTTTATTTGCCGTATATGCTCCATTTCGTCTTGCCGGTCGGTATGGCTATCGTGATCTGGGAGAACCGCCGCAAACACTATTGGAATTACGTAGCGGCTTTCTCGATCGTATCCTTTGCGGCTTTTTTTACCTTCATACTCTTTCCGGCCGCGCCGCCCTGGCTGGCAGTCGAGAATGGCTATATAGAGGATATACGGCGGATTTCCAGTGATGTTTGGCTCAGCTTAGGAATTTCAGATTTTCCGTCGGTATATAACCAAATATCACCTAATCCGGTGGCTGCTATGCCTTCGCTGCACGCCGCCTGGGCGATCCTTCTGTACATATTTGTCCTTAGATTATATGGCCGCCGGTGGAGTCTTTTGGCTCTATCTTATCCGCTAGTCATCACCTTTGTTGTCGTCTACCAGGGCGAACACTATGTGATTGATGCTTTGGCCGGAATTGCTTATGCCCTGGGAGCCTATTTTAGCGCGCCATATCTGGTGCGTCTTATTGAAAGAAAAATAACGCCGCTGCTGCGCCGCCATCATTACGCCAAGGCCCACGCCAAAAAACAGATGACGGCCAAGCAAAAAATTGCTGGGTCGCTATAATGTAATCATGCACCTGGCCTGGCACGTTACACGAAAAATATTGCTGTTTGTTTTTTTGGCAGCAGCGGTGGCCGCAGTTGTCTGGTGGCGCGCCGATCGCTCTGAATTTAAGCAACAAGCCGCCAGCCCCAGCCCTACGACAATCCAAGTTCAAACCGCACCTTCCCAGGAGAGCATTAACAAAAAGCAATACTCGGTCAATGACCCGGCCAGCCTCTGGGCGGTTGTCAACAAAGGCCGAGTTCTGCCAAGTGACTACATCCCGGCCAATCTAACATCGCCCAATACCGATTTAAGTGATTCTTCAGCGGCCGATAACATGCATTTGCAAGCCAGTGTTTCGGCCGCGCTAGAAAAACTGGTTACCGCGGCCAAGACTGAAGGGCTGAAGTTAATGCTGGTCAGCGGCTACCGTTCTTACGCGACACAAAGTAGCGTTTATAGCGGTTACGTTTCGTCCCGTGGCCAGGCCTTTGCCGATTCAACCAGCGCCCGGGCTGGTCATAGCGAACACCAGACCGGTTTAGCGGCAGACGTGGGCGCCACCAGCGGCGTTTGTCAGTTGGAAAAATGTTTTGGCGACACGCCTGAGGGCCAATGGCTGGCCGCCAATGCCTATAAGTACGGTTTTATTGTTCGCTACCCAAAAGACAAACAGAGCCTGACCGGGTACGATTACGAACCCTGGCATCTCCGGTACGTTGGTGCAGAACTAGCGGCTGAGATTAATAAATCGGGCCAAACGCTGGAGCAATTCTTCGATCTTCCAGCCTATAGTGATTATCCAGCTAACGGCTATCAGCTAAAGGCTGGAAATTAATCCGTTTTTGGATTAATTTCGTGACCGCCGAATTTATTCCTGATGGCGGCTAATAGTTTAGTGCCGTAATTTATTTTGCCTTTCTGAGAAGCGATGCGTACGTCAAATGCCGCCTGCACTGCCGGCATCGGTATACCCATTTCTCTTGCCACCTCTAGTGTCCATCTGGCCTCGCCGGTTTCCGCGACTATCCCCTCTACTCCCTCCATTTTAGGATTTTCCGCCAATGCCTTGGCGGCCAACTGATTAAGCCAAGATGTTATAACGCTGCTACTTTGCCACACATTGCCTGCATTGCCGAGATTCAGATTTTTATAGGGTCCTTCTTTAAGTATTAGGTACCCATCGGCTAAACTTTGCATCATACCGTATTCAATAGCATTGTGGACCATTTTAACAAAGTGCCCACTACCAGATTCGCCGAAGTATTGATACCCACCGTTGGGTGCAGAAAGCGTTTTGAGGATTGGTTCAACTGCATCAAAAGCAGTCTTATCACCACCTGCCATCATGCAAAAGCCATTTTTATAACCCCACACCCCGCCGCTGGTCCCGCAGTCAAGTAAAATTGAGCCTTTGGAAACGACAAGCTCCAATCGCTTTTGCGTCAATCTAAAATCGGAATTACCACCATCGATTATAATGCTTGATTTGGGCAGTAGTTTAAGCCACTCGTCTAATTGGCCATCAACGACATCCGCCGGAACCATTAACCAGACAACCAATTGTTCATTGGCAAAAGATTTGAGCGCATCAGTTTTTTTATAGGCCGGTTTGGCGCCGAATTTTATGGCTGCGTCGATTGGCTCGCGGCTGCGGTTATGGACAATAACTTCATGTCCGCCCTCGACTAGTTTGCGAGCAATTTGGGTACCCATGCGGCCCAAGCCGGCGACTACAATCCTCACAGTTCGCCTCCTTGTGTCGGCTCAGAAACTAGAAAACAGGAACTAGGAACTAGTATTTTTGCTAATTTCTGATTACTAATTGCTAATTGCTTGATGCGCAGCATTATATTTTGGTTCCTTTGTAATCATTATAGACTGTGAATTGCCGTGCTAGCTTAAGATATTGGGCTGGCTGCTGCTTTGGAGAAATCGATTTATCCAGCTCATCAAGTACTTTATACTTTTCTTGACCGACCGCGTAAGCCACAATTTCATCAAACTGCGGGATTATCTTTGGCGTTAAGGTCATACGTATGTAGTCGTCCCATGAATAGGCGCAAACCAGATCATTGCTGCTGGTAGCTGGGCTACGGGGCTTAATACCCAAAGTATGCCCATCGGCACCGATGCCGACCAACCCAAGTATATAATCGTGCTTCATAAGAGCACTTTTAATGAGTTCAGCGTAGTTCTTGGCGGTCTGTTCTAAGCCCACATTCGTAAGCACGATCAGCATATTCGCACCCTTTATTGTAAAGCCAGCATCCGTTAATTGCTGCCAATTAGAATCTGAGTGGCCAGCCGGGCCATAGCGCTCATCGACCAGCGAGACGCTAAGGTTGCGAATGTTATCTAACCCCTCACTATTTAATCTGTTTGCCGTTTCCACGGCGATTTTAACCGTAGATCCGCCAGAGACCAGCCATAAGACCCTATCGTTTGCGGCCAAGTGGCGGCTGATGCTCAAAACCAGGTGCGCCACGGCTGGCTCGATGGACAAAACTGTGAAAAATTCGATAGCCATCTACGCCATAATATAGCAAAGTTAGTCTAGTACTTATTTATGAACAGCCTAAAGTGCTTAAGCTAAAATATATTGTTTACAAGCTGTCATACATATGTAACAATTAAAGCACCTATAAATAAGGGGCTATTTATTAAATTAAATAACCCGCCGTTCCGATATAGTCGGGATGGCGGGATTGGCCACACAAATTTCGGAGAAATTTAGGCGGCCAAAGAGGGAGGAAACATGGAAAGACTGCTTAAATTTTTAGCAGCAGCAATCGTTTCTGTTAGTGCTTTAGGAGCCGGTGCGGCAGCACAAAGCTCCATCAGCAATACAGGACCAGACTCAAACAACACAATAACCAACACCCAAACAAATACTTCTACTATTACGTGCGATAACAAAATCAGCGTATCGAATAAAAACTCTCAGAGTTCATCGACTGGGGACACCGAAACTAGCGGCAACACTACTGCTGGTGACGCTACTTCCGGCAATGCCAGCAATAGCAACAGCACCAACACTAACGTAGATTCGTCTTGCGGCGAGGCTGCAGCGGCCCCGACCGAAGGTGGACAAGGCGGCGGTGCACCTAGCGGCGTAGCTGTAGCGGCCGGTGGCGTGGGTGCAGCTGAGCAGGTCGCAGCGGCAAAGGCCGGTGAACTGCCAAAGACCGGTACTAACCCATTGGCTCTGACGGGCCTTTTGGGGGCTACACTAGGTAGCGTAGCCCTGGCTTCACGCCTGGCGGCTAGCACTTTCCGACGAGTTGCGCTTTAAATAGCCAACCAAACTGGAACAATAAATGCGAAGCGAGCCCAAAGCAATCACAAAAGCTCGTTATATAAGCAGCGTTACTATCGTTTACGCAGTAACGCTGTTTTTCGCATGGTTTATCATTAACCCTGGTGTCATTCACCAGAGCAAGGTTCTGGCCTTACCCAGTGCGCCCATACCTAACTCGCCTTATAGAAAGATTATGGCTGGCTTGCCTAGTCGTATAGTCTTGCCTGACCTGGGTATTGACCTGCCAATCGATCCGGGCTTTTACAATCAAGCCGATAACTCCTGGACGCTAAGTGGTTTACGAGCCCACTACGCTATGGTCACTACCCTGCCTAACAACCATGACGGTAATACATTTATTTACGGGCACAACAACAAATACGTCTTTGGCCCCGTCAAATCCATCCAGCCGGGCCAAAAGGCCATAGTCTATACCGCCAATAATTATGTGTTTACTTATTCCTACCTATCAAATGTCGTCGTAGAGCCTGATGACACCTCTGTTTTTGATTACAGCGGGCCGCCTATTTTGACTATCCAGACTTGCAGCGGTAACTGGAACGAGAAGCGCCAGATGTATACATTTAAATTCCAAAATTTCAATGAGCAATGATAGACGGTATTTTACATAATATTAGCCTCGGGGTGATTGGAGCCGGTTTATTGGGCTCAGCGGCCGTCATATTAGGTAGCAGCGTCTACGATGTTGCCTATTCATTAAAAAGGCGTTCGCTATCACGCTTGAAGCATGGGCTGAAGGCTAAAAAGCGCCCTTTGATCACAGCCATTGTCTATAGTTACAAACAGCCAGAGCAAACGCTGGAATGTTTAGCTAGCTTGGTCAAAAGTACGCACCGCAAAATTCAGATTATAATCGTGGATAACGCCTCCAAAGACAACACCAAAACTAACGTCAAACAGTTTATGGCAGACCACCCTAAAAAAGACATCAAGCTTATAAGTAAATACAAGCACAGCCCCCTGCCAGAAGCTGTAAAAACGGCTCTAAAGGCAGCCCGCGGCGATTTGGTCCTTATCCTTGAACCAAACCATAAAGTCCAGCCAAAAGCCCTGCAATTAGCCGCTAATTACCTGGCACTCAATGATGTCGATGCTTTGATGCCTGCAGTTATTCTTAGCCAACAGCCGTTTATACTGAACCTGTGGGCCAGGTATAAGAATTTCGGCAGTCTAAGTAAACAAAAAACTCTTAGTTTACTCAGCGACCAGGGCCGCAGTTTCAAATTTGGCATATTTTATCGCTCACAACTACTCAAACACAAAAAAACGGCCCTTAGCGGCGTCTACACGAGTGATGTGACCATCTACTACGACTATATCCCCGGCATAGCCGAGCCAGGACTAGATTACTATCATTTAGTTTCGAAAAGTGTTGATACCGGGCTAAATCCGGTGCTGGAATTATTTAAGTTAATAAAACTAGTTACAAAGCTGTTAATACTGCCGGTGTTTCTTTGGTACAGCGCTTATTTGGCGCTCAATTCAAAATACCCTAACCTTCTAGTGATCAGCTGGGGCGTATTCACCTTCTTTATGATTATCGCCGCCTGGGCAGTCGAGCAGTTAAACTTAGTCCAAAAAATCAAATACACCGCACTGGCGCCGGCCATGTTCAGCCTGTTCTTCGTTATGGCTTATATTGAGTCCGTAGGAATTATATTGAACTTAGCTACACGGTTTATGAACGTAATAAGAAAAGGTTCTATATCTTTGCCGCTGCTAAAACAAAGGGAGCTTCCAGCTAAGGCTGGCTAGCCATTTCCTAATCGATAGCGGCAGGTTTATGTTCATGCCGGTTTTGCCGGCCCCGGTCTTGCGGATTGAGGCACGCGTAACGCGGGCGGCCCACACTTTGTCGTAAAGTTCAGTGACCGCGCCTAGCGACAAGACAGCCAGTGCTACAGTGGCGCCTATTACGGCGGGTAGCCATCCGGGTATACCACCTCGGTTATTGGCAGCTGGTTTAACAGCAGCTGATGATTGATCGGAATTTTGCGTCGGGGCTGCGGTAGCCGTTTGGGCTTGGCTGGAGTCAGAAGCGCCACCAGAGCTAGTGCCGCCAAAGTATGGTATTGGGGTAAACTTGTCATCTGCTGCAGGGTCTGGTACAAACTGGAAGACCTTGGCTATAGTTGGCGCTGATCCGCCGCCCATGCCGCCCACAGTTGTGCCGCCAAGGGTTCCAGCAGCTGTATTGATACCAAAGCTGCCATTCCAAAGGCCATTAACATTAATAAACAAAATACCCAGCCAATCCGTCGAGCGCAGCTGGCTGCCTAATATGTTGGCAATGTTCGCACTGGCGCTGGCATTACCAGATGTAGCATTACCGCCCTTTGTATTATTGCTAACCAGAGCATTGCCACTTAGGGCGTTAAGGTCCAAATTATTAGTGATTGTGTTAGTTGACTTGGCGTCGATATTTATATTGTTATCGACTGATGAAGAAATTTGACAATCACCGCCACAAAAAGCCGCGCTACTGCTGCCGCTCGGCGCGTTAACTAACATCCCGACCCAACTGCCCAAAACGTTGACGAATACCAGCAGCGTATTGGCATCTATGACTTGCTTACCTGTTAGATTTAAGACTGTTAGGTTAGTTGCGGCACTGCCGGTCGCGGCTGATCCGGCGGCCGTGTTGCCGGCAACATCGGCAGAACCAGTAGCAGCATTAAGGTTAGTATTGTTACTGATTGACTGGGTGTTATCAAAATTCGCCACAATGTCGTTGTTGGTTATTTGTGAAAGATCAACCGTGGAATTCGGCCCGCTGCTGGCAATTAGCTGATCTATAAAGTTTGGCGGCAAAAGGATATCGCCATTAAAGTTACCATTGATATTAAGGCTGCCAATAAAGGATTTGCCGGCGCTTATAGCGCTATTGAGCATATTGATGATATTGGCTACAACCCGGGCATCGCCAGTAACAGCATTGCCGGCTTCGGTATTGCCAGCAACGATTGAATCGCCGCTTATCGCCTCGAGGATAAGGTTGTTTGATATCGCACCGTTAGCCTCGGCGTTTATTGTCAGGCTGTTGTTCTTCTGAGTATCAATACTGCTGGTCGATCCCGGGCCGGTTGTATTGATAAGGTTGGGGTCGAGAATCAAGTCACCGGTTACATCGCCGTTAATATTGGCATTGAAAAGCAGCGGCATGGCTGACTGAGGATCCCAGTTAGATTGCAGCAAATTTATAATATTAACAATCGAAGTGGCGGCGCCGCTGGTGCTGCTGCCGGCCAAGGTGTTGCCGGCAACTGTGGTATTGCCGGTTTGGGCGCTGGAAGTTGTGTCGCTGCTGATAGCTGCATTATAAAAAAGGTCAAATGTGCCGTTGTTACTCTGCGTCTGGTCAATAGCGTTAGTCGAGTCTGGCCCGGCGTTAGTTATACTGGGGTCATTAACACTGCCGCTGGGGTTACTAGCCGTGCTGACGGTGTTTGGGATATATTTATTGGACGGTGCGTCCCAAAGCCACTCGGTGGTATCCCACATGCCGGTATTTGGGTTATAACTGTAATCTTGCGGTGTTTTAGGGCTGGTTTGGTGTGTTTGCGGGTTCCAGGTGTAATAATCGTTCTCCCACAGCCCGGTTGAAGCATTGTATGTATAAGATGAGGAATCGGCTCCTGTAGGTGAAGTTGGGCCGGTGCTGCCCGGATCGGTTGGATCGGCCAAGGCAACAGCCCCGAGGGGGTAGCTCAGCAGTAAGATTACCGCGACAACTGCGCTCAAAAGCTTGTTGATAAAATTCCGGTAGTTTCCATGCATTAATTCATCTCCTCTAAAACTGAGATTACTCCTCTTTCTATCCCACCCGGGAGGAGGTGTCCCGACGAAGTCGGGAACCCCCCTTTTTTTGGTATAGAAATTTCTAATTACTAAAATTGTAATTAGTTGCTAACGCTAACGGTGTTTTCGACAGTGTTGCTGTTGGAAGCGTCGCCGCTTGTGGCATCGCCACCGGTAGTGTTGTCTTCGACTTCTGCTTCACCACTTGAAGCCCGCTGGTAGTTGTAGCTTTTAACATCAACATCATTGGTGTTGGTAACAGTCAATGTGTTGGTGTTGGTCGAAGTTATAGTGTTCAGTGAGTCAGGACCGGTATTTTCAATCGAGCCACTTTGGTCAATGTCGGGCGGGCTTAGGCTCCATGTGCCGCCGCCGGAGTTGCTGACATTTACGTCGCTGCTAACAGAATTTGTGTTGCTGGCGTCGCCGCTGGTAGCTGAGCCGCCGGTAGTGTTGTGCTCAACCTCAGCTTCACCGCTGTAGGCTTTTTGTTTGTTTTTGCTTTTGATATCGACGTCGTTGTCATTAGTAACGGTCGCTTCGTTGGTTTGGGTATTTGTTATGTGATTGTCTGAGTCCGGCCCAGTCGTGTCGATAGACCCGGATTGAGCTGCAGCAAAACCAGTGGTCAGGCCAGCACTAACCATGGCAGCTGACAGAATTTTAAGTAACTTCTTCATAGTTACTCCTTTCTTAGATATTATTTAGTTATTTTCCCCGGGTATTCAACCCGACCACAGTCCCGACTAGTCGGGACTATAGTCGAGTAAAATCACTAATTAGCTATAAGCATATCCTTCCATTTAGTTACTAGCACTTTGCCCCTGGCTCTTAACGGTCGAGTGGCTTTGGCTGGAAACATGCAGGCTATTTTGGGAGAGTGTCGAGCTGTTGTCCGCCGAACTGCTGTTTTGAGTGGTTATATCAATAGTTGTCAAGCCATTAGCTGTCTTGATTTCCTTATGAATTGTGCCGTTAGCTGGAACGTCTATGGTCTGGCCGTCAACGGTTACGGAAGTTTCGGTCGAGGCGTTGCTGGTCGTTTGATCAACTTTAGCGGTGCCGGAACTGTCCTGCCCCGGGTCTGTGCTTTGAGCGGCTACGCCAGAATTGGTTATTTCATTCTGAAGAGTACTATCGTCCGGCGTTTGGGCGCGCAGAGCTAGCGCTCCAGCGGGGGCGATGATTATCGTTGCCAATCCAGCGATACCGGCTTTAGTTTTGAGCCAAGTCGGAACACCTTTTATACCTCCAAACCTCACCATTCTAAGCTCCATCCCTCACCCAACTTTAGGCTTTGTGCCATTAGTGTAACATATTTTATATAAGCGAAAAGTAATTATATTGCTGTAATTTTTTTTACACTTCTGTATCTAACAATAAAACATTAGCATGATAAAACAAGACTCCTTGGAAATACATTTTTATACTTGTCAACCCCAAGCAGAACCGGCAAATCCGTCCGCCAAAACAAAGTTCAAATGAAAAGGGCGCTCTTTTTACGGAGCGTCCTTTTCGATGGAGAAACTATTTCTAGTTGTTCCATCGCCACCTCACGGTGGTATCCCAAAATTTACTCCTACACGAACGTCCTGTCAACTGCTTATGCTGTGATTATATGTTGTAATTTAATCTATGGTTGCCGATCGTAGCATTGGCGGCCTGGCCCATCGAGGCCAAAATGCTGCTGCGCGAGTTCCATATCGAGCCTGTCATATGTACCTTTGATGTTGATCCCCAGGCATTCGACCTTACGATTAGCCCCTTTATCAAGCACGTAAATATGATAATTACCCTTAAGCACTGGGCCGGAAGTGTAGTAACCGTCACTGTTAGTGGGCCAAGAAGCAAAGCTTTGTACCGGATAACCGGTGCTTGTGCGGGAGACGGTGCTTTCTTGGCCAAACCAGTCAATATTAACGTCGTCTTGCATTACCGGGCTACCATTGCGTTTTATAAAACCATTAAGCCTGCCGGCATCAGAGTCCGATAAGTCCATGGCATGAAGGCTGCCGATATTGGCCGAATAGCCGCCCTTCCAGTCATTAATAATTACCTGAAAACCACCGGTGACAGTGCAATTACAGGCTCCCGGGTCTAACCTGTAGCCATCTAAAGGCGCTGGTACGGACACCGAATAGGGATAGACTTCCAAAAAGATGGCGCCGACCCGCCGTGCCCAAAAGTGACTAAGGTTGTTATTACTGTTATCGATAAAAATGCCATAAGGAAAGTCGTTACTGCCTAAGGTATATCTGGCGACCTTATAAACTCCCCCGTCACAGGCACCATAGTATGTATCTGCTGAGTTTTGGCACGGATTATAACTTTGGCCACTTTTTTCGAGCAATAGATCAACCACGATGTGCCCACTGCCTGCACCGCCGGTGGGACTAACAATTACCTGCGAAAGCCAATTGTCAGGCCTAATCCAGGGGTAGTTAGTAGTATCGTCGGCCAAAGCTGGGATTGGAAAAGTTAGGCTAGCTAATGCCAAAAGACCAAAAAGCAATATTAACCTTCTTTTTATTTTTGTCATTCTTATCTGTAATTATAGAATATTTATAGTAGATTCTGCAAAACAAAAAATATGGCTTCGGCCTACTTCGCATAAAGCTTCGAAGCCCTCCGCAATCCTCCATAGCTGACCCGTGAAGGGTCTGCGACGGAGGATGGCTTCGGGACTTGGATTCGAACCAAGATTGCTGGGACCCCCGCACCATTATTTCGAGTCTGGCTTCGAGGCTAGGATATCGCGCTCGTTTCACTCTCGCTCCTCCCTCGCTGCTCGGTAAAATCATGTAAACACAATTTTGTCTCCGCGGCTGCGTTCGCCGAACCTACGGTTCTCATATCCTAGTTCAGAGCTGTGAGATTGGGCGATGATGAATAAATCATCTTCCAATCTCATGGCTTCGAGGCTAGGATTCGAACCTAGATAATCAGATCCAAAATCTGATGTCCTACCATTAGACGACCTCGAAATAGAGGTGCGGGACGAGCAAAACCCACCGTGTCTTACCGTTAGACGATCCCGAACTGCGACTTCGCCTTATGAGGACAAACCTACGGTTTTTCCTCATCGCGCCGGGCGCGAAATGAATTCGACGCTCGGGCTTCTCTTTTTCCCTGATTGTTTTAGTGCTGGGCTGGCAAAACCTGCCGCGCCTTATTTTACCCTGCTTGCTTGCCCTCCGTAGCTTTAGCGAAGGCGGGGCCACTCCCCACCGTATAGTTATTTTGTCAGAGTCTCTAAAAATACTCTAGTGCTGAGCAAAGTATATTCTAAACTCATCCGGTACTCGAACCGTGCCTTCAGGAGCTTCAAGCTCATAGTCTCCCGGGTTTACATAAAGTTCTAATTCGTCAAAATTGGCCGGCGGTTCGTAGTAACCAGATATCACCAAAGGTCCTGCACCATAATCAACGGCTTCAAGCGCATAAAAACGTCCGGGTGGTAGTGTTACTTGCGGCGTGATCTCTGGGTCGAGTTGGAAAACATTCGTTGATCCGTTCTCCGGATTACCAACAACTAATACACCATTGCCTCTATGGACTGTCAGAAACTTACGGTCCGCGGCTTCGGTCCAATAAGCTAATTCAGTACGGAAACCAGGGTAAATGGTCGCAATCATTCGATTGGCGCGTACTGTCTCACCTTCGCAATATTCAAGTTTTGTAAAAGTGTACTCAGCGCCGGGTTTACTTACATGCTGATTAACGCTTCCTTCTTCGTCAAGAATCGCTAACCTAGGCAGCCAATGCGTATTTGGGCCGATGTCGGCAGCCATGTCAATTCCTGCCTGATCGGCAAACTCATAAACATCCGTTTTTGGAGCCAATGACTCATGTGTCATAGTGCTATATTAGCAGTATTAGGGACTTTATACAAGAGTTTGTCAATTTTATTGTTTCTGAAAGTACATTATCGTCGTATAATTGTAGTTAAGTTATGCCTAAAACTGCCAAAACTCCGGCAGATTATATCCTGCCTCTTTATATGAATGGTCTGGCTGGGCGAATGCTGCGCATGTCGCCGCCTAAGAATAAAAAACGCGAAATACTGTTTATTTATGGCCATCACGCCAGCTTAGAGCGCTACTTCGGCGTAGCCGAGCTGCTAAATATCTATGGCGGGGTGACGATTCCGGATCTCCCCGGTTTTGGCGGTATGGAACCGTTTTATAAAATTGGCGAAAGAGTTAATATCGACAGCTTTGCCGATTATCTGGCAGCTTTTATCAAGCTTCGCTTTCGTAACAAAAAATTCGTAATCGCCGGCTACAGTTTGGGCGTACCGATAATCACTCGGATGCTGCAAAAATATCCTGAGCTTAGCCAAAAAATCCAAATGCTAATCTCTGTCGCCGGTTTTACCCATAAAGATGACTTTAACTTCTCTAAAAAGCGCTACTGGATTTACCGTCTAGGAGCGGCCTTTTTCTCCCAAAGGCCTACGGCGGCGCTATACAAGCTTCTTATTTTACGGCCGCTATATATCAGGTATATATACCGTCATTTATTCAATGCCAAGCAAAAGTTTAAAGGTAAGCAGGCTTTGGTACTGGCCCGCGCCATAGAAATGGAAGTCAATCTGTGGCGCAGCAATGACCCCAGGACCTATATGGCCACGGGCAATATGATGTTTAGGCTTGAACTGCCCGGCAAAGGCCATATCGGCTTGCCTATCTATCATGCTGGAGTCGACGGCGACCATTACTTTAATAACGTTCGGGTAGAGCAGCATATGCGCATGATTTACGCTGATTTTGTTCATGGTAAGATTAAATCCGCTTCTCATGCGCCGTCGATAATCGCCACAGCCAAAGACGCCGCCTTTTTTATGCCTAAAGAGTTCATTCGCGTATTAAAGAAGATAAGCTAATATGAGAGTAATGAAAATCGCACTGGTTTGTCCTTATAACATGCTCGATAGGCCGGGTGGTGTCCCTCAGGTAGTCATGCACTTATGTGATGGCCTAAAGAAAAGGGGCCACAACGTAAAGGTTATAACCCAGCGACCTTCCAGTTTTAAAGGCGAAGCTCCGGAGGATTACATCTTGCTTGGCATAACGCGAACCTTTAAAGGCGGTTTTGGCACTGAAGGCAATTGGGGAATGCCCGCCAATGGCGAAGAAATAGCTCGAGTACTGCAAAAAGAACAATTTGACGTTATAAACTTTCATGAACCCTGGATGCCGATGTTGGCTTGGCAAATGATAAAGCACTCCAAGTCCGCGCATGTGGCCACTTTCCACGCCAACCTAGCTGATACGGCTGCCGGAAAATCTTGGACAAGCGGCGTCTTTAAACCATATGCCCGCCCCCTACTGGAAAAAATGCATTTATTTACGGCTACTTCGCCAGCCTCCTCGGCGATGTTAATTAGCAGGGCGAACATGAAATTGCAAAAAGACAGAGATTTGATCGGGAACATTAAATATATCCCCTGCGGAGTGGATCTGAGCGTTTATAAGCCGGTTAAAAAAAGACAGCCTTTAAGCGGTCCCGACACTAAAACGATCATCTATATTGGTCGACTGGAAAAAAGAAAAGGTGTCGATTGGCTGGTGCGAGCTTTTGCCGAACTGACCGATGAAATGCCTCAGGCACATTTAATCGTTGCCGGCTCGGGTTTACGAATAAATAAGCTACGACAATTTGTAGATATAGAAAAAATTAAAAACGTCTCTTTTCCTGGTTATATATCTGATGAAGAAAAATACCGGCTTTTGGGCAATGCTGATTTAGCCTGCTTCCCCTCAACTTATGGCGAAGGATTCGGTATCGTACTATTAGAAGCCATGGCAATGGGAACGCCACTGCTGGCTGGCAATAATTTAGGCTATATCAACGTTATGAAGGGCCACGGCCGTATCGGATTGGTCGACCCGCTAGCGACCAAAGACTTCGCCAACCGGATAGCAGTTTTTCTATCTGATAATGACCAACGTAAACAAATGATAACGTGGGCATTAAATGAAGTTAAACAATATGACTACCCAAAAATTATTGATCAGTACGAGGCAGCTTACAAACAAGCGCTTTTATTGAGAAATGGCGAGGATCTGGAAAGATCATTAAGCAAGAATGAAAAAGAGCGAAAAAGTTTTATCCGTCGGCTTTTTATACGACGATAGCCTGGACAGGCCAGACGGAGTTTCCCAGTACGTCAAGACTGTTGGCGCCTGGTTAAACAGCCAGGGTCACAAAGTGATATATCTGGTCGGCGAAACGACAATGACACAGTGGGCAGGCTCGCCAGTTTATAGTTTGTCCAAAAATTTAACAGTAAAATTTAACGGTAATCTCGTCAATACACCTTTGCCTGCCAGTAAGAAATTAATAAGCAGCGTTTTAGATAGACACGACTTTGACGTAATCCACGTCCAGATGCCCTATTCACCGTTTATGGCGCAGAAAGTAATTAACTTGGTAAATCCCCACACTGCTGTTATAGGTACCTTCCATATATATCCTGCCGGGGCCCTGGCTCGAGTTGGTTCAAGGCTTCTTAGACTGGTATATCGGGGATCATTAAAAAAATTTAGAGGTGTGCTTAGCGTCAGCCCGCCAGCCGCCAAATTCGCAAAACAGTTTTTCGCTGCAGATAGCGAATTATCATCTAATGTTGTTGAACTAAAGAAGTATCAAAAGGCAAAAAAAAGCGGCCAGAAGAACCACGTAGTTTTTTTAGGCCGGCTAGTTCAACGCAAAGGCTGCGGGGAACTTTTGCGGGCCTTCAAACTATTAATTAAAACTGTGCCTGAAGCCAAATTGACTATTGCCGGAGATGGACCCCAAAGGAACAAACTCGAAAGTTTTGTCAAAAATAATCATTTGGAATCATCCGTAACATTCCAGGGATTTATCAATGAACATAATAAGCCCAAGCTTTTGGGCAGCGCGGCCATTGCTTGCTTTCCTTCATTGGGCGGCGAAAGCTTTGGTATAGTATTAATCGAAGCAATGGCGGCTGGCGCTGGGGTTGTTATTGGTGGTAATAATCCGGGCTACACCAGCGTGCTTGGTGAGCGGCCGAAAACTCTTTTCGACCCTAAAAAAACCGCGCAGTTTGCCAAAACATTAGAAAAATTTTTAACGGATGGGCAGCTGGCAGACGGCATCCATACCTGGCAAAATGAGCTCGTTAGAAAATATGATATTGAAACTGTCGGACCCAGCCTGGTAGAAGTATACAAGAGGGCAATTGCTAAACAGAACCGAAGCCGGCATAATTAACATAATGGAACGCAGGGAAGTAACTGTCAGTATTGCTAACCGTACAATCGTGCGGATGATCCTATGGGTAGTCGCAGCCATATTGGCCTATCGCTTTATCGGCAATATAACACACGTCTTAACTTTGATTGCCGGGGCTATCTTTCTGGCTCTGGCTCTTAATCCGGTGGTGGGCTGGATACGACGCCGTCTGCACATTCATAGCCGTGTAAGGGCAACAGCCGTAGCCTATTTAATGGTCGTGGCGTTTTTAACGGCATTTTTTGCTTTGATCATACCGCCGCTGGTAAGCCAAACCCGTGATTTCATCAAAGATGTTCCCCAAACCATCGAAAATTTCCAACGGCAGGACTCGTCGCTCGCCAGGGCGGCCAAGCGATATAACCTGGATGAAAAATTAACCCAGGGTGCTAGAGACTTTACCTCCAACTATGGCAATTTCGGCACTAAAATTCTCGATACTGGTAAGCGCGTAATCGAAGCCGTGGTGTCATTCTTTGTAGTCTTGGTCCTGACATTCATGATGCTGGTTGAAGGCCCAAAGTGGGTCAAGCTGTATCTCGGCACACTGCGCGATAAACAGCGTAACCGCCAAAAACTGATTTTGGAACGGATGTATAGAGCAGTCAGTGCTTTTGTGAACGGTCAGGTTATTTTAGCAGTCGTGGCCGGCTTCTTTGCCTTTTTGGCGCTGGAGATCGCCAGCCGGGTAATGGGTGTAAACATTAACGCCGTGGCGCTGGCTGGCATTGTGGCTGTCTTTGGCATAATCCCGCTATTTGGCAATCCTATCGCCGCAGCCTTGGTAGTTTTGGCCAGTTTGCTTAACTCTGTTTCGCTTGGTTTAGTTATGGCCATCTATTTTGTAATCTACTTTTTTATCGAAAATCATACCTTCCAGCCATATATCCAAGCCCGCTTAACGGAATTATCACCGCTAATGGTCTTTGTCGCGGCTCTTATAGGCGTCGGCTTTGCCGGTATACTGGGAGCAATTATCGCCATACCGGCAGCCACAACAGTAAAAATTATCTTAGAAGATCAGCTAGCCCATCGCGGCATCAACACCAAGGGTTCTTAAGCACGAGACCATACCGGGCCGTGGGGTGTATCGTTTATCTCAATATCCTGCAGCGCTAGCTCCTTTCGAACTGTATCGGCTTTTGACCAATTCTTGGCCTGCCGGGCTTCTTCACGTTGCAAAATTAAATTTTTACTTAAGACTTCTATATCTTTACGATTAGCCAAGTCAAGGCCAAACAGTTTATCCAGCTCTTTTTGCAACGGTTGGAGCTTGTCAATATCAACGCCTTCTTGCTCCGCTTGTGAAATTAAATTGGACATTGCAGCTAACGCTGTTGGCGTGTTTAGGTCGTCGGCTAACGATTGTTTAATTTTATTCAGAGCCGAAAGATAATTTCGCCCAGCGCCTTTTTTATGGCCCAGATTGGGTTGAAACTTAAGGTCTGCCCAGGCTCGCAGCCGCTTCAAAAATGCTTGGGCGCCGTCCAGCGCCTCCCAGGTAAAATTCATTTGAGTTTGGTAGTACGCTTGCAGATAAAGTACGCGCAGCGCCAGCGGATCATAACCCTTATTTATTATATCTTCGAGCTTATAGTCATTTTTTAAGCTTTTGCTCATTTTTTGTCCATCAACAAGTAAGTATTCATTATGTATCCAAAGATTAGCCAACCTGTGGCCAAAGGCGGCCTCGGTCTGGGCCATTTCGTTTGTATGATGAGTTCCTATCAGATCCACAGCGCCAGTATGTATATCGATCGGATCGCCTAGAGTCGCATGAATTATCGCCGAACATTCCAGATGCCAGCCGGGGAAACCCTCGCCCCAAGGACTGAGCCAGCGCATGTCATGCTCGGCGAATCTGCCAACAGCAAAAAACCACAGCGCAAAGTCCTGGGGGTTGCGCTTATTCTTATCTGACCTAACTTCAGTCCGGGCAGCTACCTCTTTGTCAGATATTTTTTGGCCAGTTAACTCACCATAACTTGGGAGCTTAGTGACGTCGAAGTAAATTGCTTGGCTCGATTGGTAGGCAAAACCTTTTTCAAGCAGTATCTTCACGATTCCAATTTGTTCGGCAATAAAATCGGTTGCTTTGGCGAAGCTATCATCTTTTCCCCTATAGCCATTCGGCTCTAAAACGTTCAGTCGTTTCATATCTGATTTGAATGCTTCAGTGTAATGCCGTGCGACTTCCCACACAGATTTTCCTTCACTTTTTGCACCTTTTTCTAATTTATCTTCGCCTTCGTCGGCGTCACTAACCAGGTGACCGACATCAGTGATATTCATTACATGCTTTACGTTATAGCCAGAGGCGTCAAGCGTCCGCCGAAGCGTGTCGTTAAACACAGCGTTGCGCAAGTTGCCGATATGGTAATAGCTGTAAACTGTCGGACCACAGGTATACAGCTTGACCTCGCTTTTATTGATCGGCTTAAGTTCTTCAACCTGGCGCGACAGAGTGTTATAAAGTCTCATCTCGTTAGAAACCTACCTAACTTATAACCATTGGTTAACGTCTGAACACGTGTGCACGCTTCAATACACATATCAATATTGTAGGCTTCCTGGGTTCTAACGGGATTCATTGGCCTTTTCCTGCTCAATGTCCATTAGGAGTTTGATAGCTAAATCAATGGTTTCTCTTTTGATGTCTTGGTAGCCGCGGCCATCAGTTATCTTAAAGCCGCTGGCCATGGGGTGTCCGCCGCCGCCGAAATGCTCGGCCAGTTTATCGGCGATACCGTAACCGTAGTTACAGCGTATTTTAGCCGTCACTTTGCCATCTTTATATATCTTAAAGGCAATAGCAATATCAGTACCTTTGGCCAAACGCATATCATCAATTACTAACATTGACGGATTGTAAAGTGGGCTATACTCTTCGATTTCATCCCACGGAATAGAGACTATGGCCACGCGATTATCACCATAAAACTCAACCCTTTGCAGTAGTTCGCCTTTGTAGTGGATAAGTTCTGCGTCTTTGCGCAATGTCTCACGGCGCAGGCTTTCCAGCTCAGCCAGGTTAACCCCGGCTTCTACCAGCTCACCTATGATATGAATCGACCGAGCCGAGGTGGACTGGCTCATTAGACCCAGACTGTCACTTAAAATACCCATGGCCAGCAACTCCTTAGTCTGCTTATCAAGAGGCCACTTGAGTTTATTGGCCAACTCATAGACAATCTCCGCGGTGGCCACAGCCGGGTAATTACATATTACGGAGGCAAAAGTGATGGTAGCATCTGTGGCGTGGTGGTCTATGACTATCACCGGTTTGCTGGCCAGCCAAGCTTTAGCACCATTCTTGCCAAGCTGCTCGAGCAGGCTGTCGCTGCTAGTGTCGATAATGATCGAGGCATCAAACGACCTAGGCATATCTTTAGCAACTCTTCCCCATCCCGGCAAATAATGTAAATAACTGGGGATATCGACACCGCAGTAAAGCAGGACTTGTTTGCCTTGTTCTTCCAAAATTGCTTCAAGGGCTAAGGCACTAGCCAGGCTGTCAACATCGGGGTTATCGGCCTGTACAACTACAACCTTGGTGGCCGAATTAATAATCTGGCCAATTTTTTTAGCGTCAGGTAAGTTGGTCACTTGCAACTTATTGTAACCCAGACGCCTTGAGTCCGCGACTATCCCAATACAACCAAGATATTTGTAATACAACGCGTCCTAGGTGCTGGGTAGCAGTTTTACAGGGTCTGTCTGCCTTCTAGGGCCCGAGTTAAGGTAATTTGGTCAGCATACTCCAGGTCAACGCCGACCGGCAAGCCGCGCGCCAGGCGGGTGACTTTAACTTTCTTACCTTCGACAGCTTGGGTTATTAATAGTGCCGTACTTTCGCCTTCGACGCTGGCGTTAGTAGCCAAAATTAGTTCTTTCACTTTGTCTTCATCGATACGTTTTAATAGTTCGGCGATATGGAGTTCGTCCGGGCCGATGTCCTCTATCGGTGAAACCAGTCCGCCCAGAACGTGATAAGTGCCGAAAAAACTGCTGGTTTTTTCCAGTGCCATGATATCGAACGGATCGGCGACAACAGCGACGACCCGCTTGTTCCGTTTGGGATTAGTGTATAACGGGCTTAACTTCTGACCGCTTTCTATTAAAGCGAAGGTTTTTGGGCAATATGAAACGCCGTCGTGTAGTTTAGCAAGTGCTTCGACTACTTCTTTGGCCTTCATGTGATCAGCCCGCAGTAAATAATAGGCATAGCGCTCGGCTGTCCTGGGCCCCACTCCCGGCAGTTGGCCAAACGCCTCAATCACCCGCGCCAACGGCTGCGGGATAGGTGATCTGGCTGATAATTGGTAATTCATTGATAATTGGAAATTGTGAATTGGTAATTGCAATCCTTGGCTTAAAGTCCAAGATTGCCAAGCGCTCCCATCATTGGCTGCATCTTCTCAGCCGCCAATTTTTGGCTTTCAGTTATGGCCGCCTTGACGGCTTCCTCTAGCCAGTTTTCTAGCTGGCCGATATCATCTAGATTTATGGTTTCGGGGTCGATGTGGATTTTCTTTATCTTTTGCTCGCCCGTTATTTCGACTTTTACCGCCCCGTCGCCAGCTTCGGCGACAATAATCTCATTTTGCAGCTCTTTTTGAAGTTTTCGGGCTTTCATTAGAAGTTTAGCCTGGTCAAATTTACTCACGCAGCGCTCCTTTCAGTGCTTATTGCTTTTTGCTCTTTGCTCATTGGTTTTTATTTTAGCATGAAGGTAGCCCGAGTTTCCGTAGTATTGGGCCAAGCCGATAGGCTGTAGCGTAGACCATAGCTAACGTGCAGGAGCGCCAGGCTGGCAATAAGAACAATAGCCATATATTTAGGGATGGGGTTTAATGGAAAAACACTCTTCCATTCCATGTACAGATAACGCAATCCGGCAGCCAAAGCGACTGAAAAAGCCGCCAAAGCTGGTGTTAGAAGGACTAAATTACGATTGATTCCCGCAGCTAAAACCCCAAAAGTAGCTACGAAAACCAAAAGATACATTTTCCCCCTGGCAAGTTTATAAAGAGCAAAGCAGCCAAATACTGCTAGCGCAATCTGGGCAATGTTTAACATTGCTAAACGACCAATAATGAAGTCGGTATGGGTTGGGGTACGCCAGATCAGGGCCAAGAAACTCCAAACAATGGACTTTAGGGTAATTAATGCCGATGCCCACTGATCGGGGACCAAGAATATACTTTTAATAGTCTCCAAATTATTCACACTAGCGTATATCAGCGGCGTGACGATTAGCGCCGCCAGAATATAGGCGATAAATTTGCCAATTCTGCTTAGATTGGCGCTGTGCGCACCGAAGTCTTTTCTAGCCAATAAAAACCCGAAGAGAATAAGCCATATCATGCCGGGTACATAAAGGCTCAACGCCCCGACGGCAAGGAGAACGTAATGCGCGCGCGAGCTTTCAGATCTGACAAACCAGTAGTATAAGGCCAGTATTGCCAAAGGCGCCAACAGCAAAATGGAGGGCGAGCCGTTGCGGGCGATTAGGATAAACCATGGGGTAGAAGCCAAAAATACGGTAGCGACCAATCCGACCATTTTACCAAACCAACCACGAACAAGCTTATAAAAACAGACCAAGAAGAACAGCGCAGATAAAACCGAAACGATCCTGATGTCGGCCGCGCCATGGCCTAGAATTTTTTGCGATATAAATTGCGCTATTTTGTGAGGCCCGTAGCTAGGGTCATTGATTATCGCTTGCAGCGATGAACTGGCTGTCCTGGCGGCCGCTTCGCCTGCGCTTAAGCCGTTTGTTAGCGTTCCCAATCGCCAAAAATACGCAAAAAATATAAAAGCGGCCAAGAGAAGCAACGCTAAACCATACTTAGGGCTTAGCCTTGGCACCATGCGCAGCCTACCAAACATAATCACAATTATAGCGGACTTTCAGTTCGAGAAACTAGGAAATAGAAACGAGGAAATAGTAAAAAACGGGATTTACTAATTGCTGCATTCTAATTTCTATTTGCTATGTTTCGAAGGGTTCTTGGTGTTTAGTGTCAAGGTCGCGGAATTTCTGCCGATTGCGATCAAAATATAGCTCAAGCTTGCCTACCGGCCCATTGCGGTGCTTTTTTATAAAAACATCAGTGATGTTTTGGCGGTCGGTCTCTGGATTATAATAATCTTCCCGGTAAAGAAACATGACAACATCCGCGTCCTGCTCGATACTACCTGACTCTCTGAGGTCGGCCAGCTGCGGAATTTGCGGATTACGGCTCTCTACAGCTCGGCTAAGCTGTGACAGTGCTACCACCGGCACGTTTAATTCACGGGCCAGTATCTTAAGACTGCGGCTAATTTCAGATATTTCCTGAACACGGTTGGCGACAGTCGCAAAACGCGAACCGCCGCTTATTAGCTGTAGGTAATCGACCATAATGGCGGCCAGCGGATGCTGGTGGTGCAAGCGACGGGCTTTGGTCCGCAGGTCACTGACAGTAATGCCCGATGTGTCATCGATGAAAATTGGCGCCTCAGCCAGCTCGCCCATGGCAGCGCTTATACGCTCGAAGTCTTCGTCACTTAACCCCTCGCCGGTGCGCAGGCTCCAGGCATCAACACCGGCTTCAGCGGCCAATAACCTGTCGACCAATTGTTCTTTACTTGTTTCCAAGCTAAAAATTAAGACGGCGCCTTGATTGGCTTTGATAGCGATGTCGAGAGCGATATTTAACATCAAGGCAGTTTTGCCCATCGAGGTGCGGGCGGCGATAATATCGAGGTCCGAACGCTGCAAGCCGGCCAGCATTTTGTCTAGATCCTTCAGACCAGTCGGAATCCCTCGAATACCGCCTTTATGGCGGTGTAGGTCATCGAGTCGGTCAAAACTATCGCCGAGGATTGATTCTAGGCTGGTAATGTCCTGACGAACGTGTTGCTGGCTGACTTCAAATAGCCTCGTTTCGGCCTCTTCAATCAGCTCTTGAAGTGATTTTTTTTCTTCCGAACCAATAACAGCAATGTCTTGCGAAGCCTTAATCAACCGACGACGAACAGATTTGTCAGCGACTATTTGAGCGTATTGTTCTAAGTGGGCGGCTGTTGGCACAAAATTGGTCAGTTCCGTTAGGTAGCTAGCGCCGCCAACGCGTTCTAGCTCGCCGCTGCTTTTAAGTTGTTCGCTAAGGGTCAGTATGTCTATGGGACTGCGCTTGTCGTGAAGTGTACGCATGGCGTTAAAGATAGCTCTATGCTGGTCGTTATAAAAATCATCGGCATTGATAAGGTCGGCGATTTTAATGAATGAATCGCTATCAATTATCAAACTACCAAGTAGGCTGGCTTCGGCGTCTAGGTTCTGCGGCGGCTTAGTAGTAGTGTTTGGATCCATCCCGTTATCTTATGATTCTAGCAGTTCCGCGTTGCCAAATATATTGTTAATGGTAGTTAGCTTCGGTGACTTTTCCGATACCGGCGAATTAGCAAGGGGTTTGACTTGGCTGGCGGTATTTGACTTTTTTTCAGATAATTGGCAATGGACCTCGACTTTTGCGCCGCTAAGTTCCTCGATAACGTCACAGATGAACTTTATATGACGCGATTCTTTTACCTTTTTTTCATGCAGTGGAAACTGGAAACTGAGGCTAAGGACATTGCCATCAATCTGAGGTTCAGCTAACCGAAGGGCCGTATAAAGTGATGCGGCGCGGGCTTTGACCATCGCTATAACCTCGGGCCATAAGGCCAGGCTAAAGTTACTGTTTAATTCTGGTACTCCCATAAACGGTGCATCCGTGGTTTCTATTGGTTCAGCCTGTAATTGCTCCGGCTTATTGACTAAAGGTGCCTGGTTGCCAACATTTTGGTGGGCAGCTTGCAGGATAATGATTTCTAAAAATTCAAATGGCTGTTTAGCGCTACTAACATCTAATAAACTTCTAAGCAGGCCGGTGGCCCAACTATAGTTTGTGCCAGCCAGTAGTTCTGCGCGTATTTTTTTGCCCAGCTGCGCGGCTAATGAATTTGGACTCGTACCATCACTGTGTATTTCTCCTAGCAAATTAAGGGCGCCTTTGGAGTCACCGGCGCTTATATACTCTATTAATTGTTTCAAAGCGACGTCTGGCGCAACACCAAGCAGTTCACGGGCACTGTTCGTCGTAACCTTTTTACCGGCGGTACCCAACTGGTCGAGCATATTGATGCTGTCGCGGAAACTACCGCCGCCGTGCTCGGCTAAGAGTTCCAAAGCATCAGCCTCAATGTCAATTCCTTCTTTTTTAGCAATTGATTTTAGGTGGGCGATAGCCTTATCTTTTTCAACCGGCTTGAAGGTAAAACGCTGGGTACGGCTGATAATGGTTTCGGGTAGTTTATGCGCTTCGGTCGTCGCTAGAATAAAGATACAGTGCTCTGGCGGCTCTTCAAGCGTTTTTAAAAGAGCATTAAAGGCCTCCTTGGTCAGCATGTGGACTTCATCAATAATATATACTTTGTACTTCGCAGACGTTGGTGCGATATGAACCTTTTCGCGAATATCGCGAATTTCGTCAATGCGTCGGTTACTGGCGGCATCAATTTCAATAATATCCAAATGCATAGCCTCGCCTTTGTAGGGCAGGTTATTGACTTCGTGGGCTATAATTCTAGCCACACTAGTCTTGCCCACCCCTCGCGGCCCGGTAAGCAGATAGGCGTGGCTGATACGTCCGCTCATAAGAGCTTTAGACAGTGTTTCGCTTATGGGTTCCTGACCCACGACCTCAGAAAACTTTTTCGGACGATATTGTCTATATAACGCTTCACTCATTAATTACCCTCATAGTGCCTGCCCCCTATCTAAATCATTATAATGATTTAGATAGCTCTTAGCTATGAGCTCTTAGCTGTTAGCTTTACAACGCGGCTTCGAGTGCTGCCCATTCGGCGTCTACGCTGTCGTCTTCCGGAATATTGACACTTACTTGATCACCGGGTTTTGCTTTGAAATACGTAACGCTAGCCAACAGGACACGGTACTCTTTCTTGCCTATCTTGACAAAATAATGGCCGTCTTTTTGGTCGAGCGCGCCGACCACCTGCTTTCTGGGTATAGGGCCAATTTGCTTGTACATAAACGCGCCGTCATCAGCGATTGTGAGCTTTAAGATATCACCCTGAACCAGTTTAGATTTACTGGCGTAATTAGCTGGCACAGGATAGGTTTTGCTGTCGCTGCCGACCATATTTTGGCCGTCAAAAACGCCCTCAATTACTTTACCCAGAGATTTACCCTTTACTTTCTTAGTTAGTACAGGATCATCACCAACCAAACTGACCAGCAATTCTTTAGCGGCCGCCAGGCTGGTTTCGGCCTCATTAATCAATGATCGTAATCTTTTGATTTGTTTTTCAGGAATATCAGACATCTTTATTATTACTCCAAGTCCCCGTCTTTGTTTGCAGATAGACTCTTCACGCTAAAATTAACATAGTTGGTTAGCCAAGTCAAAGTGTCAAGTGGGTCGCTGTGGATAAATAATTTGCTCTGGGTCAATTATTTTTCATACGTGGGTTTGGGTTGGATACAAAAACTGCCCGCTGAGCCAAAAATCATTAGGCAGCCTTGTATACATTTAGTAGTCGTTTAGGATAGTTCTACCGTAGCGCCGGCATCTTCGAGGGCCTTCTTGGCTTTTTCGGCCTCGTCTTTTTTGATCTTTTCCAAAATAGTTTTTGGCGCGCTGTCGACGATCGCTTTAGCTTCGCCCAAACCCAGTCCGGTGACATCCTTAACAGCTTTAATGACGGCTACTTTTTGGGCGCCGGTGTCTTTTAATATGACGTCGTATTCGCTCTTTTCCTCAACGGTTGGTGTTGCGTCTTCGCCACCGGTGGCCGGAGAGGTCACAGCTACTGCCGGAGCGGCGGCTGATACGCCCCAGTGCTCTTCCAAGAACTTAACGAATTTACTAATTTCCAGCGCTGACAACTTATCCAGCTCTTTTACCAGTGAAGCAAATTCCTTTGGAGCATCAACACTTTTCTTTTCATTGGTTTTAGCTTCTGTCCCGACGCCAGCATTAGCTTGGGTACGGGACTCCGACTCTTCAGACGTCGGAGCAGGGGCTTCCGCATTCGCTGAAGCTCCCGCCTCCACCTTTGCTTCGGCGGACAGGTCTGCGGACAGGTCCGCCTTCGCTGCTTTTTTTGTCTCTACTGTTTCATTCTCTGCCATAATTTTCTCCTTTATCATTGAACCCTGATCCTTGATCGTTAGTTGACCGTTAACCTTAGATCTATTTGATCAATGCTCTCGTTTAATTAATGTTCATTGTTCTACGATCTATGCATCTAGGCTTCCTGCTCGAGCATTTAATACATTTAATACACCGCGTATATTGCCGGTCAGTACGTTGACAAAGCCGCTAACCGGTGCGCTGACGGTACTAATCAGCTGCGCCCTAAGCAAACTTTTAGTTGGCAAGCTGGCGAGCTCCTTGACGGCGATCGCCTCAAGCAGTTGGCCGTCAGGCGTGATAGCTGCCACGAACTCAATTTGAGGGTTAGTTTTTGCAAAGTCTGCCAAGCTTCTGGCTGGCGCAACTTCGTCCTGGCTATTGAAAGCATATAGCAGTTGGCCGACCAGATCGGACGAGTCTATGTCCTTCAATAAGTCGTTTGACTCGAGCGCCTTTTTGAACAAGCGGTTTTTGACTACACGTAGCGTTGTGCCGCCGTCCAGCGCCTCACGGCGCAGTTGTTGCATAGCCTTGACGGGGGTGCCTTGATATTTAGCGACTACTGTCAATTTAGAATCAGACAGGAGTTTTTCAACACTCGCAACGACTTGTTCTTTTTTCTCTCTTGTCAGAGCCATAAACGCTCCCTTTTATCAACCTTTTAAACCAAAAAACCTTTGGCCGTTAATACCAAAGATTATTACAAACTAGTTCAGTCGTAACCTCGGCGACATTATTAATCCCTCGACAAGCTCGGGACGTCGCGGTCTTTGGTAACTGATAATAAGTTAGCACAACTATAAGATGTTAGCAAGCCTAAATGATTATGTAGCTTCATTTATTTCCTGAGCGGTCAATGGATGTGATTCTGCAATTTTTTCAATAAGCATATTAATAAATTCGCTACATTTACCGTCCCTACGGAGTGATTGCACAGCTGCAGCGCTTAAACTTACTTTCCATCTACCACGGTGGCCTAAAAGTAGGCTGGCGGCCGCCAATTTTACATGGCGGCGGGAAATTAACTGGCCGTAGAGGTCGCTCGACAACTTAAAACACTTATTATATTGATCTTCTAGGCCTGCCCCCTTAATAATTTCTGGAACGTTGTAACCATAACGCGGGCCTAAACCTTCCAAGCTGAAATCACTCACCGCGCCTTGCTTAAGTAGTAAATCTAGCGTCCGTAGGTCAGCGACTATGTCAAATCGGTAAATAACCTGACCTAAATAATTACTGGCGGCTTTGTTGAATTTTTCATTGAGTTTCTGCTGCTTTTCTCGGTACGTAAGGTTGCCTATGTTTTTGCCCAGCAGCTCGAATTCGTTATGAGGCACTCTTTCAATCAGCTGCGCATTATTATCTGCAGGTACATTTGGAAGGTGTTCCTGCACCAGTTCATTGATTATCATTTGCATGGCTCGGGGTTCATCTGCTTTACCGGTCTTTGCTTTAGTTGCAGTTGCCTTCCCTTGATTAATTTTAGCGGCCAAAGCCGGTCTTTCTGACAGCGGCAGAGTCGATTGCAAAGCAAAGTTGAGATCGCCGCGATCAATATTTTTATCAATAATTGCTGAATTGAGCATCTCGCCGCGCAGCTTCTTGATTTGGCCAATAACTTTTTTGTGCTCGTTGGCCAACGCAGTTTCTGATTGCTTAGGCACTTTGACTGCTTTTGACGGTTTATCCGTAGTTTTTTCAGGCCGATTTTTTTTGGTTTTTGGTTTTTGGTTTAATACGCCATCGAGATTCAAGATTGCGCCCTTGCCAGGACGTTTTGGTGCCGGCAACAGCGGCTTAATGGTTCCCCAGATAAGATCATTGATTTCGATAATACTAAGGATCTGGCCGTTTTTCGTACAAATAATTTCCTTAAAATCCTTGGGGAACAATTTACAAAGAAGTTCATAGGCTGCACCAGCTTTTTTAATGTGCTCTATATCGGCTTCGTGCTCGTCGCGTTTTTTGGCAGTGTAGCTGCGCCCGGCCTTTTGGCTTATAAGTTCATATGATATTTCCGGTGGTACCTTAAGGTATAGGTTCAGGCTGGGGCGCGGTATACCAAGCAGCTGGTACTCTAGACTATCAGCCCACATAAAAAAGCCCCGTTGTTCGGCTAAGCTTGTGAACTTGGTACCTTGGTGCGCCATATTTGAGCCCACATAACGGTTGGCTAATAATACTTTGCCCCCGGCCAGAGCTTTATTGATCTGAGAGGCTGTCTCATATCTATCAAGTGCATAAAATATCGATGCTGTATATGGGCTGACTTCGCCTGCTGGGCCATAGCTACCGTTCAAATAGCGTTTAACGAAGTAGCTAGATGGTTCATCGTAACGCGGAAAGTCAAAAACAGCCACCTCATGGCCGACTGCTTTTAGCCGCTCAGCCAGCAGGCGGAACTGCGTCCCTTTGCCGGACCCGTCAGCCCCTTCAAGAACTATAAATACGCCAAGGTGGTTTTGCATAGGCTATCTATCATTATCCCACCCTATTTTTTAAGGCCTTTAATATTAATGGGCAAAGTCCGCTGGTCTTTATAAGCTTTAGGCAGCATCTGCTCTGGTCGCCAGTCATGAACTAGTTTTTCAAGACTGGCACTCATTCCGGATTGGTATTTACCGCTAAGCTTCTTATATTCGCCCTCCACTGGACCAGTTTCATAAAAAACCATCTGGGCAATTCGTTCACCAACCGGCAGTACCACGCTTTCGTGCTGGTTCATATTATAAATTTCAAGTGTCCAACGGTTAATGTAGCCTGGGTCTCCCCAACCGGCATCGATGCAAACAGCCATACCATTGCGTCCCCACGTGCTGCGGGCTTGCAGCGTACTAGTACCAGGTGCCTTGATGCCAATAAACTCATGGGTGTGACCCAGTAGGCGCTCACCGGGGCGGACAACAATAATTGGCTGGTTGGGTGGTATGCCTTCAAATAGTTGGCGGCCGTTATTTTTAGCCCAATCCTTATGGATTTCTGCCTTATATGGTCCATCGAAATAACGAGCTACATCTTTGGGGTCAAAAGGATTATAAAAGCCGCTGACACCGGTTCGCTCTGTCCGGTAAAACCAGTTGCCTAGTGTGACATCTATACTGCTGCCGGCAATGTTCTGCTTCACCAGCGGGTGGCAGACGACATGACCTTTTTTAATGGCTTGGCGTAGCTGAACATTACTATAGACCGACATATATTTGGCAAAACCCCTTTTAATTAGTTTAGCTGAGCCATGACCTAGAGAGCAACTTTAATGCTGGGACCCATGGATGAGCTGACGTAAATCGAGTTAATGTAAGTACCTTTAAGGCTGGCTGGTTTGGCGGTCCGGATGCTAACCATTACAGCATCGGCGTTTTGCTGCAACTTATCAGCGCCAAAACTGACTTTGCCGATACCCAAATGGATAATACCGGCTGGATCAACACGGTATTCCACACGGCCGGCTTTGGCCTCTTTGATGGCTTTGGGTACATCTGTAGTAATGGTGCCGCTTTTAGGGTTGGGCATAAGGCCCTTGGGGCCGAGTAATTTGGCGTATTTGCCAAGGCGGGCCATCAAGTTTGGGCTAGTTATTAAAACATCAAAATCGGTCTGCTCCTTGTCTAGTTGCGCGAGTAAGTCAGCTTCCCCAGCAATGTCGGCGCCGGCGGCTTTGGCCTTGGCGACTTCATCGCCTTCGGCAAAAACTGCAACGCGCAGCGTCTTGCCTGTTCCGGCGGGTAAAGTTACGTTGTCGCGGACATTTTGGTCGGCTTGGGTAGGGTCAACGCCGAGATTAACGTGGAGCTCAACCGTTGCGTCAAATTTGGTAGTTGACGTCTTCGTGGCCAAATCCAATGCTTCCGCTAAAGGGTATAGCCGGTTTTTTTCGACCAATTTAGCCACTTCGCGGTATTTTTTGCCGGCCCGTTCCACGCGGCTGCGGGGGGGTTTTTTAGCTTCTTTTGGTGCTTCAGGGACAACTTTTCCGGCCTTTATCCGCGCCTGTCGCGCCTGCTCTTCCTCAGCCTCTTTAATAGCTTTAGCGCTTCGTCTACCCGCCTTAGCTGCCGTCTTTGGCTCGGCAGCAACTGGTAATTCGGAATCAGGAATTAGCTTTTCCGTTTCTTCTGGCTCTGGCTTTACTTTGCTTTTTACTAATTTCTTATTACTAGTTTCTAATTTCTGCGCCTTTGGCGTTTTGGACTTAATCCCTGTTTTCTTATCTACCATCTCTAATCCTCTACTTCCACACCCATACTGCGGGCGGTGCCGGCGACCATTTTCTTAATAGCCTCTACGTCTTCGGTGTTCATATCGGCGGCTTTGGATTGAGCTATTTCGGTTAGCTGGGCTTGGCTCAATTTTTTCTCTAGTTTTTCCTTGTTCGGCTCACCCGAACCTTTCTCGACTTTGAGGGCAGACAAAATCAGCTCGTCAGTTGGCGTCCCCACCACCCGCCAGCTCATGGTGCGATCATCATAAATAGTAATATGCACTGTTAGCATTTGCCCCATGCGGTCTTTGGTTTGTTCGTTGAAAGGATTAATAAAGTCCATCATGTTAACGCCGTATTGGCCCAATGTCGAGCCAACAGGCGGTGCGGCACTAGCCTGCCCGCCCCTGACCTTGATTTTTAATGTTGCCTTAACTTCCTTCGCCATCAAAAAATCCTCCGGATTTTAGTTGATAGTATATAGTTGCTAGTTGTTAGATTCCGGTTCCTAAACTTACAACTACTAACTAGTAACTTTTGACTACATGCTTGCATGTTACACTCTCTTCACCTGCAAGCCGTCCAACTCAACGGGTGTTTCGCGGCCAAACATATTAACTAATACTTTTAGCTTACCCTTTTGGGCATCAATTTCATTAATTGCGCCATCAAAACCCTTAAATGGGCCATCTATTATATTAACCACTTCCCCTACTCGGTAATCGAATTTATGCTTAGGCTCTTCGCGACCTATTCGCTTCATAATTTTATTAATTTCATCCGGCTCGAGTGGTGTTGGCTCGGTACCTGTCCCCACAAAACCTGTGACGTTTGGCGTATTGCGCACGATATACCAGGCATCTTCAGAGAGCTTCATCTCTACGAGTACGTAACCCTGGAAGATTCGCTTTTCAACAATTTTACGTTTGCCGTTTTTGATTTCGATCATCTTTTCTTTGGGTACTAGAACTTGGAAGATTTTATCACCCATATCTAGCGAATCGGCCCGCTGGCGAATACTTTCGGCCACCTTCTCCTCATACCCGCTATAGGTATGGATAGCATACCAATGTTTGGTTGAATCATACCGTTTAACCACTAGACGCTCCTTCCAGTCGCTTTAGCTGAGAGCCGATAGCTATGAGCTGAGAGCAAAATTGTAGCGGCTAAGGACTTTAAGCTAGGGACTTTAAGCTGATTATTCATTGTTTTAGGATTACTTTCTTAAATATCTGATCTAGGATCCAGTCCACGCCGGCGACTAATGCTCCGAACACAATCGCGAAGATGAATACAGCCAGTGTTAGGCGCCATGTTTCACGGCGGTTAGGCCAACCAACATGGCGAAGCTCGCGCCAGGAATTTACAAAATAGACTGGCATCAACCAGCGCAGAGGCCGCACAATTGGCAGTAGCGGCCTGAAAATAACTGACAAAATCTCTCCAATTTTTCGTATTATTCCGCTTAGCGGCAAATTTTTTCTGGCTGTGGAGATTTTTGACGGCTGTTGACTGGCTTGGATTTTAGACCTGGACAGTTCTGCCTGTTCACGAATGCTCAGCGCTTTGCGTATTCTAACTTTTTTTGGCTTTGGACGTACTTTAGCCACAGACCACTCCTTCACTAAAAAACCTACCGTTTAAGGTAGGTCGTCGCTGTCAATACTAACAAAATTATCCTCCGATAGCAAGGGGCAAAAATCAAAAGGGCTGAATCCTTGGCTTATGGGCGCGAATTTCTTTTTGTTTAGCTTTGGCTCCAGATACAAGCTTCTCAAGCGACCGCCAGAAACTGGGACTATGATTTAAGTATTTAGTGTGTACCAGCTCGTGCAAAATGACATAGTCTATCAGTTCCCAGGGTAGCTGCATTAGAAAATAACTGAGGGTAATAACCTTATGGCTCGAGCAGCTGCCCCAGCGCGAGGTCAGTTTCCTGATTCTAAGTTCCTTGTACGAATAATTGTGCAGAGAGCTCAGGGATTTAACACGCTGTGGCAGGATAACCTTAGCTTCGTTATAAAGCGCCTTCTCGCTGATCATTCGGGCCTTTGACTGGACTCGCTCGTCCTGGTCGCCGTATGGTCCGGTTATATAAATTCCAATTTTATCAATACGTGATTTTATGGACGTAGCATACGGATCATGACTGAAATATAGAGTGTGAGCCTTGCCGATTTTCATTCCGTCTCGTAGCTTAGCGTGCTGGTTGAGTACCTGCTGCTCGTTTATCCAGTCTGCGCGACTTTTAGCGAAACTTATGCCCGCGGCGTAGGGGGCCCAGTAGGGCAAACCAATCCTGACGCGTCCGGCGGCATTAATACTTAATCGCAGGCTGTGGGTACCCCGCCGCTTGGCGAGAGTAACTTCACCTATGCCTTCGATATATACCAGGCGTTGTGCCATTCGACTCCCTGTTCATTGTCAACCCTGAGCCTGTCGCCCTTCAATTTCGTTCATGGTGACCCTGAGCTCCTGTCGAATGGGTCGAAGGGCTCAAGGTGAATCATTAACTTACTGAAATGTTGCGCCTGGCCATGTCCAGCGGAACGATTGGCCGGCGCGGAATAAGGTTGACTAGTTCCGGCTTGGTGATGTTGCCTTGCACGGTATCACTCGGAATCAATACCATCTGATACAACCGATTTACGATAGCGCTCTTTTGTGTCACAAAGGCGTGCTTGCCGCTAATCACTAAATATTGCTCGTCTTTGGGATTTTGCATCGTTGAAAGCTGGCGGTTAAAGCTTTCGCGTGTTTGCGGCTCGGCGTATTTGTCATCAGTGGTTCGACGATCACGGCGCTGAGTTCGAATATATGAGCTTTCAACATCTATCTGCAGCCAAACGAGTAGATAAGCAGCTCTATGCTTAGCGGCCAATTCCCGCAGTCTTCTGCGCTGGCTGGCCCGTAAAGTATTGGCGTCGTAGGCTACACTTAGGCCAGCGCCCAAAAACTCCTCTGTCATATAATTCATTAGGTGGCTAATTATGGCGTTTTCCTGGTTGTCATAACGTGGTGTTGCAAACAATTCGCTGCGCATACGGTCGGCGCTGACGTGCGCTAGCTGGATGTGCTCTGCTAAATTTCTGGCCACAAAACTTTTTCCCGATCCCGGAAAACCGTATAAACATACTAAGACAGGTTTGCTCAATACTATTTTGACCATCCCATAAGAGCCTTTCCGCGCATTACTCTAATAATATATGTAAATCGATTGTTTATCATTGCTTTATCCTAAATAGCTACGCCCTCAAAGCCTCGACGGGACACGTTTATCTGATACTACCACCTCTGATACAGTTGATAAAGTGCTCATGCTTATTGGCCCTTCGACTTCGCCCAGGACCATTCGACTTGATGGTTTACCATGAGCAAGTGAATCGAGTCGAATGGCAGGGGTGGAGGGACTTGAACCCCCGACCTTCTGTTTTGGAGACAGACGCTCTAGCCAACTGAGCTACACCCCTTCGCCAGATAAATTATACATTGTTATACTCCTCTATAGGGAAAGGTAGTAGCGCTGGTCTCGCCAACGGCGGGATTTGGATTCATTCCAAAAAGCGCGTTGAAGGAAAACCGTAGGTTGTCCTTCAATAATTTATCGGCGGGGTTTAACGACGTTTCGCCCAAGATTCTTTTTAGTTTCTGACTGTTTAGCAATTACGCGCTTAACCGGGCAATACTTCTTAAGTTCAACTTTA
>Ga0209542_10002422_pt1 | contig 41748 bp, 49 predicted proteins | sample RifCSPhighO2_01_FD_184028 | JGI IMG/M metagenome (GOLD analysis project Ga0209542, IMG submission 184028) | Soil microbial communities from Rifle, Colorado - Rifle CSP2_plank highO2_0.1 (SPAdes) (version 2) | ecosystem: Environmental > Terrestrial > Deep subsurface > Rock core/Sediment ... | reverse complement strand
CGTCTCGTTTTTTAAAGTTTTCCTAATTTTATTAAATTTTTCAGGTGGCAAAAGATAGCTCAGGTCTTCGTTTATTGTTTTTTCCGTAACCTTATCTTTTATAAAATCAATTAGCTCTTTTAGGTAGCTTCCAACGGATTTTTTTGTTCTTTCACTGATTATTTTTGCGTTATACTTATATCCCTGCGTAAAAAAGTGATGGATATCGTATAGATCGCGGCCCGCGATTGTTTTTGTTTTTTTATACCTATCGGTCAAAGCGACTAATTTGTTACCAAACATTGTTTCGACAGTCTGACAATTAGCATAGCGGTCAATCTCAGGCAAATAATGTGGTTTATAATCGTTACCCTTAAATTCCAATGGAATAAAACTGAGCTTTATGGCATTCCTAAGTCCGGGTTTAGACTCGTACTTCAAAACATAATATAAAGACTTGCTGCTTTTTTTATCAATCCGCATGTCCAGTTTATTGAATATTTTCTTTAATTCCGTATCGATTTTTTTGGGCGCAATCCCCTTTTTTAAGTCAAAATCCAGATCAAGCGAAAACCTATCCAAATAACCTAGCATGGAGGCTGCAGTTCCGCCCTTAAAAAAAGCAGACTTTGAGACCAATTTCGAGTCCAGTACCGCCGTTAACAGGCGATAAAGCTGAATTTTATGATATACGTCTTCCCTTTTTGGCAGTATCATCTGTAACCTACCTCCCTTTGAATTTTTCTCACCATTTTCCAATTGATTATTTTTCTGTTGTCAAAATGGTAGCGCGGACTGTAATAAAGCATATCGGCCACCGCTCTTTCTAAGCCGGCAATCATTACTCCATCGTTACCAACTACCCCACGGTCGTTGTATAGATGGTCATCTTTTAATTTACGCACAAAAAAATCATTATTAGCCAAGGTAAATTTTTTTGAGACTTGAGAAACAGCCGTAATGTAATTTCCTTTTTGAAATATCACTCCATGCGAAATCAGCACTGTTTCACAACTGATATAACAGTAGCGGTGCAGATAACCCTGCATTAAGTTGTATGGATTGATTTGATCAGCTGGAACTGTCGAGTAAAAGCCCTTGTGAATGGGAATTAATACCCCCTTATTTAAATATCTTTTTATGGTAGTGTAAAGAGTGTTATTGTTGGTTACCCCCCACAAAAGCGATAAATCAGCAGTATGAAATAACTGCCTGTTCTGCTTCAACAATATATCTATCCTGTACATATATGTACAGGATAATATATCGAATTAAATTTGTCAAGATCAAATAACGTTCGTTTTAAGGAGGTAAGAAATTTCTAAAAAATCTTAAATGAAGCCACTTAGCAATCCACTACACTTGACAGGTGTATTAATCTGGATTAATAGCAATTTAATTTTTAAAATTTAGAGAATACGTGTTAGAGGATAACAGTAAATTGGCCATAGCTTGAGACAAGGGTAATCTTGTCATATTTTCCATCCATAAATATTGACCGTTAGGGTTTAATTCAAAAAAAACGTATTCCCCTCTTGGACTAATTGCCATATCTATTGCTCCAAACTCAAGCTTGAAATACTTACATATTTCAAAGCACTTTTTTTTAATATGTTGGGGCAACTCATATATCTCATGTTTGAGAATATAGGGATCGACTCGTCGCCAATCTATTTTGGCATCTTTGTGAGACTGTGAATCTATAGAACAGGCAAAAATATAATTCCCGATTACAGTAATCCGTAACTCCAATTTCTTATTGATTTGCTCCTGAATCAAAATAGGGTAATCTAAAGTTTTATTCTTATAAAAAGCTTTAAATTGCTTTTCATTGATTTTAAAAGTATAAAAAGTTTTTTTAATATCTCCAAATTCAACATACGGGTCACCAAATACTTTGGTAATGGTTTTATCTGAATGCTTTTTTATGAAGTTGATAATTTCATCTTTATCACAACTCACAATTGTATCCGGTATTTTAAATCCAATCTCATTGGCTGCAAATAATTGATAAGGCTTATTTTTCGCTTTAATAATACTTGTATAATTACTGACAGTAAATATTTTTAATTTTTCAGCTTCGTAAAGCAGAGGAATATATATATTTTTCCATTCCTCGAACTTAAATTTTTGTTCGAGAACGCCATCTTTACCAATTTCTTTATAATGCTTTAACTGTAAATATGGTTTTCTAAACCAAATAGAATTTACTTTATTAAGAACAATTTCACTTCCGTTATGGTTAATAATGAATCTTATGTTAGATGAAAAGTGCGCAGAGATACATGACTTTTTACTAAGCTTATTTGTATTTATTCTTAAAATACTAACATTTCTTTTTTTTTCTAGTATATTTACAACCTCATCTACATGCGGATCAGGATCGATGGTTAATATCAATATATATGTCATTGTATGTCCTAAGGGTCTGGGTTTGAATCATCGAAGTCATTATCGGGAGGTGTAAATGTTTCTGTTCCTGCACCAAGTATTTTAGATCTTGTTGATAAGAAATTTTTAGATTTTAGTTTCTGAGCGACTGCGAGTATTAAATGTATTGCTGTTGAATTATTAGCGGCTTCTACAGTTTCCGCACTTATTTGTTTTTTTATTCGTCTTTCTGACATAGTTAATTTTTTTCCAAATTATAACTTTGTTATTATTAATTTGAAAATGTTATACCGCATGATGCCAAATCTGACATTGAATTGACTTTTCGATTATTTTACACCCCAATATAATAATTTGCAATCGAAAATGAAAGTGCAGGAAAATCTTATCAAAACTATATGACGACCGCTACATTCTTCTAGCAATAATTTTTGTTTAAAAATTTAACACAAAATTCATGAAAAAACTTAACTTTACATAGTAGAATTAGGGATTCAGCCCTATGAAAAAGATTTATTTAATTATTGCTGGGGTATTTTTGTCGGCGATTTTATTCTATGCCCTAAAAATAGGTCTATTTTATAATAAAATTTACACCCCAAAAAATGGTAATCAGATTAACACTACACCGATTCCTGTAAAAACCAATTTCTCTTTTCTTCTTTTAGGCTATGCCGGGGGTAATCATGCCGGTACTTATCTGACCGATACGATCATTGTCATGCATTTTGACACCAAGAAAAAGAAAGCTTTGATGATATCTCTTCCGCGCGATATCTGGGTCAAGCTGCCGACTAAATCAGGTGATGATTTTCATTCCAAAATCAATACTGTCTATGAAACCGAACTTTTTCCCAATGACTTTCCGGACCTCGATACTAAAATTGCAGGAAATAAAAGTGACGCAGAGCTGACCAAATATATCCTGGGAGAGATAACCGGATTTCAGATAGATAATTACATCTCTATAGACTTTGCCAGTTTTACCAAATCTATAGATATTTTAGGAGGAGTCGATATAAATGTTACGAAAGCTTTTGAGGACGAAAAATACCCGGCCGAAGGAAAAGAAAACGACCTTTGTGGCAAGGAGGAACAATTTAAACAAATTGAGCCATATTTGAACGATCTTGACGCAACCAAATCAGCCGAAAAGGAAAAATTACTGAAAGAAAAGCCCGAACTGGATGAATTTTTGCGTAATGCTACTGCCTCACCCGAACTGGTCTTTCCTTGCCGCTATGAAAAGATCAGTTTTGCAAAAGGCACACAGCATATGGACGGGTCAACCGCCTTAAAATTTGCCCGTTCCCGCCAATCACCGCAAGACGGCGGTGATTTTGCCCGCGCCAGGCGGCAACAGCAGGTAATTGAGGCTGTAAGAGCTAGAGTCTTTTCGGTCGGTTTTATTTCTAAAATTCCTTCCCTACTCGATGAACTTGATCAATATGTAAAAACCGATATTGGGCCCGAAGAAATTACCAGAATCAGCAAAGAAATTCCCAACGCAGGAGACTATATATTATCTTCTTTAGTATTAAGCGATGAAAATATCCTAAGCGCAGACAGATCTACAAACGGCCAATTCATTTTAATACCGGAAACCGGCGAAGACGACTGGGAATCAGTACAAAAGTTTATCAGGAATAATCTTGAGATAATTACCCCTCCTCCAATTCCAAAAAAATAATTTAAGTTTCTTTACAGTGTAACTACGTTTTAAAATGGCGGAAGTGTTTTTTTTAAAAAAATAAGTTAATAAATTAAATATAAGAATCTAATATACCCATTTACATCTATTAGTTGTTTGTCTTGCAAAGTCAGAACATAAAAATCCCCTTGGACAAAACTCCAAACCTCCACAAATTATTCCATCTTTACATTTATCATTAACTTTACATTGGGTAGTTTTACCCGTTTTATTGCAGGTTGAATTTGTACAAGTTTGATTGTAATCAAATACCTTACATAATTTTAAATTGTTTTGATTACAAAACTGTGTTTCACGATAAATTACTATACTACAATTTCCACATGGTGGAGTTGGAGTTCTGGTTTTGGTTGGAGTTATAAGGTGAGCAGATTGGGCGCGCGGACGAAAAACTAAGGCCTGTTGTTTGTTAAGTGATATTGAAGCTACTGCAGTAAAAACTATTACTACAATAAAAAGAATCAGAAAGAGTAGCGTCGAACCGTTTTGACTACTTTTATTCATAGAATAATACTATAAATTTAAGCTGATTAATCACGATTGTCAAGCGAAAAATCATTTTCTTAGTACAATTTAATACCACATACCATCTTGCGTATAGCCACCTAGTAAAAAGGAGGTTTTTATTTATACCAATCATCATGCGGCCGTGGGTTGAATGGTCAAATTAAATTAAAATGCCTTTTTGCTTCGGCCTCGAATTCAATCCTTTCTGCAACAATATAACTTAAATACTTTGCGCTTTCAACGATCTGTTTAATCAGCTTAATTTCTTCCTCACATTCATAAGGAAAAATATAGACGCTCTGCTGATAGGGATAAAAACCAACATCTTTAAGAAAAGATCGCAGATAATCTCTTTTGTTTCTTTGCTTTTCCGGAACATCGAAAAATACCAAGAACCATTTTCCCGGCCATTTTTTCTCCCTTCTTTTGAAATCCATAAGAGATTTGAGCGAATATTTGAGAACTGTTGGAATCCAACCTTTGAGTCTAACCAATACTTGATCACCCTTTTTCTCTATGGAAATTATTTCTTTTCTCTCCAGATTTTTAAGTACTCTTTTAATCTTAGCTTCTGGAATTTTCTTTTTAGTAAACTCTTCGATTAACTTTAGGATTCCGCCATATACTATTGGAAAATTTGGAGTTACTAAAAAAGTACCACCCAGTAAAATGCTTATTCCAATGCACTTTATAACTATTTCTCTCAATTCTCTATGTTTAAATCCTTTATCTTTTGTTTTATCAGGTGTTTTAGCGATGGATTTAACCATAATTTCACTATACCAAATTGCCCGCGGCCGTTGCCAATATGGTATTAATTAAAAAACTGGTTTAATTAAATTGGGACTGAAGAGTAATTAAACCAGCCTTAGGATTTTATTTATTTAAGAAGTTTTAAAACAGACTGCGTTTAGTTTGTTTTTTTATAAGGCCGACCAAGTCCTCCAGCGGAGTGTCTGATTTGATAATGTAGGCGGTTGCGCCCAGATCCAAAGCCGTATTTTTTTCCGAATCGAGATTGGTCAACACAATGACCGGAATTTTTTTCAGCTTTTCATCTTTCTTGAGAATCTGGAGGACGTCGAATCCGTTCATCCCGCCGGGAAGCATAATATCAAGTAAAATGATATCGGGAGTATATGATTTTAATATGGTTAACGCTTTTTTTCCAGTATCTACCCCGATTACATCAAATCCTTGAACGGACAGTTTATCCTGATACATCTGCGCCAAGACTTTATCGTCCTCAACCAACAGTATTTTATCAACCATGGATTAAAATATTGCGAACTTCTTCAACTACTTGAGCCGGGGTCAGCACGGACTTTTTAAAATAACCGACAGCCCCTTTATTAAGATATTCAGCTTGTTCTTTTGGGTTGTCGACATTGGTCAGAATTGCAATGGGAATTTTTTGCAGTTCCGGGTCGAATCTTACCTTTTCAAAAAGATCCTTGCCGCTTAATTTTGGCATGACGATATCCAGAAGGACAAAATCAGGTTTGTCCGTTCTCATCTTTTCCAACCCGGTTACTCCGTCCAAAGCTGTCTCCACTTCAAATCCGGCGTGCTTGAACTTGGTCTCATACATCTGTACCAATATTTGGTCATCCTCGATTATGAGAATTTTGTTCATCATTATATTATACAAATTGAGAATAAATTATATTAATTTAGAATTATTAACTTTTTTGACTAAATTAAGCTTTGCCTCATCGGCCGGTTTTGAACCGGCCGACGGCAATGAAAATACAAAAGTACTACCTTTTTTCAGTTCCGATGCCGCCAACCAAACGTCCCCACCCATCTTTTGCGCCAGCATTTTGGACAGATATAGTCCAAGACCCGTACCCGTAATGTGTTTACTGGTCGGATTTGCAATCTGTACAAACCTGCGAAAGAGTTTGGATCTGTCTTTTTCGGCAATTCCAACTCCGGTATCCCTGACGATGACCCAAATCAAATCGTTATTATGCTGCAAACTGACTTCTACACTGCCTTTGTTGGTGAATTTAAGCGCATTTGATAAAAGATTATTCAGAATTTCTTCAGTTTTCTCAATATCGGCCTGCACGTCCGGCAATTTATTTGCAGCTAACTTAAGCTCAATTTTGCTTTCCTTTGCCAAGGGTTCCAAAAGTTTAAATACTTTAGAAATTGATTTCTCAACAGAAAATACCGTAAGAACAAATTCGAGCTTGCCGGTCTGGATCTTTGAGATATTTAAAAGATCATTAACCAACTGTATCAGACGTTCGGTGGATATTGATATATTGGAAAGAGGTTTCTCTAAATTCTTATTCATGGGTCCGTAATCTCCCTGATAAATCATCGAAATCAAACCCTTGATAGCCGAAAGCGGAGTCCGAAGCGCGTGCGAAGTTAGCGAAATAAATTCGTCTTTCAGCCGGTCAAGCTCCATCTCTTGCGTTATATCACGGTCTATTGCCGTAGCTCCGATAATTTCCCCTTTTTCATCGGTGACCGGCGATATGGTAATCGAAACCGCTATCCTTCTTCCTGTATTATCCATTCGCACTGTCTGATAATGTTTAATATGTTCGCCTTTTTTTATTCGGCTAAGAATTTTTGGCAGATCGTCTTTGAGTTCGGGAGGGAAAATTATAGATACTGGCTGGCCGATTGCCTGGTCTGCCGGGTAACCGTAAAGCTTCTCGGCGCCCCTATTCCAACTTGTGATACGGCCGTCCAAGGATTTTCCTATTATCGCATCGTCCGCAGAGTCGACGATCGAGGCGATAAATGACTTGTTTTCGCTCCTGGGATTATTCATCGCAGGAGCCTCAACCGGCAGACTTTCCTCGATGAAATTTGGTTGATAATTTTTTACCGGATCGCGTACTTTGGAAATTGATTCCGGTCGTTCCTCTGCCTTCCGACTGTTAATTATAATTAGCACTACTAGGGCTATAACAAAAATAATCCCGAAGAAAATAAAAAATGAATAAATCATATAATTTAATTTTATTGTAGTGAATTTTTACGCAGATTAAAAGCGGGAGATTTAATTCAGTCCTCTTAACCTAAAAAGTGTAAAATATCCTATTTAGTCGATAAAGTAAAAACCTAAAAATAAAATACCTCGCAATAATTTGACGAAGTATTTTGTTGCTGGTAGTATTATTTCTAAGTTCATCTTCGCTTCAAGAAACAAGGTATTCACCTAGCGCAATAAAAATTTAAAGAAAGCTTGTGATTTTCTTGAGGACGTCCTCAATGCTGATCTCCGTCTTAATCAGACAGTCGGCAGCTCCGATCTTTTTCATCTGATCGCAATGACCCTCTAAATTAGTCAAAACAATTACCGGAGTTTTTTTGGTTTTGGCATGTTTCTTAAGTTCTGTCAAAACCTCCTGACCGCTTTTACCCGGTAAAAAAAGGTCGAGGAGTATAAGATCCGGCAGCCAGTCAAAAGCAATTTTTAATCCCTCGTCACCGGTAACCGCGCCTTGAGTATTAAAAACAGGGGAAAGCTTCAGTCTATACGCCGACGCTAAAGACTGGTCATCTTCTATAATCAAAACCTTTTTTTCGGATTTTTTATCCATAATAACCTTCTACGAATTTACTAATCTGTACGAATATACAAATTATTTTTATTTGTATATTTGTAATAATTTGTAAATTAGTAGAATAATATCATGTTGCTTTTAATTGTCGTATAATATCAACTATATCTTCCAATCTGTATTCTGCTTTCAGCAGATACTTTTTCACTCCCAAAGCCAGCATGGTGTTGACTTTTTGGGCATTGGCCGAATTTGAAACTACAATCACAGGTATATTCTGCCATTTAGAATTTTGTTTAACCGCCTCCATAAAAGCCAATCCGTTCATATCCTTCAGATAATAATCAAGCCAGATGGCATCAGGCAATTCTACATCGCTGTTAATATGCTCCAGAGCTTTTTCTCCGCTCGAGCAAAGGATTGCTCCGATTCCCTCTTTCTGAAGTTTCTCTCCAATTGCCTCAAGAAGCAACGGCTCATCTTCGACAACGAGCACTTTGAGATTGTTTTCCATAGTCTTAAATTTGTTGTTGGAAAATTGAAAAACGAAAATTCACTAACTTCTATATTCCATATTCTTATCTAGTTTCTATTTTCTAATAACTTGATTCTATTATCAAATGCATTTAGTCAAGCGAAACCTCACCTTTCTTCGGCACCATCCCGGAGACCGGCAAACTAAACCAAAATGTTGTACCTTTATTCTCCTGGCTTTTATACCAAATTCTGCCTCCAGACGACTCAACGATAGCCCTGACTAGATAAAGGCCAAGGCCTGTTCCTTCGGTAATATGTTTAACAACGTTGGTGGCACGGAAAAATTTTTGAAACAGTTTAAACTGTTCATTGACCGGAATTCCATATCCGCTGTCGGATACCTGCGATATGATTTCATGATCTTTTTTTGAGATAAAAACAGTCACTTGCCCCCCATCGGGCGTGTATTTAACTGAATTATCGATAAGATTCATGTAGACGTGTCCAATAAGCTTTGGGTCAATACTAATTAGCGGTAAAGTTTCATGAGCGCTGATGACGAATTTTATTTTTTTCTTTTCCATTTTTCTTCTTAATTCCCCGACGGTCTCATTTATTAACTTTAATAAATCGGTGGGTTTTGGATCGACTATTATCCTGCCCGATTCGATCCTGGAAATGTTAAGTAGCGAGTTTACCAAATCGATCATCCTTTCGGTTGAAAAAGAGATATTTTTTATATATTTTTCCTGTTCCGAACTTAATTTGGCGGATTTAGACTCGCCAAGCAGTTCCGTAAACCACTTTATAGCTGATAAGGGGGTACGCAGTTGATGAGACGCAAGCGAGATAAACTCCGACTTCATCTTATCTACCTCCTTCTCGTGGCTGGCATCGTGAAATACTTTGACTATGCCGATGACATCGTTATTATGTCTTAGAGGTGCGGTAATCGCAACAACCGGGAATCTTCTTCCAGATCTGGTGACATAATAGTGGTCGTCTGAAATTCTCGTAATTCTGACATTGCCTTTTTTTAATGAAATTACCGCCGAACGCATATTAAATGGTATGGGCTTATCCCCAATATAAGCCTTGCCAAACTCAGCCCACTCTTGTCCAACAGCTTCTTTTTCGCTAGTCTCCAATAATTTCTCGGCTGCCGGATTAATCAGCTTAATTTTATAATCGGTTCCTAAAACCAAAAGCCCCTCACCCATCGACGACACGATTGCTTTGGCAACATCTCTTTGCTCTTTAAGCTTTTCTTTGAGTTTTTCTTCGTTTTTAAGGGTAAGGTGAACACCAACAAAAACAATTAGTAGCACTGCTGTTGCAAATATCAAAACAGCAAGTAGAAGAGTTGATTCAAGCATACTTTATGATCACATCTTTTGAAAAATAAGTCAATTCAATTTTAAAATTGTTACCATTTACCCCACGGCCGTTGTCAAAATGGTAATAATTAAATTTATAGTATATCAACCGTAAAGTCACACGATGATTATGGTAGAATTTAGAAGTTCAAATGGAGGGTTGGCTGAGCGGTCCAAAGCGAGGGGTTGCTAACCCCTTGAGTCTAAAAAACTCGCACAGGTTCAAATCCTGTACCCTCCGCAAGTGGGTACCGTTCAAAAACGGTCTCCAGCAAAAATGCTTAACTTTATAAAACAGACTACTGTCAGGGCGGGTAAAAAAATATTAGAATCCAAGCCGTCTATATTGAGGGAAAAAGGTGGAACAGGTAATTGGGTAACCGAAGCAGACCTTGTCAGCGAAAAAATAATAATATCATCTATTCAGACAGCCTACCCATCTCATAAAATTCTCTCCGAAGAATCCGCTACTCAATTAAATAATCCTGAAAAAGTAGAAAATTTATGGATTGTTGACCCGCTTGACGGAACTACAAATGCAAAATTTAGTCTTCCTTTTTTTAGCGTATCAATTGCTTTTATGCAGAATGGATTATTAAAACTCGGTGCGGTTTATGATCCTTCAAGAAACGAACTTTTTTGGGCTGAAAAAGGCAAAGGGGCATATCTGAATGATAACAAAATTCAGATTTTAAAAACTACAGCATTTAAAAACACTATAGTAGATATCGGTTCTCCATATTTTGAAAAAAACTTCAAAATAACTTATCCGACCGGGGAACTTTTTTATAAAGCAGGAGCACGTCTAGTAAATTTAGGCTCTGCTGCATTAGAATGCGGGTATGTCGCATGCGGACGGCTATCATTTTACTTCGAAACCGGTCTTAAACCTTGGGACATTGCAGCCGGCAAGCTCATTGTCGAAGAAGCCGGTGGTCAAATGGAGTCACTTCAACCGTATTTTTCTCTGTTTAATCTAACAGAAACATTAACAGGAAATACTGCCTTAATTAAAGCAGCTAAAAGATTATTAAATAAAGTTGATGAATAATAAACGCCAATCCCGCTCCATTGCTCTTATTGCCATAATTGGCGCCTCCCTACTCTGGTCTACTGCCGGAATCTCAAAACCGTTGGTACGGCAATTTGATCCGTTTACCGTTGCTTTTATTCGCTTTTTAATCGCCTCACTGATAATCCTACCCTTTGCTTTGAAAGAAAAAATAAATAAAAAAATAAAATATCTTCCGATATTGCCAATAACATTACTTTCGACTGTTAATATAATATTTTTTTATCTTGGACTAACTACCTCGACGGCTAACGCGGCAACCATTATCTACAATCTTACTCCCTTAATCGTTGCCCTGACTGCTTTTCGGTTAATTAAAGAACAGATTGCAGCTAAAAAAATAGTCGGAATTCTCATTGGTTTTTTTGGAACTATGATCATAGCGGTACTGCCTATATTTGAAGGCAAATCCCCAGTCAGCGGAGATATCAGGGGTAATTTATTTTTTATTGCTGCGGCATGCTCCTGGGCAATTTATACCATCGGCTCAAGACAAGTAATCGCAAAACACGGCTACTCTCCCTTAACCGTAAGTTCGATATCAATCTTTAACTCAACTCTAGTATTTGGTCTCATAACTATTTTTACCTGGAAATCAGATTACCTATCCGCTCTGACAAACCCTTCCATGTATCTCCTGTTTCTTCACCTTGGAATTCTGGTCACAGTTGCTACCTATCTCTTATTCCAGTGGGGTGTAAAAAATTCCTCGGCATCAACCGCGTCTCTCAGTCAGTATCTTCAACCGATATTCGCAATTATCTTCAATGTCATTTTTCTTGGGGAAAAGTTGACCTTTGTTTTTATCATTGGCGGCCTGTTGGTATTTATCGGAGTAATTATAGCTACCGGGACCGGTGTAATAGCTGAAATTAATAAGCTTTTCAGGACAGTAAAAAGTTGAATTATTGCTGAACTTTATACAGCGGTTTTAAAACAAGAATGTCTTGACAATTGAAATAAAAAAGCCTAATATGAATAAATGGATAAAGCTGATGAACAGTTTATAAAAGAAGAGTTGATACTTCGGGATTATCTGGCTGCAGATAGGACGATGCTTGCGGTCGACCGGACTTTTTTATCATATATCCGAACGGCTTTATACCTTTTTGTTGCCGGTGTATCACTGGCAAAGTTTTTTGATAGTTATTTGATTCAGGTCATCGGTTGGGTGCTTATCCCGTCAGGAATATTGACATTTATTGTCGGATTGGAAAGATGCACGGAGATGACCAACTTTATTCACAAACTCTCAATTAAACACGGGTATCATGTCGAGTCTGACCCCACCATGAATGCAAAACCACTATATAATTTAACAATTATTCTTAAAAAATTCTTTGTCAGTACCTATCGTTCATTTCTCCATTCTTTCCTCCCAGCCGCTCATCCTACCGAAAGAAAAAGTTGAATTTTTTTTAATTTTTGATTGTGCCAGAGGGGAGAGTTGAACTCCCACGTCCTTACGGACACACGGTTCTGAACCGTGCTTGTCTGCCATTCCAACACTCTGGCTAAATATATTATACAACCATTTACGGATATCATTTAAAGGAAATTAAAGGAATATAAGGGTAGTTAAATAATCATTCTAAAAGTTAGATTTTGGGTAGACGTCCCAATCAACTGTGAAAGTTTCCAGAGGTATTCCCTTCTCTTTTTTGAGCCTTCTGGTAATCTCTGCCTGCAGCTGTGGAATAAGATCGTCGTTATCCGGATATAATCGCGCGATAAAAGATTTCTTAGTAAGATCAAAATAGACAAAGTATTTTTCGGATGTCAAGGGAAGTTTTTTTCTCCAGGGATATCTTCCGGCAACCCTTTTTTCGAAGTTGGCAAACTCTTCGTTTACTTTAATCTGGTCTTTTATAGTTTGTTGCACCTCGAAGGCTCGCTTATTTTGAATATTAAACAGATCGGACAACTTAAATAAGCCTGTCAATCTGGCGTCCTGCTGATCTTCGGGCGATTTATTTTTAAACCTGACCGATAAAAAAGTAAAAAATACCAATAATAAAATCAGGCCTCCGGCTATAAAGGGAAATATTTTACTGGCTAAAAAATTTTTTATATATTTCATTATTATTATTGTAGACAGCCGAATCCGGCTACTTTATTTGGCTCTTTGGGGTTGAGAGTCAGATTTTTAATTTTCCAACCGACCACTTCGTATCTTTCGATAAAATATTTTACTCCGGATTGAAGAATCGAGAGTACTCCGTCGCCATTTTGATTCACTAACTGGAAAGAATTTATTATACCCGCATGAACTCCCGAGGGTTGACTGATAAATATCACGCAGCCGGTCAGGTCCTGCTGGCCGTTAGCGTATTGATAAATTGCCGAGGTACTGTAGGGCAAAAATTTGTATTTTTTTGTCTGGGATTTCCACCAATTATATAGATTTAATCCGAGAGTATGACCGGGATTCTCTTTCGAAAGCTCATGAAAACCGGCCAAATTATAAGCGTCAATGATGAAATACGTCGGTAAATATCCCTCACTGTAAATGTCGGTAGAATAATTACAGTTTTTTAAATTGTAATTGAGACTGTCTAAAAGATCGGTCTTATTGCGTTGTAAGGATGGCGCAATCAAGTGAGCCTGCTGGATAATTGTTCCGCACTGTCCGGCTTTACCCGTATTACCTTTGGGTATGTGGAAAGCGGTTTTATCCGAGCATCCCTCCGGGTCTTCGTCTTCCAGACAATATGCCGTATCGCTTGGGCTTAATAGTCCGCCGGAAGGTAATTCACCTACGGTTTTTAGACCGGGGATAAATTCCACTGTTCCCTGATTCTGCCAGGGGGTTTGGGCTCGCGATAAATTAGAGAGCGCCAGACCAATATTTGCAGTCGCATAACCGATCGATAGAACCAGAAAAAATAACCCTGCCAAAGCAATGAGCTGGAGATTAGATTCATGAAAATCATAATTATTATTCTTCATGATTTCAGACTAACAGATAAAAATTTTTTTATCAATAAATTCAATTGTACTTCAGTTTCCAGATTCTGCCAAAGCTTTCCTTCCCGCAAGTGCTCGAACCAGCGTCAGGCTGGAAAAATTCTGCGCGCTTGCGGGATCCCATCCAGCTTTGCCACCTGTTCCGAAGATTAAAGAAGTAATTAGGGATTAACCATCCACTCGAACTGGAAGTTTTCTACGGGGATTTCTTTTTCGGTTTTAAGCCTGTTTAAAACTTCCGATTTCAACTGGTCGACATTCTCACCGGTCTTGGGATAGAGTCTGCCGATGAATACCTTTTTCTCAAGATCAAAGTAAACAAAATAATTGACAGCTGTTAAAGGCAGTTTTCTAATCCAGGAATAAGCGTCGCTGTTGCTCTGTTGCCAATCGGCATACTCTTGATCTGCCTGAATCTGTTCTGAAATGGCTTGCTGTACTTCGGGCGATTGAGCATTTTGCGAATCATTAAAAATGTCGGTATTTTCATCCGGAGCAGGTTGAACCGCTTGAGTCGGCTGGACAACAGATTGGGATTGATTATTTGATCTGGTCGAAAAAACCATCAAGACAATCAATAAAACAATCAGCGCTCCGACAATTAATGCTAAACGTTTTCCCTTTAAAAATTCCGGTAAATTTTCCATAGTTATTGTTTGCACCCGAATCCCGCGACTCCACTAATAACTGTTTGATGCTGAGGCGTATTTTGTATCGCCCAGCCCGCTACTATAAATCTGTCCAGAAAGTATCTGGCGCCTGACTGGAGCATCGACACTACCCCGTCTCCGTTTGAATTAACCTGTTGGTAAATGTTAAATATCCCTGGATGTACACGACCCGATCCAAGATTAATGAACATCACGCAACCTGTAAGATCCTGTTGGCCGCTGGCATGCTGTTGAATAGCGGTTGGACTGTAGGGAATAAATTTATAACCCGGCGGGTTGGTCTTCCACCAGTTTAGCATATCTGCCGCGTTGACATGACTCGCATTATTTTTTGATAGTTCGTTATAACCGGCCAAGTTATAAGAATCGATCACAAAAAATGTCGAGATGTAATTGGGACTTGAGTAAGGACCTGTAGAACCGCAGTTTGAGGATACAGCCGGATTGAGACTATCTCTCATTCCTTTCAAAAACTGGGGTAAAGAATTAACCAGTTTATGTGATTGTGAAATGACAGTCCCGCAAGTCCCGGAAATGCCTCCGACTCCCTTTGGAACATGAAAAGCGGTCTGATCGTCACAACCGTCCGGATCCTCATCGTCAATACAGTAAACATCCGCCGTCGGGGGTACGGCGCCTCCGGTTGGCAGAGGGCCGGTGATTTGAGGTGGTTTTGTTACTTTAGGGGCTGATGACGGTTTTGGTACTGAAGTTGGAGCTTGGGTAAAATCAAAGGTTCCCTGCTTTTGTGTCGGTTCAAACCAGGTTTGGGCGCTGGCATTTAGGGTAGATAAGGTAACCCCCAGAACCACAGTCATCAATCCCACACCGGTTACTACAATTCCAAGAGCTAAATGATAAAGAAGCTCAATTGTCAATTTACGCTGGTACTTGTTTTTATCCATTCTTCTTTCAGATTAACAAATACAAATACAATGTCAAGATCTAATTGACAATTCTCAATTTTTGATTAATATAAAATCATATTATGAGTAGAAGTCACGATAATACCAAAGTTGCCCCGGTAGCTCTACTTATTTTGAGTGGAATATTTGCAATTGTTGTAATGACTGCATCCATGATGAATAAAAATTAGACTAAAGATCTTCGTTCTTTCGCTTATGATAGTCATGCAACTCCAACCAAAGCCAGAACTCCGACCCCGACTAGCGGCGTATATTCTCTGGAAGATTGTAACCGGTCTGGAGTTTGTTCTAAATCGACAAAATTAGATTCAACTACGTGTTCCGGAAAACAATTTTGCAGAACTTTGGTTACTACATTTTCAAATTGCATATACAAATATCGTAGTTGCAACGGTCACACATTACTATTTTGACGACCCAAGCGGTTGTAAGACAGACTCGAGGTGTATTGACGGTATAAGATGTAATAACGATTCGCAGTGTACAACAGGAATGTTGTGTATTTTGCCGGGTCAAACAAATAGTTATTGTTCATGGCCTTAACTCGGACTTTTAAAGAAATTTATCTTAAATTATTGAGTATTTTTTCTACTTCCCGAACATTTATTCTATGGTGGCAACCACGTTGAGAGAGGAAGGCTCGCGTCTAAGCTTCGTATGCAATGGATATTGTTTACCTTAATATGGGTGTAATTTAACTCTTTAACTTAATCACTAATCTATCTTTATATCTCCGGTGCTTTTGCATATTACATAATTTAACTTTTAAATACTACTGTATGACTTTTTAGGAATTCAGTGTCAAATGTTTCCAAAAAACCTAATCGGCCAAGAAGGGCAGGAACTTCATTATTATCGAAGAAAGCCAAAGGGATTTTTCTTTCCAGATTTCCGATTTTCGCCGTAATTTTATTTTTTAAAAAATAAATCACTTGATTTCCACCCACACCAAAAGTTATATCCTTGTAACATTCTCTTTCTAAAGAGATTCTTAATTTTTTAGAAATATGCTGAGGTACAATTGTATAGTCTGCACCAGTATCTACAACCATCCAAACATCAATGGATTTATTAACTGAGAGAGAGGTTAATGATACTTTAGCAACTGGTCGATAAATATGACCAAAAGGCGAAGGACCATTGTCTTCATAATTAAACTTTACATCCATAAAATAAGTGAACGAACTTTAGGTAGGTAAGCAATCTCGGGCGTAATATCCGGGTATTTTTTTTCCAATTTTTTTAAAATTTCAGCCGCTCCTTCTCCTGTTTTGGCCGTATATATTTTACCGGCAGCCAGGATTACGTGTTTACCTCTATAACGCGGATTTTTAAAAATATCTGGCATTGTTATAATTTTTTTCATAGTATCTATATTTTAACAAATATTAAATGTATATGTTCAAAATATTTTTTGAAAATAATTTTATAGATTCAAATTTAGCCAGTAATTCTTTCTAGATTCCAAAAAAACAGCGGAAACGATAGATTTATCACCGTTCTGCCGGTAATGTTTGTCAAATTACAATTGACAATACTCAATTTTAGATTAATATTAAATTAAATTATGAGTAGAAGTCACGATAATACCAAAGTTGCCCCGGTAGCTCTACTTATTTTGGGTGGAATATTTGCAATTGTTGTAATGACTGCATCCATGATGAATAAAAATTAGACTAAAGATCTTCGCTCCTTCGCTTTTAATAATCATGCAACTCCGACTCCAATTTGTACTCATGTTAAAGATCCATATAAAGATGTTCAAGTAGGCTATTGCTTTAGTCCTAAAGAGGGAGATACTGCAAATTTCAGAGTAAGAGATAATGTATACTATAAAGGTTATCCTTCGGGTTGTCCTGATTATATAGACTCTAGATCATCATCAAGCAATTATGTTTCTTTTTGCAATGACGGTAAAGCCTGCAAACCAAATAAAGATTGCCAACGTGAAACTGATCTTACCTGTTTTTCGGAAAACCGCTGTAGAGCAACCTTTTACTATTAATTTTCTTTTATTTGTCAATTTTAGAGTAAATAATAATGATTCTCTTCCTCTATAAGTTAGATATAAATTAAACGTTCACTTAAACAGCACTAGAAATTTTCATAGTGCCAAAAAACTTCATCTTGAGTAATTCTTTATCTTCCGTCAGAAAAATATCGCATTCTGCATAAGCTGAACTATGTAACTGAACATTGTCTTCAAAATCTTTTGTCGGTCCATTTAAAGCTTTACTCGTTATTTCAGTGTTAAAGTCAACAACAAAAAAGAGCTTTATAATCTCACTTAATCTTGAATCCGGAACTTTCTTCTTAGAAATGTAGATTAGAATATGAAGTGACAGCGGTGAGACGGTAAGCTCATGCTCACCTAACACGTCTTTAATATTTTTGCCTCTCTCCTCTACGTAGTTGATAAAAATATTAGTGTCGAGAAAGATTTTTGCCATATTTTTCCATTAAATGTATTCTGTAAATTTTTTCTCTTTGCTTATATGTGGTTTTAGGAAGGTTGAGATCTTTGACTAACCTTCTAAACTTTTTAACATCAAAGGGTTTAGGCACGTCTTCAACAGGTTTTATTATACCTACTATCTTTGACCTATGAATCAACTTAATATTTCCACCCTTTTTAAGGGTGTCTATTAATTGGGAAGTAGAGGTTCTTAAAGCGGTTGTACTTATATAGTTCATATATACACTATAATATACATTTAAATATACATTGTCAAGTTGAAGACTTTAGTTCTTCGTCTTTGACCTCTTCTTTAACTTCTTCTTTCATCTCCATGGTCTTAGCCTGTTCATCTGCTTTAGGTTCTTCGACATCCACCAATTCTTCTTCTTTCTGTTCTTTAACTTCCGCCTTGGCCGCTTCTTTTTCTTCCAAAACATTCTGTATCTCTTTGGCGGCTTCGAGCTTGGCTTTAAGATAAACTACCAGCTGGTCGCCCTTCAGATTATTAATCAGGAAAATCGGAAGAATATATCCAATCTCGTCCAGTCCCTGCTGTCTCATCTCCGGTGAGTCGGAAACCAGTTTGTTCAAAACATTGGTAATAAAGACACTGTCATTCTTAACCCACTCGTTTCTTGATTTAATATTGTCCGAGACCGGTACTTCTCCCCTTTCATACTGGTCTTTCCACATCTTCTTAACCTGTTCATACTCGTCCAAAGAAATCGACGGGGGGATCGAGATCGTTTGTTCAATCTGTTTTTCGGCTTTGGGGCCGGTCGGTATCTGTTCGGATATAATCTGTTCAACCTGCTCTTCTTTAATATTCTGTTCTTTGGCGATCTGTTTAACCAGTTGTTTGCTTTCTTTTACCGTCTCACTGTAGACCTCAATAATCTTCTTGACCTTTTCTTTTTCTATCCCTGTCTGGCTCGAGATTTTTTCAGTAAAGCCTGCCGGTTCTTGACTGATATTTTGCTGTGACAATGAATTTAAAACCGTGGAAACTTCATTTGCCTGTAGGTTAGTATTTTGAGCAATATTGGAAATGATCTGATTATTTTGCGATACTGCGCTAACCGAAGAAACGGCCTGAATTACCTTCGTCACTTTTTCTTTGGCTAATCCGGTTTGTTGAGAGACGGTATTGACAATATTTGTCTCCGGTTGACTGATGTTTTGGGCAAGGGAATTCAGGACCGTCCTGACTTCGGAGGTCTCTAATTTGGTAATTTGGGCAATATTATTGACGGACTGGCTGTTTTGAGCCAGATTGGTAATGGTTTGAATATTTTGCGTTACCGGGCTAACCGAAGAAACGGCCTGAATTACTTTCGTCACTTTTTCTTTGGCTAATCCGGTTTGTTGAGAGACGGTATTGACAATATTTGTCTCCGGTTGACTGATGTTTTGGGCAAGGGAATTCAGGACCGTCTTGACTTCGGAGGTCTCTAATTTGGTAATTTGGGCAATATTATTGACGGACTGGCTGTTTTGAGCCAGATTGGTAATGGTTTGAATATTTTGCGATACCGGGCTAACCGAAGAAACGGCCTGAATTACTTTCGTCACTTTTTCTTTGGCTAATCCGGTTTGTTGAGAGATAGTATTAACTATATTTGTCTCCGGTTTGTTGATCGTTTGAGCCAGTGTATTCAGGATTGTTTTTACTTCATTAGTCTGGAGATTGGTGTTCTGGGCGATATTCGTCACCATCTGGCTATTTTGTGAAACTGCGTTGAAATAAGCCTGACTGACCGATCTAACTTTGTCTTGTTTAATTCCCGTCTGCTGAGAGATGGAATTTGTAATATTTGTTTCGGGTTGACTTATATTCTGAGCCAGCGAATTTAAGACATTGCTGACCTGTGTTTTTTCGATACCTGTCTGTTGGGAAACTCTGTTTTCAATATGAGTTTTATCCAGACTGATATTTTGGGCTAACGAATTCAGAACATTGTTTACTATTTCTTTCTTGATGCCGGTTTGCTGCGAAACTACATTCGTAATATTTGCGGTTGACTGATTGCTATTTTGCGCAAGTGAAGACAAAACTGTTCTTACCTGATTTGTCTGAAGCTTGGTGCTTTGGGCGATATTGTTGACGATCTGACTGTTTTGCGAAACAGTGTTATAAAAGGAAGAGCTCGTCGACTGAACTTTTTCCCTGGGAATATCGACTTTTACCGAAACCAGGTGAGTTACCGGAACTTGCTGTGAGATGGATTTGATAAGTTCTTCCCTCTTTTGAATCTGCTCAATCCTGGATGTCGAGATTGATGAAAGAATTTGTTTGGCAGAACGATCTTCTCTGATGGCTCTTGAGAAAAGCTCTGAGCGGATATTCATGTATTTCTGACGCTCGGTCGGTGTCTCCGCTTTGGTCGGATTCTGCAGGAAATTTAGGTTTTTCTGCACATTATTCTGAACTTCCTTATTTGTCTCAAAGTGGGCAATATCGGTGAGATTAGTGACATTAAGATTGAGCGATCTTGCGATTTCTTCTGTCTTGGCATTCTTGATTTGTTCAACTGTTTCGAGTTTCATTTTGACCGGCACTTCAATCTCTTTGGGTATTTTGAGGGCCGCGCCAAAAGTAGTCGTAGGCGAGGTCGGAGTGGGGCCTGAGGGCTGGAAAGGAGGACCTCCGCGCATCTGGTCGTACATTGACAAGAGGATATTTTTCATCGACATTATTCCTTCGCAACAGTAATCCCTGAAAATTCTCAGCAACCACCAAGGGAAAAATATCACTGCCCAAAGCATAATCAAAGAAATTATATACTCGGCATAAGTATCGACATAATTTCCGTTACTGCAGACGGCTAATTTTTGCGCCGGACCGCCGTAGAGAATATTAATTGCAGTCGGATAGATATATCCCGTCGGGTTACATTTTGTTGGATTAACCTCTACCCTGGAAAAATCAAAAATGAAAGGAATCCCCGACCTCCAGACTGTTGTCAATCCACCCAAAAAGAGAGCAAACAACGGGCCGTAAAAAATCCACTGGAAAAATACCCCGATCCAGATCCAACCTACATTGCGAATAAAAACAAAAGGCAAAAGAAGTGCAAGAAAGGGTGAGACAAAAAGCATAAACCATAAGAGCACTTTTCGCAAAATCAGCATGACGCCCATCACGTAATAAGTAATATTGGTAATTCTCAACATCATAAGTTCGGTCTGGGCTGCTTCCTGAACGCGAATATTAAGATCGCGGCACCCGACAAACCTAAGATAGTTCTCTTCTCCGCTTACCACGCCAAAGTTTATATTAAGTAGATCTTTTCCACCCAGTCTCTCGATGAAAAACTTCATCATTACGTCAGACAGCTGGATAAGGACTATGACTAACGATGAGGAAATCGTGACGTAGAGCAAAAGCAGCATTAAGCGGGTAATCTGCGGCCAAATTTTTATGGTACTGGAGAAGTTGGTTCTTTGACCGATAATAATCCCAAACCCCATGATTGCAGCAACCAAAAGCAGAGAAAAAAAAGTAACATTTCTGGCCAAACTCCAAACCTTAATAAGAGCCGAGTCATTGTCGATTGTGCCCGATCTAAAAACCCAGAATAAAAACTGTCGGGATCGCTCGTCAGACTTACCTTGAGCCGTAATTTCGGGGTCTTCCACCCAGAGATGATTTTTGGTCGGATTCTGCTGAAAAGTTTGCAGGTCGCTGACACAGGAACCTCCGCCGTCCGGACGGCTGGAATTACTGTAAATATTTGTATTTAGAGCGGCAGGACATCCACAGATAATAGGCGGAGTCGGACTCTGGGCTAGCGATTGACCGGTTAATTTAAGAAATACGACAACTATAAAAATACAGGCGACTAAACGCTTCATTCTTTCATAGTAAAGAAGTAACTATTTAAATGCAATAAGTAGATGGAATAAAGCGATTATTAATAAATTGTCAATATTATATAGATTGTCTCATTGCTCTACTCCACTCCGGAGGTGGAAGTGTTTATTTTAATTAAGAGGAAAATATCGTGTATCCTGACTGGTAAGAACTAAGCCGTCGTCAAAGATCAAACCAACTCCTTTTGCATAGCGTTTGGTGCTATCGGGAGTTTCTTTGACTAATAAAATATTTTCAAAAACTCCGGCAGGGGTAGAAAATGATTTTTCTATGGAAAAGTGTTCTGCCCGGTCCTCTGCTATGCCTGGGGCGACTTCCTGTTGGTAGGACTGACCAACCGTCGGATTTGCCGGCATGATTATCCCCGGTTTATTCGAACCCTCCCCCGCTCTCCAGGCGCCGCCATGCGAATTTACAACGCCATTTTCATAGATGTCAACGTCTTCGCCAAAATAGCAGACGGTGCCGTCTTTGGCTTGGGCAAAATAGTTTAGCGAAATCTCAAGCAAGGTGTCATCTTCCCACTCTCTTTCCTCAATTACCCGTGTCTCGACACCGGCCACTGTCTCTATCTTATTTAGAGACGTTATCTGAACTTTTGCAGTCTGGTCTTCGAGGATAACTATTTTTCCTTCCGGATAAGGGAAAAAAGGGTTATCGATTGCTGTTGAAAACGGACCGTTTGCCGGATCGCAGATTGAGATATCGAGTTCGGTTATCTGTATCTGATTAGCAGTTTTATTTAAGTTAAGCTCAACCGGTTTTTTCATTAAAAAAAACTTAAAAACCATTAAACCTAAAACAACTGCTAAAACTAGTAGTACTTTTTGTTTAAATATTTTTTGTTTTGTTTTTGCCATAATTTTAAAGCTATCAGATTGAATTAAATTGTCAAGAATTAAATATATTTATTCGCAAGATGGACGACTTCTTTGCGGAAAAATTCTTTCACATCTTCCCAGTCGACCTTCTCTAACATCTCCGGCATATCAGAATTATTCGCATCCTCGAAAAACTGGAGAGCTTTAAACAAGGTTAATCTGTTTGACTCCAAAATGTGATATTTTTGATCATAAAATTCAAGCATCTTCTCCAAGCTAAATTTTTTATTAGCAAGAAAATGCAAGTCAATATAGTCTTTTTTTGTTCCTCTATCTGTAATTGCAACTAATTTCATTGCCGCAATTTCTTTAGGACTGGCTAAATTGACTCCTACATATTTAGTTGTACGATCAATTAATTTATAGGGATAATAAAACAGACTGAATTTAACATTATTGAATTTGCCAACCATTGTTTTTGGAGTTTCGTTATCTTTTGTATACTTGCCAATTTTTTTTAATTCCGCTTTGATCTCTAAAGTTGAAAACTCCTGATCGGAAAAAAAATCAAAATCCTCGGATCGACGATGACCTAGTTGAAGAGCCAGAGAAGAACCGCCTGCCAAGTATGCATTTTTTAAAAAAGGCTGTTTACCTAGTAAGGCCAAAGTGTCATGCGCGTGCTGTAGTAAGGTTCGCGGAAACATTTAATTTGATTTAAGGGAACTTGATAAATAAGACCCCAAAAAGAGGCGCTTTTTAAGGAAAAATCGCGATAGTTTTGTAACGTCTTTCTAATAAGATTAGGTTCAAAATTCTCTTTTACCCATCTTGCCGCTTCGACATTCCCTTTATCCAAAAGGCGGCTTATTACAAAATACGGCTTTTTCTCGGGATCGAGTTTTTTTACATCCACGTCCCAGAAATATTTATGGAGTGATTTGGGGATCTTCATATTCTCATATAATAACAAAAAATCTAAAATGTAACAAATTTCCCAGAATGACAACAGGACAAAATGACGCGCACGCGGAGTTTTGTCAATATTGGTTTATTCAGGTCCGTATTATAGTCCAATTTTAATTCCTGCTTGAGAAGAAGAAGTAAAGGATTTTATGCGTTCTTAAAGGAATTTAGAGGATTTTTTCAACTTCTTTTCAAAATCATCCGGGTGGAACCAGAGCTGAAAATCGGTAACGATTTCAGAGGTTTGATGCTGTGTAATTAACTTAAGCTGAAGATTTTTGAGAATTGATTCGACCATATTGAAAATCCAAATAACAAAATCCAAATTACAAATCAAGTTCAAAATCAAAATGACGGAATTAATTTGAACTTTGCGTTTTCGATTTGATTCGATATTTGAGCTTTGAAATTTAATCTTAGAGTTCGGGAATATATCAAACACCCACTTATTAGGATCAATAAACCTCAAATAAATATCGTCTTTTTGTATAAGCGGTTTCATCTGGAGGACTTCGTGGGCGACGTACTCGGTTTGCTTGAATTTGGGGATTTTCAGGTTTTTTTCATCGAAAAAGAGATTGAGACAGACTTTGTTTTTGTATTGTACTCCAGAATCTGTCAGAGGATTCCCTCCCGCCACATGTTCGTCCTTACCAGTATTATCTTCTCTTCTTCTTCTTAATCCTAAGAGTTGTGCAAGAATTAAGATTATGAATCTTCCAGTCCAGAGGCGATTTTTGGCTGTAATTATAAAAAGGTCTATATCATGGTCTTCATCCGCGTTAAGCATCGCGACCGAGCCTGAGAGACCTACTAATTTGACAGGTGGGACTAATGAGAGCAATTTGACGTATAGGTTGAACTTCCAGGAGGAAAGTTTATTGATAGAGATTTGTTGCCTTTTTAAATAATTGTTGATTGTTGATTGTTGATTGTTATTTTTGATATACTCCCCTAGAGTATATCTATATGCCCTATCTGAATTTGAAATTTGAAATTTGAAATTTATATTGAAATTAAAATTTGTAATGTTTAAAGCATTTTTATTTGAAAATTCATTGAAAATTGAAAATTGCGTATTGAAAATTCTCGCTACGAGGCTCTTTTTTACCATCTTTTCCAAAATGCTCATAATTCGTCTTTTAGAGGCTTTTTTTTTCAGAAAGGTATGAATCTCCTCTAAAGTCGGAGGATAACCAAAGAAAAAGAAGTATTTCAAAGTAGCTAATATTTCTTTTTCTAAATTTCTAAGTTCTAATTTCCAATTTTTAATACGCTTCATTGTTTCCAATTTTCTCACTTTCGAAGTCTGTTGACAAGAATATTTCTTAAAGTTATAATTTCGTTTCAATTATGCTAATTAATTATCACGAACTGGCTAATTTAACGACTTTGACCTCAACTTTAGGTTTCGTTGCATTTAGTATGATAAAAGTACTGATTTCTAATAAAGATAAATATGGATTAAGAAGGAGAGGCCAATCTTCAATTTCACCGGTAATCAGTGTAAAAAACAATTCCCATGAAATGATCGAGATTATAGATCTATCTAAAAATCAAGTTCTTGATGAATTCCGAGTTAAGGATAATACTAAAAGTAAAAAAAGTGCTAATATTTCTCATAAAGGAGAACATGTGGTGAGTCTGGGTGAATCTAATGAAAAGAAGAACTTTAATATCAGCGGAATAAATCTTTACGCAAACTACTCAATTGAAAATTATTAAATTTTGGCTTCAGTATACCCGACGGGTGAACAGGCGCGGATTTTGCAATTTTACGAGTTTTAAGACGACCGAATGCAAAGTTGTAATGGAGAATTTAGTAGACATTTAAGGACGTTAAAGCAATTTGCCAATTAACTTTTGCCTCATCACAAGGTAAATGAATTTAATAAGTCTTAATTGTCTTCTCCATCTCCATGGCTCAACAATCAGCCTGAATAACCACTCCATTCCAATTGACCGGATAAATCCGGGTGCGCGCGGGATAATTCCTCCGGCAAAATCAAATGCCCCACCGACCCCCATGCTGACAGTTCTTAATAATTGACTTTTGTGACGGTCTAACCACAATTCCTGCTCCGGTGATCCAAAAGCAACGAATACTATATGGGGCTTATAGTCGGTAACTATAGAAAATATCTTATCTTCCTCCAATTTGCGCGGTTTTTTAATATTTCTTATACCTTGGATGCCTTTAAATTTAGCCTGAGGGTAAGTTTGCGAGTAGCACTGAGCTAATCGAAGTGCTAATTTAGGTCTACCACCTATTAAAAGCACTCTCAAGCGCAAGTCGTCTGCTATCTTTATTAATTCTTCCATAAGGTCAACGCCCGTAAATCTCTCCAATTTCATTCCCAGCAATTTTCCAGCCAAAACAGTCCAAGCTCCATCTATTATTTGAATCTGGCTTGTCTCAATGACCCGTTTAAAATCTGCATTACTCACTGCGATTACCAGGTTTTCCGGATTAATAGATAGTATCTGATAGAAACCCTCAGGCTGACGTATGTACTTTTTAATTTGCTCTAGGGCATGATGTTTACTTCGAGAGTTAATCTTGATTCCTAAAAGATTAAAATACATCATAATAAGATATTATATTATAAGGTAGATATTAGATATTAAATATCCGCTAATCGAACAATTTTTGTACAATTTTTTTTAATAAATTTAGTTTGTTATATTAAAATAATGGTTCTAATTATATTCTAAATTATTAGTGTATATATAATTAAACTATAAGTATTTAATTTTATTAAGTTTATTTTTTTGCCAAATATCTATTATCAAATATCTAATATCTTATATTTTATTATCGGATAGCTTCTTTATAATTATCGAGGTTTTCAACGGCCATGCCTACACCGCGGATGACACAAAACAAAGGATCCTCAACTACGAATGAGGCAACGCCTGTGTAATATGTGATATATTTATCAATATTAGTAAGGCCGGATGTGCCGCCTGATAAAACTATACCTTTGTCGACTATATCGGCTGAAAGTTCCGGCGGTGTCATGGCAAAAACCTGCTTGACTCCCTCAAGAATTTGTTTTAGCGGTTTTTGCAGGGCTTGATTGATAACGCCTTCGCCAACCTCCATAACTTTTGGCATGCCCGATTGAAAATCCCTACCCTTGACTTCCATGGTTCGCTCTTTTACTGCTTTTTTCATCCCCGGGTTGTTTAGCGTGAATTTTTTATCTCCCGTCTCGGAGTTGGGGTGACTCTCGATAAAGGCATTCCCTATCTTTATCTTGATTTCTTCGGCAGTTCTTTCTCCAATAATTAGACTGTGTTCTTTGCGTAAAGACTGTATTATTGCTTCATCGAGCTTTGTTCCTGCAACTCTTACCGTCTTATAGACAACCAGTTGGCCCAATGATATTATAGCTACCTCGGCAGTACCGCCTCCTAAATTAACAATCATATGGCCTGATGCCTGAGAAATTGGAATCTTCGCTCCGATTGCAGCAGCCAGTGGCTCTTCGATCAGATAGACGTCCGAAGCGCCGGCCTGCTTACAGGCAGAAACAACCGCCCTTTTTTCTACCTGACTGGCTCCTCCCGGGATAGATATCATCACTTGTGGCCAAAGAACGCGCCCTTTTAAAGCTTTTTTTAAAAAATAGGTGATCATCGCCGAAGTCGTCTTATAGTCTGCAATTACTCCTTCCCGCAGGGGTCTTGCGGCGACTATCGAGCCTGGAGTTCTGCCCAGCATTTCTTTTGCATCGTCCCCTACTGCCAAAATTCGCTTATCTTCCAGAGAATAAGCGACAACCGTTGGTTCATTTAACACTATCCCTTGTTCTGCAATATAAACGAGAGTGTTTGCCGTTCCGAGGTCTATACCGACTTTCTTTCTGAAAAACATGGCAATATGCAACTTTTATAACTTTTGGATTAACGCGGATTTTGAGTCTACTCTAGCGATTTCTGAATTTTATACTAATATTTGTCGCCGCCGATTTACACGGATATCCCTGGTAATCCGTTACTAATCCGTGGTAATCTTTTTAGTGTGTAATATTGTATAATATTTTGCTCATATTGTGAGATATACTTCGATAACTCAGGTTTGCAACTGAGTTACTCAGTATATACCCATCTAATCCACTTTTTCGCTCTGTCGAGCTGTAAACTGGAATAAGATGGGTATAGATAATATGAAATTAATCAGCCGGATAATAATCCTATTAATTTTTCTTGCGCTTCTGGCCGGAACGATCGCCTATGCCAGAGGCTACCGTTTGGATTTTCAGAAGCAGACCGTCACATCAACCGGAATAATAGCAATTAGCGCATTCCCCAAAGGCTCCAAGGTTTACATCAATCAGGAACTCAAGGGTGCAACCGACATTAATTTAACTCTTCCCCCGGGGACTTATGAAGTTGAGGTAAAAAAAGACGGTTATACCAGCTGGAAAAAAATACTTCGGCTCAAGGGAGAACTGGTTCTGAGTTTGGACGTACTTCTCTATCCTCTAAATCCATCCCTTTCTCCTTTAACAAATATTTCCATAGTAAAGGCCGTACCCATCAATCAATCAAATAAAGTTATTCTATTTTCAGAAAACGAAGACGAGACTAAAGACGGAATGTATCTTTTTGAGGAAAGCTCGGGACCAATCTCTTTTTTCAGACCGTTAAAGCTTCTGGCGCTCAAAAAAGATCTTACTCTCAAACTGGGAGAATTTAGCCTCAAAGATACAGAGGTGGAGGTTGCTCCGGATGCAAAAGAAGCTATTTTTACATTTGGTGCTCTTCTCAATAAACCCTCCTATCTTCTCAATCTCAGTGAAGTTAACGAAAGTTTTTTTGATATTTCGTCTTCTAGGGAAACTCTGGTACAGGCCTGGGCAAGACAAATCGAGGAGGTTAATCAAAAAATACTAGAGGCCTATCCAAAAGAAATCGCCAAAGTGGCAAGCGACTCTTTCCACGTGGTTGAGTTTTCACCCGACGAATCAAAACTCCTTTATTTAGCTAAACAATCTACAACTCTGCCACAGGCAATCAATCCACTGATTGCTGTTAACCAAACACCGGAAGTTAGGAATATCGAAGAAAACTCTTTATATGTCTATGATAAAAAAGAAGACAGAAATTATAAACTTGAAATTCCCAATTTCCAAGAACCAATGTCCAATTATATGAGTTGGTATTCAGACTCAAAACATTTGGTAATCAACGAGGGTAAAAAAATTTCCATCATAGATTTTGACGACCAAAATAAACAGACGGTTTTCTCCGGTATTTTTGACGGAAATTTTTTCAAAATATCAACGGAGGGAAAAATATTAATTTTGACTAACTTAAATCCCGATGCAAATCGTTTTCCAGATTTATATGCAGTGGGTATTAGATGAAAGTAAAAATTAAAATCTTAAAAGTAAAAACGATATATTGAAATTTAAAATTTTTAATTGTAGTCTTTCCTTTTTCATTTTTATTTTTTAAGTTGTATATCCTATAATCTTCAGGCATGATAAATCTTTATATTAAATTCAATTAAATAAATTTAAACGTATTTATAGTCTTATCAAAAAGCCTTATTAGACAATTTGTGATTTAATGTTACTACTTTGCATGCGGTCGTCTTAAAAGTTGTAAATTTGATTACTCCTCTACTCTTGAAGCGAAAACCAGCAGCCTTTTCAGGGTCGTTCCGGGAGGCCAGCAGGTCTGAAGTGTCAAAAATTCTTTGTTGCTTTGACGGGTTAAATATTCGACTTGAGAAGCATCGGCAATCGCACTGCTGGTAACTTCATAAGTAAATCGTTGACCTTTATAAAATAAATCCACCTCATCGCCTTTTGTCAATTTGCTCAACAGATAAAAAACCGCATTGTACGTTCCAACATTCCAAAAATAATCTGTTGAGTGGGCAAAAAGAAATATGTGACCCTGTTCTCCCGGGAACTTCGTGCCTTGGGCGTGGGCGACACCTTTGTTTAAGACATCTAAATAAATTTTTGGGTTAGAGGCGTCGACATTTGACTGTATCTTAGCGTTTGCGCCGATCTTGGGTATGACCACACTGAAGTTTGGATCCTGTGGAACCATAAATTCAACTTCTTTTAGATTCAAAGCCTTTGCTAATAAACCCTTGGGTTGTTCTAATGATTTTTGACTTTCGACTTTGGACTTTTGACTTTGGACTATCACATATTTCTTCTGGATCCTGCTGTCAATAAAATATCTTATTTCTTCACGTACGGGAAGATAGAATGTTTTGCCGATGAAGAATAAAGATGTTAAGATCAGAAAATTTCCCATCGTTCGAAGAATTAACACCTGTAAATATTCGCTGGATTTAATTCTCTGCAAGTGAGAACGAATTAGATGGGATTTTTTTAATTTGGTATACGTCATAACTATCCAATCTAATAAATTTCCAAGCATCCTAAAGTTTTATCTTTAGCAAAGAAAATAATATTTTGGAGCCAATCTCTTAAGATTTTCTTTATATTATTTGTTGAGATGTTACCTGTCCGTAACCAAATTATTTTTGGAGGAAAACCATATAGTAGGCTTCTCTCATAAAAATCCGAATCTTGTGTCACAATAATGAAGTTGTAGTCTTTTGCAAATGCCCAGATCTCCTCATCGTCTTTTTGGTAAAGATTTAAAGTGTAGACATGTTTTGATCCAGGATAAATGTCTCTTAGATCTTTAACTAGCTTGCGGGATATGTTTTGATCGAAGAGTAATTTCATTGCCTACTGAAGTTGATAAGCGTTCTCTTTCGGAAGCATAAGAAAGTACTGCTTTGATATCGTCTATGGTTAATTCAGGAAAATCCTTAATTATTTCTTTTTTGCTCATACCGGAAGCTAACATCTTTAAAATATCATATACAGTAATACGCATATTGCGAATAGTTGGCTGACCACCGCGTTTCCCAGCCTTAATAGTAATAATATTTTTGAAGTTCATAAGCTTGATTTTACTACTAAATTATTAAGAATGCAACAATAAATCCTCAAGATCTGTGAATATTCACTGGATTTAATCTTATTCAAATGATGCCCGATCAGATGGGATTTTTTAAGTTTAATAAAAGTCATCTATTACCATTCTATATAGAATTAGTAGATTTTAAAAGGTATAAATACTCTACATTAGCTTTCTGCGAATGCTTTATAAATTTCTTCCCTGATTACAAATGATTCTATTGATTGTTTTGATAAATCATCGGCTGCGTCTCTTCTATCAACTATTGCTAAAATCTTTCCTCTGTCTATTCCAATAGCATCAACAAGCTGCATAATAATTGGCTTTAATTCATAATCTGAATTTGCAAAGCTTACCAGTAGATCAATATCTTCAAGCTGTTTTTTTAATTGATCCATAATTTCTTGAGGGGGTAACGCGCCTACACGCAACTTAACAGTTTCCATGAAATTAACCTTTTTGCCTTTTATTTTCATACTGCTTAAAGCTTTTTTTAAGTTTGCTTCAAATATAACATCATTATCTGGCCATTGTCCATTTATGGAAACATTTAAGAGTTCATCTTGTCCTTTAAATTGAGAATTTTTTATTAGCTTAGCTTCTAGTCTTTTCATAAACACGTCCTCTGGCTTAATTATCGTAAGTTCAAATCCTAACTCTTTAGATAAATATTTGAGATCAGATTCTATTACCGTCCTATTTTTAAATAATTTTTCGTCCGGCATAATTATATTTATTTTTTTTCCTGCTAAAGCTTCTTTAGACAATCCTTTTAGAAATTTTCCAACCAATCTTGGTTTTAAAATAAGACCTTTATCTGTATTAGCAAAAAGACCATTGTCTGGATTAAAACAAATTATTGTTATTTCGTCTGCTAAGTCTATGTTGGTTATTTCTCTAAATTTATTTCTGCCAAATAGGATTTTTTGACTAAATAATTGAGGTAATCCATTAAGACTAAAATAATAATCTAATCCCTGTCCTAAAACTGAGGGGACACCGCTTTCAAATGTTACGCCAACAGTTGGTCTTTCTTTTGAATTTACTACCCTACCAGTTTTTTTGCCTTCCTCAACTAAATCAGAAACTGCATTGCTTGTTTGGCTAATAATAATATGGCTGGGTTTTTTATCCCCTAACGTCTCTTGGCCTTTAAATCTTCTCAATCCTAATCCTTTAGTCTTCGTTATATAATCTTCATACTCTTTTTGAGCGAATTTCCCTCCTAAATATAGGGATGTAACAACAAGTAAAAAATCTAAATCCCTAATCATTGGCGCCAGATTACTATCATAACCGGCTAAAGCCTGAGAAAATACATAGGGTATAAAATCAATTCCTCTTTGAAGCTCTCGAAGTCCGGGCGTATTTTGTATAAATGTATCAGCTGTGACTAATCCTTGATGAATTGGGCTCGCTGGATTATGAATATGATAGAATAAATTCCCCATAGCCAGTGACCATAAACCTAAACCGGTAATATTCCTGCGGATTCTTTTTTGATGTTCTTGTATTTGTTTTACTTCACTCCCTTGAGTCCTCATAATAGTAATTATATCATTACTATAGGTTTTTAGCAAAGAATTACAAACGTAGAAAAAGTGAGGATTACTTAGTAATAAAAGGCTAAAAAATCTAGCTTACTACCAACTCGCCATTCCAGCTTCACTATGAGATTGAAAATCCACAAGAACTTCCATTTTTGGTTCAAAAGCGCCTTCGTATTCTATAGCTTTCCAAGTCCAAATTCCTAATCTTACAGGTATCATAGCTTCAATTTTTCCCTCGGGGGTATACATTAAAGGATAAAAAGTTACACCATGATCCGAAGTGACAGCTTCTGTGATACCCCGGCTACTCAGTTCTCTCATTTTTGCAGGCACTTTAAAAGGACAATGTCCACATTTTAGATGACAAGTATGTTCTCGATGGTGAGCCTGAATAATCCTTTGACAATCAGAATAACTGGAAATTTGCTCATTCATAAACTTTATTATACTTTCAAATACTGATTAAATCAACGTAATTTATACTGTCCTATTAATAAAATATCTTATTTCTTCACGTACGGGAAGATAGAAATATTTTCAAAAACTTACTTAAATTTATCCAAAATCTTAAAATCCTCCATCGGGTAGTCTTTTTTATTTAAAGTAGCCAGAGTAACTCTGTGTATTTTGCAAGTTGCAGCGATAAAACAGTCAGGAAGTGCAATTTTTTTACCTTTTTCTAAATATTTTTTCCTGTAAGCTGCTCCAAGCTGGGCAATTGGTAAATCAATACTAAAAATATTGACTCTCTGAAGAAGGGCATTGAATATTTTTTCCTCATCCACTCTGGCTTTTACTAAGAATTCTGAAGCCGTGATCACGGATATAGCTAAATTTTTTGACCTAATGAGCTTTTCTAAAAATGAAGCATACGGCTCAACACGTCCTAATGCCGGGATTAAAATATTTGTGTCTGGTAGAACGAGTTTTATTTCCATTCGCTTCTAAGATTGCGAACCCAACTTCTTACTTTTTTGGGCGTGCTCCAATATGGATGCTTTTTAAGATTAACTGAACCAATAACCATATCGGTGAGTTTTTCTAACTCTTCTTTTTCGTCCTCCTCGAGTAAAATTTTTAGCATGGCAGCTTTTCTCAAATATTCTGATAAGGATTCTCCTCGAAGGGAAGCTTTATCTTCAATTAATTTTTTAAGAACAGTCGTAAGACTAATTTGGGTTCTTATAACTTTATCATCACTGGAAAGCAATCTAACTATTTTCATATGATGTAATAATAATACATCATTAAATATTTGTCAAGACATTTAACATGATCTCTATCGATACTTGACCGGTCAACAGAGTTTGAAACTAGAGGAATTTAAGGGAATATAAAGGATATTAAAGGTTCTAAAAATTTACTCTTTCAATCCCTCGAGGCCTAAGAAAATAGAAGCTTCATTATCCGTAAATTTTAGTACGCCTTGAATGAGCTTAAATTTTTTTTCGCTCCCGTCTTTTAATTGCAGAGTTAAATAATCTTTTACAATTGAAATGAAGTTGCTGTGAAGGGGCAAAATATCAAACTTTCCTTTTTCATTTATTGACGTTATGGCATTAACATTGCCTTTGTACAATACAGATTCTAAACCGTAAATTGTCACAGAAATGTCTTGCATAATATTAAATACTACAAATAAACAAATCCGACAAATACTGCAAATAAATTTTTGAATGAATTAATTATTCAAATGATTAAATCATTCAGGCAATTGATTATTTATTTGTATATTTGAGCAATTTGTAGTATTTGTTTATAAAGTTTTATAGTTATGCTCCGGTTAACGAATCCCTGATACTTCCAATATATAAAAAGGTGTTGGGAGGATAATCATCGTATTTACCTTCCAAAATAGCGCCCACATCATCTACCGTATCCAACAAAGGAACCTGTCTCCCTTTTTTTCCCGTCTGTAATTCTGTTACTGTAAAATTTTGCGTCATATAATTTTTAAGAAGTTCTGCTCTTTTGTAAATTTTTTGGTCTTCCGAAGATAATTCAGACTGACCGACAAGAGAAACTATTCTTTCGAGGGATACTGATTTTTTCAGTAAGTTTTGTGAGGCTAACAAAAATTTAAAATGCTTATCTCCGACTGTTTCTTCGTTGAGAGCTGACGAGGTAGAAGATAAAAGATCGATTGCCGGAAATCTTCCTTCCTGATAGACAGATCTTGATAAAACCACATTTGAATCCAAATACGGGAAAACCGACTGGACGGCATAATCCGTGAGGTCGTCGGAAGGAACGTAAATAGCTTCTATGGTGGTAATTGCACCATCTTTTGTGGAAAGTAAACGCTCGTGAAAAGATGCCATTTCAGACGGCAGGGTCGCCTGATACCCTCCTTCGGATGGAATAGCGTTCATCAATGTTGCCAATTCATAACCGGCCTGGGCAAATCTGAAAATATTATCAATAAAAAATAAGACGTCTTTTTTTTTCACGTCTCTAAAATATTCTGCCAAGGTAACTCCGGCTATTGCCGTTCTAAAGCGGACCGTAGGATTTTCGCCCATCTGTCCGTAGATAAGCGCTACCTGCGGTAAAATTCCGGTTTGTTGTAGCGACTCGTAAAGCTCTTGACCTTCACGCACCCTCTCCCCAACACCGGTAAAAACCGAGATGCTTTTTTCTTTATGAACGGTGACAACGTTATGAATAATTTCGGTAAGAAGAATTGTTTTTCCTACACCGGCACCACCGAAAAGCCCTACCTTGCCGCCCTTTAATATGGGTGCAAAAAAATCAATTGCTTTTATTCCCGTAACTAAAACTTCCGTCGGAACAATAATTTTTTCAAATTCGATGTCATCGGAAAAAATAGGTCTTGAATCGATAGTATTTAAACTGCCTTTTCCGTCGTGTGCTTGAGAAAAGATATCGATAACCCGACCGAGGATCTCATTGCCGACGGGAACCTTGATCGGTTCGCCGATATTTATCACTACTGAACCTCGATGTAGTTTTTTGGTTGAAGACAGGGAGATACAAAAAAAAGTAGAGCTAGAGGAGGAGTCGTACACTTCCATTTTAACGTCCGGATCTTTTTCAAGATAAAGCACGTCGTGAACAGAAGGCGGATTTGTCTCAAATTCAACCTCGATAATATGCCCTTTAACGCTAATAACTTTCCCCTTATTTTCCATGCAATACAGAGTAGCAAAAATACAAGATTTGTTCAATTGTTAATCTTTATACCATCCAGACGCCTTGCATGCTAGGGTAAAAAATTATGCGTAAAAAAACGTGGATATAATCTATTAGGAAGGTCTTCTTGGAGGAACGATTTTACCTGTAGTACCTCTTTTTCCGTCCGGCGTTTTTTTTACCGTTGTAGTTGTTGATCCTCTATCATGTGTTGTCCAACCTCCTGGCATACCACCACCACCTCCGAATGGGTTTTCTCTTTTTCTTATCCAGGTTTTAATCGCTGGTAGGACAGGTTTTATTAATGATAGAAATCTTACTCTTTCTAGACCTGTCATATATATGTTTAAATACGAAATTTTATTATCAATCTCTTTGCCCCTTCGAAACAAAACAAAATATATAAAATCTTATAATGTTTGTCAAGTTATTATTGATAAATAAAGCTTTATGCTAAAATTTGTTTGTGAATATCAATCCCGAACAATCCGTTAATCTAGGCGGAGCTGCAACAACAGCATCTTATACACTGAGATATATAATAAACCTATTTTTTGCGTCCCCAACGACTGCGCATGGGCTGGAACTTGGTTTACTGTATATTCGATCAGCAAATTAATTAAGAAACTTCCTAACTTCTCCAAAGGGTTAATCCGGCAAGGCGATCCAATTGTCTGCGGTTTTCATCCTGCTTTTGTATTTTCGTCCGTGAAAAATGTAGCTTTTTAATTGCCAGGTCAATATTTAACTGTGCTTTTTCCATGGACATTATACGCGACGCCCAGCGGGCAAGCTGCGCCTCATGAACAGTTTGACGAAACAGTGACGAAGCAATCAAATCTTCAAAAAAAGCCAGAATTTTATCCAGATCAGGTTCGAATAGATAGTGGAGACCCTGACTTGACTGCGGTTTCACATCCTTAGCAACTTCTTTATACCCAAAAGGCTGATCCCCGGAAATATTAGAAGATACCACTGTTTGATTTACAATACTTTCAAATTTTCCGTAATAAACCTGAATCTTTTGATACTTTACCATATGATAAATCACCGGCTTCAGATCCTCGAGTCTAATGTCCACATCCGGCAGTTCAAAATAGATATAGGGTTTTTTATGCGATTGCTCATCGTACATCCGCTGACCTACTCTACCGACTATGATAATCTCTGAATTGTCCCGAGACACATTTTGCATAAAGAGGTCAAAAATTCTTTTTATCAAATCGCCATAAAGTGTTGTATTTGCTGATAACAGTACCGATACTGTTTTATCTCGCCTTAAAACTTTAGAGGCGGGAATTTCGGGAAGACGAGCAATTTTATCGATCGTGAGATTTTTGTTTCTATCTATATCAATTTCTTTATTTGGTTTTTGTTGTTTATTCAGAGTAGATTTAGCCGAGGAGAGTTTTTCCTTTGCCCTTTTTAGTTCAAAAAAAACTTCAGTCAGATGGGCAAGATAGCTGCGTGTTGATAATACTGAATCTCTCACCTTACGCATTTTCATAACAGCAATCTCCTCGTATGCTTGAGTGATGTAACGAAAAGTTTGGTTAAAATCAATCTCGGACTCGATTAGTTTTTTGTGCTGCATAAAAATCTTACAACTTTTATATTTTTTTGATTAACACGGATTTTAACGCTATTCAAAGATTGGTTAACTTTTATCCTTCATTTTGACGCTGCAGATTTACGCGGATATCTGCGGCAATCCGCTAGTGATCCGTCGTAATCTTATTTTTGAATCAATTGTAATAGCTCTTCTTTACTCTTCGATACTTTTAACAATAGATCTTGAAAATTTGCCGAGTCTGTCATCTCTTTGAACATCTTGCGTTTATTTTCATCTTTATACACGTCGGCTAATTTATTTCGTAATAGAGCTACCATATCGTCTTCCAGATCATTTAAGGCATGCAACCAGATTAATGCCAACAGGATAATCTGAACTTCTTCCGGTACGATCAGGGTATAGTGCTGGTTGAAAAAAGCTTGAAGTTTTTGTCCGGTATTAAGAATAGTTTTTACTTTATCAGAAAGCTCTGCACCAAAGTGGGAAAAGGTCTGCATTTTTTCATATAGAGTCAAAAATGCAGTTATTTCATGATTTATTTCTAATTTTAAAGGCGTCTGGGTCTGCCTGCCAACTCTGGTGACAGAGAGCGAGACATTGATCGCCGGACGTCGGCCTCTGTAGTAAACATCGCTGTCAAAAAAAATGTGCCCGTCGGTCATACCCATTATATTGGTGGCTATAAAACCGGTCAGGTCTCCCTCAACGGTTTCTACTACCGGAATTGAGGTAATGGATACTTCGCCCTTGCTTTTATGGCTGAAATTACCCGCTCTCTCAAGGAGGCGCGCATGAATATAAAATATATCTCCGGGATATGAATCGCGTCCGGGAAATCTTCCACCCAATAAGGCAACTTCACGGTAAAACTTGGCGTGTGTTGACAGGTCGTCAAATATAACAACTACGTCCGTACCTAAATCCCTAAAATACTCTGCGATGGACATGGCCGTATAAGGTGTCACAAAAATTAAACTGGGAGAATCAAAAGGGTCGGACGCAACAAAAACCGTCGATGTCAGCAGTTTTTCCTTAGTAAAAAATTCCTGCAGTTTTTTGATGTCGCTTTTCTTTTTACCGATTGCGGCGTAGACAATAATTGAACCTTGAGCTATCTGGTTTTTTATCATAGTCAGGAGAAATGCTGACTTGCCGATTTTTCTGTCACCGATAACCAATTCACGCTGTCCCTTACCAAGAGGCAAAAGCAGGTCGACAATGCTGATGCCGGTCAAAAAAGAACGCTTGATTCTTTTGCGCTCGGCTATGGTCTTAACTGGATTATCCAACTGAACTGACTCGTATAGCCCATCAATTTGGGATCCGTCAAAAAAAGAACTTCCCAACGGATTTATGATTTTACCCAATAATTTTTTACCGACCGGAATAGAAATTGCTGTGTCTGTTCGGGTAACTTGAATTCCTGTCCTGACAGGATCTTTTGAAAAAAGTAAGACCTGGCTTTCGTCTTTGTCAAGGGAAAAAACTTCACCCAACTTACCGTCCTCAAAAATCACAAGTTCTTCCGGTTTAACGTGGGGCAATCCAATAACTGTCGCAATTGGAAAGTGAACCTCGCTCACGTTTCCGTATTCGCCGATTCTCTTGAGATAGTATTGATAGGATTTCATCGTTAACCAGATAAACCTGAAGACGGAGAATGGAACTCCGGAAGACTGTTACTCAGACCGTCTGACTTGTCTGTCTTCTGACTTCCGTCTTCTGCTTTCTGCTCTATCTGCTTACTTTTTCTCACCTGATTAATAAACATTTTCCAATCCTCTGCTTTGTATTTTTCATCAATTTTTTTCTTTAGGGAAAAATCCTTTTCCGTCTCATTAAATTTTATCACTGCTCCTGCGATAATATTTTCGTCATAAACCAAGTCGATTAAAACATTTTTTCCATAGTTCTCGACAAACCAACCAGACACTTCGTTAATTATTTCTCCGTCCGGACTAAATGCAATTTTAATTGTTACAACAGACATTTTTTTAATATGGCCGCGCAAATCCGTGAGAAATTTGCCAAAAGATTCGGGATCATTTAGATTAACCTGCTCCTGCCAGGAATAGGATTTGATTTTTTCTTTCATTTCAAATGAAAAAAGTTCGCCCATCCTTTTATCCAAGTCAACTCTTCTGTTATAGAGAGCGTCCTTTAATTCATCAAGATTATTAATCACCTCTTCAGCATATGTTTTGGTCTTGATAAGAGAAAGCAGATAAGACAGATAAGATGACTTGATCATAAAAAGAATAATCCCTGTTCTTTGGCTTTTTCGAGGGACTGAACTACTAACTTCCTATGGTCTTTCGGGCTAAGATTAATTCGTAAAAGATCCTTGGCCATCTCAACAACTAACTGGTCAATCTCCTGATCTATCTTTGCAATTTCTTTTACTTTATATTGGCTTATTTCGACAGTGGCTTTATTTAACGACTTCAACATCTCTTCCTTCAGTCCTGCTTTTGAGTCTTCCAGCTGTTTTTTAACCTCCTGTTCAATGTTGTCTAAAGCTTGTTTCGATCGGACAAGAGATTGATTTTTAACGGACGTTAAAATATTTTCGTAATCAAGGGTAAACTTTTTAGAATGCTCCGCAATCATTTCAATATATTTTTCTGTCATTTGTCTAAGCGAGTCTTTAAGTCCTTTGTCTAAATCGGATTTAATAAGTTGCGAATGGGCCAAAATTTCAACGGCTTTTTGATCGACTTTTTCAATAACCTCTTTGCTTCTACTCCCGGCATCGTCCATAATTTTTTTTGCATTTTCAAGGGAATCCAGTTTAACCTTCTTCAAATCCACCATGTGTTTGTAATAAGTATAATAAGCGTAGACCGCGACAAATCCGAGTAAGAAAAAATCAACAAAAAAAAGCAAAAACCAAGCTTCTTGGGTAAATAGCATATATTAAATTTATAGAGTCAATATTAAAATTGCAACTAGAATTCCGGCGGTAATAATAGCAAGTGTGATTAAGACGTTTAGACCGATCCCCAACTGGATCACTCGTGCAGCTAATGGATTTCTTCCGAGAGCCTCTACCCCTCTTCCGGCAACTCTGCCGAAAACATAAAAACCTAAAATAAAAGATACTATAAGAATAATGGCTGCCGTTAAATAACGAAAAACAGTCAATGGCTCCTCTGTCCATGCCAAGGCCGATAGATTGGCAACGTCTAATAAATTTCGCTGAAGCGAAGTACGAGGTGCGGAATGGCGAATCTGAAGAGACGCTTGAATCGGTTTTAATTCTTTTATATTTGTGGACGTGTAATTTTCCAGAGAACTTCCTACCACAATACCGGATTTTGTTGCCTTCATACCGACCCCCGGAATTGTTGATGAAGTGATAAGATCCCCTTTTGCTATAGGACCATTGATTGTTGAAACAAGAACTCTAGCTGTTCCGGAAGAAACAATCGGATAAAGACTTCCCTTTGTCGATTGTTTCGACGCTTCAATTGAGACTGCGGAATTCATAGCGACGACTCCGGTCATTGCAAGATCGTAGGGTTTTTGACTCAAAACAAATCCCTTATTGGAAGATGAGACAATTGAACCATCGTTCACTTTGGCATCTGATATTTCCACCGAAGTTGCTACTCCCAAAATTAAATCTTTTGCAAAAATAACCGAGGGCATAAAAAGAAAAATAAATTGGATTAAAATCAGACCAAGGAAGAATTTTTTCAATCTCATATCACCAGTATATTCATGATATGCATAGTTGTCAATCCCTACGCTCCCTACGCTTACTCTACACTAATAAGCAATATTTTTTGAATTGTCATAATAATCCAAATATTTTAATTTGATCAAAAAATGTTTACTAAATATCGAGATAGACTGCAATTATCCTCTTGACATCTTACATAACTATACTTTAGACTGAAGTTAAGGTTATATAAAACAATTATAAGAAAGAAATGTTCGAAACTTTCATCTCTAACATTTCAAATGTTACTGACAAAATTTTACGGGCTGTTTTAGGAACGGTTACTATAGTGCTCGTTACTTTTTCATCAATAAGCGGAAAAGCCACTTCCTTACCAAACCAAATTCCAACTTTAGATCAAAAAAGTTTAAAAGAGCTGAAAATAATTGGAGAGACTAACCCTAATTTTTCCGGAAATATAAATTTAAATTTACCAACAACAATAAGTGAAACTCTGCTTGTAAAAAAAGATGCAACAGTTGAAGCAAGTTTAATCGCTGAAAATATTGGAGTTAACACTGTCCCCGCCTTTGCGATCGATGTCAATGGGGATTTAAGAGTCAGCTCTAGAATTCTTTTGGGAAATCTTAATTCGGATCCAACAGGAGTAAATGGATCTATCTATTATAATACTGCATCAAATAAATTCAGATGTTTTGAAAATGGTCAGTGGGTTGATTGTTTTGGATCTGCAACATCTGTGGTCGGACAAACCGGGCCAAAGGGTGATGCAGGAACTAAAGGAGAAACAGGGGTAACGGGAGTTACCGGAGCAACCGGAGCTACGGGACCGACCGGACCAACGGGTCCATCTGGAGCAGGAGGATCCGGTGGTTCAGGGACCGGAGCAACCGGAGCTACGGGCCCTACTGGATCTACTGGTGAATCTGGTCCCACGGGTCCGACCGGCGCAACCGGATCCAGTGGTGCCTCAGGCCCGACCGGGCCAACAGGTGCTACCGGTTCAACCGGCGCCAGTGGTCCAACAGGTCCTACGGGAGCAACCGGAAGTACGGGAAGTTCGGGTCCGACAGGCCCCACCGGAGCAACCGGAGGTAG
>Ga0209542_10002421_pt1 | contig 41750 bp, 40 predicted proteins | sample RifCSPhighO2_01_FD_184028 | JGI IMG/M metagenome (GOLD analysis project Ga0209542, IMG submission 184028) | Soil microbial communities from Rifle, Colorado - Rifle CSP2_plank highO2_0.1 (SPAdes) (version 2) | ecosystem: Environmental > Terrestrial > Deep subsurface > Rock core/Sediment ... | reverse complement strand
CAGTCCCGCCGCCCTGCTCGTTGAGAGCAGAACCAAGCAAAAAAGTTTTCTTTTCCTTTTAGGAGAGAAAATCCGGCGCGCGCAAAATCAGAAATGCAGAGAAAACTTTTTTGCTGGGTGGCGAGTGGTAGCGAGCGGCGGCGGGCTGGCTTCCTTAGTTCCGTTCAAAGTAGGTTCGCGCAAAGTGTATAATTACAGCACTGTTTTATTAAACAAGTTAAGACTATAACAGCTTTATCCCCAGTATCTACAAATCGCAAGGCTTTTAGTGCTACAATGACAGTGCTTGTTTGATGTTATTAGTATTATAAAAATAATATAAATATATGAGCATTTTTACTTTTTTAGTTGTCCCATTCGTCTATGCACAAGAAATAGCCCAAGAAGCCGGACCGACCACTTTTGCCGGCAGTTATACTTTGTGGATCGCTATCGTCATAGGTCTTGTCGCTAGTATTCTGACTTTCCGTTACGCCATTCAGATGAAAGGCTCCACAGTCGGACAAATATTGAATCTTTTTGGTTTTGGAATGTTCGTAGTCGTTCTTGGTTTTCTTTCCGTGGTAGTGGCTTGGGCTGAAGCTCCGACCCAGAAAATCGTTCATGACCTTTTGTTCATTTTGGGTTATATTCTGATGCTTGTCGGTGCTAGTCGTATTCGCAGATTGAGCGCCTGATGTCTGATCCAGAGAAAGTCACTGGTGGCTTGAATTCTCTCGGGGCAAAAGATATCTTTCTTCTTTTTAGGGATCATTTGGAACCGATAACTTCCTATGTGATCAAGACATTTGGTCACGATCGCCTGGAAAAAATATTGGCCGCGAGCGATCTCAAGGTTATAGGCCCTGTTACGATTTCAAATCAAGGGTTTGATTTTACTGACTCCACTTTCAAGGTCAATTTCGGAGAAATATCGGCTGATCTGATTAAGAGTGATTTTGGAGGACTTTATTCCGCTCTTTATACCGAAATAAAGACTCATTTGGGGCCCAAGGTGGCCTTGGAACTTTTTTATGGTGTTTTTATCCAGGTCAAAGACAAATACGATTATGTTCCGGTGTCCGCTTTTTTGGACATAATGCCCGAGGAGATCAAATCTCGCGAGAGATTGTCTATTCTTAGTCGCAAAGAATTGGAAGATCAGGTTTTTGAAAGGACCAAGGAGCTTGAGGAAGAAAAGTCAAAAGTGGAGAGAAAAGTAGAAGAGAGAACCAGAGAGCTTCAGGCCGAAAAGAACAAACTAGAAACAGTTACAGAAAACATGCTTGAAGGTGTCATCTTGATTGACTCCTTTCTGCGGCCAATATTTGTAAACAAAGATGGCAGGAGGATAATGGGTATATCAGACAGTATGATTGATAAAGCTGTGGAGATATTTGACAGATATTTTACTATTAATTCCAGCAAATACTTGTCTGGAGAGCTATCTGTTTCAAGATCAATCAGTTTGGAAAAAGAGATTGACAACCTGATATACGAGATATCGTTCCGTCGCGTTTCTCCCGTCCGAGATGGAGAGAACGAATGTTATCTAATTTGGATAAAGAACATTACCCAGTTCAAACTCTTGGAGCGGGCCAAGAGCGAGTTTGTCTCGGTGGCGGCTCACCAGTTGCGGACACCGCTCTCTGGGATCAAGTGGACTTTGGCTATGTTCATAAAAGGCGACTTGGGTCTGCTGACTCCAGACCAGAAGGCATTTATAATGAAAACTTATGAGAGCAATGAACGGATGATAATTTTGGTCAACGATCTCCTGAATGTGGAACATATCAGCAGTCAGGGGGCCGAATATTCTCTCCAACCTACCGATGGATTTGATCTGATTGAGAATATACTTGTGGATCTTTCCTCCGATATCAAAAACAAGAACATAACCATCAAATTGGATCGTGGCTCTGTCCCAGCCGTGCCTATGGACGCCGAAAAGATGCGTTTGGTCTTTCAAAACTTGCTGGAGAACGCCGTCAAGTATACAATGAAGGGTGGTTCCATAATCGTTAGCGCCAAAAAGGAAGATCATTTCGTGACTGTTTGTGTTGCCGATACTGGCATAGGTATTCCCGTGTCTCAACAACCGAACATTTTCAAGCGTTTCTATCGGGCTTCAAACGCCACTCGGATCCACACAGACGGATCGGGCTTGGGATTGTTTCTGGTCCGGACAATTGTGGAACATCATGGTGGCAAAGTCTGGTTTGAGAGTGTGGAAGGCCAAGGGACATCTTTCTTTGTGTCTTTGCCCCTTCGGGCAATATAAAAAGCTTTTTCTTAAATTTAAATACTGTGAAAAATAAACCAAAAATCCTAATTGTGGAAGACAACAAATTTCTGTCGGATGCTCTGACCAAAAAGATTTCCTTGAGCGGCTATGAAGTCAAGCTTGTTTCTGATGGAGCAGACGCTCTCCATGTCATCCGATCATTTTCTCCAGATTTGATTCTTCTTGATATCGTTCTTCCGCACAAAGATGGTTATCAGATCCTGGAGGAGATCATGGCCGACCGGACCCTAAAAACTATTCCAGTCATTGTCATTTCCAATTCAGGAGAACCGGTGGAGATCAGTCGGATTGTCAAGCTGGGTGTCCGCGACTATATTGTCAAAGCCCAGTTCAATCTGGATGAAGTTGTCCAAAAGATCCGCGACCAGCTTTCTATTAACCGTGAATCGCAAAGGGAGACGGACCCGATCCTCAAAGGCAAACATATTTTGTGGGTTGAAGATGATGATTTTTTGAGCCACATTGTTCGCAAGAAGTTTTCTCTTTTGAAATGCGTCTTGGATCAGGTCCCCAACGCCGAGGAAGCTTTGAAATATCTTTTGGAAAACAAACCAGACATCATTGTTTTGGATATACTGATGCCGGGAATGAATGGATATGAAGTTCTAGAAAACATCAGAGCCAATCCAGCAACCAAAAACATTCCTGTTGTCGTTCTTTCCAACATGGGTGAAAAGGCCGATGCCGACAAAGCCATGGCGGCCGGAGCGGACGGTTTCATCGTCAAAGCAGTCATGGTCATAGATGATGTAGTCCGCTATATTTCCAAGACCTTGCGTGATAAAAAAGAGAAGGTTTAAGGTATTCAATGAGCCCCAAGCGAACATTCTCGCACCGCCCCGCAATGTAGTTTGAGCCCCCGAGAATGGCCCCTATTTTGGTCGCTCCCGCGATCCAAAATAGGGCTTGCCATTCGACGGGGCGACCTTGCGGGGCGGTGCGAGAATGTTCGCTTGGGGCTCAATTTTGATCCACCACCACTCTTTTCAAATGAGCTGGAAATCGGACGGTGATGCCATAAGTGTTTGTGTGGCAGAGTTTGGATATGGAAGAAATAGAGTTTGGATCTATGGAATTGTTGCTGATGACTACCACATTCATGCCCACTTTGACATTTGGAACAGACGAAACATCCAAGGTGCTTATATTCATGCTCACTTTACCGATGATCATACAGGGGATACGGCTCGGTCCAACCAGAACAAAACCATTGTTGGAAAGCCGCTGATCAATCCCTTCAAAATATCCACAAGGAATAGTAGCTATGCGGATGCTTTGTTTTACCTTGAATGTGTTGTTGTATCCGATACTTTCACCGGAGAGCAAAGTCTTGACGCTGGTTATGATGGTTTTCATTTGCATCACAGGTTTTTGTTCCAAGACTGGAGAGAACATTTGGCCATCTTCAAGCCCATACAAACCAATACCCAACCTAGAAACATTGGCGTCAATGAGAGCAGAGAATCTGTGCCCATGGGTGGCGCTCAAATGCACATACTTCATTCCTGGGAAAGTTTCCTTGAATGTTTTGACTATCTCATTCCATCTTTTTATCTGTTGTTTTGTAAAATCTGGATCTTTGTTGTCTGCGTCAGAGAGATGGGAAGTTATACCTTCAAGGAATAATAAGTGATGATTTTTGATCAACTTTATAGATTCCGGAATCTCTTCTGGATTTAGGCCTTGCCTATGCATGCCGATGTCTATCTTCAGATGTATGTTTATTTTTTGATTTTTAATATCTCCAAGAGCATATAGAGTTTCTATGGTAGTGATGGTGAATGATACATTCTTGATATTAGATCTAGATATTATTTCTGGTTGGACATAGCCGATAACAAGTAATGGTCTTTTTATGCCGGCTGAACGCAGAGCGCGCATTTCAAAATGAGAATCTATGACCAGAAAGGGAGTATCTTTTTCTTTTTCTAGAATGGTTGCTATCTCTACGAGCCCATGACCGTAAGCGTTGCTTTTGATCACTGGAGCTACGGTGTGGTTCGGGGCAAGATTTTGGAACTGACGAAGATTGTGAAGCAGACGCTCCTCGGATATTTCCATGACAATGAGAGGCTCGTGATATGACCGTTTGCGCCAGAATTTCTTAACCAGAGCTTTCATAGAAGCAATTATAGCCTATTGCCTTTGCTTTCAATATGCCGTATATTTGTTCAACCGATCATCATAAAATATGTCTCAAGATCAACTGATACAACTACGGCACAAAGCCACCGGCGAAGTCTATTGGACGCGCAAGAATAAAAAGAAAGTAGAAAGAAAGATAGAATTGAAGAAATTCAGCTCGATCCTGCGCAAACATGTGATTTTCAAAGAGGCGAAGAAGTAGGAATAAGGAAGAATGAATTAGGAAGTAGGTCGTTCAGGCTCGAAGAAAATAAGGGCGATTAGTTAAGTGGTATAACCGCGGTCTCCAAAACCGCTATCGGAGGTCCGATTCCTCCATCGCCCGCTGAAACGAAGTTCTCTACGGTATTAGATATAGCCTCCATTTCCACAGGATCAAACCATCTGATCCTCTTATCTCTTTTGAACCATGTCATTTGTCTTTTGGCGTAATGCCATAACTCGGTTTTGAGTTTTTCTGTCATTTCTTTTTTGGAAATGAAACCGCGTAAGTATTTGGAAACGAGGCGATATTGGAGTCCGATTTCCTCTAGGCGTTTCCAAGATAAACCGTTAGCATGCAATTTTCTTGTCTCTCTTATCAGTCCGCGTTTCAAGTCTCTGGAAAGGCGAGCATTGATGTGTTGGCGAAGTTTGTCTTTGGGCAATGTTAGTCCGATGAATAATGGTCGATGAGTCGCTTTTGGATTTGGTATTTTTGGCATTTTGCCAAGGGCTTGCGCCATCTCTATGGAGCGAATCAACCGACGGGTATTGTGAATGTCAATATTTTCCGCTCTACTAGGATCTAATTTTTTGAGAATTTTGAATAATTCTTCAGCTGATTTATTTCTCAATTTCTTGCGCAGGTCCAAATTGGGCCTGACATCAGGAAATATCACTCCGTCCACGAGAGCCTGAACATAAAAACCCGTACCCCCCACTACAATTGGCAACTTTCCTCGTTTATTGATTTCAACAATAGCTTTTCCGGCTCTTTCAACATAATCAACCACGCCAAATTGCTTCTTGGAATCAGACACATTTAGCAGATGGTGTCGGACCCCATTCATCTCTTTGTGAGTAATCTTGGCTGTTCCAACATTCAAGCCCTTATAAACTTGTCTGGAATCAGCAGATATGATCTCACCGTCAAACTTTTTCGCTATAAGGACTGCCAAGGCACTTTTGCCGCTAGCTGTCGGTCCTACTATTACCAGGATTTTGTTTGGCATTAGGGCCAAGTGTAGCTGAACGCTCCTCGTTTTGCCATCCTAGGACACGATTGATTTTGCCGCGGGCCACTGAATAAAAAACCACGCTGATTCCCAGATAAAGAACGACTACGGATAAGCCCAAACCAAGTGAATCGTCACCGATATATTGATAACTGCCGGCGATGCCAGTCAAGATGAAAGTGATCATTAGAGCTAATGTATTGAGTATGGATAAGTGTCTCAAGCGGTAGAAATGGAGATAGAGAAGGGTGATGTTGGCCATAAAAGCTATATCCATGTGGGCTGCGGCAAGAATGCCGACAACTGGGTTGAAACGCCAGTGAATAATCCCTTGAATATCCACAAAAGAATTTGATGGAAAGACAATCATCCCCAATGCCAGAATGATCGGAAAGAGAAATAAGATATGCTTGGCTACGATATACATTCTTGGCGATAGCCAGCCGTACAAAGGTATTAAGAAAAAATTACTAAATCCAATAGCGTTGAGTATCATTCCAACAAACCCGCCAAGAATGATGCTGTCAGGATTTTCGGTAAAAAGAGCTGGCAAGCCATAAGCCAAGAATCCCAAGCTGACCAAAAAAGATGCTATCCAATAGCGATAAGTGATTTGATTGGATTGATGGGAGCGGTATTCTTGCCAGCGGTTATAGCTGAAGAATCCCAAAAGAACTGCCTCCATAACCATCAACACTCCCGATATTGGCAAAGATATATTCATTTTCAATAATGGATAAATGTTTCAAGCTGACCACGATTTGACAGAGGAAATGAAATCTTAAAAGAGGTTCCTGTTTTTGGATCGCTTTCAAAAGATATCGCTCCACCATGATCTATTACGATTTTTTTCGTCAGATATAAGCCCAAACCGGAACCGTCCGGATTGACACGAATAGCTCTATCGCTTCGGCCAAATTGAGAAAAGATCACAGCCTTCTCATTTTCCATTATAGCTGGACCATTATTGTGGACTGTGATGCTTGAATTCTTGCCATCACTCTCGGCGGTGATGGAAACAGTTCCTCCTTCATTGCTATAATAAATAGCGTTAGTGATGATACTGTGGAGAGCAAATCTAATTTCTTGTTCATTGCCGTGAATGAGTGGAAGTGGAGATTTGTGTTTTGTGACCGCGAAACGGATCTGGCGCTGTTTGGCTGATAGATCGCTTTCGGATAGTATTCTGTCCACACATTCTTCCAGGTCTATTGGGCGATATTCTGGTTTGGCGGAGCCTTGTTCACTGATCCCGACCAAAAGTTCTTCTACCAAAGTGCCGATTCTCTCCGAGGCTTGATGAGCTTCGTCAACCAGAGATTGGTCTGGCAGTTTACCTTTTGCTATATCATCATGGATACTGGTTAGAGCCCAATTGAGACCGGTAACAGGCGTGCGCATCTGGTGAGACATGGTAGTGACCAAGCGCTGGTATGTTTCCGTGTATCCAGCCATGTTTTGGAGTTCACTGATACGCCGGGCATTGGCGGCTACGATTGCCGATATGGTATTGGTGATCTGAACCATCTCTCTGGGTTGGCCGGTCTTGGGTAAGATTTCCAGGGATCCACGGGTGCTCCAGGTTTGTTCTATTTGTTTGAGAAATTCCGCAAGCGGTAGGCTGATGATATATTCAAAAGCTCCGCTGGCTAGAATGATCACAGCGGCAATGATAGTGATGATTAGTATGTCATATCGCAGACCAGATATATGATAAGAGGACGCGACCATAGGTATGACATAGGCCACCACTATGACGGCGGCAGTCAGCAGTCCTATCAATACATTGACAAATTTCCTTTTCATTTTTTTTAAGTTTTTATTTACTTGTGCCTGCACTGCGCAGCTTCCCGATTTTTAACGGGGAGCGAAACAGTGCCGCGGGAGAGAATCGAACTCTCATGGATTACTCCGCACGATTTTGAGTCGTGTGCGTCTGCCAATTCCGCCACCGCGGCTAAGTTGTGACAGTAGTATTAGAGCTCCGCAAACATTCCTTTCCCAGTCCTGCGGAACTCGCATCGGACGATTGTAGTTCTGCTCGGCTTGGAGATTCAGATGTTATCTTATCCATATCAAAAGCCTTCGCAGAAACCTAACAATCGTCAAACGATGCTCAAACAGTCCTCGGACTGGGAAAGGAATGTTTGCTGTGCTCTTACAATATCATTATCATAACACTCCGGCAACATTGTGTGTTAAAATATTTCTGATGCCATCAACCTCATTTACCGGTGACGCTGTCTTCTGGGTACAAGTAGACAAAGTTCACCCAAACCCATACCAGCCCAGAAGAGAATTTGACGAAGACAAGCTCCGGGCCCTGGCCGAATCTATCCGGATGTATGGGATACTCCAGCCCCTGACCGTCACTCGCCAAGAAGTTTTCCGTGAAGATGGCGGGATGATAGTAGAATACGAGCTTATTTCCGGTGAACGCCGTCTTCGAGCTTCAAAGATAGCTGGACTGTCCCAGGTGCCGGTTTTGATCCGGAGTGGCGAAGAGGGCGGTCTTCTCAAGCTGGAAATGGCTATTATTGAAAATCTTCAACGCGAAGATCTCAACCCCGTAGATCGGGCTCGCTCTTTTGAGAGACTATCCAAAGAATTTGGTCTCAAACAACATCAGATATCCGAAAAGATAGGCAAGAGCCGTGAATATGTCTCAAATTCCATGCGGATCTTGCTCCTACCTGATGAGATGATAACGGCTTTGGAAGAAGGGCGAATAAGTGAAGGTCATACTCGTCCTCTTTTGATGCTTTCCGAAAAACCAGAGGAACAGATTGTTTTGTTCAAAGAGATCTTAACCAAAAAACTGACCGTACGCGAAGCCGAAGCGGCTTCGCGTCGGGTAGCGACCGATCGTGTTCGTAAACGGGCAAAATATTTGGATCCAGCCATTTTGGAACTAGAACGGCGTTTCAACGAAACCTTGGGTACACGGGTCAAGATAGAAAGAACCAATGATACGGGTGGGGTAGTGACTATTGATTTCTTTTCATCAGAGGATTTGCAAGTCTTATTTTCAAGAATAAAAGATGTTTCTTCCATACAGCTCCCTAATAATAACGATAACCAACAACCAGTTATCAACAACCAGTTACCAGTAGACGATCGAACAGATATAGAAAAAGACAAAGAAGAAAACGAAGATATTTATTCCTTGAAGAATTTTGCTATCTAAATTTTATTATTTCTTTTTGGCAAATCTACCTTTTCTAACTGCTTTTGGTTGGGCTAGGAGTTCTAGGGCTCGCTCTAGAGTGATATCGTATGGATTATCTGGCGCTTTGATAGAACGAAAGTCGCCGTCGCGGACGACATAAGGTCCAAAACGACCAATAGAAACAGTAATATCTTTGCCTGTGGCGGTATCCGTGCCGAGAACCTTGGGCAAGCTCAAATATTTTAGAGCATCGGCAATTGTTACTTTCATAGGGTCAACATTCTTCGGTATTGAAGCCATGCGGGGATTTTTCTTGTATTTTTTCGGCATCCTTTGGCCCAATTGGACATAGGGGCCGAATCTTCCATTCAGGACAAAGATAGGCAAGCCGTTGTCTGGATCTGTTCCGATCGGCTCGTCTTTTTTGAATTCTAGACCATCTATAGTTAGAGCGCCTTCGCATTCAGGGTATCGAGAACAAGAAATAAACTTACCATTCTTGCCAAGTTTGATATCCATAGGAGAACTGCAGATCGGGCACTTGTATTTGGGATCAGCGGCGCCGAGATTGGTGATCTTGGGCATGTCTTCTTTTGACATAACTTCGGCATGGAATGGTTTGTAAAACTCTCGGAGAGTCTCGGTGTATTCGCGGTCGCCATTGGCCATATCGTCCAGTTTGTCTTCCATTTCGGCTGTGAATGTATCGCTGATATAAGTAGGGAAGTTTTCTTCCAGGAATGACGATACTACTTCACCAGTATCGGTTGGGCGTAAAGAGCGATTTTCTTTTTCTACATAGCCGCGCTCTTCTATGGTTCTGGTTATGGTGGCATATGTTGACGGTCGGCCTATGCCGCGTTTCTCCAATTCTTTGATCAAGCCTGCTTCGGTATAGCGAGGTGGCGGCAAGGTCTGTTTTTCTTCCGAATCTATGTTTAGAAGTTTGAGATTTTCATCAGCTTTGCAAGCAGGCAATTCTACATCTTCGCCACGGGATTCTGGATCGGCCTTGAGCCAACCGTCAAAGGTCACACGAGAACCGGTGGCTTCAAAATCGGGAATCTTATTGTTTGACGAAAGCGAAACTGACACCTCACCTAGCAAACCTGTAGCGGAGCGTGCGCTGGGTTTGCGAGGTGAGGTGTCAGTTTCGCTCCTACCAGGTAATTCAACATTAGCTAAGATCTTTGTTCTAGCCAATATAGCATCGCTCATCTGTGAGGCTATGGCTCTCTGCCAAATGAGCCTATAAAGCCTTTTTTGTTCGTCATTGGCGCCGACATTTTCTTTTGTCATATTGGTTGGTCGGATGGCTTCATGAGCTTCCTGGGCATTCTTGCTCTTGGCGCTGTATGTTCGGAATGAATGGTATTTCTTGCCGAATTTATTTTCTATGGTAGAGGCTATTTGGGCCAGAGCTTGATTCCCGAGATTTGTAGAATCGGTTCGCATATAGGTGATATGTCCAACCTCGTAGAGCTTTTGGGCTATGCCCATAGTCCGTGAAGGAGAAAAGCCTAGTCTAGAGCTGGCGGCTTGCTGGAGAGTGGAAGTGATGAAAGGCGGCCGTGGGGAGCGTTTTTGTTCGGTTTCTTCCACGGAAAGTATGACCCAAGGTTCTTTGCGGGCGATGGCCAGAATATCATTTACGATTTTATTATCATGAAGTTCTTTGGAGCAAGTCAAGATCAAAGTATCTTTTTTCTCGGTCTCAAATGAACCGGTTATGATCCAGTATGTTTCTGGCTTGAAGGCTCTGATCTCTCGTTCGCGTTCGGTGATAATCCGTAGAGCGGGGGACTGGACTCTGCCGGCAGACAGGCCGTAGCGAACTTTTTTCCAGATCAAACCGGAGAGGTCGTAGCCGACGATCCGGTCTAGGACCCTACGGGCTTCTTGGGCTTGTCTTAGGTGTTGATCTATGTTTCGTGGATGAGCCAGAGCCTCATTGACAGCCTCTTTGGTTATCTCATGGAAGGCTATCCTCTTTATTTTACGACTGACCTTCTCTCCATATCTTTGACCCAAAACCTCGGCTATGTGCCAAGCGATGGCTTCTCCTTCCCGGTCGGGGTCGGTGGCTAGCAAAACCTCGTTGGCCTTGACGGCCAGAACCCCTATCTCCTCTATGATCTTTTCTTTTTTGGCTATGATCTCATAATGCGGAATAAAACCGCCCTCTATGTCCAGGGCTTTTTTATTTGATTTGGGCAAATCACGGATATGTCCGACAGAAGCAGTGACGACAAAATCTTCTCCCAGATATTTGGAAATAGTTTTTGACTTTGACGGCGACTCCACGATAACGAGTTTCATTGGGCGTAAGTATTACATTCAAGGTATAAGTTTTGCAAATGAGAGCGGGTTATTTCTACAGATCTAACCGTTTTTTTGTCTATGAACTAATAAAAAGAGAGTCATCGTTTTTCCGATGACTCCCCTGAAATTTACTGCATCAGTCCATCAGGCTAAACTCAGCCCAAGTAATTTGGACGCCCGCCCTCTTGAATTTTTCCCCGAGAAAATTCTGGACAAGGTCCCGAAATTCTTTTTGTTGTTCCGATCTATCGGGGTTGAAGAATCTGGCAAGTTCTTTGCTCTTTTCTTCATTGAAATCGTACAGGTTGTAGCGAACAAACCGATCTAAGCGTCTTGTGAAATTACTTACCCAAGAATTACCCATCAAAATACCCTCCCTAAATTCCGCCGTCTCTTTCCAGTAAGCGGCATAAGCTTCTGGTGTGTTAATCCAACCAACTTGGACTTGGTAAGTGATCTTGCGAACCTTCGGATTGTCGGTTATAGGAGTAACAGTCATCGCAACTAGACTTCTATGTTTGGCGAAATCGTAGTTCAAAAACTCTGCCTCCTCAGAGAGTTTGTCGTAATTTTTCTGCCACATGAAAGTCGGTTTCTCAAAGATCTTCCGAATTTCCCCGGACTTGGCGAGCATCATATGGTGTCCGGACACCGACTCAACAAAAAATGGTAATGACCATAAAGTAACAGTAACTGAACAAATGACAACTGCCAAAGAGTAGATTCCTACTGGGGAAAAAATCTGTAATTGCTTCAGTTTTTCTTTAGACCAATTTGCATGATTGGCATGGTAGCTTAAAAGTAATTCCTTTATTGCCCACCAGCACGCAATCGGCCCTACTATCAAACCAATGATTTCCAACACCAACAAAGAATAATAAAGATAAGAATTCATAATTAACTCCCGTATTGTCAACCAACAACTCAATGAGTCGTTTACGCCACAGCGTATTCGAACCAAATTCGTTTAGCAACATAGCACATCCTTGTGTAGTTGTCAAAAAAATCCAGAGCAGATTCAGGTTATTGAACTTTAATTTCAGATAGAGTAATATCTAAGCATGATGAATTCAAGACATTTGCAATACAATGTAATCTTTAGACCAGAACCAGAAGGAGGCTTTACTGCTCTGGTGCCTTCTTTGGCTGGTTGTATTAGTTTTGGGAAAGATCTTTCCAAGGCAAAAGAAATGATTATTGACGCTATCCAAGGTTATTTGGCATCTCTTCAGAAGCACGGTGAACCTATTCCGTCTGATGACGAGAATTTCGTAAGCTCGATCTCTATTCCAAAAAGCCTCAAGGCTCACTATGCCTAAACTACCAGTTCTGACCGCGAAAAAAGTAATAAGGATTTTGCAAAAAGAAGGTTTTGAAATTGATCACACAACAGGCGGTCACTACATATTTTTCAATCCCACAACTAAAAAGAGGGCAACAGTGCCTTTTCATGTAAGAGATTTACCAAAGGGAACATTATTATCAATAATAAAGTCAAGCGGAATCTCAAGAGAATATTTTATCTAGAATAAACATTAGTAGCAATCATCAAAACAACATCTTCCTGGCTACCAAACCATTCAGGGAAATGAGTCCTTGCAATTCCAGGAAAGAAAGTTTGGCATTGACTTCGTGGATCGGCGCACCTATCTCCATGGCAATGTCGTTTTTGGAGATTTCTCCTCTGCCGATGATGGTGATGATGTGTTGCGAGAGAGGGTCTAGGGAAGCGTAATCTTCTGGTGATATGGATCTGGAAGACATTCCAGTACCTAGTCCCAAAGCTTTTAAGATATCAAGAGAAGTAGTTATCGGAACAGCCCCTCTCTCTATGAGCATATGCGGGCCGTAGGACAATTCCGAAAAGATAGAACCAGGCACGGCTAGAATGTCTCGGTTGAAATCCGTGGCGTATTCGGCTGTGAGGAGCGTGCCGGAACCTTGTCGGGCTTCTATGACCAGAGTGGCATGAGACATCCCCGCCATCAGGCGGTTCCTGGCCGGGAATGTCCAGTTCATTGAAGGTTGATCAAATTCAAAAGGAGAGATCAGGGCTCCTCCCGATGTTACGATCCTATCAGCAAGTTTTCTCTTGGAATGCGGATAGAGGACGCCCCGGGCAAGACCAGAGCCTGGAAAAGCCACGGTTTTTATTCCGGTATCCAGAGCCGCTTCGTGAGCTATGGAGTCAATACCTATAGCCAAACCAGAAACTATGACTACTGGGTATCCTTTTAGACCCCCTATCAATTGGCGACAAGCCTCTTCTCCATATGGACTGTGATTGCGGGATCCGATGACGCATAGAAAACTATGATCATCCGTCGGCAATGAACCCACAATATCCATAGTCGCAGGCAGTCTAGCGATCTGTTTCAACAGGAATGGGTACTGATCTTTATTCAAATTTTTGATTGTTCTTGTTTTCAAGATGATTGCTGATCATTGCTGATCATCAATGATCATCAATGATCACTGATTTAATTTCGGCGGGGCAGACATATTCATTTTCTCTAAAAATGAAACCGCTACGACTGCTGACCCTTTATGGACCTCTATTTTTAGAGAAAATGAATATGTCTGCCCCGCCTATGTCAAAATGTAAATTTTTACCAAGCCATGATACACTATTATCATGTTGGACATCAAATTTATCAGAGAAAACAAAGATCTCATAGCTCAAGCGGTTGTCAAAAAACATATCAATTTCAATGTCGATGAACTTATTGCTGTGGATGATCGTCGAAGGTCGCTTCTAGCTAGTGTGGAAAAAAGGCGAGCTGAACAAAATGCCGGAAATGCTGGAATCGCCTCTGCCACTACACCCGAGGAACGCTCCAGGTTGATCGCGGCCATGAAATCGGTGAAAAATGGACTTGAATCAGACGAATCTGCTCTCAAGGAAACTCTCAAAATCTGGCAGGAATTGATGTTGAGTGTGCCCAATATTCCGGATATGTCGGTGCCAGAAGGGGCTAGTGAAGATGACAATGTGGTGCTGAAGGCTTGGGGGGATAAGACCAAGTTTGATTTTGAACCAAAGGACCATGTGGAGATCATGACAAAGCTCGGCATTTTGGATCTTGAAAGAGGGACCAGGGTTCATGGTTTCCGAGGTTATTATTTGAAAGGGGAGGCGGTCCGATTGTGTTTTGCTATTTGGAATTATGCTCTGGATTTCTTTTCAAAAAAGAATTTTATTCCTGTTATGCCGCCAAGCATCGTGCGCAAAATAAATTTATATGGTACGGCTCATCTGCCTGGTGATATGGAAGATTTTTATGTCACCCAGGATGGCGATGTCTTGTCCGGCACGGCCGAAGTGCCCCTTATGGGTTATCATAGCGATGAAGTATTGTCGGAGATGGAATTACCAAAAAGATACTTGGGTTTTTCTCCTTGTTATCGCAGGGAAGCCGGCGCTCACGGTAAAGATGTTCATGGTCTGATACGAGTTCACGAATTCTTCAAATTTGAACAGCTCGTTCTATGCCAAGCCAATCACCAATCTTCAGTAGCTTTTCATGAAGAACTAAACCGCAATACCGAAGAATTTGTAGAGTCTATAGGCATACCTTACCGTACTATCTTGATGTGCGGAGCCGATCTCGGTCTCGGTCAGGTCAAAAAATATGACATAGAACTTTGGGTTCCAAAAGAAGATACTTATAGAGAAATATCATCCGCTTCTTATTTTCATGACTTTCAAGCTCGTAGGCTCAATATCCGCTACAAAGACGGGGATGGCAAGCTTCACTATGCCCATTCCCTCAATGCTACTGCCATACCGACTCCGCGAATTCTAGTCTCATTGGTAGAGAATTTTCAACAGGCTGATGGTTCTATCCGTATTCCGGATGTCTTGCAAAAATATTTTAATGGAGATGTCATAAAAAAAGATAATAATCTCGGATAATTTTGACGAAACCTCTCTCTAGAATGCGAATTCCAAATAACAAATCTCGTCAGTCAAAAAGATTCATCAATCGACGGCGAAGAACAGTTGTTGTAGTCGTCATTCTGGTCTTGGTATCCATAGGCTCTTGGACATGGACGATCTCTCGTCTGACCGATCTGGCTTTCTTGACTATACGCAATATTGAGATCACTGCCGATCCAGATATCTCAATCGTCATTGATCAAACAGTCAAAAGATCTCTGGAAGGTCAATACTTAGGACTATTTTCTAGATCAAATACTCTGATCTATCCTCGCCTTAGCTTGATTGACGAGATAAAATCTGCTGATCCACGGATAGAGAGTGTCCTGATCAAGAGAAAGGGGCTGAATGCTCTGGCTGTATTTGTAACCGAAAAAATCCCGGCCGCTATTGTCTGCGCGGGATTACCAGACGAAATAAACACCCAGTTCATCATATCAAAATACCTCGGTTCTTGTTACTGGGCTGACAAAAATGGTTTTGTGTACGAAAAGACTTCGTCCAAATACGGAACAAAATACAACAAATATTTCATTCCTGATTTGGATGTCCTTGTAGGAGACTCCATTCAAGCAATGTTTGCTACTTCTACCGATGAATTCCTTCTACTTCAATCATTTTATGATGAGATTAGAGAAAACAACATAGATGTCCAGGCTATTTTGATGAAAGAAAACAGAGAATATGAACTCTATATACTCAACCCCGATCATGGCGCAGTGTCGGATGACAAAAGCATGGCTGTGGTGTATTTCAATACATCTCATTCACTCCCCAAGCAAGCTTCCAATCTTATTTCTTTCTGGAATAGTATGACAGCCGATGCCCGCGCCCGTGGGGAAACCGTCTCTTTTGAGCACATTGACATTCGTTATGGCTCAAATGTTAGTTATAAGAGGAATTAGTTGTGTTGGTGGGTGTTTATAAAAAGCGGTCTGGCTTTTTCCCAAGCCAGCATTTCTCTGTTACAATACAGCCAACATTCAAGAATGAGGCAATTTTTTAATATTGTTTTTGGAGGTCTTATGACTGTCGCAATTGCGATCGGCATCGCCTATATGGGCGGGTGGGTTTGGCAGACGGCCTGGCCTCATATTGCCGGTTGGAAATTACCGCCGCTGGTTTCTATGACTTCCGCCATGATATCAAACCCATCTGATGGCACTTCTGTAATCGGAATGCATCGCATCATCCGTTACAGCGCTCTTGAAGAAGAGAGTCAAGAAGATCTCATAACAGCCGCCACTCTGGCTCTGCCATCAAACCAAAAGAATATTTCCGCCCTTTCCTATATTGTCACAGATCTGACTCACCACACTGTTGTGTCCGAAAGCCAGCCCGACAGACTATTACCGATCGCTTCTCTGACAAAGCTCGTGACAGCGGTCATAGCCAAGAGACTGATTGATCCTTCTTCCCGAGTCACACTGACCGGGGATATTATAGATACCTATGGCAACACTGCTTCATTCAGAGCTGGAGAAATATTCCAAGCCGAAGATCTTTTTTATCCTCTGCTCCTAGTCTCCAGCAACGATGCCGCCGAAGCCTTGGCTCAAAGTTATGGTCGAAAAAAGTTTATTCAAGCCATGAATGACTTTACCCAGAGCATCGGCGCTTACCGAACATATTTTGACGATCCTTCTGGTCTTTCAGCCAACAATGTTTCAACCGCTTCCGACATGACCAGGATCATTGACTGGATCCGCCTCCATGATCCGTCCATCATCGCCACCACCGCCCTCAAATCAAAAACTGTTCGCGGCCATACTTGGACCAACCCCACTCGTCTTTTGAATTGGTCTTCGTATATAGGCGGCAAGAATGGTTATATACCCGAAGCGGCCAATACTACTGCTTCACTCTTTGCTATCGGCCCGAATAAAAATCTTTATGCCGTGGTTTTGCTCGGCAGTCGCAGTAGAGATGCCGATATCATAAGGCTTCTGGACAGATTGCCGAAATAATCAAATCTTGTGCGTGACAATCGTTCAATGTCTGCCAAAATAAAGCATGGATTTTGGTCTGATTTGCCCAAACCTTTTTTCATTCTGGCTCCGATGGCCAATGTAACAGACTTTGCTTTTCGGGAAATGATCGCCAAATACGGCAAACCGGATGTGATGTTTACCGAATTTGTTTCGGCTAATGGTCTGGTCTCGGCAGGCAGAAATAAACTCCTCATAGACCTCAAATTCTCCAATAAACAAAGACCGATCGTGGCCCAGCTATTCACAGGACATCCTGAAGCCATGAAAGAGGCGTCGATCTTGGTCAAGGAGCTAGGCTTTGATGGTCTTGATATCAACATGGGTTGTCCGGACAGGGCCGTGGAAAGACAGGGTGGGGGAGCGGCCATGATAAAAGACAGGGAAAATAGTCTCAAGGTTTTGGAGGCCGCCCGAGAAGGAGCTTACCCTCTGCCTGTCTCCATCAAAACTCGGATTGGCTACAATAAAAACGAAATACAAGAATGGTTGGGTTTTCTTCTTGAACAGAAACTTCCGGCTCTTACCATCCACCTCCGAACTCGCAAAGAAATGTCAGATGTTCCGGCTCATTGGGATCTTATGCCAGATATTGTCCAGTTGCGGAATGAGATAAGTCCGGAGACACTTATCATCGGCAATGGTAATATTGAATCCTTGAATGAGGCTGGCGACAGAATCTCCCAATATGGTTGTGACGGGGTAATGATCGGTCGAGGAATATTCGGCAAGCCGTGGTTGTTTTCTAGCCTCCACTATCCAAGGCATGTAGGCATCCCCAAGTTTTCGTCCCACTCCGCGAAAACGAAAATTCAGGATTTGAAATCAGTGTCTTTAGCGGCGAAAAATGATATTCGTTTCGCGAAGCGAATTAGCGTCCCCCAGTATTCATCCCACTCCGCGAAAGCTGCAATCGCTCCGCTAGTTCGCTCCGTGGGACGAATACTGGGGGACGCTATAAACATTGAGGATCGTCTAAAAATAATGCTTGAACACACCAAACTATTTGAGGAAATATTCAAGGGAATAAAAAACTTCGCTGTCATGAAAAAGCATTTCAAGGCTTATGTTTCCGGTTGGGAAGGTGCAAAAGAATTACGATTGAAGCTTATGGAGGCTGTTAGCGCCTCTCAAGTTGACAGGATTATCAAAAAATATTGTGGATAACTGATTTTATGCTAATATCTTTCCCATGTCCTCCACCGTCCTATATCGCAAACACCGTCCTTCTTCTTGGAGAGAAGTAATCGGTCAAGATCATATAGTCAAACTATTGGCGGATAGCGTCAACAGCGGCAAAATATCTCACGCATATCTCTTTTCTGGTAGTCGTGGTACTGGCAAAACTAGCGTAGCCAGGATATTGGCCCAGTCTTTGAAAATCAGTATTGAAGATATTACGGAAATTGACGCCGCTTCAAACCGAGGTATTGACGACATAAAGGCTTTGCGGGAGCATGTCTCGGTCCTACCTTTTTCGTCCAAATATAAAGTCTATATCATTGACGAAGTTCACATGCTCTCAAAGGACGCATGGAACGCTCTTCTCAAGACTCTAGAGGAACCACCCGCTCATGTTATATTTATTCTGGCCACCACAGAGCTGGCCAAGGTTCCGGATACCATCATTTCTCGTTGTCAGGCTTTTGTATTTAGGAAGCCATCGCGCGATCTCTTAAGGACTCATTTGGAAGAGATTGCCATCAAAGAAAAATATACTTTGGATCCTGGAGCGGCCGATCTGATCGCTCTTCTCTCCGAAGGATCTTTTCGTGATGCTTTGGGGATATTGGAACAGGTCATGGCTTCTGTTACTGGGAGCAAAATCAGTCGCCAAGATGTGGAATCAGTTACTGGTGCTCCTCGGGCGGAATTGGCTAATAGATTCATTGAAGGTTTGCTCGCCAAAGACTCTGAAGTCTCGCTCGGCGCTTTGGCTCAAGCCGAAAAACTTGGAGTATCCATGACTACATTCATGACATTGATTTTGGAGACAGCCCGATCTATTTTGCTGGTTCAGCATGCGCCCAATTTGAGCCAGACCGTTCAAGATCGTGTTTCGGCAGATGATTGGAGTTTTATTTCTGCCCAAGCCAGGCTCAAGGTCATGACTCCGAGCACTCTTGTAATTCTCTTGGAATCTGCCGAAGCTCTTAAACGAGCCGCCATTGAAGTCTTACCGATAGAATTGGCGGTTGTGAGAATAACAGAAAAAATGTAGTCTTTGCGGGATCGTCTAATGGGTCTCCTTTGCTCCTACGGAGCTACGGAGGACCGAGAAGTGGAGTTTTGTGGATTTTGATGTCATCCAAAGTTTATTTTGATAATTACATTTGCGGGATCGTCTAATGGTAGGACACATCCCTCTGGAGGATGTTATCTTGGTTCGAATCCAAGTCCCGCAGCATTTGATCCGTACCCCACAAAGTGTCCACTTTATGGGGTACGTATCACATTAGGCTTGATTGTAAACATTTGTATTTATGGTATATATTAACCAATGAATACATTTACAGAATGTTTCAAAACAATATTGACTGGAGAAAAGGACGAAAGTCGAAAAGCGGCGCGACAGGTTAGAAAATTGCTATATAGTTCTAGTCACGATCGAAGCAAATACGATGACATCAGACCGCTTATAAATACTGCGCCTGTGGAGTACGCCAAGATTATCGAGGATTGGCGACAAGAAAACTTCGTTATGACGGTATCCGTTCTATATTTTCTACATCATAGAGAAAGTGAGCCTGATTTTCTATTCCCATGGCTGTTTGACCTGCTTCAGCATGATAACGGGTACATCCGTCATGCCGCTGTGCGCATGTTTGATAACGAACTTGGACCACTCACATATCATATTCGTTGTCCTGGTAAGGAATCATCTTTTAACAAATTAAGGACTGATCAGGCCGATCGAATATTGTTCGAGTTATACTCCAACTTACAGGATTTGATCAATGACCTTTCGAAGCCTTCTTATAATAGATACAAACTGATAGCTTCTCTTCCAAGTGGACCGTTTAAGTCGGTTTAAATGGTTACGAGTCAGTTGATGGATGATTGTGGTGATAAATATGTGAAAGAATTTGAAAAAAGATTTAGCACTCAATCTCTAAATGGAATCGAACTTGGAGGATTGTGTGACTGCAAGATATACAAGGAAAGAAGAAAGTCATTGAAGTTATGATTCCATGGTAAAATATTGGTCATGCTAAAAAGATTTTTACAGTGGATAAAACTCAAAGAGAAGCTTCATGGAAACGAAAAGTGGCCGCCTCCGTTCGTGAGTGAGAGAGATTTGTGGTGGGTCAGTTTCGGAGAAAATGTTGGATCTGAAATGAATGGTAAAAGTGATCTATTTTCTAGACCTGCTCTGATTCTAAAAAAACTGTCAGCTAGTTTCTTCCTAGTGGCACCGACGACTTCACAAAAGAAAGAAGGTACATGGTATGCGCACATAATACATGAAAATAAGGATATGTACATTTGTCTAAATCAGATCAGGACCATGGATTTTAGAAGATTATCGACGCGTCTAGGTCGGGTTGACGGTAATGATTTCAAAAAAGTAAAGAAAGTCTTCGAAAAACTATACCTATAAACATATTCCCCACCTTGTGGGTGGGGCCGCGGCGAATGCCGAATGTACCTATATGATAGCAAATCAAGATATCATGTCAATGACTTGTCGAAATATGGCTTAAATTCGTTCGGATAACATTCCAGCCGGCCAGCCAAAAAATAGAATCGAGGAACATAAAGTATAAATATAAAATTACAAAGTTTATATCAGTAATGGTTAACTAAACTCCAAGGGAGGTTCATTGGTATAATACTGTTCATGCTAAATCCCGAAGTAAAAAAGCGCTATGCTTTCTTATCAACATTGACAGTTGGAAGATGAAGATACAGAAAGAGGTATAAATACAAACCGCCACGAAGCGTGGCGGTTAGCGAATGACATTAACTATACTAGCAAGACAGGTGTCAAAAGCCAACTAATATTTTGTGGATAGCATTATTTAGGTTACTATGACTTCCTTATCAGGTTAATTCTATAAGTCTTTTCAGAGGATCAATTCGTATGACCTTGTCGAAGCCATCGGAATCTATTTTTGAAGCAAGTCTGTGAAATAATTCATGATCGTGACGAGGAGCATCTTCGGGGAAAAAGGAGAGTCCTTCTCCTTGCCGATTTCTTATTTCTCCGATCTTAGCGATTCCAGACTTCTGCCAAAACCAGGTCTCCACAACCTCAAGCGGGGTAATGAAATACAGAGCCACAACATGGTTTGCTCCGTACTGTCGAAGTTTTTTCAGCAGACTTTTTCTTTCTCTGCTGTCTCCGGTCCAACAATCGAGCAGAAGTTTTACTTCCGTTTGTGTCGTAAGTTTCCGTCGTAGCAAGCGGTCCATGATCTCGTAGGCGTAGTAAACTGCGCCAGTGTAAGGGTCGTTATGAATTGAACCAAATCGACGAATAATAATTTCATCTCGGCTTATTGCTTTTATTTCCGGACAGGCCTCTACGAGACGCCTCCCGTAGTGGCTCTTTCCAGAACCACGTTGGCCGATCAAGAGAAAAACGATTTTTTCCTTTTTCAAGACTATCTCCTTTCATTTAAGAATGTTTGTGATCTGAGATGATATTACTTACTTTATCAATAATTGCAAACCAAATATAAATCTTTCCTGTATGCAGAATATGTTCGATTTTCTGCTATAAGTTTTCTAACTTGGTCCAAGCACCCCAGCCCTTCGTCGTTTCGCTCCTCAAAACCTTTGGCTTTTCATAAGCCACTTTATACCGCCGAAACAACATACTCGTCGCTGCCCAGATCCAAGCATGACGCAAGCTTTCTTGATCCGGCGCTTGCGCGTTTCTGGTTGCTTGGCCGAGCTTATCCAGAGGATCCAGTCCCGTCTGGCGATCGGTGTGATATCTGCCCACAAGTCTCGCGCCGGCGAGGCAACCGCAAGGGCCTTGCTTAGATCCATTGGTACTCTGGTCTTAATCAGTTTCATATAGTGTTATAAATGATATAATATTTTACCACACATGAAAAAATCGAAGATTATTATTGTTGACAAAAACAATATTCCTATTGGATCAAAATATAGGGATGAAATTGATTTATATTATGAATAATCTCAACACTATTCCTGAATTTGGCATCAAAAGAGACAATGAAGAGCGTCGTGACGGAGGCTGTGGTATTGTGTTTGATCCGGAGACTCGGAAATATGCGGTTGGAAGACAAACTGATGATGGTCTATTAAGATTATTTTCGGGCGGCGTTAATCCAGAGGAAAATATACAAGAAGGCGTCTTGAGAGAAGTGGTGGAAGAAAGCGGCCTCAACGACTTCGGATATGTTGAAAAAATTGCTGAAGCCTTCACTCACTACTATAATTCCTTGAGGAATGTTAATAGAGTGGCAAAAGCCACCTGTTTTCTGGTAATTCTTAAAAGTGCCGTTGTCGTTGATGTCAAGTTGGAGGAGCATGAAAAGTTCGTATTAGTTTGGGTAACCGCTGATGAGATACTCTCAAATTGGCAGTCAAAGAACAAAAACAAAGATTATGATCACTGGATTTATTTCTTAAAAAAAGCAGCCGCTCGGGTAGAAGAGTTGGGGTATGAGACCGTGTAAAAATTTCTTCTCATAAAAGAGGTAGTTAAAGTAATTTCGCATAAAGAAGAAATAAGTTATAATGTAGTTATGAAAAAAATACGCGTAGCCATTAATGGTTTCGGAAGAATCGGCCGGGCATTTCTCAGAGTAGCTTGGGGGCGGCCGGAGATTGAGGTTGTGGCAGTCAATGATTTGGGCAGTGTTGACAATATGGCGTATTTGCTTAAATACGATACGGTTTACGGGAAATGGAAACATGAGGATGTTAAGCACGAGGGGGAATATTTACTGATTGACGGCAAAAAGGTTAAGGTTCTGGCGGAAAAAGAGCCGAGCAAACTTCCGTGGGGGGATTTGGGCGTGGATGTTGTGGTGGAATCAACCGGCATATTTGTTACTTACGCGAGCGTTAAGGTTCACCTAGACGCCGGCGCGAAAAAAGTAGTGGTAACTGCTCCCATGAAAGATGAACCCGAAGCCGGCATAGAAGGTGCGACGGTCCTTATGGGAGTGAATGAAGAAAAGTTTGACACTTGTGTTATCACTTCTAACGCTTCATGCACCACCAATGCAGGCAGTCCGCTTATGGCGATTTTGGATGAAGTGATTGGTATTGAGAAGGCAGTGCTCAACACCGTGCATGGCTACACCGCTTCGCAGTCGCTTGTGGATGGACCAAGCAAGCGGGGGTTTCGTGAGGGCAGAGCGGCGGCGGCAAACATCGTGCCGTCCTCCACCGGCGCGGCCATAGCCGTGACCAAGGCCTTCACCAAACTCTCCGGACTTTTTGACGGCATTTCAATGCGCGTGCCCGTGCTGTGCGGTTCAATCGTTGATATTACTTTCATAGCAAAACGGCCGACGAGCGCGGAAGAGGTGAACGAGATTTTGTGCGGCGCGGCTGCCGCGCCGCGCTGGCAAGGCATTTTCTCCGTCACCGACGAAGAGCTGGTTTCCAGCGATATCCTCGGTTCTCCCTATGCCTCCATTGCCGATCTCTCCCTCACCCGCGTCGTCGGCGGGAATTTAATAAAAGTCATGGGCTGGTATGACAACGAGATGGGGTACGCGCATACCCTGGTCGAGCATGTGATTAAAACTGGTGGAGCTATAAAATAAAAAAATTATGAAGCAAAAAAGATATTGGTTGAGGGGTGGAGTAATTTTTCTTTCAATTTATGCTCTGCTACAGATTATAAGTATGCTAACAGAATTAAATAATGGTAGCGTAGCAATAATTTTTTACATAATAAATTCTCCAACATGGAGCGTTCTGTCTTTATTTGTTAATCAAAATACATATACAGCATTACATTCGTTTTTTGTAATAATTCCATTTTCCGCTGTATTGTATTTTATTGTGGGAAGCATTCTGGGTTGGATTTATGGGAAAATTAAGAATAGAAATAAAACTGCAGATAGCGCCTAAAGCGCTATCTGGGAGGCGAGAGAATTTCCAATGGAAATAGGTTGCTAAATATGCTATAATGCAGGCATGAAGAAGCATTGGTCGGTCAATACGGAAGAGCTTGAGAAAAACCCGGAGGGCTTTGCTATTTGGCGCCTTGAGCAGTGGGTGAATTGGGGCATCGGGGAAAAGAAAGCCAAAAGAGCCGACTTGATTAAATACTGGGACAGGCTTGATATAGACGAGTGGAAGAGAAAAGCTCTTTCGTTGGCGTTGTTTTAAATTATATAAATGGCAGGCTCAATACTTTCTAAAAATTAAAAAAATGTACTCATTTTTTTAAGCGAGGAGAATCTTATCGCAGAATCATTTTATCTCACAGGCGGCACTGCCTTGGCGGAATTTTATTTGCAACACCGCTTGTCGGAAGATCTGGATTTCTTCTCGGAAAAAGAATTTGACCCTATATTCATTTCCTCCACTTTTAGGAAAATTCAGGATAAAGCCGACATCAAAAAAGTAAATTTTGAGCAGAGCTTTAATCGTAATTTGTTTTTTCTTGAATTGGGAGATGAAACTATAAAGACCGAATTTACATATTTTCCTTTTGGTCGCATAGAGTCAAAAAATAAGTTTGGAAATTTATATATAGACAGCCTGATGGACATTGCCGTCAATAAAATTTTCACCATTTATCAAAAGCCCCGTTCCAGGGACTTTATTGATTTGTACTGCATACTTGAAAAAGAAAAATCTTTGAACATTGATGACCTCATCAAAAAAGCCCAAGTCAAATTTGACACCTACATTGACCCCATCCAATTAAGCAGCCAATTCGTAAAAGCTGAAATGTTGAAAGATTATCCGAATATGATAAAAAAGATTAACAAGAAAGAGTGGCAGAGGTTTTTTATGAGGGAAGCAAAAAGATTAGCGGAGTCAAAAATTGAATAGGGTCTAATGGAAATAGACAGCTAAATATGCTACTGTGTAAATATATGAAGCCCGCCGCCCTTATTTCCATTTTAATTCTGATATTCTTTGTCTTCGCTTACTATGTACTCAATATGAAAGATGACATTCAAACTTTTAAATATTCAAACGAATTTTATTCCGTTGATTATCCTTCGGATTGGGAACAAGTCAAGGTCGGATGGGAAGAGATAGATGTTCCTCCATCGCAAAGGGAAAACCTCGCGCTTGAGCATCAGATCAAGAACCCTCTAGATCTAATAATCTTAAGACCCAAAGCTCAAGACAAGCATAACCCCATTTCAATATTCGTAGTTGGCTCGCCGGTAAACACCGTTTTGGATGAGATAAAACAGTATGAGGAAGGGAAAGGGAGACACGGAATATCTCCTGCCGCCGTTTCCCTTCCGCCCTTGCCTTCGGTTGCGGTTAAAAACATTTACACGTTGTATTTTGCGGACACTGCCTCCGGCGTCGCGACAGTGTATTATGTGATTGCCAAATATGACCCCCAAAACGAACAGATGAATATAGCGACGATAATTCAAATGGGCGATGATGCTGACAGCCGCACAAGAGAAATTCTTTCCTCATTTAAATTCAGCCAATATTATGAAAAAGTTTTATTCATAAAGGGGAATGTAGCCCGAGACAAAATAATCACAATCCAAGGCAGTCCGCACACTTTCGCTAGCGCGACGGGCGGCGGGGTGGTCGTTTTGGACGGCCAAGGGTATTTTTACCGGCTTACGGGCACGAGGGCCGAAATGGGTGAATGGTTTGAGAAAGTTTCGGCTTTTGAAAAAACGGCTAGAGCTGTGCCGCTCGCGAAAGTTTCGGGCACTATCATTGACGAAGAAGTGCGGACCATAAAAATCACACCTGCCCCGAATCAAGCTACTCCGGATTCATGGAAAAATTTAAACACAAAGCTCTATGTATTCGCAGTTAAAGAAGTCTCGCTTGGAGAATAATTTACAACATGAAAATTTTTATCTCTAGATTGAACAGAAGCAGAAACTTGTGCAGATAGCGTCTTAGGCGCTATCTGGGATTGCGAGATAATTTCAGAGGATTTGAATGGAAATAGACAGCTAAATATGCTATAATGCGGGCATGAACAGCAAAGAACACAATACTATCCCGCAATCTATGCGACCCCTTCTTTGGGGGCTCAGGTTGGATGAACTTAACATTAGAGATGATAAAGATGATATCATCGTTGGTGTTGTGAATGGTGGTAAAATTGCCGATTGGAAATGGTTTAGATCGGTTTACGAGGATGGTACTATTAAGAGTGTTCTAGAAAAGCGTCTGGAGAGCGAGCTTTACCCTGAATCGCGCAATCTAGCCAAGATTTTTTTGGGGTCAATTCATTCCGTTCCAAAAGATAGATTTCTTAAAAGATGAAATCTCAAAGGAAAGTGTCACGACATTTCTTGAAAGCGAAGTTGTCGGTTTCAAGAATATTATAAAATAATGACATTGTGAAATAACATGATTATTATTTTGGCCTCCGATCACGCTGGTTTTGCCTTGAAGGAGGAGGTTAAATTGTTTATCCAAGAAAAAGGATACGATGTACTAGATGTCGGAACGGAGACTTTTGTTGAAGATGATGACTATCCCATGTACATGAAATCAGCCGCCATCAAGGTTTCGGAAGATCTTGGTGGCAATACAAAAGCAATCGTTTTTGGCGGTTCTGGACAAGGTGAAGCTATAGTTTGCAACAGGTTCAAGAGGGTAAGAGCGATTGTTTGGTATGGAGGCGATATGGAGATTATCAGGAAATCTCGTGAGCACAATGATGCCAACATTCTTTCAATAGGAGCTAGATTTGTCGGCGATCAAGAAACCAAAAAAGTAGTTGAGTTGTGGCTCAATACCCCATTTAGTAAGGAAGAAAGGCATGTGAGAAGAATCGCGGAAATTGATGAAGATTTTACTAACCTTCGCTGATATAAAGCTGATTCGTTTCAAATTTACGCCAGCGGAGGCCACGATATCATTTATTGATAGGACTCCGGATGAAACAAAAATCATGTCCAAGAAAATAGAAATAATTCCCGCCATTCTGCCAAAAGATTTCGCGGAGCTGGAGGAAAAGACAGGTCTGCTTGATGGATTGGTCAAAACTGTCCAAATAGATGTTTGCGATGGGAGTTTTACTCCGAAGGCCTCATGGCCCTATCGCAAGAATGATGATTATTTTGAGAAAATCACAAGTGAGGAACAAGGCATGCCTTGTTGGGAGACCTTGAATTACGAATTTGATCTGATGGTCAATAATCCGGAAAAAGTGGTAGAACAATGGCTGATCGCCGGAGCCACTCGTATCGCAATTCATGCCGAAGCCAAAGGAGACATTACCAAAACGATTACTTCTCTGGTCGGTTGCGTTGAGATCGGTTTGGCTTTGAATGTGGATACTCCTCTTGGAACAATTGTCGGGTTCAAGGACAACATCCAATTCCTCCAATGCATGGGTATAGAGGATATTGGTTTTCAAGGACAGAAGTTTGATACAAGAGTTATTAACAGGATCAAGAGATTGAGAGAGATGTTTTCAGATCTGATTATTTCTGTGGATGGGGGAGTTTCCTTTGAAAATGCCCAAGAATTGATTTCTGCTGGAGCCGATCGTCTAGTGATTGGTTCTGCTATTTGGAATAGTGACAATATTGTTGAGATGATAAGAAAGTTTCAGCGATTGGTTCGTGTTGCCTAGGAGTAAACTTATTACTGGCCCATCTAGACATCTTCGGAGCCACCGTGCATACAATGTGTTACTCTAAATTTTGTGGCGCTCGAAGCTAATCACCCCACTTCACAATCCTGTAGCGGAGCGTGCGCTGGGATTGTGAAGTGGGGTGATGGCGGAGGGCGCCTAATAAGTTTATTATCTTATGCTACAATTATTAACAAATGCCTCCTCTTACTGATGACAAAATAAAATTTTTGACCGAAAAAGCAGCTGATATACGGAGTTCTATCATCCACATGTTGATATTAGCCAAATCCGGCCATACTGCCGGGCCTCTTGACATGGCCGATATTTTGACCTACCTATACTTTCATGCCTTGAAGCACGATCCAAAAACCCCTTCTTGGCCATATCGCGATCGTCTAGTGTTATCAAACGGACATATTTGTCCAGTTCTCTACGCCACTCTGGCTCATGCAGGATATTTTCCCATGGAAACATTGAAAACGCTTCGGACATTTGGTTCTATCTTACAGGGACATCCTCATCGAGATTTTTTACCTACTCTGGAGACATCATCTGGACCGCTTGGCTCTGGACTTTCACAGACCGTCGGGATGGCTCTGGCTGATAGGATGGATCATGGTAGATCATCCGGAAAACAGTTTTATTGTCTGATGTCCGATGGTGAACTCAATGCTGGCAATTCTTGGGAGGGAGCCATGCTAGCTGGCAAAGAGAAGATCCAAAATCTAACCGTTATAGTAGATCGCAACAATATCCAGATAGATGGTTTTACCGAAGATATTATGCCTCTCAATCCCTTGACCGACAAATGGCGAGCTTGGAATTGGCATGTCCAAGAAGCCGATGGTCACAATTTCCGCGATATTGATCGGGTTATAGGTGAAGCTCGGGCGGTCTTTGACAAACCATCCGTTATTATAGTCCATACTATAGCCGCCAAAGGCATTCCAGAATTTGAACGCAAATTTGAGTGGCATGGCAAACCGCCAGGAACACCGCAAGAGATTGAAACGGCTCTGAAGGCTTTGGATGATATTCGCACAATGGGTGGCAAAGTGGCATCGCCGCATCACAACTAAATGTTAAATAACTCCATAAAACTGAACCCAAAACTTTTCGACGCGGATGTTGAGCAAATACCTATTCGCAAAGGTTTTGGCGAGGGATTATTGCGGGCGGCGGAGCTTGACACTCGTGTGGTCGGACTGTGTGCCGATCTTACCGAGTCCACCCAAATGCATCTTTTCAAGCAAAGGTTTCCCGAAAGATTTATTGAAATCGGCGTGGCTGAACAAAATCTAGCCACGGTCGCAAGTGGTATGGCCGCCATGGGCAAGATTCCATTCATAAGTTCATACGCGGTATTTAGTCCAGGCAGGAATTGGGAACAAATTCGGACTACCATAGCCTATAACAATGTTCCAGTCAAAATAGTCGGTTCCCATGCTGGAGTCTCTGTTGGTCCGGATGGCGGTTCGCATCAAGCTCTGGAAGATATGGCTATTATGCGGGTCATTCCACGGATGGTGGTGATATCTCCTTGCGACGCTATTGCCGCCAAAAAAGCTACTCTAGCTGCGGCATTGACTGCTAGTCCAACTTATATTCGTTTGGCCAGAGAAAAAACTCCGATCATCACTACTGAAGAAACTCCTTTTGAGATAGGCAAGGCCGAAATGTTTTGGAGGTCAAAAAATTCTCCCTTGAAAAAGGGGTTGTCTCAAGGTCGATCCGAAGGACGGGGTATTTTTCCATCTGTTGGTATCATTGCCACTGGGGCTCTGTTGTATCGGGCGATCTTGGTGGCCAAGCGTTTGGATAGCGAAGGTAAATACGTAACAGTTGTCAATCTTTCTACGATCAAACCACTAGACGAAGAAGCTATTCTCAAACTTGCCAGAGAAATGGGAGCTATAGTCACTGTTGAAGAGCACCAAATATATGGCGGAATGGGTTCGACAGTAGCGGAATATCTGGCTAAACATTTTCCAGTGCCTATAGAGTTTATCGGTGTCAATGATCGTTTTGGTCAATCAGGTAAACCGGATGAATTGATAGAGTTTTATGGCATGGGGGAGAAAGATATTTACAATGCGGCTCATAGGGTTATGCTTAGAAAATGACATGATATAGGGATAAACCCAGTGTCATTAACTTATGAAAACCAAATCGATATTCAAACTCTCCTCTTCATTCAAGCCTGCCGGAGATCAGATCAAAGCTATAGCTTCACTGCGTCAAGGTCTTAGCAAAAATATCCAGCACCAAACACTTCTCGGAGTGACTGGTTCTGGCAAGACATTTACGATGGCTAATATTATCGCTGACTATGGCAAACCAACTTTGGTTATCGCTCACAACAAGACTCTGGCCGCTCAACTAGCCCAAGAATACAAAGAATTCTTTCCGCACAATGCCGTTCATTATTTCGTTTCTTATTATGATTACTATCAGCCAGAGGCCTATATTCCCGCTACTGATACTTATATAGAAAAAGAAGCCATGATCAATGAAGAGATTGATCGTTTGCGGCACGCTTCCACCCAGGCCCTTTTGACTCGGAATGATGTCATTATCGTGGCCTCTGTTTCTTGTATATACGGCTTGGGCAGTCCGGCAGAATATCAAAAAGTCAATCTCAAGATCTCCACTGGGTCCGAACTCTCTCGGGCTGAGATCATTCGTCAGCTGGTCAATATACACTTCAAACGGACAACAGCCGATCTCAAACCAGGTGATTTTCGGGCTCTGGGCAATACCGTGGAGATCATGCCGGTCAATGACAAAACCGTATATCGCTTGGAATATGATGGAGGTCATATCGGAAATATTATAGAAATAGATCCTGTCTCCCGAACTTTGCGCGGAAATCATCAAACCGTTTTTATTTTTCCAGCCAAACATTTTATGAGCAATGCCGATCAAGTCTCACAAGCCGTGGAGACTATTCAAGATGAACTGTCTGACAGACTCAAAGTCTTGCAGAAATCTGGCAAAATCTTGGAGGCTGAACGCCTCAAAAGACGAGTCCGGTACGATCTGGCCATGATCCGGGAGATCGGTTATACCAATGGCATTGAAAACTATTCTCGCCATTTTTCGGGAATGACACCTGGACAACCGCCAGATACTCTACTTTCATATTTTCCCAAAACAAAAGAGGGCAAACCAGATTTCTTGACGATTATAGATGAGTCTCATGTTACTGTCCCGCAATTGCGAGGAATGTATGCTGGCGATGCCTCGCGCAAAGAGACCTTGGTAGAACATGGTTTTCGTCTGCCTTCAGCCAAAGACAACAGGCCTTTGAAGTTTGATGAATTTATGGAAAGAGTCGGTCCTTTGATATATACATCGGCCACGCCTTCGGATTATGAAAAGGGTATAAGCGGTCAGATCGTGGAACAGGTTATTAGACCCACAGGTCTTGTTGACCCGGAGATAGTTGTAAGACCGATTACGCCGAAAATCAGCTACCTAGGCCAAATAGCCGACTTTATAATAGAAGTTGAAAAGGCTGTTTCCAAGGGCGACCGCGCCTTGGCCACCACCCTAACCAAAAAGATGGCTGAAGATCTATCGGAATATCTCAAAGAAAAAGGTATCAAAGCTTCATATCTTCACAGCGATATAAAGACCATGGAAAGAATCACCATATTGACAGAATTCCGCAAAGGAAAATATGACTGTCTGGTCGGGGTAAATCTTTTACGAGAAGGACTGGATCTACCGGAAGTTTCATTGATCGGCATTTTGGATGCTGATAAAGAAGGATTTTTGCGTTCCGATACCGCTCTTATACAGACCGTCGGCCGGGCCGCCAGAAATATTGCCGGAAGGGTTATCCTATACGCGGATAATATTACTGGCTCTATAAAGAGAGCTATAGAGGAGACGAGCCGCCGCCGTTCCATACAACTCTCTTACAACAAAGCCCACCATATCACCCCCAAAACCATAGTAAAGCATATCAAAGATATCACTGATCAGATCCGTTCTGATCGTGACCGAGCCGTTGATGAACTGGTCAAGATTGACGATGAATTGGCTCGGACTAATCCCAAGCGACTGGTCAGAGAAAAAGAAAAAGCCATGTCCGACGCCGTCAAAGAACTAGATTTTGAGACAGCGGCTATTATCAGGGATGAGCTTATAGTTTTGAAAAAGAAATACGATATAGTACAATGAAGCCATGTCTCTGAACACTCACAGTCCAAGCCAAGAAAAAGTTCTAGTTATTGAAGCTGAATCTATTGTTGGGGATAAGATAGCTTCTTGTCTTCGGCAGGAAGGCTACAATGTCGCTTTGGTCAAGAACGGAGTAGATGGTCTTAAGCAGATATTTGATATTCTTCCGGGGCTGATAATACTGGACATAACTCTACCCGGTTTGGATGGCTATGATATTCTGGACAAAAAACAAGCCGAACCGATGTTGGCCAAGATTCCACTATTTTTGCTTTCCACTCAAGGAGTGCCTATCAACATGCGCCGGGTGCCTCCTGGAAGTGTGACGGAATTTATCATTGAACTACATGTAGACCCGGCTGAAATCCTCTCCAAAGTCAATAGACATTTTCCCCACAAAGGAGAGACTGTTCCGGCCGCTTCCGGCGCTGATGCCATTACCAAGAAGAAGATTCTTTGGGTTGAAGACGACAAATTGATTGGCACCATTCTCTCCAAGAAGTTCACTTCTTCCGGTTTTGAGCTTTTTCATGCCAAGAATGGCGAAGAAGCTTTGGATATTCTCAAAACGGTTGTTCCAGACGCCATCGTTCTAGATCTTTTACTTCCAGGAATGAGCGGTTTTGACATCTTGCAAAAGATCCGTGCCGATGAGCACTTGAAAAACACTCCGGTCATCATTCTTTCAAACTTGAGCAAACCGAGCGATATAGAAAAAGCCAAAATTCTTGGCGCTCGGAAATTCCTGATCAAAGCTGCTTCTTCGCTAGACCAGATCGTGGCCGAAGTCAAAGAGATTTGCAAATGAGACATATTGGAGTCGGAATAAGAATGTGGCCTGAAAAGGACGGGTTGACCTCGTCGCTCTCTACAGAGATTAGCGACTCGGTCACCCTCGTTCTCGCCGACGCATTGGAAAAATGTAAAACAATGACGTAGTTGCGTCGGCTCCGAAGAGCCTTTTCAGGCCACATTCTTGTTCCGTCTCCATGATCAACATCAGTTTTGTTTGCTCATCTCTAAGAAAAATGCTACTATCCCGCCACTATGGGTTCTGCCAAAAAGCCAGGCATGAGTGAAAGCGGAATGATCATCGTCAAAGGTGCTCGTACCCACAATCTCCGAAATATTACCGTCACTATGCCTAGAAATGCCATGATAGCCATAACAGGCATATCTGGTTCTGGCAAATCATCTTTGGCTTTTGATACTATATTCGCCGAAGGGCAACGCCGTTACATGGAATCGCTGTCCGCGTACGCCAGGCAATTTTTGCACAAAATGCAAAAGCCGGATGTAGACGAGATCGTCGGTCTCTCTCCAGCCATCTCTATTGATCAAAAATCTCGCTCCAACAATCCCCGCTCAACTGTGGCCACTATCACCGAGATATACGATTATCTAAGGGTTTTGTTTGCCCGTGTGGGCAAGCCACACTGTTTGATCTGCGATCGTCCGATCCATCGCCTCACCAAAGAGGAAATATTGGAGACGGTTGTCGGTAATGTCAAAGCTCATACAGCCAAAACTAAAAATGTTTACGGAGTTGATATCACTTCCGCCACGGTTAGGATATACGCGCCAGTGGTGGTCGGGCGCAAGGGTGAATATTATCAACTACTCTACGATTTGCTTGGCAAGGGTTACGATAGGGTTCGGATAGATGGCGTGGCTCATCGTTTGCGTCAGAGAATAGTTATTGATAAAAATAAAAAACATGACATAGATGTTTTGGTTGATGAGATTTTTGTCAGTGAATTTCAAGATCAAAAAAGCTCTGCTAATGCTCTGGAACGCCTTTCCGAATCTCTGGAGAAGGCTATTCAGGACGCCGACGGACTGATACGGATAGAATATCCCGGCCAAGAAAAGATCGTTTCGGTCAAGTTTATGTGTCCTTATGACGGTTTTTCTTATCCGGAAATAGAACCAAGATTATTCTCTTTTAATTCTCCTTATGGCGCTTGTCCAGCTTGTAATGGTCTTGGTACAGCCGAATTCATGGATGATAAGCCATGTATGGTCTGTAAAGGGAACCGTCTCCGTCCGGAAGCTCTACGCGTTCTGATTGATGGCAAGAATATTGTGGAGGTTGTCGGTCTGTCCATAGAGTGCGCCAAGGAGTATATTAGCGATATCAAGCTGACCGAGACTGAACGGGAGATTGCAAAGACAGTTCTGAAGGAAATCAGTTCTCGTCTCATATTCATGATCAACGTTGGCATAGAATATCTGACCTTGGATCGTCGGGCCCACACCCTCTCTGGCGGAGAAGCCCAACGCATTCGTTTGGCTTCCCAGCTCGGCTCCGGTCTGGTCGGAGCTCTATATGTCCTGGATGAGCCGACTATTGGTTTGCATCAAAGAGACAATGATCGCTTGATCAAAACTCTCATTCGTCTCCGTGATCTTGGAAATACGATCATAGTTGTTGAGCATGATGAAGACACAATGTTTGCTTCAGACTTTCTAGTTGATATTGGCCCTGGGGCTGGCGTTCACGGCGGAAGGGTGGTTGTTTCTGGTTATGTGGAAGACCTCTTGACTGCCAAGAAAAATACTTCTGGTTCGCTGACTCTGGCCTATTTGCGTGGTGAAAAAACGATCGGCACACCTCATCTTCGTCGCCAGCCTAAGGGAAAAATCATCATTAAGAACGCTTCTGTTTTCAATATCCATGACATAAATATAGATATCCCTTTGGAAACCTTGAATGTCATCACTGGGGTATCTGGTTCAGGAAAGTCTTCTTTGATGTATGAGATCATATATCGCAATCTAGCGGCTCGGTTTGAAATGCGTCATCGCGCCAATGAGCCGATCAATTGCAAGAGTTTTACTGGTACCGAATATCTCGGTCGGGCTATTCTAATAGACCAATCGCCAATCGGACGAACCCCGCGCTCCAACTCGGTGACCTATACTGGGGCATGGACTCATATTCGTGATCTATTCGCGGCCGAGCCAGAATCCAGAGCTCGTGGCTGGGGACCTGGTCGTTTCTCTTTCAATCGTACAGGCGGCCGTTGCGAAAATTGCGAAGGTAATGGCGAGATCGCTGTGGAGATGCATTTTTTGCCTACAGTCTATGTTACTTGTGATGTTTGCAATGGCAAAAGATTTACAAAAGAAACCCTGGATATCCGTTACCGTCGCAAGACCATTCATGATATTTTGGAGATGACAATAGAGGAAGGGGTGAAGTTTTTCACGGACATTCCGGCTGTTTCTGATCGGCTGGAAACATTGGCTGATGTTGGACTCGGCTATGTCAAACTTGGACAATCAGCTACCACCCTCTCTGGTGGTGAAGCCCAAAGAGTCAAAATATCTTCGGAATTGTATCGGGCTCATATACAGAAAACTATATATCTTCTTGACGAACCGACAGTCGGTTTGCATTATGAAGATGTCAAGAAGTTGATAGATATTTTGCAAAAGTTGGTGGAAAAAGGCAATACGGTAGTGGTCATAGAGCACAATCTGGATTTGATCAAAAATGCCGATTATGTCATTGATATTGGTCCGGAAGGGGGCGAGAAGGGAGGTAAAATTGTGGCCAAAGGAACACCAGAGGAAGTGGCTAACAACGCCAAATCGTATACTGGAAAGTATTTGAAGAAGACACTGAAAAAATAAATTCTGTTCCTGAAAAGAACCCGGCGAACATTCTTTCACCTCCCCGCAATGTAGTTTGAGCCCCCGAGAATGGCCCCTATTTTGGTCGCTCCCGCGAGCCAAAATAGGGACTTGCCATTCGACGGGGCGACCTTGCGGGGAGGTGAAAGAATGTTCGCCGGGTTCTCCAAGATTACATTGATCATTTAGATTATGACATCAAAACAAATAACCAAACTAAACCTCCCAGACGCTCCTGGTATATACATATTTAGAGACAAAAGCAAAAGACCTCTCTATATTGGTCGGGCTACTTCTTTGAGTGATCGGATCAAAAGTTATTTTGGATTTGATCTTTTGAATGCCAGGGGACCAAGGATTGTAGATATGATCACCAAATCCAGATCAATTGACTTTCAAAAGACCGAATCGGTTTTGGAGGCGATTATTCTGGAGAGTCAAATGATAAAACGCTATCAACCGTTTTATAATATTGACGATCGCGACGATAAGAGTTCGCAGTATGTAGTTATTACCGATGAAGAGTGGCCTAGAGTCTTCTTGGTTCGGGCTAGGGATTTTGATCAGGCTCTCAAGGAAGGAAGCCTTGAATACAAACCTAGGAAATATTTTGGTCCTTATACCGAAGGAAAATTGATTATCGGGGCTTTGAAGATCCTGCGCAAGCTTTTCCCATTCAAGGACAAAAAGTCTCGCGATCCACGCCATGACGCTTTTTATCGTTCTATGGGGATGTCTCCGGACATTGGGAACAGGGAGGAACGGCAAGAATACAACCAAAATATCAATTATTTGATTTTGTTCTTTGAAGGTAAAAAGAAGTCGCTCCGACTAAAAATAAAGAAAGAGATGAATAGTCTTGCTGGACAATTGAAATTTGAATTGGCAGAAAGATCCAAAAGGTTGTTGTATGCTCTTGATCATATAAACGATATCGCTCTGATCCAGCGCCAAAATTCAGGCTTAAATCGACAATTCCGTATTGAAGCCTATGATATTGCTCATCTTTCCGGCAAAGATGTCGTCGGAGCTATGGTAGTTTCAGTTGGTGGGGAATTTGCCAAAAACCAATATCGTCGATTCAAAATCTGGCGCCAGGCGAATGACGATCAAGCGGCTTTGGCGGAGATACTATACCGTCGTTTGGATCATAGTGAATGGGCTTATCCTGATATCATTGTCGTCGATGGCAACCATATTCAGCTCCATTCAGCCGAAAATGTTCTCAAGTCCAGACGCGTATCCATACCAGTCATAGCTGTAACAAAAAATGTCAAACATAAGCCAGAAAAACTTCTTGGTCACCCAGAATTGATCCGTTCTCATGGCAAAGATATCATCGCTCTCAACGCCGAAGCTCATAGGTTTGCTATTGCTTATCACCGAGCGCGGAGTAATAAATCTTTTATTGATGTTAGTTTTGGCGTATAATTAGGCAATGCATTTAACAAGAATCGGGGTGGTTCGTGGTGGACCTAGTAGTGAATATGAAGTTTCTCTGAATACCGGAGCTAATATTCTAGCTACTCTACAAAAACACTTTGAAGATTATTATTGTGCGCATGATATTTTTATTGACCGTCAAGGATCTTGGCATATGGATGGGTTGATTATTTCTCTAGAAGATATTTCCCGAAGAATTGACATGGTTTTTAATGCTCTGCATGGTTCTTACGGTGAAGATGGTCAGATCCAGTCATTATTAGAAGCTCATGGTATACCTTTTTCTGGTTCCGGATCAGTAGCTTCGGCAGTGGGCATGAATAAAATCATGACCAAGAATATTTTCAAGAAGCACGGAATCCAGACCCCTTTTCACAAAGAGATTGTTTCAAATGATATCCAAGACCATTCGGATCAAATCACCACTGCTCTTTTTCATTCACTTTTACTGCCAGTAGTGGTCAAGCCCGCATCTAGTGGATCGTCGGTCGGGGTATGTATAGTCAGGAATTATAGCGATCTGCCACAAGCTCTCCTCTCTGCTTCCATTCACAGCAATTCAGTCCTAATAGAAGAGTTTATTCCGGGCATAGAAGCCACTTGTGGTGTGGTTGAGGGATTTCGCGGGGAGGAATTATATGCTTTACCTCCAATAGAGATCAGGCCACATGAGGAGTTTTTTGACTACGAAGCCAAATACAAAGGCAAGTCAGAAGAAATAGTGCCGGCCACTTTTGCGGAAAACATAAAGAAAAAAATAGAGTCTTTGTCCAAAAATATCCACCAGGCTCTGGGTCTTCGGCATTATTCGCGTTCGGACTTTATAATTCACCCGAGAAGGGGAATATACGCTCTAGAGGTCAATACTTTGCCTGGCTTGACCAGTGAATCTCTATTGCCAAAATCCTTGCGAGCGGTGGGTAGTGATTTGCCAGAATTTGTGGATCATGTCATATCTCTATCGTTGGGGCGTAGGGATCACGGCAAAAACTACCATTTATAAAGGATAAATATATGACTACACTATAGTCTTTTCTCGGGGGAAACTTATGTCTTGAATAATAAAATTTTGAGAAAGGTTTGAAGAGTGTAAGGAATGGTAGAGGATGCGAGTACTCATAAAGACATCAAAAACATAGCGGGTTATCCTATTGAACGGTACTTTAAGAAACTTAAAGCCTAATCTTCCCATCCAGAATCCACCTCTGTCATATCTGAACAAGTAGTCTTCGGTGGGAATATATTCCACACATTTCTGTCTTTTTTCTGCTATCTTTTTTGCATGTAGATAGAACCACTCATCTTTTGCTTTTCTGAAGGTACGAGTAGAATCATCTTTTTCATCAGTTAAATCACCTGCCATAATCACCCCCAGCTCTTTCGAGAAGATTATACTGTCGACAAAGTCGACTTCTGATTCAGCAAATCTTTTTGTAGACCGGACATTGTCTTCAAAGTCAGCTGTGGGAAAGTATGACAGCCTTACGAACTTTTTGGCTGGAATTAGCTTAAGCTTTACCAGAGTAATAATACCGAGTGAACCATATGACCCAGCTATTCCATAAAACAGATCCTGATTATTATCCTTAGAACAGTGCCGTATCTCTCCATTCCCCAAAACTATTTCATATTCAATACAGATATTATGGAATAATCCATATTTAAATGAACTACTTTCTCCAGCTGTGCCCTGAATCGCTCCACCCACTGTAATAGCAGGGAATTCCATGACCACAGGGGGTATTAGACCTAATTTAGTTGTTTCTCTTACCAATTTTTCCATTGAGACATTCGGTTCAACGAAAACAAATAGATCTTCAGCGTTAATAGAAATAACTTCATCTAAGTTGCTTATATCTATAACTCCATTAGCTTGTAATTTAATTGAGCGTGTTGAATTGGTGCTACCATGATATACTCTCACTTTCTGGCTTGAGGTGTATAGCGATTTGAATCGTTTTGAGATAATCTTCACCTTTTCAGAATGCTTCATTTGGTGGATATTATATCAAAAAGTTCGGACTTACTTTCAGCAGAACCCCGACTAATGTGGCACGCGCGAAGCGCGTGGTGGCTCTGACCTAAATCATACGCTCGACGAACGCCCCGCCGCCCGCCTCCGCTATCACTCCGGCGGCAACCTCGCAGAAATTTTCCCTTACAATTTTTCTTTTGCGCGCGCCCCTGAAAAAAATTCAAAAAGGAAAGGGAAATTTCTGCTCGGTTCCGCCCAAGAAGTTTCTGGGCAGTGTGTGGGGCGAAATGCGGAACTCGGACGGCGCGGGAGGAGGGGTTTGAGGGGAGGAATGCCGAGCCGTTCGCATCTCTTGATTTTAGCTAGAAACAAAATCTCTGATAACAGCTTCCTGTATAACCGCATGGCTTGTGCCGTATATTACGAAAATGTTCATACCTTTTTTCCAGAATTTCTCAATTTCCCGAGCTATGTATTCATCCCTTAATCCAGATTCCTCAAAAAAAGAAACTTTGTTTATAATGCTTTTATTGCTTATGGGATCTAAAATATCGGAAAAGAACTGGTTGTTGTTTTTGTTGAATTCTATTCCAAATATTTCCGTATGGATTTTAAGCATATTCTTTAAACTAAAATCAAAATTCTTCCAACCACTGTTTCTTTTATCAGATTCTAAAAAACGGTTTACATATTTTTCGAAATTAGGCTTTTTCTTATATCTATTCCACTGATAACACACGAGAGCAAAATCATAATAAGCTATTTCTTTTTTCGAGAATTTTTTGAGGAGTTTTTTATATCTATATTGTGCCAGCGGTTCTGGTGATATGGTTTTGATACCATTTTTACTTGCAAGATATACAATATAATGCATTTCGCCGCCGTCTCTAATTGCCTGTTTTTTTGTCTTCGATACTGTTCTTTCTCCACCTTCGATCAATGCAATGCAATTATTTTTGTGTGTAACTTTTAGAAAGGTATCCCAATACGCTGTTATTTTTTTATATTGAGGATCTCTTGGATTAAAAGTATGTTTGGCACCGAAATAGAAAATATGCTGTCCATTTTTTTGTATATGAAAAATATACGGGGTTGAATGCTCAAGCGCACGGTATTTTTTATATGGCATTAAAAGTTTCTTTTTCATTTTTTAAAAACAGGCAGACACATGGGTATCTGCCTGTTGGTCGTGCCATTCTGTGTCCCAGATTCTGGGAGCTTAGTGGCCGTCCTTGTTCCAGCCCTTGTCCCAGTTCTTGTCGAAATCCTTCGGGCCAGCCACGGGACCGTTGAAGTGGCGTTGGCCTACGGAAGTTTTCAGACTCTTGAGAGAGTCTTTCTTCTCCGTGGCGCGTTCCTGAAGCGTTGCGGTTTGCGTCGTCATCTTGTTCACCTCCTTTCGTTCAATGAGGATTAGAGTTCGCCTATTACCATCTCTGCGAGATGTTGGTAGGCATTTCTGCAGAAGCTGGTCTCCGTAACATTTACGGCTCCATGCTCAAAGAACTTGTTACTCGCTTGTCCGCCTCCACAAACTGAAAAGTACTGACAGGCTTCTTGACACTTTTTCATTCCTTCTACAAAGTCTGTTACGTAGCGTATACTACGCCACCTATCTAGGATGTCAAGAAGCGGCTCACGCAATACGTTTCCTACGATGAAATCCGCGTGCTCCACTGATTTAGTGTTCAAGAATTCTGGAGACAGTAGAACGACATCTCCAGAATACGAGATGCTCGGAAAGAGATCAATCTCGTCAACCGCACGCTCTACCACTGTCGGCCTGCTATAAGAGATATCCTCAAGTCGCGACAGCGTTCTCCTGAATGGTTGGATCTCGATCTGTGGGTTTTGTCTCCATGCACGGAAGAGTCTCTGCCAGAAATCAACAACAAGCTCATTTGAGTCAACAGCAGTAGAGTTGATGCCGATCTTTTCCTTGAAATTGATTCCCAAAGAAAAGCATCCGAGATTACAGAAGAACTCGTAAAGCTCTTCCGGCCTTGTTATTGTGGAGTTTGTCACCACACAAATGGCACTGAACTTGATGTCTGCCTCTCGGAGAAACTGAATCCCTACAAGAATCTTTTCGTAGGACTCCACACCATTCCAGTTAACCCTGTTTCTGTTGGCCCACTCTGGTCCATCAACACTTACACCTACATTAAACGCGTTCTGCGAAAAAAACTCACACCAACGCTTATTAATGAGTGTAGCGTTCGTCTGGATCACTTGCTGGATGAGGTTTCGTGACATGAGACCCTGCATGGGATACACTAGTGACCCAAAGTGCTTAAGCCCTGAACTCATGGGTTCTCCACCATGCCACGTGACTCTAAATAAGTGGCCGCAGGCTTCCATTGCATCAACAACCTTCTCAACCACTGCCGGTACCATTTTCAAGTTCTTGTCTCTATCGGCAAGATAGCAATACTTGCAGTTGAGGTTACAGAGGGATGTTGGTTGGAGGATGACGCTATTAAACAAAGATTTCATTGACAACCTCCTTTCTGTTTTGAAGGTACTGATTTTCGAGAAACCCACTATGGATTTCTTCTAGCGTGAACCATACCACAATTCAGTAATTTATACAAGAGATGCGAACGGCTCGGCATTCCTCCCCTCAAACCCCTCCTCCCGCGCCGTCCGAGTTCCGCATTTCGCCCCACACACTGCCCAGAAACTTCTTG